>ERZ773208.2025-NODE-2025-length-14544-cov-2.523777_pt1 | contig 14544 bp, 5 predicted proteins | sample MGYA00581006_ERZ773208 | MGnify/ENA primary metagenome ERZ773208 (study PRJEB29015, sample SAMEA2737793) | human gut metagenome | biome: human gut; feature: human-associated habitat; material: faeces | place: China | collected 2012 ... | reverse complement strand
AGCAAAACTATGGTATTGATGTCAACTTCCTCAACAATCGTCTGAAGGTTAGTGCCGACATTTTCTTCGAAGACCGGAAAGATATTCTCATTAAAAGACAGACTATTCCTATCACTACCAATCTGACAAGCGACAACTTGCCGGTAGTAAATATGGGACGTGTCAAAAACCATGGATATGAAATAGATCTGAAATGGGAAGATGTCATTAAAGGCAAACTTCACTACTATATCAACGCCAATGTTTCCTATAACAGAAACAAGATTATCTTCCAGGATGAAGTGGAACCCAACGAGCCCTACCAATGGAGAACCGGACAACCCGTCGGAACTATTTTCGGCTACGTAGCAGACGGATTCTACAATGACAGCGATTTTGAGAATGGCAAACTAAAAGAAGGACTTCCGAAACCAACCATGGATGTATCTCCGGGTGATGTGAAGTATACCGATTTGAACGGCGACGGTCTGATTACTGATGACGACCAGCGTGCCATTGGTAATCCTACACGTCCTGCCTACACCTGGGGGTTGAACTATGGAGCGGACTATAAAGGCTTTTTCTTCTCCATGAACTGGACGGCTGCCACGGAACGTTCACTGGTTCTTGACTATTTCTTCCGTAAACCATTCGGAAACAATGCCAACAATGCCCTGATGCAGTTCCATGCAGATAACCGCTGGACACCGGCAACAGCAGAAACTGCCACCGTACCGCGTTTTGCCACCAAGTCAATGGATTACAATAGTTACACCTCTTCTTTATGGGTGAAGAACGGGAACTTCTTGAAATTGAAAACACTTACAATCGGATATAACTTCAAAGAACGGAAAGCACTCAAGAAACTGGGAATATCTCAATTAGGTATCAAATTTAGCGGATACAATTTGTTGACTTTCGACAGTTTCAAAATTATGGATCCGGAATGTACACCGGGGCTGACTGACTCTTATCCGATTATTAAAATCTATAATATAGGAATAAACTTAACTTTCTAAGCCATCTAAAATCATGAAAAGAAGAAACCTATTACATACAGGCATTGCAGCCGTACTACTATTGTCGACAGGTGCATGCGAGGACTTCAAATTCGGGAATGCTTTTCTTGACAAGCCGTTCACCACAGACATTACGATCGATACGGTATATGCACATAAAGTTTATGCCGAGCAGGCACTAGCCGAAGTATACCGTTCGCTACCCGACTATCTGCCCTCCGGCGGAAGATTATGCTGGGGTATACTGGAAGGCATGACTGACTTGGGAGATGCAATCAAGCCCAATGGAATACGCTCTTACTATACGGGAAATGTCAGTTCATCAACCGGCGATATGCCTTATATACTTTATGAAGGAACTTCCGACCCTTCTTTCGGTATGTCTCCCATGACGGGAATCCGAAAAGCTTATATCTTTCTGGAAAATGTAGACCGGGTACCGGATATGACAGAACGCGAGAAGAGTATCCGAAAAGCGGAAGCAAAGATGATTATAGCTTTCCATTATTCCCAGATGTTACGCCACTTCGGAGGAATGCCTTGGATTGACCACTCTTACCTTCCCGAAGATGACATGACAACCACGCGTATGACTGTGGAGGAAACCGTACAAAAGATAATCGGATTATTGGATGAAGCAGCAAGAATACTTCCGTGGAAAGTAAATGCAGCCGACGAAGGCAGAATGACAGCCGCCGGAGCATTAGCTTTGAAATCACGCGTCCTGCTATTTGCCGCCAGTCCTTTATTCAACAATGAAAAGCCTTTTATGGCTGGAGAAGCTGCCGACAAACAGTATGTATGGTATGGGAATTATGCGGAATCCCGTTGGCAGGACGCATTGGATGCCGGACTGGAAATGCTTCGGGCAAACCGGGAGAACAATAACTTTTACCAACTGGTAAACACCGGAAAACCGAGGGAAGACTTTGTTTCTGCCTACTTTGACCGTTATAACGGCGAAGTGCTTATCTCCTCGCACCGTTGGACCAACTACACCATAGGCACCAATTCTTTCGGAGAATTGCTTTATGGTATGGGTGGAGCCAGTGCCAACTATGCCGATATGTTTGAAATGGCAGACGGAACCCCGTTTGACTGGAACAATCCAGTACACAAAGCACATCCTTTCTTCGATGCACAAGGAAATCCGGTACGTGATATTCGCATGTACGAAACTCTCTATGTAAACGGCGATCAGTTCCGGGGACGTGAACTCCGTATTGCCAAAGGAGAAAGTGAAGGATGCGATGACATCTCTCCCGTACTGTTCCGTCTAACCTACAACGGATATGGTATGCGCAAGTTCCAACGCGACAGAGCCGATGAAGTGAATGGAAAGTTCTATTCCTGCCCATTGATCCGCCTGCCTGAAATCTATCTGAATATTGCCGAAGCAATGAATGAACTGGGAAAAGCAACCACGAAAGATGAATTCGGAAATGATGCATACGATTATATCAACATGGTCCGTAACCGAGTCAATATGCCGGATCTGACAACAGCCAAGGCTGCTCCCGGAAGAGAACTGCGTGAAGCTATCCTGCACGAACGTGCCATCGAATTCGGCTATGAAGAGGTACGTTATTTCGACCTGACACGCTGGAAACGCGATGATTTATTCAAGACTCCTATCGAACGTCTTTTTATCACGAAAGACAGTCAGGGAGTTTTCACCTACACCAAAGACAGAAAAGTGTATAACGAAAGAGGTTGGATAAAGAACTGGAGCGACCGTTACTTCTTGATTCCTATTCCTTTGGAGGAAATCAACAAGAAATACGGACTGGTACAGAATCCCGGATGGTAATAAACAATAAAAAGACAAATTTAAATCGAAAACGTATGAAACGTAAATATATAGTAATCAGTATGGCTTTACTATCTGCTGTGTCTACCTGGGCACAGGAGATAACAGGGACAGTGACAGATGCCTTAGGTTCACCTGTTGCAGGTGCTAAGGTACATCTGGTCAACACTCCGAACGTCTCTGCCATCACTGACCGGAATGGAGTATTTGTATTGAATGGAGAAGAAGGTGACTGGATGGTAGTTTCCTATGCCGATGCCATTGGCAAACGAATCAGGGCTACCGGAAAATCTATTCAGATAAAACTGGATCCGCAGGACAGAATAGTCAATATGGGAATGGCAAACCGTACCGCAGACCGGCAAACGCAAGCTATATCTATTGTCACTGCAGAAGAACTCGAAAAAAACGCAACTCCCAATTCTTTTAACGCTCTCTATGGATTGGTTCCCGGACTGGAAGTAATGCAACGTACCGGCTGGACCCAGAACCCCACGACTTTGCTACGCGGCAGCGATAATCCCTTGATTGTGGTAGACGGTTTTCCACGTCCTATCGAATGTCTCAACACGGTAGAAATAGAATCGGTGACCGTACTCAAAGACGGACCGGCTACTGCTCTTTGGGGAGCCCGCGGAGCTAATGGGGTGATTCTCGTAACTACAAAGCGAGGACAATATAACACCAAAATGCAGGTGAACGTCAACTATAAATACGGGATGGACTTCCCCATCAACCAACCGGAATTTGCCAATGGCTATGAATATGCAGCAGCCTTGAATGAAGCCTTGTACTATGACGGACTGGAAATGCAATATACCCGCAACGAACTGGACGCTTTCAAAAACGGCAGCAACCGGGATTTGTATGCTAACTCTGACTGGCTTGGCGAAGGATTGAGAAAACATACCGTCAACAACCAGCTCGACATCAACTTCCGTGGAGGAGGAAAAAACTTACGTTACTACACAATGCTAAGTTATAAGAACGACTACGGAATATTGAACGACAAGTATGCCAAATACTCCGACCGTTATTCTGCACAGATGAGAAAATACGAACTGGACCTGCGAATGAATATTGATATTGACATCACTCCTTCCACACTTGCACAACTGACCATGCTGGGTTCATTGCGGGAACGAAAACGTCCGGCAACTTATGAGGGCAATCTCTTCCAAGGACTGTTCAATACTCCTTCCGGTGCTTTCCCGGTGAAAACCTCTAATGGAATTTGGGGCAGCAACTCTGTATTAAAAGACAATCCGCTTGCCCGTATTGCAGACATCGGTTATTTCAAAGAAAATCCCAGAATGTTGCAGGCAGACATGAGAATCCGGCAGGATTTGTCATCGCTGACTCCGGGACTTAGTGCTGAAGTAGCTGTTGCGTACGATAATAATGCAGTATTTAAAGAACAGGGAAGCAAAAACTTTCAGTATGCAGTCAACACACCGGTAGTCAATGTTGTCACCGGGGAAAAAGAAGCCATGTCTGAAGTGTATGGAGACAACAGTGCACTGACTGTCAGTTGCTGGGGAATGACCGAGCAATATATCAACGCTAGTCTGGAAGCTCAAGTCAAGTATGACCGCATGTTCGGAAAGCATGGAGTAAGCGCCACCGCTCTGTATCGGCAGGAGTCGGAAAGGGCATTGGGAGCCAATAATGCGTACAAACGTATGTATATCACAGGCATGGCAGGATATAATTACAACAATACATACCTGCTGGATGTGGTGTTCAACCAATACGGTACTAGCGTATTGCCCGAAGGTGATAAGTTCCGCAGTTATCCGGCAGTATCGGCAGCCTGGGTGTTATCCAACGAATCATTCATGAAAAAAATGACTGCTGTAAACCTTTTGAAGATTCGTGCTTCTTACGGACGTGCCGGATGGGATCAGATTCCCTACGGACTTACTCAACAATACTATATCTGGGGTGGACAGTACTACTTTGGCGATGCCAATAACGTGGCCAGCGGTAACAAAGAAGATAAACTGGCTATGAACAACCTGACTCTCGAAGTTTCCGACAAATACAATGTAGGAATAGATATGCGTCTCTTTAACAAATTAAGTGTCACATTAGACGCCTTCCTCGACAAAAGAAGCAATATACTGATTGGAGCAAACAACCTGATTTCTTCTGCCATCGGTATCAGTGTACCCCAACAAAATGCCGGTAAAGAAGAAAAGAAAGGACTGGAAGTAAGTATGGAATGGAAAGATTATAGCCGCAAAGACTTTCATTATTATGTAGGAGCCAATCTGACATATATCAAAACCAAAGTCGTAGAAAACGGAGAAGGTTATAAGCCTTGGAATTACCTGTCCGGTAAAGGATTAGCCATCGGACAAATATTTGGTCTGGAAGCAATCGGTTATTTCCGCGATGAGGCAGATATCGCAAACAGTCCGAAGCAACAATTTTCGGAAGTACGCCCGGGGGATGTGAAATATAAAGATATGAACAACGATGGTATTATCGACGATAATGACAAGCATGCCATCGGATATTCAAGCAGTATTCCCGAGATCTATTGTGGTATCCGCCTTGGATTTGAGTATAAAGGTTTCGGAGTAGACGCTTTGTTCCAAGGAGCGACACGTTTCAGCAAAATGCTGAATACAAGTAGTGTGTATTGGCCATTACGCAATAATACCAACATATCCAATTGGTATCTGCACGATAAGATCCGCTGGACGGAAGAAACAAAAGATATAGCCAATGTACCCCGTTTGTCAACGCTGAACAATGCCAATAACTTCCAAAACAGTACACAATGGCTGGTAAATGGTGAATACCTGAAACTGCGTAACCTGAATGTATATTACGACCTGCCGAAAAACTGGATATCGAAAATCAAGCTGGAACAATGCCGCATCTTCGCCAGTGCGAACAATGTTTTTTCGCTCGATCATGTCAAATACATGAACTGCGAAGATTTCAGCGTCAACTACCCGGATATGTTCTCTGTCTATTTTGGAGCCAGTATTAAATTCTAATATCGAAAGCATTATGAAACTAACTAAATATATCACAACAGCCTGCATAGCAGCTCTCTTCACCGGATGCGATTATCTGGATTTCGATGAAACCACCGGAATGACAAAAGAAGAAATGTACTCCTATTTCGGCAACGTAACAAGCCTGTCTACTTTTGTTTACTCTCAATTACCACAAGACTTCGGTGCAATAGGAGATGCGCTTAGGGATGCCGCAACAGACAACGCTGTATACACTTGGAATCAAAGCAGCGTATATAATGTATATAATGGAACTTGGAGCCCGCTCAAAACGGTAGATGATGTATGGAGCAACTACTACACCGCTATCCGTGAAGCCAATTCATTCCTGGAGAACTATTCGCTCGAGGTACTGGAACGTTTCAAATGGAATGTGGATTACGAGATTGATGTGGAAAAAGCTAAAATGCGCGTACATGAAGTACGCGCCCTCCGTGCTTTCTTCTATTTGGAACTAGCCAAACGTTATGGTGATATCCCCCTGTTGACACGCACCTATCAAATAGATGAGATTAATTCCGTAGAAAAGACTCCGTTTGACAAAGTGATTGATTTCATTGTCGATGAATGTGATAAGGCAGCACCGGAATTGCCTGTCAGCTACAAAGATTTCTATAATGAGACCGGACGGGCTACACGAGGAATGGCCATGTCCGTCAAGGCACGCGCTTTATTGTACGCAGCCAGCAAACTACACAATCCTTCTCACGACACTGACAAATGGAAGAAAGCGGCCAAAGCTTCTTATGACATTATTAAAACGGGATGGTACACTTTACCCAATATCGATGTGGATCCTTTGTATGACGTGAATGGAGGAAACGTAGTTCTCAACTCGTCCCAACTGATTTTTGAACGCCGTAACAATGACGACAATGCTTTCGAATCAAGAAACCTTCCAATCGGTTTCGAGAACGGAAACAGTGGCAACACTCCAACACAAAATCTGGTCGATGCTTACGAAATGGCGGACGGCACTCCGTTCAGCTGGGAAAATACCAAACATGCATCCAAGCCATACTCCGGACGCGATCCGCGTTTCTACAAAGCTATCCTTTACAATGAAGCTTCCTTCATGGGTACCAAAATAGAAACATTCGAAGGTGGCAGAAATGCATCACCCATTACAGGAGCCTGACCGGATATTATCTACGCAAATATATGAATGAAACAGTTTCGCTGTCTCCAACCAATCCGATCAAGAAGCCTCATCACTTCATCCTGTTCAGATATGCAGAGACATTGCTGAACTATGCAGAAGCCATGAACGAACTTGGCGGACCGGACTACACCTCCGATGCCGATGAGCTGCCGATGTCAGCACGCACAGCCCTGAATATGGTTCGTAGTGCGGCCAATATGCCTAATATTACGGACAATGGAGATGACTTCACCACTCGTCTGCGCAACGAACGCCGCATAGAACTTGCTTTTGAGGATCATCGTTTTTGGGACATCCGCCGCTGGATGATCGGAGATGTAGTGAAAGATATCTATGGAGTAAAAATCACTAAAAAAGGATCAAAATACAGTTATACTCCGGTGAAGATACAGACACGCGTCTGGGAGGAAAAGATGAACCTTTATCCTATCGCTCAATCGGAGATTTATAAAAATGGCAACTTAACACAAAACGACGGCTGGGAGTAATGACTACTCCCGCTGTCTCCCCCTTATATTTTAATATTTAAAAGGAAAAGCTATGAAACAAGTAATAAGCATTTTATTGTTATGGATTGGAGTATTATCCTGCCAGTCGGAAGACATCAATATCTATACACTACATGCCAAAGACGAATCAAAGGCAATAGACGGCTGGAAATTGATCTGGTCGGAAGAGTTTAATCAGGAAGGTCCCCAATTTGATGCAGACAAATGGATTTTTGAGCCGAAAGGTAATTCTCCGTGGAACAAATATTTAACGGGAAGTACAGAACAGGCTTATGTACAAAACGGAAGGCTCATTCTACGTGCAGAAAAAAAAGACGGTCAGTACATGACCGGAGGTATAAGCACACGTGGAAAAGCAGGATTCAAGTATGGAAAGCTGGAGATATGCGCCAAGTTCAACAGTTTTCAAGGAGGTTGGCCGGCTATTTGGTTACTACCGGTACAACGTCAGTATCCCAATCCTCCGGGAGCAAATGAGTATGGAGGAGAAATCGATATTATGGAACAAGTCAGCCTTGAAAAAGTAGCCTGGCATACAGTACATAGTCACTATACGCTGGATTTGGGTCTGGACAAAAATCCGCCACGTGCCGGAGGCGGGGCTTATAAGGAAAACGAATTCAACCTTTATACTCTCGAATGGACTCCGGAAGAGCTGACATTCCTGATTAACGGTGAGGAAACATTCAGTTATCCGAATATGCATCTGGAAAATGAAGCGGAAATGAAGCAATGGCCGTTTGATGTTCCTTACTATCTGATTTTAAACTATGCTCTTGGTGGTGAAGGCACATGGCCGGGGGAAATTGATGACTCCGGGTTGCCGGGACAAATGGAAATCGAATATATCCGTTATTATCAACAGGAAGAAGAAAACAAACCGGATGACGGAGATGATGAGGAAGAAGAGGATCCGTCTGCAAACTTAGTTGAAAACGGAGACTTTGAACAGGATTTTGCAGCGGACAAGAAACCGGGTATATGGGCGGCCTGGCAAACTCAAGGCAGCAACACGTTGAATTATCTGAATATGTGGTTTGCAAAAACCGGAGACGCTTTGGTGGTAGACGGTAGTACAGGAGCAAACGGCAGTAGTAGTTCTCTTAAATATGCTGCCAGTGTAGCAAACAGTTGGGACGTAGACTTGTCATATCCTATGCAAGGAGTGGAAGCCGGCAAATATAAGTTTAGTTTCTACGTAAAAACGAATCAGGATGATACGCCTTTCGTCACCAGCATTACACTATGCGAAAACGATGAAGATATAGCCAAAGAGGCCAAATACCAGAAAGCAATCGTCCTTCAGAACGGTAAACAAGAAATAAAGATCGGCGAAAACGATATTTGGGGAACACAAATCAACCGGGCAGGAAAAGAATGGAAACAATACTCCATGATCGTGAATATTCCGGATAACAAACTGGTGAAATTCGTGTTCAAGCCCTGTGCGGGAAATAATAACAGTTTAAGCGGCTACGACTGTAAGAAAGCGGACAATGTAGTTTATTGGTTCGACAAAGTAACCCTCGAACCGACCGACGAAGCCGGACCGGGAGAAGGCGAAGAACCTGCCACCGAATTGGTGAAAAACGGAAGTTTCGAGAAAGACTTTGCAGCAGATAAACAACCGGGAATATATGCAGCCTGGCAGACACAAGGTAATAATACCCTGAATTTTCTAGATATGTGGTTTGCAAAACCGGACGTCACCAATCCGTCACTTTCCATAGATACCAGCACAGGAGCCAATGGTAGCAATCGTTCTTTGAAATATACCGCCGAGAAAGTTGATAACACCTGGGGAGTAGATTTGTCATATCCATTGCAAGGAGTAAATCCCGGTAAATATGAACTAAGCTTCTATGCTAAAACCAATCAGACGGAATCTCCGTTTATCACCAGTATCACTCTTTGCGAAAATAATGAAGATATTGCCAAAGAAGCCAAGTTCCAAAAGGCAATTGTATTGCAAAACGGAGTGCAGACGATCGAGTCAGGTGTAAACGATATTTGGGGAACAGTTATCAATCAGGCAGGAAAAGAATGGAAAAAGTATGCTGTAACTGTGGATATTCCTACCAATGTACTAGTCAAGTTTGTGTTCAAACTATGTGCAGGCGCCAATAATCAACTGACCGGTTATAATACTACGGCAACAGACAATGTTATTTATTGGTTCGATGATGTTTCTCTGAAACTGGTTACGGAATAAATAATCGCATATCACATCTGTCTTGAACAAAGACTGATAATAGATTATAAACATTCATTTGTTTATACCTAATAAGAAAGGAACAGTCCCACAAATAGTGGTCTGTTCCTTTTTATATAAATAAAGTGCTAAAAGCGATATTCAAACTATAAATAATATCTTATGATGATTACGGTGACCACTTATTTAAAAGCAATCATAATCTGCTCATTACCTCCCTTATCAGGCATTCGCACACTACATACACCAGTTTCTTTATCCCAACTCCATACCACAGTTTCAGTGTCATTCTCCAGATTTTCTTCCAAACGTTCCGGTTTAGTTTTCTTTATCTTCTTTCCTTTGACAGTTACCTCTTTCGGGGCTTTCGCAGAATAAATACGGAACAACAGATTTCTCGGACCGGGGACAGTGTATCCTTTTCCTTCACGGGCAGAGACAGTCAATTCATATCCATTTGCCAGAGTACTGCAAATAATCGGTGTTTTGACAAATTCATCACGCTGGTACCCTAAGTTTTCCCCTTCATCTTCGTAAAGAGTAAAGGCAGCCTGTGCACCTTCCTGTGCGGGGAAGATTTCAAAAGTAAGTGGATATACCGGTTTCTCATGGGTGTAGTTCATCACCGGCATGGTGGGGATGATGGAACCTTGCTTCACAAACATGGGAACAGAGGACAAGGGAGCATCAACAGTAGTCCATTGCTCTCCGGTGTAAACCATCTGCTTGTTGTTGTAGTCTATCCATGTACCTTCAGGAAGATACACGTTCTTTGTGCGGGCACCTTTCTTCACCACGGGAGCTACCAGTAATTCACGACCGAACAAGAATTGGGCATCCGTAGAAAAAGTTTCCATATCCATTGGATATTCCAGAAACAGAGGCCGCATGATAGGCAATCCTGTATCATACGCTTCGCGGGCGTAAGTGTAGATATACGGCAACAAACGATATTTCAGTTCGATAGCCGCTTTCGCGTTCTTTTCCGCTTCCGGTCCGAAAAGCCACGGTTCCACCGGATTATCTCCCTCGTGGTGAATACGGCTCAAAGGATTAAATGCTCCGAATTGAATCCAACGGGTATAGAGTTCCGCCATAGCCGGATAATCTTCAATGTCTCCACAGTAACCGGTAATGTCACAGGAAGAAAACGGTATCAGTCCTAAACCGGCGGAAAGCATTACAGGAATCTGATTGGCTAATTGTCCCCACCCTTGCAGTACATCGTCTCCGTTTCCGCTATCACCCGTCCAACCGAACGTATAACGTTGCAATCCGGCATAAGCAGCACGAGTCATTTGAAAAACACGACGGTCCGGATTCCTCTTTTCAAATTGCTCTTTTACCACCTTATCCCAAGTCAATCCATAGACATTATGGATTTCATCGTGCATACCGAGATGGTGCTTCATCACCAGGCGTTCCGTCTGCTCTTCGTTACTCCAAGCAGGTTCGCCCATGTCTGTCCAGAAGCCGGAGACACCATCGTCAATAGGTTTCTGCTGATAAGTTCCCCACCAGTCGGCTACGGCAGGCAGGGTGAAGTCTACCACTCCGCAGTTCCCACCCCACGGCCAGGGCATATCGTAGCTTTTACCGTTCGTATTGTCCTTTACAAAATAGCCCAGGCGGTCTGCTTCTTCCCATTGTTTTTTGTTGGCTTGTGCAATTACCGGGTCTTGAGATACAACTACCTTAAAACCCATCTCTTTCAAATCCGAAAGCATCTTCTTTGGATTCTCATAGTTTCCTTTGCGCCATTCGAAATCCTGCAGATATTCCGTCCAGCCGATGTCCTGATAGATAATATCACAGGGGATTCCACGTTTCCGGTAACCTTCGGCTATTTCACGACTTAGCTTTTCACTTGTCAACAGACCGCGGCATTGAGCAAAACCCAACGCCCATTTCGGCGGCATGATAGGTTTTCCGGTCAGTCCGACGTATTGGCTGATGATTTCTTTATAGTCTTTACCGAAGATAAAGTAATATACCATTTCCCCGTTCGGCGCTTCAAAGCTGTAATAATCACGGCTTTCCGTTCCGAATTTGAATTCCGTCTTATAGGTGTTATCAAGGAAAATACCATACCGGTAATTGCTCATAAAGAAAGGAATACTCTTGTAAAGAGGATCTTCTACCACACTATAACAAGGTTTGTCACTATTCCACATCTTATAAGACTCGCCACGACGGTCCATCTTTCCCGCTTTCTCACCAAGTCCGAAGAAGTGCTCGTCACGACGAAGCACTTTATATTCCACCTTCTTCGTTCCTTCACTGACATGGCCTTTATCGGCATAATCACTAAACAGGAGTTTCTGATATTTATCGAATATCTGAAGACTCATCGGAGATTTATTCACCCGGATACGCAACTTCGGAGTAAATATCTCGTAACAGGCCGCCTGTTCATCCACATGAATAGTTCCTACCTCTTCCAGTTCTTCATTAATCACTGCAAACGAAGTATTTCTTCGTTGCAATTGCCCATCGGGTGAGAACCAGATTTTCACGACGGAAGAGCTGCAAAGTTGCAATTGCAAGGCGGCACTGTCCGCCAGGTGAAAAGTCACCTGACGTCCCTGCTGTGTAAAAGAAGTGCATGTACGTGTCTCATTTTCCGCCCAAACCCATGTTGGAAATACCAGGCACAACACCCATACCCATAATCTATATCTAATCATCATACCTATCATTTTAGTTATTCTGTAGCAACCGCTTTATTCAGCCACAATCATCGTCCAATATTTCAGGGAAGGCAATGTAAATGAGACGACCCCGTTCTCCTGTGTAAAGGCCAATTCCTGCAAAGCTCCTCCGTGTACATCCGGCGACGCTACCCACAGCTTATTCACCTTTGCCGACAGATTCATTTGCAAAGCTGCTTTTGTAATCAGAGCCGGTTCCGGCATCGTACCGTCCACATCTCTCCAGCTAAGACTGTTCGCTTGCGAGAAATTAAGAAGATGTATCACTTGCTTGCCACCTACCTGCTTGGCATAAGTAGTAACTGATCCCTGTTGAGGAGGCCAACTATTCAATCTCATTTCGCCATTGGTACAATTCATGGAAACACTATTCTCCGTACCACCGTCACGAAGCAGGTTTTGATAAGAAGTCAGGAAATCATAGTAACGAACCATCGCTGTTTTCAATTCTTCGCTCATTGTCAGGTTCTCATTCGGAAAGTACTCTTTGCACAACATGTGATCGCCTCCCAACTCCAGGTGCGAACCACCCAAAGCAAACATAACAGCATCTGTCAATAAGATACCCGGCGTATTAAATTCTCCCCGGTTATCCGCTTTATTATAATTCATATAAGCTGCAAAAACCGTATTCAACTGATAATTGCCATAGACTCCATTTTCATAAAGAATGGCTTTCAGATTGGTAAAATCAGCCTCATCCGCCCACACCTCATTATAGAAGAAATCAACTTTACCTGTCTCCCCTATCTGACGGGCACCGTAACGGCTGACCGCATTCATCACCAAACTCTTGTCCGGATGAGCCTGCTTCGTCGCTTCAATAAAAGAAGCATATCCCTCACGCAGATTGACCGGAATACCGTTGTAATTGTAAAGCGTGCTGCGTCGTCCCAACTGGTCTATCTGATAGCCGTCGAAGGCAAAGTTCGCATATACATCATCATTCCTTTCGTTCAAATATTTCTGCCATTCCTTATTAGAAGGATCCACCAGATAGATATTACTTTTCCATCCGCCCGGCAAATCATGGCTGTCTTTAGTAGTGTGAGAAGCATCCTTAAACAAATACCATTCCTTCTTCACCCCGTCCGTAGCAGCATCCTCCAACGCTCCGAAACAAAGATTGTAAAACATAGACTTCATACCGAAACGATGCTGCGCTTCAATGTAATTTTTCACCGAACTTGTATAAACCTCCCGGTTAGCGATGTCCATATACACTTCGTCCAACTGTGTGCGTGTACCGCCCAACGGCCAGTGATGCTTATTATGCCAGTCCTGAAACTGTACCCAATTGATGTGATGACGATTCAGATACGCCATCTCTTCCTGTGTCTTTTCAGCCGTCTTCTCCCGACTGAAATCAGCGACAAAACCATAACGCGGAAAACGTGCCGGATCACTGGATACATCTACCGCAATCGTACCGACAATCACATCTGTACCATTCTCCTGACGGTACAGTTCCGCCATATATCCTTTGAAATCAGTAGTAGGCGGTTGCCATGTCCAACTGGTACCATTTACCGACTCTTCTCCGACAACCTCCCCTAAAAGACGATAACGAACTTTAATTCCGGCAGGCAACGCGTCATCTGCTGTAAATACCACTTTCTCCCCCGGTTTATAGAAAGCCTTATCCGTAGACAGGTCCACACTTAAATCCGATGTTACCGGAGTCACTTCGGTGACACTGCCCGAAGCTCCTCCATTCTCCTGGTTCGACCCATGATCGTCACTGCAAGCCATACACAGGAAAGCAGCCACCAAATATATTATTTTCTTCATCTTGAATTCTTGTTTTATTGTTTCACAATCGAAATCGTCTCTTTCAACTGGTCAATCGTAATCCGATAAGAACCGGCTTCCTGAATATTCCATTTATAATCCAAACTACCCAAATCTGCATCCGGATACATACTGCTCAACTCCGCATCCGACTTAGCAACAAACAATGCCGTTTCTACTTCTCCCGTCGGAGCCTTGTTGCTCTTATCCGCCATAAACCAATCCCCGTTCCAGTCTGACTGTTTATCGCAGGATATCTTCATCTCACCTGTTTTCAGTGTGCCGCTCCAGGTAAAGATGTAAGGACTGTCGGCACTCT
>ERZ773208.2024-NODE-2024-length-14544-cov-3.700946_pt1 | contig 14544 bp, 10 predicted proteins | sample MGYA00581006_ERZ773208 | MGnify/ENA primary metagenome ERZ773208 (study PRJEB29015, sample SAMEA2737793) | human gut metagenome | biome: human gut; feature: human-associated habitat; material: faeces | place: China | collected 2012 ... | reverse complement strand
CATGATTATCCGTGGAGGAGAAAACATTTATCCAGTACAGATTGAAAACTTCTTAAGCAAATTCCCTAAGATTAAGGATGTTGCAGTTATTGGTCTTGCAGATGAAAGATTGGGCGAAATTGCAGCTGCTATTATTGAATTGAATCCTGACACAGAATGTACTGAACAGGAAATCAATGATTTCTGCAAGGAACTTCCAAGATACAAGAGACCTAAAAAGATTATCTTTACTAAAGTTCCAAGAAATGCTACTGGAAAAATCGAAAAACCTAAGCTTAGAGAAATGTATCACAGTTCAAATCTTGTTGATGCACAGAATAAGGCTTAATTAAGACTTTTGGGCTGGATTTAAATCAAACAAAATAAAGAATAAAAAGTGTTCCTTAACAAGCTTGCAAAAATGCGATGAATTTGGGGGACGCTTTTTTAAATACATTAAAAAAATACAAAATTATTATAGAACAAATTTTCTAAAAAATTGTTGGAGTGGAATTTCGCAATGCAAATATTGCGGTAATATGGTACACTTATATAAGCGAAAGATATCGGAGGAATAGATTAATGAAGATTAAAAATGGTTTTGTTTTAAGAGATGTTGGAGGCCAGGCAGTTGTTATTGCAGTAGGTGAGGCAAGCAAGACATTTCACGGAATGATTAACCTTAATGCAACAGGTAAGGAGATATGGCAAGGAATTGAATCCGGATTGGATGTTGGCCAGATTGTAGAGAAGATGGTTGAAACTTATGAAGTTGAACCTGATAAAGCAAGAGAAGACATTCAGACAATGGTAGATAAGATGAAAAATGCAGGAATTATTGTAGAATAGAGAGTGTGTTATGGGTGAAGTGTTACATATTGAGGATGCATTAAATGAGAAGGGAGTGTATGTTAGTACAACTTCTGGTGTCAGCATGTATCCAATGCTAAGAAACAGAAGGGATACCATAATAGTTAAGCCACCTACAGCACCATTGAAGAAATATGATGTGCCTTTATACAGACGTGGAGACGATTATGTGCTTCATAGAATTATTGGAAAAGATGATAGGGGGTATATTATTTGCGGAGATAATTGCATTAATAAGGAATATGGCATAACTGAAAATCAGATTATTGGAGTTTTAGTTGGCTTTTATCGTGATGGAAATGAAGTAAATATGGAGGGAGTGGGATACAAGCTTTACAGCAGGGCTTGGGTTTTTCTTCATCCTTTAATTTGTGCTTTTAAGAAAATAAAAATGAAGGCTGGAAAGGTGAAAAGATTATGGCATTCAAAATAAAACTTGCCGGAATCGGATTTCAGGTAAATGGAATTTATGAGGAATCATTGAAGAAGCATTGTGGGGATTATTTGGATATTGAAGAAAATTCAGATAATAAGAAGTGTTTCGATAATTGTGTAGCTGGAAAAGAAGATTTGAAGCTTTCTGATAATGATTCGGTCTATGAAATTAATATATCAGAGGATGACATAATAAGAGAACAGGGAACAATGTTGGAAGATGAAGGACAGAGTGGACTTGCCCCTGAATATTTGGAAACATTGGCACTTTTAAGGAAAGTTGCGGAAGTTTTGCCTGAGAAAGACGGTTTCCTAATGCATGGAGCGGTTATACAGTGGAAGGACAAAGCCTATATGTTTACTGCACCAAGTGGTACCGGAAAAACTACCCATATCAGGTTATGGAGGAAGTATTTAGGTCAGGGTGTTTCTATTATAAATGGGGACAAACCTTTTATTAGAATAGTTGACGATTGCGTAAGAATATATGGAACTCCGTGGGCTGGCAAAGAGGGCTGGCAGAATAATAAGAATGCACCACTTGGTGGAATTTGCATAATAGAGCGTGGCACGGAATGCGGAATTAGAAAGCTTGATTCCAAAGAAGCCATACCATATCTTTTAGGGCAGATTCATTTCGGCGACAGCTCAGCCCAGGCAGGAAAAACATTGGAATTACTAGATGTTTTGATAAAAAAAGTACCTGTTTATATATTGAATTGCGATATATCAGAACATGCGGTGAGAACAAGCTATGAGGCAATGACAGGGGAAGAGTATAGAGAGAGTTAGAGAATATGTTGGTCTGACAAGCATTGAAAAATCATCGAAATTAACAGAAAATTAGCAATTTAAGAAGAGGGAGTTCCAGCGGTATCTCTTAGCGTAGGCGTGGCATTTACTGACAGAAAAAATCCAGAAAAGAGCCAGTTCACTGAGGCAGACAAAGCCATTTATTATACTAAGGGACATGGAAAGTGCGGATGCAGTTTCTATCCGGTGGAAGAAAAGTAGAATCAGTATGAGTGAAATCATAAAAAACGGACATAATGAGATTAAAAATAAATATTATTTGGGTAGAATTAAAAGAGATTTGACAAACTTTTTTAAGTGGATGGCTCTTGCAATTTTAACAGGTGTGGTTGTTGGCGGCGCCAGTAGTGTTTTTGCCATATGTATCAGGTGGGTAACGGCGTTTAGAGCAGACAATAAGTGGATGTTTTTGTTACTTCCAGTGGCAGGTTTGATTATTGTTTTTATGTACCAAAGATTGGACAAAAATGATGGAGGAACCAATCAGGTTCTTTCAACCATTAGATCTAAGGATGATGTGCCTTTAAAATCGGCACCACTTATTTTTGTGTCAACAGTGCTTACTCATTTGACAGGTGGTTCCGCAGGACGTGAAGGTGCGGCAATTCAGTTTGGCGGAAGCATTGGCAATCAGCTTGGGAGAATTTTTCATTTGGATGAGTTCGACCACCACGTTATGGTTATGTGTGGTATGAGTGCGGCGTTTGCTGCGGTTTTCGGAACTCCTATGGCGGCGGCAGTTTTTGCCATGGAAGTTGTAAGCGTTGGAGTTATGTATTATGCGGCGCTTTTGCCTTGCGTTATTGCGTCAATTATTGCAGCCAAATTTGCGGCAGGAATAGGCATCCATCCTGAAGTTTTTCATGTAACAGTTATACCGGAACTAACCGCTGTAACCGGAGCAAAAATGGCAGTTATTGCAGCAGGTTGTGGTGCTGTAAGTATACTTTTTTGCATAGCACTAAAGTTAGCTTCAACTTTGTATACTAAATATTTTAAAAATCCTTACGTAAGAGTGGTTGTTGCGGCACTTATTGTTATGGGAATTACCTTTATTTTACAGACAGATGATTATATGGGCGCAGGCAATCAGCTAATAGCCAAAGCCATTGAAACAGGAAGGGCAAGACCCCTTGATTTTGTTTGGAAAATAATTTTGACGGCAATTACAATGCGAGCAGGTTTTAGAGGGGGCGAAATCGTTCCTGCATTCTGCGTGGGAGCAACCTTCGGATGTGTTATGGGACAATTGCTGGGATTTCCACCGGTGGTTGCAGCGGCAGCGGGAATGGTGGCATTGTTCTGTGGTGTAACTAACTGCCCAATAACATCAATGCTTATCTCATTCGAGTTGTTTGGCTTTGCCGGGGTCTCATATTACCTGATAGCAATATCAATCAGCTATGCCCTGTCAGGATACTACAGCCTGTACAAAGACCAGACAATTGTATACTCAAAATACAAGGCCAAATTTATAAATAGGAAAACAAGATAAAACATAAAATGTGATAATATTATCTTATAAAGTGAAGAAGAAAAGAAAAAAATATATGAAAATTGGGATTAAAACAAAAAAGACCGTATGTGAATTTGATTTCACATACGGTCTTGTCATAACATTACAAATCAATCATCAATCTATCGCTTCCACTACAAATCTTTATTTTGTCTTTGTAGCTTTTCCGTTTATCCAGCTAGAATATACTTTTTTTCTGCCAACTACTTTATAAGTGCGGACACGTACATAGTATTTCTTTTTAGATTTCAATTTCTTTATTTTAGCAGAAGTAGTTTTCTGCTTCTTAACAAGAATTGATTTCTTGTTCTTTTTAAATTTCTTGTCTGTGGCAACCTGAATTTCATAGCCACTTGCACCTTTTACTTTGCTCCATTTAATGGTAAGAGATTTCTTCGTAGCCTTGACTTTCTTAACCTTTGTAGTAGCAGGCTTCTTTGAACTTGAAGGTTGTAAGCTTGTACTTGTAGTACTAGGTTTTGGCACAACCCCATTAGTTGTATTGTTACTAGTAGTTCCTATGTTAATAGAATCTCCGTTAGTCGTAGTAACTACAGGAGTAGCAGTTTCGCCAGTAGTTTCTATATTGTCAGTAGTCTTCACAGGAGTCGTAACTACTTCACCACTTGTTTCTCCATTTCCGGTTGTGGAAATTTCAGCAGTAGTAGCTATCGTAGTAGTAGTTACAGAAATTGTTGTTGCAGGAACCGTTGTCACCTTACTTGTTTCAACATCATCTGACACCTTAATTATCGTAATTTGTGGTTCCAGAGTGTTAAGGTTTGAATTATCTGTTTTATCACAATTCTTGTGAATGCCAAAGAATTTGATAATATACTCCTCGCCGGCTTTAAAAATACATGGGGCAATATTTTCTGTATTGTAGTTTGTTGAAACAAGTTCGCTATTATGATAAACATTATAATATGTTGAAATTCGGCAATTATTATCGTGTGGTGTTGCGCTCATTTTAAAATTATAAGTGCCACTTGTTTCAGGTGTAAATCTATAAAATTTATAGTAGCTTTTAGCATCATCTCTATAAAAACGAACTGTATTTGTTTCGTTTAACCCAATTGTGTTAAGATTATATTCAAAACGCTTATTGTCATAAACAGTGAATGTTAGAGATTTGCTTTTGCCATCAATATTAAAATATACAGAATTATAACCTGATGACCAGTCGTTCGGATTCTCGATTGTAAGAGGATATACTGTATATTTGGCAGGGGCATCTGTTGTATATGAACCGGAAGCCTCATCGTATGTATATTTAACAACAGTTCCATCGGTGTAAGTTACATCAACGCTGTTAACATAATCCGGTAGTGAATATTTATAAGAACCTGAAATATTGTCAATCCCATCCACAAGCACAGGATCAAGTCCTGTCTGATTCAAACTAAAAGAACTGATAATGGCAGGGTTCTTAAAATTAAAAGTCATATTAACAGTTTCATCAGATGCTTCACTGTCACTATGAATTAAATAACAGTCAAAAGTATATTTTGTACCCTTTTCAAGAGTCAGATTTCTATACTCATACAAAGTCTTGCCATTGGCAAGTTTTGTTGTTTGATCAGGAAAGTCACGGTTAAGGGAATGATCAGTAGTATTAAAAGCTATAGTATCATTACAGGAATCAGAGTGGCTATCCACAGTTACAAACAAAGTATATGGTCCGTCCTCAGGTGGAGTAAAACTTAAAGAACGTCTTAAAGGCGCATTAGGCTTAAGCTTAAGGGTTGTATCTCCAAAAAACATAAAACGGTCAAGCTGATCATAAGTTTTAATAGTTACAGGAATTTTTTCTTCATAATAACCTGCCCGAATAAGGAAAGTATTGTCACTTCCAACGGCCCAGTGATTTGTATCCTGAGAGTCTACAGGGGTCAAATAATAACCGGTATAAGGACTGTAAGGGTCCTTTTCAGTAGTAGGATGAGAGTTGGCAGGAAATTCCATATCTCCATCATAGTAATGAATAGTATAAGACTTTATAAAATTCAAATAAGAATAATTATACTTAAAATAAGAGTGACCAAACTCATTAGTAACCATCTCTCCGTTCTGATTTTCAATAAGATTAAATGGCTCATCAGGCTGATTTATATCAATACCACTAGAATTTTCCATTCTAATAAACTTAATTTTTGATTGGGCAGTTGAAGCATCCTTTGAAGAATAGCTTGTGCCATGGGAATAAAAATTAATAATACAAAGAGTGCTACTATTAGGGCGCATTGATGAAAGAATATTGTTCATATAAACATCAGGAACATTTAAGTAATCCAGTTCATCATTGTTTTCATTCTGAAAATATCTGACTCTGGCATTAAGCACATTATTGCCATTGTCATCAGTATCCATAAGGCAGCCTAACTTATAGTAGTGATAATCTTTTGATGGATTATAATAATAAGAAACATCATATTCTCCGGTAAAGTTAAACTCATCATCTTTGCTTATTTCCCTAACAATATCGGCAATAATCAAGGCACTTGAATTAGCATGAAGCATAAACTTAATCGTGAAAACCTGTCCCTTTTTAAGCTGATAATAGTCTATTCGGGTTCTGTCTCCAATACGATAGTCTCTTGCGTAAGGTTTAATCTCATTGCCGTCAGGATCTTTGGCAATACTCAGATTATTAAAACCTTCTATAGTCTTTATTCTTACAGAATACAAGCCGTCTTCAGTAGCAGTAAAAGTCATATCCTTATCATTAGCTGTATCACTTGCACTGAAAAAATCTTTTTCTCCAAAGACATAATCGTCTGTGTAATTCTCTGACGTAGCTTTAACCTTTGCAGGTGAAACTGTCACAGAAGTTATAATTAATAAAAAAGAGAGTATTAAACACAGAAATTTTTTCATAACATAAATCCTTTCTAATTTTGTCAGTTTAATACTATCATATAAACAATTGCATCGCAATTAAACATATGTAATTGCAAAAAACAAATCCTAAAATAAGAGTTTTAAGTACATCTAACTATTGCCAATTAACAATCTACAATTACTTCCCCCTTAAACTTGGCAAGTGCTTTTAAAAGCTTTTCCATATTAACAGGTTTGGACATATGCATATTCATGCCGGCATCAAGACAACGTTGAATATCGTCTTTGAAGGCATTAGCAGTCATGGCAATAATTGGAATGCTGTGAGCTCCCGGTTTGTTAAGATTTCTAATGGCACTTGTAGCCTGAAGTCCGTCCATAACAGGCATCTGCATATCCATAAGAATGGCATCATAAGTATGAATACTTGATTCTCTAAACATTTCTACGCAAACAGATCCATCTTCGGCATGGTCGCAGGTAATGCCATACATAGCAAGAAGTTCAGAAATAACTTCATAATTAAGAGTATTGTCTTCAGCAACAAGAAGGTGCATACCTTTACAAGTATTATGAGCGGAAGTATCTGAAATATCTTGTAGAGCTTTATAGTTTTCTGCACAACATTCAAGAGGAATTATTATTTTAAAAGTGGTTCCATGACCTTCTTTACTTGTAACATTAATTCGTCCGTTCATTAAGTCCACAAGCTCTTTAACAATCGAAAGCCCAAGGCCATAACCACCAACTTTGTTAATTCTAGAGTCAGTGGCACGGGAAAACTTAGAATACATATGGTTAATATATTCCTGAGACATACCAATTCCTGTGTCGCTTATAACAGCTATAAGATTTATATACTTATTATTCAAAAATAATTCTTCATAAATTTCAAAGGTAACAGAACCACCATCAGGTGTATATTTTATGGCATTGGATAAAATATTTGTATAAATCTGTTTTAGTCTAAGTGGGTCAACCAACAAGGTTTTCTGGTAAAGGTCATGCTGATTGCATATAATGTTAAGTTTTTTGTCACCCTGTAATTGTTTAAGCATTGGTGGAAAATCATCCAAAAGCTTAGGAATATTAACAGGTTGGGAATTAATGCGTAACTGTCCGTTTTCAATCTGTGTAATATCCAGCACTTCGTTAACCAACTCCATAAGAAAATCACCTGAAGATTTTATTTTTTTCAGATTATATTCTACAGTTTTAGGTTCATTTATATGTTGTTCAGCTAACGTTTCAAAACCAAGAATAGCGTTCATTGGTGTAAGGATGTCGTGGGCAATCTGAGAAATAAATTCTGTTTTGGCCAGATTAGCCTTGTTAGCTTCCTCAGCAATGGAAATCCAATTTTTTTCACGTCGTTTAGCATCGCTTATAAGTCTTGTAGCATAAAGAATATGGGTAACATTTCCATTGTTATCACGTTTTTTTACAATAAAACGTGCTGTGTGCCAGTTACCATCTTTTGCAAGATATTCAGTTGCAAGAGTTTCCTCATCATGTAAACGATCAGCCAAAGTGCTTAAATCAAAGAATTCAAGAACCTTATCATGATATTCAGGTGCAACAAATGTATCACACAATTCAATCATTTCGGTTGAGGCACGCCCTATTTTTCCTGTAAGGTGATGAATTTCACTTTCACTGGAAATTTCCTCATAGAAATCATTGACAAGATCAATTCTAAAAATAGCATAATAAATTTTGCCAAGGGCAGATACGATTTCGTTACTAAGTTTTGTTTCGGCTAGAGCTGTTTCAAGTTCGTGTTGACGTTTTTGTTCGCTTGCAACAATATCGTCAATGTGTATAAAGCCGATAAGAATACGATTGTCAAAATCAGTTTCGGAAATACGAACAATCTGCGCCTCGAAATATTGCTGTCCAAGAATATTAGGAAGGCTTCTGTATCTAAAAGAAAAACGTTCTTTGTAGCAAAGTTCCTGTCTTAAATAATCAGCATTTAGCAAGTCGCAAAAACGCTTAGAATGCTCTTTGGTTATATAAGTTTCGCTATATTGTTTTATAGTGTCATTATAGTTAAGTGTAATATGTTTAGAGGGACTATCTATAAATTTGGCTGCATTTGCTATACGATCTATTTTAAGAGGCTCCGCAATATTTTTAGAAAAATCAACATAATATATAGATGTATAGCCACGATATAAAACCTCAAGAAACTGTCTGTCTTTTTCAAATTCAGTTTGATTAGCAGTCATGGAAAGCTTATGCTGTTGAATAAGAGTGTCCTTTTTATTGTTTTCACGAATGCTTCCCATATGGTGACCGATAACAGGGATAATAGCAATGAAATCACCACAATCTTTAATGTTAGGATTATCTATTCTTACAAATCCCATTAATCTTTTTCTGAAAATAATTGGAAATACAATAACAGCAGTAATGTTATTATTTCCAAAAAAAATTGTATTCTGTAGGCATAGAATTCTTAATAGATTCTATATCATCTAAAATAATGGATTCTCCCTGATACAGAATATTAAATATGCATGGAACTCCATCAGTTGGAAGAATTAAGTCGTGATTAGGACTTTCAGTATTATTAAATAATCTCCATTGATGTGTAAGCTCAAAAGCACTAGAGTCAACAAGTTCATAGATGCTGACATATAAGGCTTTGGTGTATAATCCAATCTCTTTAAGCATAGAATAGATGGCATTATTTCTGTTTGAATTTAAATGATTATTTTCAATTTTAGTTAAGGCATCAATAATATTACTTATTGAGCTTTTTTTATCTTCCATAATATTACTCATAAGCAAACTCCATTCTGTAATTTAAATATAAGCTAAACATTTACAAACTGATCTCTGTATGCTTTAGGACTCATGCCTGTATTTTTCTTAAATAATACGGAAAAATAAGCAGGGTCGTGAATTCCAACAGCTTCAGAAATCTCAAAAGTTTTTAAATTAGAAGTGGCAAGAAGTTCTTTAGCTTTGTTGATTCTAAGATTATTAATATAGCTAATGACAGAATTACCACATTCCTTCTTAAAAGTTCTACTAAAGTAGGATTCATTAATATGAATATGTTGGGCAATTTGTTCCAGAGACAAATCATCCTCTAAATGTTCTTTTATATAATTCAAAGACTCTTCAATAAAAGAGCTATATTTCTTAACTGATTGTGTTAACTGTATCTGCAAATCATTAATCATATCAGAAACTATGGATTTTAGTTGGAAAATATCAGAACTTTCAGTTAACATTTTCACATATTTCTCATCCATTGGCAGGTTATAAGTACTCATAACCAGTCTATAAGAAATCAAATAAATCTGAGTACAAATATTCTTAACAGAAGCCTCATCAGTAAAATTACTTTGTAAATTACTGAAAAGAGTAGAAATAACGTCTTTTGCAGCTTTAAAGTTCAATTGAAGAATAGCCGTTTCGTATTCGTGAAGACGCACGGAAATATCCACAGGAAAAATATTTCTATTAGCAATATAATCTCTTGAAAAAGCAATTATATGTGATGCTGAATAGAAATTAAGTGACAAAGCAGTGATGGCTTCTGAAGCAGCCTTTGAAAAATGCTTTGCAGTAGAGTGATGGGCACTTATGCCGATATCAAGCTGTTTTCCGTACTGTTCCTGAAATAAGTATTCTATCTCCTTGCAATCCTCAACAATAGGTCCTATGTAGGAATTTTGATCGCAAAAATATGCAGTAAGAACCATGTTGTTATATCTAAAACAATGGCTTTCAATCTGCTGGTCTTTAATAATGTCTTTAAGTTTGCTAAATTCATTGAAATCTTTAGGCAACTGAAAAGCAGCTACATAAAAATGACTAAAATCCAAATTAAAAGAGTCAATCTTTTTTTGCTTTTCTTCATCTATAACATTGGAATCAGTTAATTGTTGGAATAACTGATCTTTAAGAAAAGCAAGCTCACTTTCTTTAATTCGGGTATTAGACTTAGATGTTACAATTTTTTCGCAAACTTCTTTAACAGCAGCAATAACCTGATCTTTAGATGCCGGTTTTAACAAATACTGTGAAACATGATATTGTATTGCAGAACGTGCATACTCAAATTCAGAATATCCCGATAAAATAATTACGGCAATATCAGGACGATTCTCGTGAATGTATTTTGCAAGACCAATTCCGTCTAAAAGTGGCATTTTAACATCAGTCAAAACAATGTTAATGTCATTTTCGTTTATTTTTGTGATTGCATCCTCACCGTTGTTGGCAGTGGCAACAACCTTACAATCATAATCTTCCCATTTAATATATTCAGATAAGCCCTTTCTGATAGGAGCTTCATCATCAACAATTAATAAATTAAAAATCATAAAAAAACATCCTTTCTTAAGTAACTCTTTGGTCAAATTCTTAAATTTGCAAAAAGAATTTATAATGGTATTTTAAAAGATATAGCTGTGCGAACTTCAGGAATGCTTTCTATGTGCAATACAGCATCTTCTCCATACATAAGGAAAAGTCGTCTGTTAAGGTTTTTAAGCCCAATGTGAGGACGTGAACCTACAGCCTCGGAAGTTGTTCCTTTGGAAGCAACGTTAATATCAAACTTTGGAATCTTTTCGAATCCAACTCCGTCGTCAATAATATTTATTAATAAAAATTTATTTTCGTTATCTTTCTTAATGCTAATAGTCAGATGTCCATTGGTATCCTTAGGTTCCAAGCCGTGAACATAAGCATTTTCTACAAGTGTTTGAACACAAAAACAAGGAATATTAATATCGTCCAAATCCTTATCAATATCAAAAGTTACACTAATCTTGTCCTCGAAACGCATCTGTTGTAAATAAATATAAAACTTAACAAATTTAAGCTCTTCAGCAATTGAAATATACTGTGAATTTCTGTAAGCAGTTGTAGCTTTGAAAATCTCACCGATAGCAATAGCCATCTGGGAAAGTTCACTGTTGTCAGACATTTCTGCTTTCCAGGCCAAAGTGTTCAAAACATTAAAAATAAAGTGTGGATTAAGCTGTGACTGTAAAGCTTTAATCTCAGCTGTTTTAAGAGAAATGTTCTGTTCTAACACGTTGTCGTGGTAGGCGTGAATCTGGTCAAGCATATCATTAATGGCAACCTGAAGAGCATAAAACTCCTCATATTCTTCAAGACCTGAAACCTTTTCAGAATAATTGCCATGAGAAATCTTATTAATATTATGTATCATAGTTCCAACAGGTTTTGTAATATATCGGCTTATGGCGAAAGATATTAAGAGTACTATGAAAATAATAATAAACATAACTATAATATAAGAATTTAAAACATTATTAACCTGTCTCTTAATCTGATTCTGAGGAGCCATAATAGTAGCAGATATATCTATTTTTTTAAGATTATTAGACAAGGTCAGATAATCTTTAGATTCAAATTTTACGTGATGCAGAGCTTTGTCATTGTAGTAATCCAGAGATTTCTTTAATGCTTCAATTCTATCCTTAGAGGTAACATCATAATTATAGTCAGAAATAGTTTCAAAACTGTTGTTATACATAAGAATGTGCCAGCCTTTTGAGATATTCTGTGTAAGCATATTAACCCAACTTTTTTGATTAAGTGTAACGATCATAGTTCCTAAAACATCGCCACTGCTTAAATTATAAATTGTACGAACAAAGTAAAGATCATCAGAACCGTCTAAAGCGTGTAAAGTAAGCGTAGGTGAAGGTTCCGTTAAATTTCTGTAAACAGCTGCATTTTCTTCTCTTTTTATCATATTATCGTTTTTGGACACATAAAATCGCTTATTATAATTAGTATAAACGTAAACAGACTCCAAATAACTCTTTTCCCAAAGATTATTGAGAATAAGAAGAGAAGTCATCTGTTTTTCGGCAGCAATATAATCAGAAGGCGTTCTAGATGAAGAAGCCATAAAACTATAAATATTATCGCTTGAAACCAAAAGTCTATATATAGAATCGATAGTGTCGATATTGTCAGATAAAACATTCATTGTAGTATTACTTTCCTGAAACATCTGCTCTCTATAATGAGTGGTCAACTCCTTATCAGTTTTATAGTAAAAAAGCAACGCGCTAATAACCAAAGCCACGGCAATGGTAAGTGTAATTAATATAGATGTTTGCGCAGTAATACTTCTTCTCTTATGTAAAAAATTTTTAAGCATTAGTATAATCCTCTCAAAATCCGCAGAATGACAGAAACTGTCTCTGTCTCTTCCTATTTATAAATAGAGTATAACATATTTGAGTAAAAAAAAGAAAAGTTATACTAAAATAATAGAAAAAAGTAAATTATTTCTAAAGTTTTGTAAAAATATTCTATTAAATGATAAAAACTAGTCAAGTATACTTGTATTAATTAACAATTATAAACAAAGGAAGGAGTATTTTTTATGAAAAATAAGAAATTATTAACAATGGTGCTTGCAGCAGCAATGGTTGTAGGAAGCATAACAGTGCCGGCACCAATGGCAACGGTTAAGGCAGATACAGTGACGACAAGTAGAACAAATATACTTAGGGAAGACGGAGTCGTAGTATCACAGCAGCACGGCTCAGCACGTTCACTGATAGATGGCGACATTACAACAGTTTGGGATACAAATGGATGGAATGGAAGCCAAGCAGGATTTCCAGGTTCGGGAAAACATAATTATTCTGTTTGGGCAGAATTTACATTAGCAGATTATTATAATGTATCAGACTTTAACGTTTGGTTTAAAGATGAAACTACTCAGAAGAATACAGCATGGCAGTACAAAATTGAAGCATCTATAGATAATAGCAATTGGGATTTGGTAGTAGATCAGACAGAAAATACAGTTACGGATAAGCATTTTGAAAACATTGTAGGAAAAGATTATAAAAATAAGATTTATAAGTATGTTAAAGTAACTATTGTTGGAGCTAAGACTGACATGAAGCCATGGCCGGCAATGACAGAATTTGCAGCATATGGTGAAAGAGCTACAGCGCTTACATCAGACCAGATAGCAAAAGGTACAGAATCTTCAGTTAGTATATATAATCCGGGAAATGTAGGAAGTAATGTAATTGACGGAGATGTGAATACATCATGGATTGCAAATGGCTGGAATGACAAAGAAGCTAGTTATGGAGACGTAACAAGTGAAGGAACAACAGCCAATTATGTTGTAGAATTAAAGAAAATGACAAAAGTAAATGCATTAGGAATCTTTTTCGCAGGAGATGCAAAAAGTTCAGCATGGAAGTATAAAGTAGAAGGTTCAGTAGATGGAACAGAATATACTACTATTTGGGATCAAAGTACTAATGAAGTTAATGCAGGCTCAAATGGTGAACAGTTCACAAATATTGAAGAGGGAACATACAAATATATAAGATTAAAATTTACAGAGCCGATTGAAAAGGCTTGGCCGGCTGTAGCTGAAATCTGTATATATGGAAATCAGTTAAGCAACTTATCATTAGGAAAAACTGCAAAAGGTTCAAGCGAGAATAGGCCTGCAACTAATGCCAATGATGGAAACAAAAGTTCACTTTGGGTAGCAGATGGAAACACTGAAAAACTTGGTTCTTGGTGGAAGGTAGATTTGGGAGGATTAAAGTCAATTGATAGTTTCGAAATAGCATTTGAATATGCTGTTAACGAAAAAAGAGATGATGCTGATGCAAACAATAATCCGCTTTATGGTTTACCTCATAAATATGAAGTGAGAGGCGGAGGAGAAGCCGCTGAAAACTGGAGTGACGAACAATGGGACAAGGCAGACTTATTGTGGTCAGGCAGTCAGATGACAAAAGAAGCTACAGGAAAAATTTCTGACAAATTTAAAAATAAAAACTATAGATATATCAGAGTTAAGTTGACAGGAATTCCTCATCATAAAGCTAATGCTGATACAGATGACAATCATGCATGGGCAGAAATTGCAGAATTTACAGTATATGGTGAAGCCACAGCAGAACACAAAGTTGTACTTAATGGTACAACTGAAACAACTGTAGCAGATGGAGCAACATATGAATTGGGAGATGCGAAATACGGTTATTATAGTGATGGAAAAGTATATGCACCAAATAGCGAAATAACAGTTAATGATGATATCT
>ERZ773208.2008-NODE-2008-length-14656-cov-3.179577_pt1 | contig 14656 bp, 19 predicted proteins | sample MGYA00581006_ERZ773208 | MGnify/ENA primary metagenome ERZ773208 (study PRJEB29015, sample SAMEA2737793) | human gut metagenome | biome: human gut; feature: human-associated habitat; material: faeces | place: China | collected 2012 ... | reverse complement strand
AAGGCTCCATCAATGTCCAATTGGCGGAAAAGACGGGTTTTTCTCAGGAAGACGCGCAGGTCGTGAAGGAGTGCCTACGGACGCTGTTTGTAAACGATGCTTCTTCAGCGCGTCCCGAAGGCTCGATGGAGGTCGTGAAACTTTATTGGTGGGAGCATAATTGCAAGGACGGCCAGTATTCTTCTGCAAAGGTGCACCGCAGTGTTCATGTGACTGCGAAGGATATTGCCGCGCTTCCGAACAGTGTGGAGGACTATACGATCACGCTTGACGAACTGCCCGGTCTGATGCCAGAGATCATTGAGGGAGTGTAAGCGGAAACGGCCTGAAAAACCAATCCGTTTCGCACTGCGGGGGAATGGGAAAAAGGGATAGACCCTTTCCGTCCTGATGGTGCGCTTCTTCCTACTGAAAACACCGCTGCCCTACGGCTTTTACGACCGGGGCAGCGGTGTTTGATTCATAATAAATGGAAAATTCCTCGGCCTTACGCCTGAAAGAACGCCGTGCAGAGGCGGACGAAAGCGTCCTGATCCGCCGCACCCATGGTCTCGCAGGCGGAGTGCATGGCCAGAATCGGAACGCCGATGTCCGCGGCGGGCATGGCCAGCAGGGACGAGGCCATGGAGCCTACCGTGCTGCCGCCGGGCAGGTCGGCCCGGTTCATGTAAATTTGCAGGGGGATCTGGTTCGCGTCGCAAAGCCCCTGTATGACCGCGCAAGTCTCCGCATCGGAGGAATAACGGGGGCTGCGCTTGAGCGCAACGCCGCCGCCCAGTACCGGCGCGCAGGAGAAATCCGCGTATTCGGGATGATTGGGGTGCATGGCGTGGGCCGCGTCGCAGGAAAGCAGCATCCCGTTCAGACAGGCGTCCAGCAGCGCCGTGCGATCCAGCCCCAGCGACAGGGCCAGTTTTTCCAGAATCACCGTCAGCGTGCTGCTGTCCGCGCCCCGGCGGGTGTTGCTGCCGATCTCCTCATTGTCGTAGAGGACCGCCACGTTGATGCCATCGCCCTGCGCGTCCACCAAGCCCTGCAGACAGGCATGGACGGAGCTGAGATTGTCCAGCCGGGGAGAGGACAGAATGTCCTGCTCAAAGCCCAGCAGCGTGGGCTCGGCGCAGCAGTAGGCGCAAAGCTCGAAGGACAGCACGTCCTCCGACTGCAACTGCAGCCTCTTCGCCAGCTGGCGCACCAGATAGCCGTTTTTTTCAAATTCGCCCTGCACGGTGCGGCAGATGGGCAGCATGTCCACGTTGGCCTTGTAGGGAACGCCCTTGTTGACCTCCCGGTTCATGTGGATGGCCACGTTGGGGATGACCATCACCGGCTCAGGCGGCGCTCCGGCTGCATGGGGTCGGCCGTGCGCAGAAGGACAACCCCCGCCAGCCCCAGAGGCCGATCCAGCCACGTGTTCAGGATCGCGCCGCCGTAAGGCTCGACGCTCAGACGGCAGCAGCCGCCGGAGATCAGCTCGGGCTGGGGCTTGATACGCATACAGGGCCAGTCTGTGTGGGCCGCCGCAATGCGGATCACGTCTTTCTGCCCTACGGTCACGGCTGCCAGAAAGGTGCCGTTTTCCACAAAATAGCGTCCGCCCCGGTGAACGGAGAAGGGCCTGTTCAGCGCAAGGGGTTCAAAGCCCCGCTCCGTCAGCCAGTGGGCCGCCATATCCACGGTATGCCACGGCGAATGACCGCCGCCGAGCCATTTCATCAGTTCATTGGTAAATTCAGCCATGTTCTTAACTCCTTTGGTGGGTTCTGCGTGCGGGCAAACCGCTGCCCCGCGCCGCGTTCAAGGGTATTATATTTCTTTTTGGTCAAAGAAACAAGTCGGAATCCCACAGCCGAAAACGTGGAAAATGTGGAAAAAACCGCTTGCTTATGGTACAATCGGGTTGTCCTGTTCAGGACGTTACAGGAGGTCTTGGTGTTTCGGATATTGTTCGTCTGCCATGGCAATATTTGCCGCAGCCCCATGGCGGAATTTGTCCTGCGGGATATGATCGCCCGGCGCGGGCTGGAAGCGGAAGCGACGGTGGAATCCGCCGCCACCAGCACGGAGGAGATCGGGAATCCCGTCCATCCCGGCACCCGGGAGAAGCTGCGGCAGGCGGGAATCTCCTGTCAAGGCAAGCGGGCCCGGCAGATCAGATCGGAGGATTACGAACGTTTTGACTGGATCGTCGGCATGGACGATTGGAATATGCGCAATCTTCGTCGGGCGTTTCCGGGCGACCCTGCTGGGACTGACGGACTATCTGGGCCTGCCGGAGGGCGTGGTCTATCTGCTGGTGTGCCACTGTGTAGAGCGGGTGCAGCGCCGATTCGGCGAGGGCCGCCGCCCCGGCATGAAGCAGATCGAAAAGGAGCTGAAAAAAGCATGAGCCAACTGAAAGAAGCGGTGGGGGAGTGGTTCGCCCACGCTGACCCCAAGGCGGGCCTGAAGGAATGGACGAAGCAGCTCTGCCGCATTTTGAGCGAGCATGAGGATGAACTGAAACATATCACCTATTCCTATCGTCTGTGCGCCACCGATACGGGCTATGTGTGCGCCTTTTCGCTAGTGGAGGGCCGCTATATCCCAAAGACCGAAATAGACGAAGCGGACGTGATCGTCTCCGGCCGGGAACGCGACCTGATGGACATCCTGCAGCGGAAGGTGTCGCCCCTGTCGGCACTGCTGCGGGGAAAAATTCAAATCAAGGGCTCCAAGGCCGCCTTGATCGCCTTCGGCGAGTTTCTGTAAGCGGAAAGGAAACATTCATTGGATTATTGGGAGAAAGGAGGAGGACTCATGGAAGATCAGCGCCGGGAAAAGGACAATCCGTTTCAGCCGATCTCGTTGGACGAACGCCTGTCGCGGCCTGTGCCGAAGACTCGCCATACGGCTCACGAGCCGATGATGATGCGCCCGGGCCAGCTGTACGGCCGCACGCCGTTTTATCAGCCCGCCGTCATGGGTTCTCCTGCCCCGACCGAACCGGCGTCTCCGCAGACGATCCCCTTTTCTTCGTTCCAGCCGTTCGGTTCGGTGAACGCATCCGTTGCGCCTATGCAGCCAGAGCCTTTTGCTTCTCCGAGCTTTCGGCCTGTGGAGGAAATTCAGCCCGCAGCGCCGTCCGAGCCTTCCTTTCAACCCCTCTGGCAAAGCCCGATGGAAGGATCGCCCGCCGAAAAAGCAGTTGAGGAAAGTCCCTCGCCGGAATATATTCCCGAATCCCAGCGCCCTGTGGAAAAGGATGCGCTGGGTGTACCCAAGTATTTGCAGCGCAGCCCGTCGCTGGGAAAAGCCCAGCCCCGTAATTGGGTTCCTTCTGTTTCCACGACGGCCGAAACAACGGCCCCCGCAGCAGAATGGCCGTCTCTGGACGTGCCACTGTGGCCCATGACGAAGCCTGTGCCGCTGGAAGAACAGGCCGCGCCCGAAACGAATGCGGTGGAGGAAAACACCCCGCAATCGGCTTCGGAGAGCGAAATGCCGGTTTCCGCAACAAAGCCGGAAAAAATCGCGAAAGTAGAAACAAGTGCGGATGCGCCCGGTGAAGCGCCCCTTTCGAACAAAGCCGAAAACACCGAGACTCTGCAAAGCCAGCCGACCCAGTCGTCCCAGCCCCGACGGCGCAGCCGTATGGCGCGCCGGGAGCTGGAAAAAGCCTCGGCTACGGGGGAAGGAACGCCGATTCCCTCCGAATTTGCCGAAGCGCCCACAGCACCCCATGTCGAGACAATCGCTGTGGAAGAAAACGAAAATCCAGTATCCATCCCGGAAATGGCGGCAAAAACGGTTTTGACAGCTGCGCCCCAAAAAGAGGAGCCCGCCGTCGCTTCAACGGCAACGGAGAATGGAGCGGGAAGCGAAAGAACGGGAACGGCTGGCAGAACTGTATGAGGACTGCGATGGTCGTTTTGCCTTTATCGCCGGATATACAGATGGCGGCGCACCGTATGGTGTGATGTGGGAAGAAGTCGGCATTGATCCGGGACTGCCGTTCGAGGAAAAAGTGAAGCTCTATCACATGCAGATGTTAGGCTGATAATTGTGCAAGCACCGCCTGTACAATTTGCAACAAAAAAGAGGAGCCGGTCAAGGCTCCTCGAAGATACGTTATTTCAAAAAGTTGCTTTTATGTTCCAGTGCGTGCAGATTATAGCCAAGTGTGGCCAGGTGTGCTACCTTCAGCGCAACCAGATTGATGTCAGTGGACATCGCGCTGGCGATCTGCTCGGCTGTGTATCCATACTCATAGATGTAACGAAGGACTTCGTTGCTGTCCATCAAGATCTCCGCTGCTACGATGTTCGCTTCATATTCCGGTTTGGATTTCATGTCGTAGAGCATGAACTCATGAATCGGGGTGGTTTTCGCCATATTCCGGTGAAGCTGGTCATGCCCTAATTCATGTGCGCACACGATGCGCAGCATATTTTCATCCAGACTGTTATTCAGGAAAATAAAGCGATTTCGCTTAATCACCCGGTACATTCCCTTCAGGGAACCAAAATTTTCGCAAAGCATGACATTGATACCAAGCTGCCTTGCAATTTCAAAAGGGTCTCTGGAACCGTAGCGTTTTACCAGTTTCTCACCGACCCGTGAAAGCTGTTCCGCATTCATCATACCACCTCCAGTTTACAGTATAGCGAAAAGTGTGTACGATAAATATCACTGATCGGATTTTTTACGCCTCGTTTTCGGGGCGTATTTTTTATTGTTCTCTTTGGCAATCCAGTAGGCATCGGTCAGAGCTTTATAAGCTCCTTCGATGGCATCTTCGCTTAATTCGCCGCCAGCGAACATACCGGTCACTTCGCTGACCAGTTCTTCAATATCTTTGGCTGCTTTTGCGCCACCTTTTTCATGAGCTTCTACGACATAGGTGCCGCTGCTTCCCAGCAGGTACTCGGTAGTAGTATTCAGCGCATCTGCAATCTTCTGGATCGTGACCATATTGGATGGTTTGCGGCTGCCAAGCTCATAATTCTGAATTGTGCGGGCGGTTACACCGGCCTTCTCTGCGAGTTCTACCTGAGTTAAATTGGCTTCTGTTCTTTTTTCTTTCAACCTTTCTTTGAAGACCATAGGAATACCTCTTTCTTTTTTGATGACGAACACGAACACTTTTTCATAAAAACCTATTGACACGAAAAACTGTGCTTGCTATAATGACGATGAAAACACGAAATACAATTCGTGTAATTATAGTATCACAAGAAATGCTGTGTGTCAATGCGTTCGTGAAAAGTTGTTCGTGCTTTCACGAACGGAGAGGAGGAATACGGGATGCAAAGAGTGATTCTTCATTGTGATATGAATAATTTCTATGCCTCTGTCGAGTGTATGCTGAACCCGGAACTGAAGAACAAGCCGGTGGCAGTGTGCGGTTCTGTGGAGGAACGGCATGGCATCGTACTTGCGAAGAACTATGCAGCAAAGGCGTTTGGTGTTTCCACGGGGGAGGCAATCTGGCAGGCAAAGCAGAAGTGCCAGGATCTTGTGATCGTGGAGCCGCACTATGAGCAATATATGAAGTTTTCAAAGCTGGCTCGTGAAATATACAGTCGCTATACCGATCAGATCGAGCCGTATGGGATGGACGAATGCTGGCTGGATGTGACCGGAAGCGGCTGCATGGGAACCGGATTTGAAATTGCAGATGAGATTCGCAGAACGGTTAAGTTTGAATTGGGACTTACGATTTCCGCAGGAGTGAGTTTCAACAAGATTTTTGCCAAGCTTGGGTCGGATATGAAAAAGCCGGATGCGATTACCTGCATCGAAGCAGATTCGTTCCGGGAGAAGATTTGGTGTCTTCCCGCCTCTGACTTGCTTGGAGTCGGCAGAGCGACCGAGAAGGTTCTATCCGGTTATGGAATTCATACGATTGGAGAGCTTGCTGCAACATCGGATGATTTCTTGAAGTGCCGCCTTGGAAAGAATGGACTGGCGATTAAGAAATATGCCAATGGACTGGATGATTCGCCGGTTATGCGTTCCGATTATGTCTCCCCAGTAAAGAGCATTGGGCATGGGATAACGACCATGCAGGATTTGGAGAATAACGCCGAAGTCTGGTGTGTCATGCTGGAACTGGTGCAGGAGATCGGAACCAAGCTGCGAACACATAAGAAGAAAGCCGGCGGAATAGCGATTTCCATCCGCAACAACGAGCTTTACACGAAAGAGTGGCAGTGCCGGATTGGTATTCCGACACAAAGCCCTACTTATCTGGCGAAAACTGCATTTGCATTATTTGCAAAAAACTATCAGTGGGAACACCCGATTCGTTCAGTGACAGTTCGGGCAATCAACCTGTTTGAAGAGGATTGTCCGATACAATACGACCTATTCACCGATGTGAAATCACTGGATCGCCAGGAACGGTTGGACGCAGCGATTGAGCAGATTCGATTCCGATTCGGGAAAGATGCGATTAAAAATGGGGTACTTTTTCAGAAAAGCAAGATGCCGACAGAGCGAAAGGTGGATTTGGTTATGCCGACAGGAATGATTGGTTAATACAGCACCGGTAGAATCTGGTGAGTTCTTTGCTAAAAGAAGTCAACACATTCGCCGGTTTACAGAGGAGGAGCGTAGAATATGTCGGAACAGAAATGTAGAAAAGTATATGTACCTGTGAATTTGGATGTGGATGCCGAGGGAAATATCCGCCCGCGCTTGATTCGGTGGATTGACGGACGGGTGTATGAGATCGACCGATTGAAGCATAAGTGTCGGGCTGCTTCCACGAAGGTAGGTGGCTGCGGAATCCGCTATACGGTCATGATCGGTGGGCATGAGAGTTTCCTGTACAACGAAGATGAAAAATGGTTCGTTGAAGCAAAGGAGCCGTGCCTATGATCCTTTCGCAGAAAAACATAGAAGAAATCGCTGTTGCAGTGATAAGAGATTTTCAAAAGTCCTTTTTCGGCAGCGAAGCAGATGATCCGGCAAGATTCGCACTTCCGACACCCATTGACCAGTTTGCATCCGATTATCTGAACCTGAAGGTGTCATTTCAAAAGTTGTCCTCGGACGGAAGCATCTATGGTCTGACCGCGTATGTGGATACAGAATATCAGATTGAAGTCGATGGAAGTCAGAGGAGCATCTTCCTGAAAACCAATGATGTGGTTCTGGACAAGAGCTTCATTGAACCGGAGAATATACGGAAACTCTGCGGAAAACGCAGATTTACGCTGGCGCATGAGTGCGCTCACCAGATACTGTTTCAGCTGGATGCCGATGACCGAAAGATAGCCTGCCATAAGAGACCGGAAGTGAGGAAAAAAGGTTCCCGCGTTCTGAGAACGCAGGAAGATTGGAACGAGTGGCAGGCCAATTCGCTGGGAGCTGCCATCCTGATGCCCCAGTTAGAAGTGGATCGGGCGATGTGGTTCATCAACAGCAGAAAGCCTCTGACATGTTATGGATGGCGTTTTTATAACAAAGACCAGGTGAAGATAGATACTTTCTGTGGTGTCTTTGGCGTTTCGAGATCGGCAGCTGCTATCCGCTTGGAACAACTGGGCTATCTGAACCGGAAAAAGGATTATGAATATCGTGATCCATTGGAGGTGTGGCCATGAGCAGGAATATCAGAGTATCGGAACCATCTGCGGAAATGCAGATTAAAATCATCCGGGCAAAGGATGCGATTGCTTCGCAAAAGCCCAGGATTGTCAGGTGCCCTTATTGCCGACACAATTCAATCATCGTCTTTGAGGATACCAGAGGACATGTGCAGACCAAATGTAAGGCCTGCGGACGCGAGACCGTCTTCAATGTTTTGGAGATGAGAAGATTACGGAGATTGCAGCTCTACTATTCGTCTTTGAATGGTTGAGATGACAATAAATAACCCTATTAACACAATTTTATAAGTCATAGCTGTGCTGTGGAGCCGCTGACAGGCGAAGTCTTCCGAATGCCGCATGAGACAGAATTATGGGATACCCATGTTCTGTTTTATCGGCACAGGATTTTTCTTCACCGTCATGCGGCTCTTTTTTTGACCTTCCGTCGATCCGGTTCTGTACCGGCTGTGCGGAAGGAGAAACGTATGTATTTTGACGCAAAAGAGTTTGGTAAGAGACTTCACGATGTTCGCACTTCCCGTGGCATTACGCAGGAGGAACTGGCGGTTCGCCTGGGCCTGGCAAGCAAGCAGCATGTCAGCCGCATGGAGAACGGTGAACGCAGCTGCTCTATTGACTTGCTGATTGAACTGTCCTGCATCCTCCATGTCAGCACGGATTATCTTCTGATGGGCAGTGAGCCAAGTAAAGAGGAAGTCAAAAATGATCTTCTTAGTATTATTTCGGAGCTGTCTACGATTGCGAAGAAAATCTAAAAAGCATTAGGCGCAATATAACTGCTGACGGCGTAGAATCATGGTGGCTATCTTGGTGGATACCTTGATGGGTGTCATCCTCTAAGTTATCATGGGTTGCGTCATAGGACTTATCATTGGCTGTACCCATGATAGAGTGAGCATGAGTGATTTGAGCACCCTCACTGCCGTGGGCAATAAGGTGGATACAAAGATTCAAAACTGTGTGTGGGATGTCCGGCGATTTATCTTGCTCACTAACTTGGTCATTGACTAAGTTTTTCTGACTAAGTTGGTAATTTACATTTTTCAAGATGACCCTGAAATCTGTTGCCGTTGAGAAAATTTTCGGATTATATGCCGCTGTATATCCAGGCGGCTTTTCGGTTTCCCTGACGATTTTGCGTAGGCCGCTTCCATGACGCTCCATGTATTTCATGCGTTGGAACGGGTCAGCAATCACAGGGCTTGCCATATTGAACGGATACTTTTTAGTGTCAAAAACAAATCAGAAAATAAAAACGGAAAATCCGTTGATATTTTCTGATTTGCGGCGTATAATAAGATTATAAGAAAATAAAAACAAAAAAACTGTTTTTAGAGGAGGACTACCTATGAAAATACTCCGCATCACCGCACAAGGACTCCCATTATTCAAAAAAGACTTGGATATTTGCTTTTATACGCAGCAACGTGTTTGCGAAGAGGACAAAGATAGTCTTTACCGTTTGACGGATAACTACTATCTCCACTCTGCCTGTGCTTTCATTGGAATTAACGCATCTGGCAAGACCTCGGTATTAAAGGTCATTAGCTTGGCCTTAAATATTGTGAAAAATGAGCCCATCAATCATGTGGAGGCAAAAAGCATTCTTGGCGGAGCGAAGAATGTTACAATCCGCACATATTTTTATGATAAGCGTAGCTACATCTGCTGCTTGGAAACTGTAATTGCGGCAAAGAAGTCGAAAACAGGGGAATATGTGTATTCGATTCTGTCTGAAAGCCTTTGGGAAAAACCGATTGCAACCGTTAAGTCGAAAAAGTATCTGACAGATTTTACAGGAATGAAGCCTGTAGAGCAGCGCAATAGCGATGAAGCATACCTTTCTGATGATGTCAGCTTTGTCATTGCACATAATAAAAAAGCGAATGATACAGTGGAAATATTCAGCCTGCTTTCCTATACGAATGTGAATGTGCTTCCATTTACCGAAGATATTCCATTGGAGGTAATTGCGCTTCTCGATCCGACCATTGAGAAATTGTGTTTTGAGCAGGCAGAGGGAAAAACATTTATCCACTTGAAGTTTAAGGATGAAGAAGAGATTATCCTGAATAATGCGGCAGACCTTGAGCAGTATCTGTCCTCTGGTACGATTAAGGGTATTATTACATTCTCGATGGTAAAGGAAGTTCTTCATTCAGGTGGTTATCTTCTGGTAGATGAAATAGAGAATCATTTCAACAAGGAAATTGTAACGACCTTAGTGCGCTTCTTTATGGACAGCCGACTGAACAAAAATGGCGGAACGCTTATTTTCACTACGCATTATCCGGAACTGCTGGATGAATATGACCGAAATGACGGAATTTGTATTGTAAGAAACCGTAACGGCATTACAGCAGAAAATTTGAGCTATATATTGAAACGTAATGATATTAAAAAGAGTGATGCTTACCAGAGCGGCTTCCTTGAGGGAACAACGCCAGCATATGAAGCGTATATGCGCTTGAAGAAAAGCCTGGCTGCTTCAATCAATTAAGGAGGCAGCAGAATGGAATTAGCAAAATACAAGGCGTGTATATGTGAAGGCTCTGCCGAAGAAGCTATTATCGACATACTGGTTGATAATGATCTTCTGATTTTCAACAGAGAAGAAATGTTGGAAGAACGTGTCATTCGTTGCAGAAGTGCTAAACGATTCGAGGAGCGATACTTACGGAAAGGATTCGATGAGCAGATTTCTGTGATACGGATTTTGGATTCTCGCAGAGAGGAATTTCGATTGAGTAAAGCATATGAGCAGAAAATTGACGTGGTAAATGTCATTACTGCTCCAGAAATTGAAATGCTGATTATTCATGCGGAAGGAGCATATGATCAGTTTAAGCGTTCTGGAAAAAAACCAAGCGAATTTTGTAAAACAAATCTTCGGATGCATGATGTGAAGTCGTATGATTTTGTGAAGCAGTATTTCAGTAATCCTCAGCTCTTGGTGAAAGCCATAAAAGAGTATCGCAGAACAGCAAATATCCCCAAAGGAGAATACAGCTTGTCTGATTTGCTGAGATGAGCTTGGATTGCTCTTTGATACATTGGCCGTGACTCAAATGGTCACCAGGAGATAAACGGGTACCAGTTTATAGAAAATAGAATAGAATCGTCTTTGATGCCTCGTTGGGAAACCAACGGGGTATTTTTTTGCCTCAATCCGGCTGTATAGAACACTGAAAAAGTCAAAACGAACCGTATGTAGTCCTGCAAGGACAACCAAAGTGCGCCTACGAGGCCAACGCGAAACCGGAGGATTCTTGTTAAACTTACTTTGTAAGGACGAAAGTCCGAATGTCCCTTGAAAACTGAATACTCATTCTTCAGGTACATTCCTGTTTGGTCGAGCCTTCGACTGCACGCCATGAAGCCCATCGGGGCGATAGCGGTTTCGCAGAAGCAAATGCCGGATTGCAACCGGCGGCGGTGTTAAAGCCAGACAGGGACAATGATACTTCCGTAATTCGCGGTCCGGCCATAAGGAAGGCGGGATGGTTAAATTCCAATGGAGCAGTGAAGCACACTGCCGCCTGTGAGAAATCCTACATCTCTGGGGTGATAAGAAAAAGTACAGAGAAACCATATTTTCAGAAAGCACTGCTGGGTGCTGTATCAGCATGATACCTGGCAGGCTTTATCCATATCAGTGTATGGAGATTGGAGACAACAGCATATGAAAGAAAACTGGGTTTATCGGCGAGGTGATTTATATCTCGCCAATCTCGGTGTTCCGGTCGGATCAAAGCAGGGCGGTGTTCGTCCTGTTGTGGTTCTTCAGAATGATGTCGGCAATTATTATGCGCCGACGATCACGATTGCTCCGCTGACATCGAAAATTGAGAAGAAGCGAAAACAGCCAACGCATTTCTTTCTCCGTAAAGCAAAGGGACTGGCAAAACCGTCCATGGTATTGGCAGAACAGCTCGACACCTGCGACAAGATATGCGTGATTCGCTATCTTGGGCGGGTAAGTAAGGGGCAGATGCGTGGAATTGACGAAGCTGTAAGGATTCAGCTTGGATATTACATTCCGGAACAAGCAGAGAAAAAAAGACAGGGCAAATGCCGAAAGGATGGCGAAGAAGGCGATGGATAAACTGATTACAAGGAAAGAAGCAGCCAGTATACTGGGAATCAGCGTAAAAACACTGGATGCTGCAAGAACAGACGGTTTGATCTCCTATGTTCAGTATGTGGAAAACGGCTGCGTTTATTTCACGGAAGTGGGGATTCAGGAGTACATTGCAAAATGTACGCACCGTGCAAAACCGATGGAACGTGCTGCGACATATCGCAAACCTCGAAGCTTTCGGCGGTGAAAATCGACATCGTTGAGTATGGACGATGAATCCGCAATAATGAAAGCATCAACAGGATTGGAGGTAATGATATGGCGGCAAGAAGAATGATGCTTCCCGATTATGGTACGGTGAGTATGAAGGGAACGCAATATTATCGAACCCGTGTAACAGATCAGCAGGGACGGCGGGTTTCCTTATATGCAAGAACGAGAGAGGAACTGTACCAGAAGGAACAGGAAGCGATCCAGCAGATTGAGAACAAGACGTATCGCCGCAGTACACCTACAGTGGAGGAGTATTGCGAGAAATGGTTGCTGATGCAGTCGGCACAGATCAGGATGACAACGCTGATTGACTATACATCGAAAGTGAAGAACTACATCATCAAGCCATTGGGCGATATGCATATGGGAGATGTAACAGCAGATGACATTCGCCTGGCACTGTTGGAGGCATCGAAAAAGTCGGCATCCGTGTACAAATCAGTGAACGTTCTATATAAGTGTATTTTCACGGCAGCAATGGAGAGTAAGATCATTGATGAGAATCCGACCATCTATCTGAAGAAGAATGTGGGCGGGATTCCCCAGAAGGATCGCCTCCCGCTTACGGATGAGCAGGTGGATAAGCTGCTGGATGCCATTTACGGCTTACCGCCGTATGTGTTCGTGATGCTGGGGCTGTACGCAGGATTGCGGAGAGAAGAAATCCTCGGACTTCAATGGGATTCGGTGTATCTTGATTGCGAGGCTCCGTACCTTACCGTTCGGAGAGCCTGGCATACGGAGCATAATCGTCCGGTGATTCTGACAGAGCTGAAAACAAAGGCAGCGCATCGGAATGTCCCTCTGCCGGACAATCTTCTGGAATGTCTGAAAGAGGCGAAGAAGACATCGACATCGGATTTTGTGGTTGCAAACCGGGATGGAGACCCGTTGTCCTATACGCAGTTCAAGAGATTATGGCAGTATATCGTAACCCGTACCACCAAGGAACGCTGCTATTACCGCTATGAAGATGGCAAGAGGGTGAAGCATACGGTGAAGCCGGTTCTGGGGCAAAAGGCAGCACACAATGGAAATGTGGTTTACAGTCTGGACTTTGAGGTGACTCCGCATCAGCTGCGGCACACCTACATTACGAATCTGATTCATGCTTCGGTTGATCCGAAGACGGTTCAGTATCTTGCCGGTCATGAAAGCAGCAAGATCACCATGGATATTTACGCCAAGGTGAAATATAATCGCCCAGAGCAGCTCGCAGGAGTGCTGGAAGATGCTTTTGCATCGTGGGATTAAGAGTAAATCAGAAAGAAATTAGGGCAGGGATGGTCAAAAATCCCTGCCTTTTTACATACATTCGACATCCTTGAAGGAAGTGCTGTACGCCATGATAATAAAAGTGACAACACGCAATGTATGAAGATAGACGAGGAGGAGAACACATGGCTAAAGGGAAAAAGCGTCCTGCTGAACTTCCGGAATACGGAACAGTGATGATGAAAGGGGTACAGTATTACCGCACCCGGATTACAGATGCAGACGGAAAGAGAGTGGCGATTTACGGGCTGACACGCGAAGAATTGTATGACCGGGTGGAAGATGCCCAGAAGAAAATCGCGGAAGTGGTTTTCCATAGAGAGAATCCGACCGTGGAAGAGTACTGTGAAAAATGGTTGCTGATGCGGTCTGGAACGGTAAGAACCAATACGTTGGAAGGATACGCACGGATGGTGAATCGGTACATCGTGGGTCCGATTGGACAGATGTATATGGACGAGGTGACCACAGATGACCTGCGGCTGCTGATGGTTCCGCTATCAAAAGGTTCTTCCGGAATGTATGGTCAGCTCAATATGCTGATTAAGAACATTTTTAATTCGGCAGAAGAGAGCAAGGTAATCAAAGAGAATCCATCCAAAACGATTTGCGCAAGAGGCGGAAAGCCAGCGAAACGGCGCGAGGCTTTGACGGATGAACAGACTGCTATTTTGCTGGATAGCATTCGTGAGCTTCCACCGTATGTCTTCGTGATGATCGGTTTGTACGCGGGATTGCGTAGAGAAGAGATTCTTGGATTGAAATGGGACTGCGTATTCCTGGATGAAAAAACGCCGTACATTTCCGTAAGGCGTGCATGGCATGTGGAAGGCGGTGAGCCGGTAGTCAACACGCTATTGAAGACACCGGCAGCAAAACGAGATGTTCCGATTCCAAAATGCCTGGTAGCCTGTCTCAAGGAAGAAAGGGAAAAATCAGAATCGGAATATGTGATCTCGAATTCGAAGGGAACTGTTTTGACGGAAACACAGTTTGTGAGAGTCTGGAAGTACATAACAGTCCGTTCTACTGCAGAACGCTGTTATTACACTTATGTAAATGGACAGTCCATCAAGCATAGAATAAAGCCAAGGCTTGGTGAGCATCAGCCGAACAATCCCAAGCTGGTGTATACGATGGACTTCAAGGTGACTCCGCACATGCTGCGGCACACCTACATCACCAATCTGATTTACAAAGGTGTTGATCCAAAGACGGTGCAGTATTTGGCAGGCCATGAGAACAGCAAAACGACTATGGACATCTATGCGAAAGTTAAGTATAATAAACCTGAGAAATTAAGCAGCGTTGTGAATGCAGCATTCGGGCTGCGTTAAACTGCACCAAAAATTTCGCGATTTCGTGGGTTTACCTATGGGTTTACTGAGAGAGGAAAGCCCGAAAAACCGCATGAATACTGGTCTTT
>ERZ773208.2005-NODE-2005-length-14665-cov-3.462081_pt1 | contig 14665 bp, 17 predicted proteins | sample MGYA00581006_ERZ773208 | MGnify/ENA primary metagenome ERZ773208 (study PRJEB29015, sample SAMEA2737793) | human gut metagenome | biome: human gut; feature: human-associated habitat; material: faeces | place: China | collected 2012 ... | reverse complement strand
ACTTACTTTTATTGTAAAATAAAAAACGATATTGTATAATAGGCAAAACGGGGGATACAATATGAGGATTTTTAAAAATCGAGGAGATATTTATTTTTCAAAAACAAATAAGAAAAAATCGACTGAACAAAAAATTCTTCTTATTGCGCTTACAGTTATTGTTTTGTTTTCGGTTGTATTTATGTTTATAGTAGGAGCTAAAAATGATTTCAGCGCAAAAAAATTTTTTGAGCCTGAGGATTTATCAACTACCGCCGCAGCAGAGGAAAGCACGATTGCTCTCCCGCAAGTCAGCGGCAAAACGAACTATATTGTGACTGTATCGGAAGATGAAAATTTGCTTTTTGTTGAAATGATTCAGGTTGATTTGGATAATAAGTCATATAAAGTTTGCACGTTAAAATCTTCAACGGAATATGATGGCAGTACGCTTGGATATATTTATGCTCATTCGGGAATACAAAATGTAAAAAGTGCGGCTGAAAATATGTTTTCAACCACATTTGATTATTACATTGATTTCCAGCGTGACGCATTTTGCGAATATTTTGACTCTTTGGGTGATGTAAATTATGCTCTTGTGTCGGATATTAAATATAAAAACAATAAATCGGCTGTTGCGTTTACCGTAAGAATGAAGGCAGGCGAGCAGGTAATTAAAGGCAGTCAGGCGGTTAATCTTGTAAGATATTTTCTTGAATCAAATAACCAGCAAAATGCAAATGACGTGCTTTTAACTTCTCTTTCAAAACAAATGAATCCTGATAATTTTGAAAATAAGGACAGCCTTTTTCAAAATTTGGTTACTAAGTCAAATACTAATATAACAGTTCGTGATTATTCTGCGGCAGATGACAGTATAACCGTGCTTTGCAACAGCCAAAACGGTATCAGTGTTTACGGCGCAGAAATTAAATATAAGAAAAATAAAATCACAAAGGATACCCTCCAAAACGCAAAGGGTTATTTTGTGAAGTAATTATTGACATACATTTGTTGTAAATATATAATATTTTCGGATAAGGAATACTGTCGAAAAACGGTAGGCGGTCAATCTTGCTCCCGAAAGGGGGCGTTGCCAATGGAATATTTATCTTTAATAATTGTTGTATTATTTGCAGCAACGGGGTATATTTTGGCAATAAAAAAGAAATAAACCGCCTGACTTCCACATAAGGCGATTTATTTCTAAAAAATCTACTTAATTTAGGGAGCGACCGTCTATCCGATAAGCTCCTTATCTGTTTTTATTTTACAACAAGAAATTTATTTTGTCAATAATATAGGAGAAATTATGGATAAAGAAAGAATACAAAATGCAGTCAGGGAAATTCTTATTGCCGTAGGCGAGAACCCGGACCGTGAGGGTTTACTTGAAACGCCTAAAAGAGTTGCAAATATGTATGAGGAAATTTTTGCAGGCTTGACGGAGGACCCAAAACAGCATATTAAGCTTTTTAACGAGCAATCAAATGACGAAATGGTAATCGTAAAGGATATTCCTTTTTATTCAATGTGTGAGCATCATTTGCTTCCGTTTTTCGGCAAGGCACATATAGGCTATATTCCGAGCGACAATAAAATTATCGGTCTTTCCAAGCTTGCAAGAATTGTTGATAATTTTGCAAAAAAGCCACAGGTTCAGGAAAGGCTCACAAGCGATATTGCAGATTTTCTTAATGATAATCTTCAGCCTAAAGGTGTTGCCGTAATTATGGAGGCGGAACACATGTGTATGACTATGCGTGGTGCACGTGCCGCAGGCTCAAAAACTCAAACCTCGGCGCTCAGGGGCATTATGCGTACCGACGCCAAAACAAGAGCGGAAGTTTTATCGCTTCTTAAATAAGCAGTTAAAATTTCCTTTTATAATACGAAAGGGTAAATTATGATTTGGAAATGCAAAAATAAAGAAATAGAATACGGCAAAGATGTATTGATAATGGGTATTGTAAACGTTACACCTGACAGCTTTTCAGACGGAGGCGACCATTTTTCACCGGATGATGCAGTTGATTGTGCCTTTAAGCTTATTGATGACGGTGCAGATATAATAGATATCGGTGCACAATCCACCAGACCGGGCCATATTCCTGTTTCGGATAAAGAGGAATGGGAAAGGCTTGAGCCTGTTTTAAAAGCATTAAACGGCAAAATAAGCGTTCCTGTTTCGATTGACACATATTATCCCTATGTTGCCGAAAAATCGCTTTCTCTCGGCGCAGACATAATTAATGACGTCAGCGGTGTAATTAATCCCGATATGGCAAAAATAATTAAAGAAAGCGGTGCAGGCTGGGTAATTATGCACAACGGCGCAGGCTCGGCTGAGGATATAAAAAACTTTTTTGAGGCATCTTTGGCTGAATGTAAGCGCTTAAATATAGATAAATCGCAAATTTGTTTAGATATGGGCATAGGTTTTGGAAAAAATTATAAAGAAAATCTTGAACTTTTGACAAAAATGGATTATTATAGGATTGAAGCCTTTCCGCTTTTGCTCGGAACTTCTCGAAAAAGGGTTATCGGTGAGGGAAGCAGGCAGAGTGAACCAAAGCAGCGCATATACGGAAATATTGCCGCAGACACCGTTGCAATAATGCAGGGTGTTGATATTATTCGTTTGCATGACGTTTTGCACGAAAAGCAGGGAATATATATGGCGCAGGCATTACGTGATGCTTATGTCAAATAAAAAATAGGGGCTTTGATATGGATAAAATTTTAATCCGTGATTTAAAAATATTTGCTTATCACGGAGTTAATGAAGAAGAAAAGGTCAACGGTCAGAATTTTATTTTTGATATTGACTTATCCGTAAATATGATTAAAGCGTGTTACAGTGATAATGTTGATGACACTGTAAGCTATGCAAAGGTCATTAAGACGGTAACAAGAGTCTTTACTGCCGAGAAGTACAACCTGCTTGAAAAAGCGGCTCAAATCACGGCAGAGGCAATTTTAGAAGAATATCAGGATGTTGCCAAGGTTGAATTAACACTTAAAAAGCCTGAGGCACCGATGAAAGCAGATTTCTCCTATGTAGGAGTAAAAATAGAGAGGGAACGCTAATGAGATACGTTATTGGCATCGGTAGTAATATCGGAGACAGGAAAGAAAATATTGAAAGGGCAATTGCGGCTATTGAAACATTACCTAAAACGAGAATTGTGCTTAAAAGCTCAATTTATGAAACTCAGCCGGTAGGTTATGAAGATCAGGATGATTTTTATAATATCTGCCTTGAAGTTCAAAGTGTTTTCAATCCTTTTGAAATGATTGGGGCTGTTTTGGGAATTGAAGCAGGCTTCGGAAGAGTACGTACAATTAAGGACGGTCCGAGAATTATTGATATTGATATTATTTTTGTTGAAAATATGGTAATTCAGTCGCCTCATCTTACTGTTCCTCATCCTCAATATAAAAACAGACGTTTTGTTTTAGAGCCGCTTTGTGAAATGTATCCCGACGGAAGATTTATGGGCTACATATTTGGCGGTTTGAGTGAACAAATCGAAAATCAAAAAGTTAAAAAGCTCGAAGATTAACATATAATAAAGGCAGACACAATTTTTTGTGTCTGCTTTATTTTTTTGGAAAAATTAAAATTTAATAGCAAAATTTCTTTGCTTTATATTATTTGCTTTTTGCAAACAATATTATTGCACGATATGTGCAAGGAGGTAAAGAGATGAATAAAAAAGACACATCGAATATGATGAAAATTATGGGTGCAACGCTTGCCGTTTGCTCGGCGGCAGCAATTATGGGCGGTATGAAAACAAACAGTTTTTCAGCCAAAAAAACGATGAAAAAAGCAGGCGAGAAGGTAGTTGATTTCGTCGATACCGTAGCGTCGTTTATGTAAGAGCAAAAAAGCCAAGGAAAATTAACCAAGGAAAAATTTTCCTTGGCTTACATATTTAGGCTCCCTTGAAAAGGGAGCTGGCAAACCGTTAGGTTTGACTGAGGGATTAATAAGCACATATAGTGCATATAAGGCGACCGATGGTCGCCCCTACTAAATTCAAATGTTATTGATATAAAAAACAAAGGAATTAGAAAAACGTTGATAAATACGTATTTCTAATTCCTTTTCTATTTTGGCACGGTTATAACCGTTTATTCGCAATTTTTAGTCGTTTGCGTGACCTGTTGAACCGAATACTACGTCAATCTTGTGAGCAACAACCTCTTCAATAAGGTTTCTTGCAGGAGTGAGATACTGACGTGGGTCAAAGTGAGTCGGATTCTCTGCAAAATGCTCTCTGATAGCTGCTGTCATTGCAATACGGATATCAGAGTCAACATTAATCTTGCAAACAGCCATAGATGCAGCCTTACGAAGCATATCCTCAGGAATACCGATAGCATCAGGCATTTCGCCGCCAAACTTGTTAATAATCTTGATATGGTCTTGGTTTACAGATGATGCACCGTGAAGAACGATTGGGAAGCCCGGAAGCTTCTTGCCTACTTCTTCAAGAATGTCAAAACGAAGCTGTGGCTTTTGACCCGGCTTAAACTTGTATGCGCCGTGGCTTGTGCCGATAGCGATAGCAAGTGAGTCAACACCTGTTCTTGTTACGAAATCATAAACTTCTTCAGGTCTTGTGTAAGATGCGTTATCAGCGTCAACCTTAACGTCATCCTCAACGCCTGCCAATGTACCAAGCTCGCCTTCAACAACTACGCCGTGAGCGTGAGCATATTCAACAACCTTCTTTGTAAGAGCAACGTTTTCCTCATAAGGAAGAGAAGAACCGTCAATCATAACAGAAGTAAAGCCGCCGTCAATACATTCCTTGCAGGTTTCAAAATCAGGGCCGTGGTCAAGGTGAAGAGCGATTGGAAGACCTGTTTCCTCAGCTGCAGCCTTTACCATAGCAACAAGGTATTCGTGAGATGCATACTTTCTTGCACCTGCTGAGCATTGAAGAATAACAGGAGCGTTAAGCTTCTTTGCAGCACGGGTAATACCCTGAACAATTTCCATATTGTTTACGTTGAAAGCACCGATAGCATAGCCGCCTTCGTATGCCTTTTTAAACATTTCAGTAGTAGTAACTAATGGCATTTTAAAAATCTCCTTACATACTTGAAAAATTAGTTAGTGGCACAGTTAATACCTAACCACTTAACGCAGTTATTATACAACATTTAAAATTAAATATCAATAAAAATATGTGAACAAATAATCAATTTAGTCTATATTTGCGCATTTTCATCATAATCTATGATTTCACGTGCAATATAAATCGGTCGTTTCTTTGTTTCAATATAATTTTTGGCAAGATATTCGCCCATAATTCCGATTGTGAAAAGCTGAATACCACCCAAAAAAGAAATGAGAATTACAAGCTGAGTAAAGCCGTCAACATTAATATTGCTTACAAGCTTTCTTATAACGGTGATTATTGCATAAACAAGGCTTAAAAATACCGTCAGTCCGCCGATATAGCTTGAAATTTTAAGCGGCATTGTCGAAAAAGCGATTATTCCGTCAAGACCGTATTTTAAAAGCTTGGAAAAATTAAAACTGCTTTTTCCGCTTTTTCTTTCTTCTGCAACGTAAGGAATGTATTTTGTGTTAAATCCTACCCAACTGAAAATGCCCTTGCTGAAGCGATAATATTCTCCCATTGAAAGAATGGCATCCTTAACCCTGCTGCGAAATGTTCTGAAATCGCTTGCACCGTCAACAAAGTGCGTTTCGGTAAACTTGTCGGCAAGTTTGTAAAAGTTTTTTTTGCAAAATTTAGCAAATGAACTTTCGTGCCTGTTTTCCTGGCAGGCACAAACGCAGTCGATATCATCGTCATTTTCTAAAATATCAACCATTTCCTTTACTATTTCCGGGCTTTGCTGCAAATCCGTATCAATAATTGTGATATAGTCGCCCTTGCAGTTTTGAAGCCCTGCATACATAGCGGACTCCTTGCCGAAATTTCTTGAAAAATTAATTATTTTAATATTTTGCGTGCTTTCTTTTTTTAACTTTTTAAGTGAGCCTATCGTGTTGTCACGGCTGCCGTCGTTAATAAATACAAGCTCGTAGTCTTTTGTATTCGGAAAAGCGTCAAGCACCGCTTTTGCAAACGCAATAACGTTATTTTCCTCATTAAAGCACGGACAAATAAATGATTGTTTCATTATTTCACTTCCTTGCAGAGTATTCTACATTAAATAGCAGATAATGTCAAATAGAACACTTGTCTATAAAATCTATTCTAAATTATTGCTCAACAGCATAATTGCGGTAAGCGCTGCAACCGGTGCCGTCTGCGTTCTTAAAATGCGGGGGCCTAAGGAAGCAATTTTTCCGCCTGAGGCTTTAATCAGCTCAACTTCTTTTTCCTCAAATCCGCCTTCAGGGCCGATATATATCGAAACGCTTTTGATGTCTTGGTTTATCATAGATTTAAGGCTTTCGCCGCCACCCTCATAAAAAAGGATTTTCAGCTCGCTGTCATCGTTTTTTACCGCATTTTCAAGCGAGGTCATATCCATAATTTCAGGCACAATTCCACGTCCGCTTTGTTGAGCCGCCTCAAGCGCAATTTTTTCATATCTCTGCTTTTTCTTTTTTGCGCTTTTTTCGTCAGGCCTGCTTACACTTCTGTTGGTAAGCGTCGGGCAAATTGCCGATATTCCGAGTTCGGTGCATTTTTGAATAACGTCCTCAAGCTTGCTTGATTTCGGCACACCCTGATAAAGCGTAACCTTAACGCTCGGCTCACTGTTGTTTGCCTGCTTGTAGCAAACCGAAAGGGTAACAAGTCCGCCGTTTGTATTTTCTATTATACAGCCATAATCGTTGCCGTTGCCGCTTGTAAGCGTGAGCATATCGCCTTTTCTCATTCTAAGCGATTTTGCAATGTGGCGTGATTGCTCCTCATTTAATGTAACTTGACCGTCAGGCTCAAAATCTATAAAAAGCTTTTGCATAATTAATTTCCTTTATATATATTCAAATAAGTTTTGGCACAATAATAATTATAAATTATTCCTTGCCCAATGAAACAGATATTGCTGTGCTATTCCGCCGATACCGTCAAAGCATTTCGGCAAGCCGTCGGGGTAATATTCCATAACCCTTTTCATCCAAACGTCAACGGGGAATGCATCGTAAAAGCCGAAGCCGAAAAGAAGCGCACAGTTTGCAACCTTAATGCCTACTCCGTAAATGTTTAAAAGTTCTTTTCTTGCCTCATCAAGCGGTAAATTTTTTATTTTTTCAAGGTCAATTTCTCCGCTTGCAACGCCTTTTGCAAGTTTTTCAAGGTATTTTGCCCTATATCCCGTTCCGAGTTCTTCAAAATCCTCAACCGAAAGCTTTGAAAGCCTCTTTGCACTCGGAAAAGAATAAAATCCCTTTTTGACCTCTTGCCCGTATTTTTCGCAAAGCCTTTCTATAATACCTTTAATCCTTTTGATATTATTTTGCTGGCTTATAACAAACGAGCAAAGCGCCTCCCAACTGTCCTGATTAAGTATTCTTATTCCGTAATATTCGTCAATCGTTGAGGCTAAAAGCTTATCTTCCTTCAGCGTTTCGCATATTTTAACATAATCCCTGTCAAAATCAAAATATTTTCTCCAAATATTTTCAAAATCGTTTTCGCTTGTGTCCTTTAACAAAAAAGTATCTTCGCCGATTTTGCTTATATTGAGATAAACACCGCTTGCAACACCGCTGAAGCTTGCGTCTTTTTCCTTAACCCAGCGAAAAGCCTGACCGCAATCGAGAGTTAATTCAAGGTCAAGGCATTTTACACCGTGCAAAATTATATCGTTGTTTTTAATTTCAATTTCCATAACGTCCTCTTGTCAACCTATTTTGAAAAATTGTATTACTTTTGTAACAAATGCGTACTTAGAGTATAACATTTTTTTGTCAAGAGTGAAAGTTAAAAATAGCAAATTACACAAAAATATTAGTTTAATATCGAACTTTCAAAAATGTTGAAAACTATGTGTAAAGTTATGAAAACTCTTAAATTTTAACATTAAAACGAGTTTTCAACAGTGAAAAAGCCCCAAACTGCGTACTTTTCGCCATAGTTTTTAACATTTTCCACAGAGTTTTCCACAACGGTTTAATTGTAAGGTTAAATATACTTTTGGTTATATTAAAAGCTTGTCAAGTAAAAAATTTTATAAGAATTAACAAAATTCGACAAAAACTTTTTAGTATATTTGCCACATCTTTTTCCTACACTAATTGTATAAATTTCGAGTGAAAGGCAATGAGAAAAAAGATGATTAAGGGTGTAAGCAAGCAAATTTTAGAGGTTACAAATACAGATAATCCGTATTTTGAAAAAATAATATTTTTTGTTAAGCCCGAACATCAGTCGACAGACAGAAAAAAATTGCAAAAAGAAGCGGAAGCGGTTGCCGCATTAAAGCAAAAACCGCCGAGGCTGAAGCTTACAAAAAAGCAGATTATCAAAACTGCGCTTTTATCTTTGCTTTTCACCATGGCAGGGTGCGGAATAACTTTTGTTATTTCATTATTAGTATAGGAGAGAAACAATATGACAGTATATAAAGCATTTCGTAATTTTATTATTGCGCTTGCAATTGTCGGTATTATAGTGACAGGCTCGCTTATCGGCTTTTCGGCTTATAAAATTTACGATTATACCCAAAACAGCCAATATGTTGTGTCAAAGCTCGGCTCAAGCGGCGAAGAGGTAAAAAATATTCAAAAAAAGCTTTCCTCTCTCGGTTTTTACGGCGGTTCGGTTGACGGAATTTACGGAAATAATACTAAAAGCGCAGTAAAAGCATTTCAAAAAAGCTGCGGTATTACAGCTGACGGAATTTGCGGCAAAACAACGCTTCTTTATCTCGGTCTTTCAAGCGGTTCGTCTTCCAATAATACCGAATATTCAAATTCCGACGTTGAGCTTTTGGCAAAGGTAATAAGTGCTGAGGCAAGGGGAGAGTCGTATGAAGGGCAGGTAGCAGTCGGCGCAGTCATTTTAAATCGAGTGAAGCATCCGTCTTTTCCCGATTCGATAAGCGGTGTTGTATATCAAAAGGGCGCTTTTTCCTGCGTTAATGATTCAAACTGGTACGCCGACGTTGCCGACTCCTCCAAAAGAGCTGCAATTGACGCTTTAAACGGCTGGGACCCGTCAGGCGGCGCAATCTATTATTTCAACGCCTCCAAAACGTCAGACGCTTTTATGCATTCCCGTCAGGTAATCAAAACAATTGGCAATCACAAGTTTTGCATTTAATCAGACTTTGATAAAGCGGCTAAAATGCGCCAAATAAAAATAAATAAACCTTTTTGCCTCCCTTGCAAAGGGAGGTGGGTGCAACTTGTTGCACTCGGAGGGATTGGAACAACGGCAAGGACATTGAGTCCCTGCCGTTGTTGGCGCTTTTCGTCTTTTGCTCAGGGGCAGTACACACGTACAGCACCCGTTCGCAAAATACGAAATTTATCTCACTTTCTCGAAGTCTGTTTATTCTGTTTATTATAATCATTAATCATCCGCATACCTGACAATATAATACCCCGTCATAACGCATTGGTCGTTTTTGATTTGATATTCGGTATCGGCGTTCACAATTTCATACCCGTCAAGCTCTCTTTCAGCCTCGATTGAGAGCTTTTTTCTTGCAAGGCGTACCATTTCGTCGTTTGTTAAATCATATTTAACGGCGCTTATTGCCTGTTCGCTTGTAATTGTATATCCTATCGGGAGCGCCTTGCCCTTGATTTTTAAATATTTATCGTTTGTTTTTTCAAAATCACCTTTTTTAATTTTGAAATAAAGGGGAATGTTAAGCGAGAAAAAGCGAAGCGTATAATAATTTTTTGTCTGCCTAATGCTTAATTTGCTTTGCTGTCTTTGTGCGGTAACGCTTATTTCTTTTCTGATTGCTTTAATTCCTTTTAGGTTGTATTCGTCAATTTCGTCAATCTCTTTTCTTGTTTCGTTAATCTCAACTACGGCGGTTGTCCCTTTTCTGTTGATATGTACCCACGCAATATCGTCAAAATCGCTCATCATATCCCAAGCAATTGATTTTCTGTCAACTGCGCTCCACATAACTCCGCTTTTGAATTTGTGATTTTCAAGATAAGTTGAAATTGTGGATTCGCTGAGAGTGTCGCACCCTTTTATTTCAACATTCCAGATAAACGAACTTAAAAACGAGAGAATAAAAGCAAATAAAACAGCTCCCAAAATAAAACCTGTTCGTTCGTTTAGCGGTGCAAGGAAAAACGGTAAGCCGTGCTTTTTTAAAATTTTTACCTTACCGCCGTTTTTAAGTGCGATTTTGTGCAGTTGTTTATACGTGCTTATTCTGCAAATTGCATTAAAACCGTTTTCGCAAAGCGTAATGTTTTGAATAAGTATCTCCTTTTCAAAACAGTCATTTATGAAACCCTCGCTAAAACCGTTTATAAACTCAAATTCAACATATCCCAAAAGAAAACGAAAAAGCTTAATCAAGATGAAAACTCCATTGATGTTATATTGCCCTGCACCACTGCGCCCTCACGTGTAAAAGAATTTATTTTCAAGTCGTCGCCCCAAAAAGTGATTTTTTTCTTGTGCTTTGCTCTGTTCTTCCAGCTCTTTGAGCTTCATTATTTTTTCAAGCCCGTCAACAAGACATTCGCTCCCTGCCATTTCAATTCTCGGCTTTCCGAAGTAATAGTCAAGCGGACTTTTGTTTTCTTTTTCCGTTTTTTTATTTTTAATAAGCTTCATTTTATCACCGCTAATATATATGCAAGGGGGATAAAAGATATTAGTTATTAAGAAAAACAAAAAGGAGAAGCGTCAAATTAACGTTTCTCCTTAAATTATCTTAATCTTATTTACTTTCTTTGTGCTTTGCCGCTGCCGTAACAAATCCACGGAAAAGAGGATGCGGCTTGTTAGGCCTTGACTTAAATTCAGGGTGGAATTGGCAGGCAACAAACCATGGGTGCTCCGGAATTTCAACCATTTCAACAATGTGGTTGTCAGGTGATGTTCCGGCAAAAATCATTCCGCCGCTCAAAAGGTCGTTTCTGTAATCGTTGTTGACCTCATATCTGTGCCTGTGTCTTTCATAAATCATAGATGCGCCGTAAAGCTCGTATGATTTTGACTCCGGATTAAGAGTGCATGGGTATTGACCGAGGCGCATTGTGCCGCCCATATCGGTAACTTCTTTTTGCTCCGGCAAAATGTCAATAACAGGGTACGGAGTTTCAGGATTGATTTCAGCCGAATTAGCGTCATTCATACCAAGCACGTGCCTTGCAAATTCAATAATTGCAATCTGCATACCAAGGCAAATGCCGAGATAAGGGATGCCGTGAGTTCTTGCATATTGGCAAGCGTTAATCTTGCCCTCAATTCCTCTGCTGCCGAAACCGCCCGGAACAAGAATACCGTCAACGTCGCCCAAAATTTCGTCAAGGTTAACGTCGCCTTCAAGTGTTTCTGAGTCAATCCAATCAATGTCAATTGCACTTCTCGTTTCAATTCCGCCGTGCTTTAAAGCCTCGTTTACCGAAATGTAGCTGTCGTGAAGTTCAACATATTTGCCGACCATTGCGATTTTAACCGTCTGCTTAGGATTTCTCAAAGCCTCAAGCATGTGTTCCCAATCCGAAAGGTCACGCTCGCCGCATTCAATGCCGAGTTTTTTAATTACAACATCATCCATACGCTGCTCTTTAAGCATCATAGGCACGGCATAAAGAATGTCGCAGTTGTTGTTTTCAATTACACATTCCTTGTCAACATTACAGAAAAGCGCAATTTTATTTTTAATATCGTCTGTAAGCGGGTGCTCAGTTCTGCAAACAATAATGTCAGGGCTGATACCGATAGAAAGCATTTCCTTAACCGAGTGCTGAGTAGGTTTGCTCTTAAGCTCGTCAGAAGCGGCAAGATAAGGAACAAGTGTTACGTGAATGAAAAGGCAGTTTTCTCTGCCGACTTCAACCGCAAATTGACGTATTGCTTCAAGAAACGGCTGGGATTCGATATCGCCGACAGTACCGCCGATTTCAACAAGGCAAACGTCAGCGCCAGTGTCGGCATTTCTGTTAATATAGCGCTTAATCTCGTTTGTTACGTGCGGAATAATTTGAATTGTTTGTCCGCCGTAAACGCCCTTTCTTTCGTCAGATATAACTTTCCAATAAACTCTGCCCGATGTAAGGTTTGAGTTTTGCGAAAGGCTCTCGTCAATAAATCTTTCGTAATGGCCGAGGTCAAGGTCGGTTTCCGCACCGTCATCTGTTACGAAAACTTCGCCGTGCTGAACGGGGTTCATAGTGCCGGGGTCGACGTTAAGATACGGGTCAAGCTTTTGCGCCGTAACTTTTAAGCCACGTGATTTTAAAAGTCTGCCGAGTGACGCTGCGGTAATGCCCTTGCCAAGACCCGATACAACGCCGCCGGTAATGAAAATATACTTCGTTTTGTTCATCAAATCACCTTTGAAAGTAAAAATAAGATAAAAAATTAAAATAAAAAACGGCTGTACGCACTGGTACAACCGTCTGTACTTATATATTATAAAGCAGTTTATTTCCTATTTCAATAGGAAATTTTAATTTTTTCAAATTTTTTTCAGCACGAACACGTCAGCCTTATGCCGAGCTTTTTAAGCACGTTTTCGTCAACTTGCGCAAGCATAACGGATGAATGCATTTCGCAATTTTTAAGCTTTGAAATCTGATTTAGCGCAAGCTTTGCTTTTTCGTCATTCACTGCCGAAATTGAAAGCGCAATAAGCGTTTCGTCTGTATGAAGTCGTGGGTTTTTGTTGCCCAAATGATTGATTTTAAGCTCCTGAATCGGCTTGATAACCTCAGGTGCGATAAGAAGAACATCATCGTCAATTCCCGCAAGCACCTTTAAAGCGTTTAAAAGCATAGCCGAAGCACAACCCAAAAGCGCAGATGTTTTGCCGGTGACCGTTTTTCCGTCTGAAAGCTCAATTGCCGCAGCAGGCGCACCTGTTTTTTCTTCAAGCCTTGTAGCCTCAAGCGCACATTTTCTGTCGTCAACGCATAAGCCTGCATTGTTCATAAGAAGTTCAAGCTTGTAAATCTCATCTTTGCTTGCTCTGCCCTTGATTTGGTTGCATTTTGCATTGAAAAATCTGCGTATAATCTCCTGATTAGCCGCCTCTTTAACCGCCTCGTCATCAAAAATACAGTTGCCTGCCATATTAACGCCCATATCCGTAGGCGATTTGTAAGGGCATTTTCCGTAAATTTTGTCAAACGTTGCCTTTAATACAGGGAAAATTTCAACGTCACGATTGTAGTTTACCGTTGTTTCGCCGTAAGCCTCCAAGTGCCACGGGTCAATCATATTGACGTCGTTAAGGTCAGCCGTCGCAGCCTCATAAGCAATGTTTACAGGGTGCTTGAGCGCAATGTTCCAAATAGGGAATGTTTCAAATTTTGCATATCCTGCCTTAATTCCACGCTTGTTTTCGTGGTAAAGCTGTGATAAGCAGGTAGCCATTTTACCGCTTCCCGGACCCGGTGCGGTGATTACAACGAGCGAACGGTTTGTTTTGATATAATCGTTTTTGCCGTATCCTTCGTCACTTACGATTTTAGAAATGTTTGCAGGATATCCGTCAATAAGATAGTGGTGATAAAAAGGAATACCTCTGTCCTTTAGCTTCTGCTCAAAGGCGTTAACTCTCGGTGTTGAAACATATTTTGTAAGCACAACGCTGCCTACCATAAGCCCCATACCCTCAAACGCATTAACAAGCCTTAAAACGTCTGTTGAATAGGTAATTCCGAGGTCGCCCCTGATTTTGTTTTTCTCAATATCGCTTGCGCTGATAACAATAACTATTTCTGCCTGCTCTTTAAGCTGAAGAAGCATTTGAAGCTTGCTGTCAGGCTGAAATCCCGGCAAAACTCTTGATGCGTGATAATCGTCAAAGAGCTTTCCGCCGAATTCAAGATAAAGCTTGTTGCCAAATTTTCCGATCCGGTTTCGGATATGTTCGGACTGCATTTTCAGATATTTTTCATTGTCAAAACCGATTCTCATTTTATTCTTCTCCACTTTTTTGTTCATTTTAATCCTGCATGCAAAAGAATAGCGGCAGGACACATTTCGTACTCAGTATACTATAAAATCTAACTGTTTTACAATATTTTCATAATCTTTTTATTGATTTATGCAAAAGCTGTACTTATAATGGTAATAACGTCATGCACGTTGTGCAATGACGCCGAAGATTTTTAGGAGGAACAGGATGGATAACAACCAGAATAAGAAGAATAATAAAAATAATCCGAATAATAACCGGCAGGGTTTGGGCATTGTGCTTATAACGACCCTGCTGGTGGCTTTTGTATTGATCGGATTCTTTTCTGCTATGGGCAATACAAGTCAAAGGGAGATCAGTTATGACAAATTTCTTAAACTTGTAAGTGAACATAAAGTAAAAGAGGTAAAGTTAGACAGTGAAAAGATTTATATTACATTAACGGACAAAGCCCGTGAGGAAGCGCGGGAAAAAGCTGTTGAGAAAGCGGAAAAAGAAGGACGCCTCAGTCCGTTTGAAGAAGCGATGGAAAGATTGCGTATCCAACTGCCTTCCGTAAAAAAAGAAGGGAAAGAACACGCGCCTGATTTTTATACGGGATATGTTG
>ERZ773208.1992-NODE-1992-length-14723-cov-3.698391_pt1 | contig 14723 bp, 9 predicted proteins | sample MGYA00581006_ERZ773208 | MGnify/ENA primary metagenome ERZ773208 (study PRJEB29015, sample SAMEA2737793) | human gut metagenome | biome: human gut; feature: human-associated habitat; material: faeces | place: China | collected 2012 ... | reverse complement strand
CGGCGGCAAAGTACTCGGGACCGACAGTGTAGAGGTGCGCGGACGCGACCTGGTCGAGCGTGGCGACGGAAAGGCGGGACTGGCAATACTTGAGCGCGTGGCCCAGCAGCTCCTTATTCTTGGTGATGAGGCAGCCGATGCGCGCGCCGCAGGCAGAAAAACGCTTGGAAACGGTGTCGATGACGACGATGTTCTCCGGCGCCTCCTCGGCAAAGGAGCCGAAGATGAACTGGAAGCCCGCTGCCGGGCCTTGCAGAAAGGCAGCCTCGGCCCAGTACTGTTTGTTGATATAGTTGACGTAATCCCAGATATACACAAAGCTGCGGCGGCCAAGCGCCCAGAAAAAGTAGACCAGCGCCGCCGCCCACAGGCCGACGAGCACCGCCTTGTGGAAGAGGTCAAATTTGATTCCCGCCACCCGCAGCACCAGCAGCACACAGGCAAACAGGGCAAGGTTGCACCACAGGCTCACCAGCGGGAAAAAGAATTTGCTGCCGGGCGCAGCCTGCGCAAAAACGGCCAGCAGCACCGCTGCTGCCGCCAGCACCAGCACGATTTTCGCCGCAGCGGAAACGCGGGGCTTTGTAATGGGTTCGGACATGGAATAGGACCCTCCTTGCAAAATTTCACACCTTACAGTATAACAACTCCCCGGGGCACTGTCCAGCACCCCGGCGGCGAAAAATGCAGAATGTCCCGCCGCTTTCAAAGCAGACGGGACATTTTTGCATAAATATTACTTATCGGAAACTTCCGCAGCGGCCTTAGCAGCCTTTGCCGCCTTGCGCTTTTGCGCCAGCGCCTTGTTGGCGCTCAGGCGGGCGGCGTCCGGGTTGGGGGCTTCCGGGGACAGCCGCAGCAGATAGCTGCCCATGGCGGGCAGGTCCAGCGTCAGGGTGTAGTCCCGGCCGAACACACCGCCGTCGGTGGTGTGGAAGCTCTGCTTGCGGTGCGCCTTGTGCACGCCGCCCCAAGTGCCGGCCTCGGTGTCCAGCACCAGCTCTGCGCTGCAGGGGAACTTGAGGTACAGGGGAAACTTTTTGTGGGCGTGGTCCTGGGTGTTCATCACACAGAGCAGGTTCTGCCCGCGCCCCTTGCGCAGCCATGCGTACACACCCTCGGCGCAGCTTTCGTTTGCCACCCACTCAAAGCAGTCCGGGTTGTACTCGCCGTCATACAGGGCAGGCTCGGAGGCGTAGGTGCGGCTCAGAGCGGCAAAGTACTTCTGGAAGGCATCGTGGAAGGGATATTCCAGCAGGTTCCAGTCCAGCTCCCGCTTTTCGTCCCACTCCCGGAAATGTGCCAGCTCGTTGCCCATAAAGTTCAGCTTTTTGCCGGGATGGGTGTACATATAAAAATACAGGGTGCGCAGCTGGGCGCATTTTTCTGCGTAGCTGCCCCACAGCTTGTCAATGATGGTCTTTTTGCCGTGCACTACCTCATCGTGGCTCAGCGCCAGCAGGTACAGCTCGTTGTAAAAGTAGTGCATACTGAACAGCAGCTTGCCGTAGCAGCCCGGGCGCTCGCCGAAGGGGGTGGCAAAGTAGTCCAGCGTGTCGTGCATCCAGCCCATATCCCACTTGTAGTCAAAGCCCACGCCCTCGTAGCGGGTGGGGGCGGTGACCTTGAGGAAGTTGGTGGAGTCCTCGGCGGTGTAGATGCCGGTGGGCCAGCGCTCGTTCAGCCCGTGGTTCAGGCTGCGCAAAAAGTTCACCGCGCCCTGATTCACGCCGCGGTTGGGGTCGCCCTGCCAGTACAGCGCCCGGGAGATGGCGTCCATGCGGATGCCGTCGCAGTGGTACACGTCCATCCACAGCCCGGCGGCGCTGCTCAGAAAGCTGCACACCTCCCGGCGGTAGTAGTTGAAGTTGCAGGTGCCCCACTCGCTCTGTCCCACGTCGCTGTCGTACTCGTACAGGTAGGTGCCGTCAAACTTTGCCAGCGCGTCGGCGTTGGCGGCAAAGTGCACCGGCACAAAGTCCATGATGACGCCGATGCCCATGCGGTGGCAGGCGTTGACAAAGCCCGCAAACTGGGCGGGGGTGCCGTAGCGGCTGGTCACCGAGAAGTAGCCGGTGGTCTGGTAGCCCCAGCTGCCGTCAAAGGGGTGCTCGGCCAGCGGCAGCAGCTCCACATGGGTAAAGTGGTGCTCCAGCAGCCACGGGATCAGCTCCCGCGCCAGCTCCTCGTAGTTGTACCACCCGTCCGAGCCGTCCGGCCGGGTGGTGCCGGGCTTATGCTTCCAGCTGCCGGCGTGCAGCTCGTAGATGTTCAGCGGGCGGTTGCGGCATTTGTCCCGCCGCTCCATCCACGCAGTGTCGTCAAAGGTGAAATCCAGCTTTGTCAGCTTGCTGGCAGTGCCGGGGCGCAGCTCGGTGGCAAAGGCGTAGGGGTCGCTGCGCATCACGGTGCTGCCGTCCGCGCCATGCACGCGGTATTTGTACAGATCTCCTTCCGCAAGGCCGGGGATAAAGGCGCTCCACACGCCGGTATCGGCTTTTTCCATGGGCACGCCGCGCTCCCAGCCGTCAAAGCCGCCGCACACCTCCACGGCGGTGGCACCGGGTGCCCACACGGCAAAACGCCAGCCCTCGGCGCCGTTTGGGTCGGTGCAGGGGTGCGCACCCAGAATGCGGTAGGCATCGAAGCAGTCGCCACTGAAAAACGTGCGGGGGATCACAGGGTAATTCATGCAAAGATCTCCTTACTTCTCTATGTTGACCGGCGGTGTGCGCCGGTTGATACAAGGCTGTTTGGGCAAACTATCCAAGAAAAATGCTTTTTACCGGCACAGTAGCCGATAATCTTAGCAAATCTTGACAAAAATCGGCAAAAATACACATATTTGCCAGAGGGTGTGGTATACTGTTGCTACCGCCTTGCAGGCGGTGCAACTTTTTATAGCAATAGAATGGGAGCGAATGATCATGGCTTGGTATGACGAAGCAGTATTTTATCACATTTATCCGCTGGGGCTGTGCGGCTGTGCGCACGAAAACGACGGCCAGCCCACCCCGGGCGCTTTTGCAAAGCTGGAAGCATGGGCAGCCCACGCGGCAAAGCTGGGCTGTACAGCCATCTACATCGGCCCGCTGTTCGAGAGCGGCTCCCACGGCTACGATACCATCGACTACCGTCTGGTGGACCGCCGCCTTGGCACCAACGAGGAGTTCAAGGCTTTTGTGGCGGCCTGCCACGCCCGCGGACAGCGGGTCATCGTGGACGGCGTGTTCAACCATGTGGGCCGCGATTTCTTCGCGTTCCGGGACCTGAAAGCAAACCGTGAGAACGCCCGGTATAAGGACTGGTTCTGCGATGTGAACTTCTGGGGCAACAACGAGTATAACGACGGCTTTTCCTACGGCAACTGGGGCGGCTACAACCTGCTGGTCAAGCTGAACCAGCGCAACCCGGAGGTGCAGCAGTACCATTATGATACCGTCCGCTTCTGGGTGGAGCAGTTCGACATCGATGGCATCCGTCTGGACGCAGCCGATGTGTTGGATTTTGACTTCATGCGCGGGCTGCGCCGTCTGGCAAACGAGGTAAAGCCGGAGTTCTGGCTGATGGGCGAGGTCATCCACGGCGATTACAGCCGCTGGGCAAACCCGGAGATGCTGCACTCGGTGACCAACTACGAGCTGCACAAGGGCCTGTGGAGCGGCCACAACGACCACAACTATTTTGAAATTGCCCACACCATGCGCCGGCTGCAGGGACTGTGCCACGACACCCGGCTGTATCTCTTCTCGGATAACCACGACGTGGAGCGCCTGCCCAACAAGCTGCGCAACAAAGAGCACATCCGGCACATCGCCATTCTGGTGTACAGCCTGTGGGGCATCCCGTCCATCTACTACGGCTCAGAGTTCGGCATCGAGGGCAAAAAGGAGTGGGGCAGCGACTGGCCGCTGCGTCCCTGTCTGGCGCTCAGTGACTACGCTGATGCAGAACGTACAAATCCTGTTACCAGTGTATACAAAGCGCTGGGGAAATGCAAGGCTGAATTGCCGGAAATGACCTACGGCGAGGTAAAAGAATTGCAGCTTACTACCCAGTGCTACGCCTTTGCCCGGGTGCTGGACGGCAAGGCCGTGGTGGCGGTGCTGAACAACGGCGATACCCCCGCACAGCTGGAGTTCCAGCTGCCGGTGGAAACCGCCAAGGTCACCGACCTGCTGGCGGACACCGTGGGTGCGCAGGAGGTGCTGGTCTCTACCGAGTGGAACCGCATGAAGGTGCAGCTGCCCTCCAATTACGCCACCCTGCTGCGGGTAGAATAAAGCAACGCCTGCGGCGTGACCGGAGCGAAAGCCTTTACCCTTTGGGGATAGGTTTCCCCCTTCCGGGGGAAGCCTTTGTTCAGAAAGCTGAGATTGGAATAACCTTGCACATTTTGCCGCGTTTTGCTACAATAAGGAGAGAAAAGTCGTTTTACGGAAAGGAAGCCTGACCCTCTATGAATGCAGCACAGCGCAGAGAACGCATCCTGACCCGGCTGAACAGCGCCGGTGCCCCTTTAAGCGCCAGCACGCTGGCGGCCGAGCTGGGGGTGTCGCGGCAGATCGTGGTAGGGGATGTGGCACTGCTGCGTGCCGGTGGGGCGCAGATCGATGCCACCCCCCGGGGCTACCAGCTGCACCCGGCGGAGAAGGGTTATACCGGCATTCTGGCCTGTGTGCACCGCACGCAGGAGGAGATGCGCAGGGAGCTGTACACCGTGGTAGATCAGGGCGGCACAGTGGTGGATGTGGCGGTGGAAAACAGCCTGTACGGCGAGATCCGTGCCACATTGAACCTGTGCAACCGGTACGATGTGGACAACTTTATCCGTCAGGCAGCCGATGCACCCGAGAGCCTTTTGAGCCGCATGACCGGCGGTGTGCACCTGCACACCCTGCGCTGCCCGGACAAGGACACCTTTGCCCGCATCCGCACGGCTTTGGAGCAGCAGGGGCTTTTGTACTGCAAGGAGTAACGCCGCTCCGCTTATACCCAGTATAAAAAGGGCAGCGGGGCTTGTCTATCCGCAAAAACGGAAAAATGTTGGAAAATCAACAAAAATGCAAAAGAGGTGGGTTTTCTGGATATCCGCATTGAAAAGACCGAGCGCTCCATCAAGCGGGCCTTTATGGAGCTGCGCCGCGAAAAGCCGGTGGAGAAGATCCGTGTCAAGGAGCTGTGCGACCGCGCCTGCATCAATAAATCCACATTCTACGCCCATTATCAGGATATCTATGCGCTGGCCAACGCCATGGAGGACGAGATGGTGCACGCGGTGGTGGAAAGCCTGCCCCGCCTGACCGCCAGCGATGTGAGCGAGCGCACCGAGTGGCTTGCGCGGGAGATGTTCCGCGCCTTCACCGCGCATCAGGCCGAGATCAGCGTGCTGTTCTCCGGCTCCCGGCAGGGGCTGTTCATCAACCGGGTGGAACAGGCCATGTGCCAGTGCATCGCCCAGACCGACCCCACCTTTGAAACGGACGTAGTGCGCAAGGTGGTGCTTTCCTTCTGCGTGCAGGGGTGCTACTACACCTTTACCACCTACTGCGGCCAGATGGACGAAAAGCGCCTTGTGACGCTGCTTGCCTCCATCGCCCGCGCCGCGCAGCGGATACGGATGTAACGCGGGACGATCAAAAATGGCCGCCGCTTGTGCTTTGGCCATCTTTAGAGGAATAATTATTTTTACTTCGGGATAGCGGAGCGTCTGCGGACACTCCGCTATCCCATTTTTATAGGGAACGCGTGCTTTTGGCATAACCACCAAAAAATAAGACGAAAATTCGTCATCTGCACTTTTTTACCAGATTTTTCAAGAAAGAGTTTACACTATGCCGGAAACGGTGGTATTATATAAAATAGTATAACATGGCGTAAAATGCGCCCGCGTACTCCGGGAGGGTATGGGATGAAGAACAAGATCTCGCGCCGCAGCTTTCTGGCGGCGGCTGCGGTCTCGGCAGCGGCACTGGCAGTGACCGGCTGCGATGCAAAAACGAGCAAAAAAGCAGTGACCGACATCACGGTGTGGAACTACTATAACGGCGACCAGCTGGAAAGCTTCAACCGCCTTGTGAGCACCTTCAACGAGACCATCGGCAAGGCAAAGGGCATCCGGGTGTCCGGTTCCAGTCAGGGCACGGTGAACGATCTGGAGGCCAACGTGATGGACGCTGCCGAGGGCAAGGTGGGCTCTGCGGAGATGCCCACCATTTTTGCCGCCTACGCGGATACCGCTTATAAGCTGGACCAGATGGGCATGGTGGTGGACCTGAAGGACTACCTGACCGAGGATGAAAAGGCCGCCTTTGTGCCCGGCTATATCACCGAGGGCGATTTTGACGGCAGCGGCAGCATAAAAATTTTTCCGGTGGCAAAATCCACCGAGCTGATGTTCTTTAACGATACCGACTGGCAGCGATTCTCAAAGGACACCTTTGTGCGTTACGGTGCTCTTTCCACCATGGAGGGTGTGACCGCAGTGGCCGAGCAGTACTATAACTGGTCCGGCGGCAAGGCGCTGTTTGGCCGGGATGCGCTGGCAAACTATATGCTTGTGGGCGCAAAGCAGCTGGGCTGCGAAATTTTTGAAGTGCACAACGGCAAAATGACCCTGCACTTCGACCGTGATGTGGTGCGCAAGCTGTGGGATAACTACTATGTGCCCTTCGTCAAGGGGTATTTTGCTGCGAATGGCCGCTTCCGCAGCGATGACGTGAAAACCGGTGCACTGCTGGGCTGTGTAGGCTCCTGTGCCAGCGCCACCTTCTTCCCGAAGCAGGTGATGCCCGGGGATAACCAGGTCCACGATATCGAGATGAAGGTCCTGCCTGCGCCCCGGTTTGCCGGGAGCGAAAAGGTGGCGGTGCAGCAGGGTGCCGGCATGGTGGTCACCACCGGCACCGAGGACGAGATCAACGGCGCAGTCACTTTTTTAAAGTGGTTCACCGAGCCGCAGAATAACATCGCTTTCGCGGTGGAGTCGGGCTATCTGCCGGTGACCACCGCCGCCAACGACATGGACGCCATCCGCGCAAGCGGGCTGGCGCTGACCGACAATATGGAGCAGACCCTTTCCGGCGCGGTAAAAACGGTGCGCGAAAACGAGCTGTACACCCCTACGGCCTTTGCAGGCGGCAATGCAGTCCGCAAGATACTGGAATACAGCATGGGCGATCAGGCCAGTGCCGACCGGGACACGGTGCTGGAACGCATCGCCGCAGGCCAGAGCGCGGAGGCAGCCACGGCAGAGTTTTTGACCGACGACTATTTTGAGGCGTGGTATCAGGCCACCCTTGCGCAGTTACAGCAGTACGAGGGCTGACCGCCCGCAAAAAAGACGGAAAGGAGGCAGGGCGATGTTTGACGCATGGAAACAGCGCCAGCGGCAGCGCTTGGAAAACAGACCGGAAAGAACCGTGTTCTACAATATTTTTGCCACCATGATGCTGGTGCTGGCGGTGGAGCTGCTGATGGCGGTCGCCAGCATCCTTGCCATCAACGTGACCGAGCAGCTGGACGAAAACGCCAAGGATCTGCTTACCATGCGGGTGCGCAACCGCGCCAGCTATGTGCAGGAGATCCTGCGGAACGCGGAGGATCTGGAGCAGCTGAGCGAGCAGATCACCGCCACCACCCAGCAGCTGCTGAAAAGCGGCGATATCTCGCTGGACACGCTGGATAACGGCAGCGAACAGAGCGATGCCCTGCTGGTAGCGCTTGCCCCGCAGCTTCTGGACACCCTGCGCACAAAGCAGGTGACCGGCATTTTTCTCATCCTGAACACCCATGATCTGGACACCTGCGAGGTGGGCAAAAAAATGCCCGGCATCTACCTGCGGGATATGGACCCGGACGCCCGCCCTTCGGAGCGCAACAGCGACCTTTTGCTGGAACGCGCCAGCGCCACAGTGGTAAAAGAGCTGGCCATCGGCACGGATAAGGGCTGGCAGCCCGCTTTCCCCTATCAGGGAGATACCAAGGGTGGCATCCTGCGCACGGTGTTTCAAACCGCGTATAAGAGCGGTGCCGGCCTTTCGGCGGAAAGCTATGGCCGCTGGACCACCAACTCCTACTGTCTGGCAGGGGACGACCGGCACGCCATTGCCTACTCGATGCCGCTGATCCTGCCGGACGGCACGGTATACGGCGTGGTGGGCGTGGAACTGCTCACGGACTATCTGCAGACAAAGCTGCCCTTCACCGAGCTGGACGAGGACAAGGCAGGCACCTATTTTATCGTGACCACTACCGATGATGCGCTGACGGACGGAGTGCTCTCCCTGCGCAAGACCGTGACCTCCGGCGAGGATCTGGTAACGGCAGATGCACCGCTGGGCGTTTTGAACTGCCGCAGCGACGGCAACGGCGGCAACTGGGTGGAGCTGAACGATAAGCGCTATTATATGGTGCTGGAGCCGCTGCAGGTGTATAACCGCAACGCGCCCTTTGCCGCCGAAAAGTGGTTTCTGGCCGGTACCATGGAACAGTCGGTGCTGCTGGCTTTTTCCAGCCGGGTGCGCGAGGTGCTGCTGACCACCATAGCGATCACGCTGGTGCTGAGCGTTTTGGGCAGCCTGCTGGTCTCGGCACGGCTGGCCAGACCCATCAACCGTTTGTACCGCGAGGTGATGGACGCGCAGGAGAAAAAGACCTTCCCCCGCCTGTCCCGCACCGCCATCCGGGAGGTGGACCGCTTTGCCGAGACCATTACCGAGCTGAACAAGGAGCTGGTGACCAACTCCACCAAGTTTTTGCGCATCATGGATATGGCCAGTGTGGAGATCGGCGGCTACGAGCTGCGCACCGACACCGGCAGCGTGTTTGTGACCGATAATTTCTTCTCCCTGCTGGGCAAGCCCGAGATGCAGGGCGAGCCGCTGAGCGTGCGCCGGTTCGAGGAGGTGCTCAAGGGCATCCGGGAAAAGAATCCCTGTGACCACACCGCCGAGGGCGACGAGCTGCTGACCATCCAGCAGCCGGACGGCGTGCGGTACATCATGCTGCGCAGCACCATCGAGGGGCACGCCAAGATCGGCCTTGCCGAGGACGTGACCGCCGCTGTGCTGGAACGGAAGCGCATCGAGCACGAGCGCGATCACGATATCCTGACCGGGCTGTACAACCGGCAGGCCTTCAACCGGGTGTGCACCGAGCTGTTCGCCGCGCCGGAGCGCATGGGCGTGGCGGCGCTGATGATGATGGACTTGGATAACCTCAAGCACATCAACGATACCTACGGCCACGACTGGGGCGACCAGTACATCCGCCGCACCGGTCAGTGCCTGCGGGACAATACCCCCGCCGGGACGGTGTGCGCCCGCCTTTCCGGCGATGAGTTCCTTGTGCTGTTCCACGGCTACCGCAGCCGGGACGCAGTGCGGGAAAAGATCGACTGCCTGACCAATGCCATGCGGCAGAGCGTGGCGCTGCTGCCCAGCGGCAACGCTTTGCACATCAGCCTTTCCGGCGGCATTGCGTGGTACCCGGACGACGGGCAGGACTGGGAGACTTTGAAAAAATACGCCGACTTTGCCATGTATCAGGTCAAGCATTCGGAGAAGGGCCGGGTGGAGGAGTTCGACATCGGGGTATACAACCGCGAAGCCTACGCCGAGCGCACCCGCAGGGAGTTCCGGCAGCTGCTCAGCAATGCGCAGGTGTTCTACTGCTTCCAGCCCATCTTCTCGGCGCGCAGCGGCAGGGTAGTCGCCTACGAGGCGCTGATGCGCTCCGACCTGCCCACCCTGCGCTCCCCGGCCACCATCATGAAGCTGGCGCGGGAGCAGGGGGCACTGTACGAGATCGAGCGCATCACCTTTACCAAGGCGCTGGAGACCTTCGACAGCCTGTGCCGGGCGGGCAGTGTGTCCGGGGATGCCATGCTCTTTGTCAACTCCATCGCCAACACCTGCCTGTCGCATGAGGACGGCAAATATATAAACAGCCATTGGCACGAGCTGTGCCACCGCATGGTCGTCGAGATCACCGAAGAGGAAGAAATCGACTACGAAGCACTGGAGAGAAAACGCAATGCACCGGGCTTTTCCGGGATGTTTGCACTGGACGATTACGGCAGCGGCTATTCCAACGAGAATACGCTATTGCAGCTTGCACCCCGGTTCGTCAAGGTGGATATTACCATCATCCGTGGCATCGACACCTCGCCGGACAAGCAGCAGATCCTGCGCAATGTGGTGGCTTACGCCCACCCCCGCAGCATGAAGATCGTTGCCGAGGGCGTGGAGACCGCCGCCGAGCTGCGCACGGTCATCGAGCTGGGCGCAGACCTTTTGCAGGGCTATTTTCTGGCACGCCCGGCCATTGCGCCGGGGGATATCGCGCCGGAAGCAGCGGGGATCATTCAGGAGTTGCAGCGCCGGAAAAAAGACTGAAATATATGCCCTCCCGGGTGCTGCGGCGCTGGGAGGGTTTTTGCAACGGAGGTAGAAAAATATGGTACAGGTGGATCTCATCACCGGCTTTTTGGGCGCAGGCAAGACCACCTTTCTGCGCCGCTATGTGCGGTATCTGGTACAGCAGGGGCATAAGGTGTGCATTCTGGAAAACGACTTTGGCGCGGTGAACGTGGACGCCATGCTGGTGCAGGAGGTGCTGGGCCCCGGCTGCGATGTGGAGACCATCAGCGGCGGCTGCGACTGTGACACCCACCAGCGCCGGATGCGCACCAAGCTCATCGCCATGGCCATGCGCGGTTTTGACCGGGTGGTGGTGGAGCCCAGCGGCATCTTTGATGTGGACGAGTTTTTTGATATCCTGCGGGACGACCCGCTGGACCGGTGGTATCAGCTGGGCAGCGTCATTGCCGTTGTGGACGCCCTTCTGCCGGAAACGCTTTCGCCGCAGGCAGAGTATCTGCTGGCCTCCGAGACCATGAACGCGGGCTGCGTGCTGCTGAGCCGTGCCCAGCTGGCAGCGCCCGCCCAGTGCGCTGCCGCCGCTGCCCACTTGGAGCGTGCACTGGAAGCCGCAAAATCCTCCCGCCGCTTTGCGCCGGGGGAGATCCTTGCCAAGGACTGGGACGCCCTGACCGATGCCGACCTTGCCGCCCTTGCCGCCTGCGGCTACCGGCAGGCCAGCTGCGAAAAGCTGCATTTTGACCAGCACGCGGCCTTTACCTCCCTTTGCTTTCTGGAACTGCACCTCACCCCACAGCAGCTGCAGGCCGCCGCACAGCGGCTGTTCGCAGCGCCCGAGTGCGGGCAGGTGCTGCGGGTCAAGGGTTTTGCGCCCGCCCCGGCAGGCGGCTGGCTGGAGCTGAACGCCACCGCCGCCGGCTGCACCCTTGCGCCCATCCCGCAGGGGCAGGAGGTAGTCATCGTCATCGGCGAGGCACTGGATAAAGCCGCCATTGAAGCAAACCTGAAGGGGTGAAAGGCAGCTTTCCCCCATAATAAACCGCATTGTGGAAAAACAGGAGGGCACATCATGCAGGAAGTACGCGCAGCCGTTATTGGCACCGGGGTCATGGGGCGCAAGTATGCCCAGATGATCGCAGAGGGAAAGGCGGGGGCATTGCGTCTGACCGCCGTGGTCTGCCGCAGCGCCGGGGCGCAGCAGTGGGCAAAGGATACCCTGCCGGATACGGTGCGGGTGTGCCCCAGCGCCGAGGCGCTGTACGATTATGCAGAAGAATTTGACGCCGTGCTGGTGGTCACCCCGCACAAGACCCACCCGGAACTGGTGATGCAGGCTTTTGCCCACGGCAAGCACGTTCTGTGCGACAAGCCCAGCGCAAACGCGCTGGCACCGGCGCTGAAAATGAACCGCGCCGCCGAGGAAAGCGGCCTTGTTTTCGCCATGATGTTCCATCAGCGCCGCTACAAAAAGTATATGCGGCTTAAAAAATTACTGGATGATGGGGCGCTGGGCGCGGTCAAGCGGGTGCAGCTGGAAAACAGCCGCTACTTCCGCACATGGATGTACCACCGCTCCGGCAGCTGGCGTTCCAGCTGGGCAGGAGAGGGCGGCGGCGCACTGCTCAATCAGGGCCAGCACATTCTGGACATCTGGCAGTGGCTGTTCGGGATGCCAACCAGTATTTATGCCGTGATACCCTACGGGAAGTATAACGACTTTATGGTGGACGACGAAGCCACCCTGCTCATGGAGTACCCGCAGCAGCGCACGGCAACCTTTATTCTTTCCACCGGCGAGGGCAGCTACACCGAGCGGTTGGAGATCGTGGGCACCAAGGGCACCGCCCTGCTGGAAAAGGACACCCTCACCCTGCACACCTACACGCCAGACACCGAGACCTACCGCCGCACTGCCGATTGCACCGAGCGCCAGCAGCTTACCGTGACCACCGTTACCGAGCAGTTCGCGCCGCAGGCAGAGCCTTACCCGGAGATGCTGGCAAACTTTGCGGACGCCATCCTGCACGGCACGCCCCTGACCGCCCCCGGCGTGGAGGGCGTGCGGGCGCTGGAACTGACCGATGCGGCTTACCTGTCTGCATGGCTGGGGGAGAAGCTCACCCTGCCGCTGGACGCAGACCGGTTTGAACAGGAGCTGCAAAAGCATATTCAGGAGGAACAGGCAAATGGCTAAACTGCGGTTTATCGTAGTAGGTTCCGGCTGGCGGTCGCTGTTTTACTGGCGCATCGCGCAGGCGCTGCCGGAGCGGTTCGAGCTGTGCGCCATGCTTTGCCGCACCGAGGAAAAGGCCGAAAAAATGCACCGGGAGTACGGCGTGCCGGTAAGCACCTCGGCGGAGCAGTGCATTGCCCTGCACCCGGATTTCGTGGTGGTGGCAGTGAATAAAGCGTCCATCGCCGCCGTCAGCACCGAATGGCTTGCCCGGGGCTTTGCCGTGCTGAGCGAGACCCCGGCGGCGCTGGAGGAGGACGCATTGCGCGCCCTCTGGCAGCTGCACCAACAGGGCGCAAAGCTGCAGGTTGCAGAACAGTACTGGCTGTACCCCACGCTGGCAAAACGGCTGGCAGCAGTGCGCAGCGGCGCACTGGGCACGCCGCAGTTTGCCCGGCTGTCGGTGGCGCACGGCTACCACGCGGTCAGCTTGGCGCGGCAGTTCCTGAACGCCGGGCAGCAGCCGGTGCGGGTGACCGGACGCAGCTGGACGGAAAAGATCATCGAAACGGATTCCCGCTGGGGTGCGGTGCATAACGGCGCACTGGTGGAAAAGACCTTGCAGCAGCACACGCTGGAATTTGCGGGCGGCGGCACGGCGTTTCTGGATTTTAACGGTGTGCAGTACCACTCTTACCTGCGCAGCACCCACACCAGTGTGCAGGGAGAGCGGGGCGAAGTGTTCGACGACACCCTGCGCTGTCTGGATGCCGCCGGGGAGCCGGTGTGCCGTCAACTGACCCCGCTGCCCGACCCGCTGGCAGCTGCCGCCGCGCAGGCAGGGCTGAACGAGGACGAGACCGCCATCGCCTGTTTTCTGGACAGGATGCAGGGCTATCTTGCCGGCGGGGCAGAGGTGTACCCGCTGGCAGACGCCTTGCAGGACGCCTACCTTGCCCTGCTGATGGAGCGCGCCCTTGCCGTCCCCGGTCAGTCGGTGGAAAGCACCCCGCAGCCGTGGAATACAGAAGAACGATAAAAGAGGCTCAGGAGCACCTGTCGGCGCCTCTGAGCCTCTTGATTTATAATGATTGGATCACATCAGGTCGATCAGTGCTTCCACCTCGTCCATGCGGGTGGCCCAGCTGGTGGCGATGCGCACCACGGTGTGGGTGTCGTCGAACTTTTCCCAGAAGCCGAACTTTGCCTTGCCTTCCAGCGCAGCCAGCTGGGTGTTTTCCAGCACAAGGAAGATCTGGTTGGTGGGGGAGTCCATAAAGAAGCGATAGCCCTTTTCCGCAAAGCCCTTCTTCAGGCGGTTGGCGGTGGCAATAGCGTTTTTGCTGATGGAGAAATACAGGCCATCGGTGAACAGCACGTCAAACTGGATGCCCAGCAGCCGCCCCTTTGCCAGCAGTGCGCCCTGCTGCTTGACCATGGTCATAAAGTGCGCCGGTGCGCCGTGGGGGAACACCACAGCCTCGCCGCACAGCGCACCCACCTTGGTGCCGCCGATGTAGAACACATCGGTGAGCCGTGCGATATCTGCCAGTGTGACATCGGTATCCGCCGTCAGGCCGTAGCCGAGGCGCGCGCCGTCCAGAAACAGCGGCAGATGATACCGGGCGCAAACGTCGGACAGGGCTTCCAGCTCCCGCAGGGAATACAGCGTCCCATATTCCGTTGGATGAGAGATGTACACCATGCCGGGGAACACCATATGGTCATAGCTGCCGTCATGATAATAGTCTACCAGATATTGCTCCACTTCCCCCGCGTCCAGCTTGCCGTCATGCTGGGGCAGGGTCAGTACCTTGTGGCCGGTGAACTCGATGGCTCCCGCCTCATGAGCGGCGATATGCCCCGTAGCAGCGGCGATCACGCCCTCATAGCGGTGCAGCAGCGAGGCAATCACCGTGGCATTGGTCTGGGTGCCGCCCACCAGAAAGTACACGTCCCCCTCCGGGCAACCGCAGGCCGACAGAATTTTTTCCTTCGCGCTGTCGCAGTAAGCGTCATGGCCGTAGCCGGGCTGCTTTTCCAGATTGGTCTCCATCAACCGCCGAAGGATGGCCGGATGGGCTCCTTCGCAATAATCGTTTTCAAAATACAGCATCGTTTTTCCCTCTTTCCGTCAAATTTTCCATAGCTGTTTCAAGGCCGTCAGG
>ERZ773208.1984-NODE-1984-length-14781-cov-3.675200_pt1 | contig 14781 bp, 10 predicted proteins | sample MGYA00581006_ERZ773208 | MGnify/ENA primary metagenome ERZ773208 (study PRJEB29015, sample SAMEA2737793) | human gut metagenome | biome: human gut; feature: human-associated habitat; material: faeces | place: China | collected 2012 ... | reverse complement strand
ATAAGATAACATATGTGGGTAATTCCCATTATTCTAATGAAGAAATGACAAGCAGAATATTTGGAAATGACACACCAAACACTGTATTGTATACACTGTTTGGCAATAAGAAAAAGACAATACCTTTCATTCAGAAATATGATGTTGAAATACAGTGGCCAAGAGGTATGTACATAACAGTCTATGAAAAGGCAGTTATTGGTTATATACGTTATATGGGCTGTAATATGTATTTTGACAAAGATGGTATTGTTGTTGAAAGTTCAACAGAAACTTTTGAAAAAGTTCCTGAGATAATAGGTCTTAAGTTTAATTCAATAGTGCTTGATTCCAAGCTTGAAGTCGGAGATGATGAAGTGTTCAGGCACATACTTGATCTGACACAGAGCTTTGATAAGTATAATCTTGATGTTTCAAAAGTATATTTTGACTCATCGGACAATGTAATATTGTATATAGACGAGGTTAAGGTATACCTTGGAAAGAGTGATGATTATACGGACAAGCTTTTTGAGTTAAAACAGATGGAAACCAAATTTGCAGGGCTTAAAGGTTCTTTGTATATGCAGGATTATACAAAAGACAGTTCATCTATAATATTCAAAAAAGATGAATATAATTAAAACACACTAAAATGATGTGTAAATATTCAGAATTGTACGCTTTAAAGTTCAATTTTTAGTGAAATAAAATGAAAAAATCAGTTGATATTTATTGCGAAAAATTATATCATTATAGATAAATGTATAAGGATTGATTAAAGGAGGCAACAACCTTGGTAGAAATAATTAACGAATCAGATTCATCAGCAAGAATTATAGTCATCGGCGTAGGTGGAGCAGGTAATAATGCTGTTAATAGAATGATAGATGAGAATATAAGCGGGGTAGAATTTATTGGTATTAATACAGATAGCCAGGCATTACAGTTCTGTAAAGCTCCAACAGCTATTCAGATAGGTGAGAAGCTTACTAAGGGACTTGGTGCAGGAGCCCAGCCTGAGATTGGTGAGAAAGCAGCAGAAGAGAATGTTGAAGAATTAACAGAAGCTATCAAAGGTGCGGATATGGTATTCGTTACTTGCGGAATGGGCGGCGGAACTGGTACAGGTGCAGCTCCGGTTGTTGCTAAGATTTCTAAACAGATGGGTATCCTTACAGTTGGTGTTGTTACTAAGCCTTTCAGATTTGAGGCAAGAACAAGAATGACTAATGCAGAATCGGGTATTGAGAAGCTTAAGGAGAACGTGGATACACTTATTGTAATTCCTAATGACAAGCTTCTTCAGATAGTAGACAGAAGAACAACTATGCCAGATGCCTTAAAGAAGGCTGATGAGGTATTACAGCAGGCAGTACAGGGGATTACAGACCTTATTAATGTACCAGGTCTTATCAACCTTGACTTTGCAGATGTTAAGACAGTTATGTCAGACAAGGGTATCGCACATATCGGTATCGGTAATGCTACAGGTGATGATAAGGCTATTGAAGCTGTTAAGCAGGCTGTTACAAGCCCACTTCTTGAGACAACAATCGAGGGTGCTACACACGTTATTATCAACGTATCTGGTGATATGAGCCTTGTTGAAGCAGATGAGGCTGCAAGCTATGTTCAGGAACTTGCAGGTGATAATGCCAATATCATCTTTGGTGCTATATATGATGAGACAGCTACAGACAGCGTAACAATAACTGTAATTGCTACAGGTATTGAAGATGTGAATGTCAATACTGCAATGGCGAAGTTCTCACCTAAGGCACAGGCAACACAGGGAGTTGGACAGACTGTTAAACCAGCAGTAAAGCCAGCATATACATATCAGGCTCCAACTGTTAATGTTAAGCCACAGTATACATATTCACAGCCAGCAGCAAGAACATCTTCGGCATCAAATGATGCTCCGCTTCCAGGACTTAAGCAGCCAGCCCCTGTTACAAGCAATGTGAAGTCTAATGGTATTACAATACCTACTTTCCTTCAGAAGAACAGAAAGTAATTAATATAATCATTTAATCTGACAGATAGGTTGTCGGTTCATATATTTATTGGGTTTATGCTATTGTTAATGAAATATTGATATTAAGGAACGCTTCGGCGTTCCTTTTTTATGTAATAGGAAATTCCAATAGAATTCCCTATTACATAAAAGGCACTATATGCCGATGATGCACACTCGCACGAAGATGTATTTTGTCGCAAGCGACCGTGCTCGGTGCGAGAATGTGTTTCACACATTCTTTTTTATTTCATAGCGAATTATATTAGAAAATTAATGTGACTCTGTGCTTTTGACAAATTTTGCATATTAAGTTATGTATACTTATTTTCGTTGCAGGAAAGCATTTTCTGTAAACTATTATGCAGGGTATACCTGATTGTGCAATGGAGGTGAGAGTGAATTGTAATATACATTGATGTATTATTTGGAATTAATTATTGTATGGATTTGATTGTTATGGTTATGGTAAACAAAATAATGCATTATCATACATCGCTGCCCCGTCTGCTGCTTTCTTCCACTTTGGGGGCAATATGGTCAGTCATTGCAATATGTATTCCGGATGAATATAGGCTTTTCGTTAATTGGTGCACATATTTAATCATCACTGGATTAATGCTTATGATAATTAATAGTCCATTAAATATTATCAAGGGAAGTTCAGGAAAGATTAATTGGTTTGCTATAAGGAGTTATATAAAGGACTTGTTAAAAGGCGTAGCGGTAATGATTGGCATAGCAGTATTTCTTGGCGGTGCGATACATTTACTCGTGTACTATACATATGTTGGCTTTGTAATAAAGAATATAATGATAAACAACAGGCAGTTGGTTATATATGCAGTCGTGGCGTATCTTATGCTCATCATACTGGTACGAAGCAAAGAGAAGCTCAATAGAAAAATGCAGATATATGTAGTAACAGTGGTTATTGGGGACGAACGTATTACATTAAAGGGAATGATAGACACTGGAAACCAGCTTAGTGATTATTATTGTAATAAACCAGTAAATGTTATGGATAAGAAATGTTTTGACAAGGTTCTTTCTAAGATAAATGATTACAGCAGAATAAGATATCATCTTATTCCATACAGGAGTGTAGGTATGGACACAGGAATGATAGAGGTAATTACAGCAGATTACATATACATATCCAATGATGTTAAGACGAAAGCTTATAAAAATGTGCTTATAGGATTGTCAGAGGTATGCGTATCACAGGCAGGGGAATATCAGGCACTTATTAATGGACATATGATGCAATAATGAGCACAAAGATGCTCATCATATGCACCCCCAAAAGCGTCACGGGACATATGATGCAATAATAAACAGGGTATGTCGGCGGTGCTTTCGTATTCCTGTAAAGACAAAAGAAAGCACCGTAGAAAAGAGGAGTAAGATAGTGATTAAAGTGGCAGTTGCAGATCGTTTTCAGCTTAAGGTGGTACCTTCTATTAAGAATTTTTATATGATGGGGACAAGAGAAGTTCATTATATAGGAGGTACAGAGGTGCTGCCAGCACCGCTTGATATTGAGGAGGAGAAAAATGTGCTGGCAATGTTAAAGACTGATAATGACGATTATGCTAAGAAAATGCTTATAGAACATAACTTAAGACTTGTTGTATACATAGCCAAGAAATTTGATAATACAGGTGTTGGAGTAGAGGACCTTATATCAATTGGCACAATAGGTCTTATAAAGGCAATTAATTCATATGACAGGGATAAGAATATAAAGCTTGCAACTTATGCTTCAAGATGTATAGAGAATGAAATTCTTATGTATCTTAGAAGAAATAGCAAGGTAAAAGCAGAGGTGTCAATTGATGAACCACTCAATGTTGACTGGGATGGCAATGAACTTTTGTTATCTGATATTCTTGGAACTGAAGATGATGTGTGTTATAAAGACCTTGAAAATGAGGTTGAGATGAAAGCATTAAAGAGGGCGATTGGCAATTTGTCTGAGAGGGAGAGAATTATAGTCGATTTAAGATATGGTCTTAGTGATAAAGATGGAGAGGAAAAGACACAAAAAGAGGTCGCTGATATGCTTGGAATATCGCAGTCATATATATCAAGACTTGAAAAGAAGATTATAAAGAGATTAAAAAGAGAAATGGTGAGAAGCTGTTAAACATTTTACTTGACAATCCGCTTGTATTCTAAGAAAATAGAAAGGGTATGGATTGGAGAGATAATAATGAATAATAAGAATAATACATCATTTAAGTGGGACAGAATATTCGGAGTGGCTTCATTAGCAGCTATATTAATATTTGCCGTAATGTTATATATTGACTGTGGAGCTTCTATAAGGTCAATTATGAATATAGGAAAGACAACATCAGATGAGGTAACTGATGATGGGCTTTTGCAGAACAATGAGGATAATAACAAAGAAAGTAATAATAAGACAATTAACTGGTCGTCTAAGGCAATAGTGTGTATAGATGCTCCTCACGGTGGAAGTGATACAGGACAGTACGACGGAACTAACTATGAAAAGACACAGATGTTATCTTTAGCTGACAGCGTTAAGAATGAGCTTGAAAGTGCTGGCGTTACAGTTGTTATGACAAGAACAACTGATACATCGGTGGATTATACCAAGCGTATAGAGATATGCAATAACGCCAAAGCAGCGGCACTTGTGTCATTTCATAGGGATATTACTGATAAGTCAGGAAGCAGTAAGGGAATAAGTGCGTGGATTCATACCTCTTCCCCATCTAACTCTAAAAGCCTTGCGAGTGATATTATGGAAGAGTTAAATGGAGTAGATGTAAGCTTATCGGGAGTGAATACGGGTACTCCTGATAATAAGAGCAAAGATTATTACCTGAACCAGCACAGCAAAGTAGCGAGCTGTATAATAGAGTTAGGCAATATGTACAGCAGTAAGGATAATAAACTTGTAACAACAGATATAGACAATACAGCTAAGCTTATAGCTGATGGAATTATGAAATACTTAGAACAGGCAGGTTATACGAATGGCAGTAATTAATCAGAAGAACATAAGAAATTTTTGTATTATAGCACATATTGACCATGGCAAGTCAACTCTTGCCGACAGAATTATAGAAAAGACAGGACTTCTTACAAGCAGGGAAATGCAGGAGCAGGTTCTTGATAATATGGATATTGAGAGGGAGAGGGGAATTACAATAAAGTCGCAGACAGTAAGAACTGTATACAGGGCTCAGGACGGCGAAGAATATATATTTAACCTTATTGATACTCCAGGTCACGTTGACTTTAACTATGAGGTATCAAGGGCACTTGCGGCTTGTGATGGTGCTGTACTTGTAGTAGATGCGGCACAGGGCATAGAGGCACAGACACTTGCCAATGTATATCTTGCACTTGACCACGACTTAGAGGTATTTCCTGTTATTAATAAGATTGATCTTCCAAGTGCAGAACCAGACAGAGTTAAAGATGAGATTGAGGATATTATCGGAATAGAGGCTCAGGACGCTCCGTTAATTTCAGCGAAAAATGGCATTAATATCGAGGAAGTTCTTGAACAGATAGTAAAGAAAATTCCAGCACCTACAGGTGATGCAGCTAATCCTTTATCTGCACTTATATTTGACTCATTATACGATGCATATAAGGGTGTTATTATATTTGTAAGAATAGTAGAGGGTACTGTAAAGAAGGGTACTAAGATAAGAATGATGGCAACCGGAGCAGTAGAAGAAGTAGTTGAGGTAGGTTACTTCGGAGCTGGTCAGTTCATACCTTGCGATGAATTAAGTGCAGGTATGGTTGGATATATTACAGCAAGTATTAAAAATGTTCAGGATACGAGAGTTGGTGATACTGTTACAGATAATGACAGACCTGTATCAGAGCCGCTTCCAGGTTATAAGAAGGTCAACCCTATGGTGTACTGCGGTCTGTATCCAGCAGACGGTGCAAAATATCAGGATCTAAGAGAAGCATTGGAGAAGCTTCAGCTTAATGATGCTTCACTCCAGTTTGAGCCTGAGACATCTATAGCACTTGGTTTTGGTTTCAGATGTGGTTTCTTAGGGCTTTTGCATCTTGAGATTATACAGGAAAGACTTGAGAGAGAATATAACCTTGACCTTGTAACAACAGCACCGGGAGTTATATATAAAGTCCATAAGACTAATGGTGAAGTTATAGACCTTACTAATCCGTCTAATATGCCTGATCCATCAGAGATAGACTATATGGAAGAACCTATGGTAAGCGCTGAGGTTACAACCGAATTTGTTGGACCTATTATGAAACTTTGCCAGGAACGCCGTGGTGTATACAACGGTATGGAATATATAGAACAGACAAGAGCACTGCTTAAGTATGACCTTCCGCTTAATGAGATAATATATGACTTCTTTGATGCGTTAAAGTCACGCTCAAGAGGTTACGCTTCATTTGACTATGAAATGAAGGGATATGAGAGGTCTAACCTTGTTAAGCTTGATATTCTTATCAACAAGGAAGAAGTGGATGCACTTTCATTTATTGTATTTGCAGGAAGTGCGGAGGAACGTGGAAGAAAGATGTGCGAGAAGCTTAAGCAGGAAATTCCTAGACAGCAGTTTGAGATTCCTATTCAGGCGGCCATCGGAAGCAGGGTTATAGCAAGGGAAACTGTTAAGGCACTTCGTAAGGATGTACTTGCCAAGTGTTACGGTGGTGATATTTCCCGTAAGAAGAAGCTTCTTGAAAAGCAGAAGGAAGGAAAGAAGAGAATGCGTCAGATTGGTAACGTAGAGATACCACAGAAAGCATTTATGAGTGTATTAAAGTTAGATGAAGAATAATAACGAACTGGGGATATATATACATATCCCCTTTTGTATGCAAAAATGTATATATTGTGATTTCTTATCTGCACCAGCAGATGATAAGACGAAAAGCAGTTATGTTAAAGCTTTAATTAATGAGATAGCATTAAGTGAGGCTGGTCTTGATAAAAATGTAACTTCAATATTTATCGGTGGTGGAACTCCGTCAGCAATAAATGCTGAATATATTAAAGATATATTAGAGGCTGTAAAGCAAAGATATCGTGTTGATGGCAATGCAGAGATAACAATAGAATGTAATCCAGGTACAATAAATAGTGAAAAAGCATACATTTACAGGGAAGCTGGGATTAACAGAATAAGCTTTGGATTGCAGAGCACTGATGATAAAGAGCTTCGTATGCTTGGAAGAATTCATACATTTGAACAGTTTAAGAACAGCCTTGCCATAGCAAGGAATGCAGGCTTTACTAATATCAATATAGACCTTATGTCAGCACTTCCGGGTCAGACCATAGAAAGCTTTACCAGAGTGCTAAAGGAGGCTGTATCACTTAATACAGAGCATATATCTGTATACAGTCTTATAATAGAAGAAGGCACAAGGCTGTATGATAACATAGACAATTATCCGGATATTCCTGATGATGATGACGACAGGAAAATGTATGCACTTACTAAAGAGATATTAGGTCAGGCAGGTTATGAAAGATACGAAATATCCAATTATGCCAAGGCAGGTTATGAATGTAAGCATAATCTTAAATATTGGGATAGAACCGATTATATCGGTTTTGGAATTGGTGCAGCTTCATTATGTAATCATAAAAGGTATACTAACATCAGCGATATTAATAATTATATTAAGGCATTATGTGTGGAATATGCTGATAATAAAGAAAGCAATAAAGAGTGTATTGTGGAAAATATAAAGAATATCCAAGAGACTCTTAAGAATTCTTTAGAAATAAATAATAACTGTCAGGACCTTAAAGAAAATATAGAGGTTCTCACGCTGGAAGATGAGATGGCTGAATATATGTTTCTTGGTTTAAGAAAGTCTGCTGGGATTGATATATGCGATTTTAAAGATATATTTGGAAAAGATATATACAGTGTATATAAAGAGCAGATAAAAGATAATATAGCAAAAGGTCTTTTGTGGCAGAATGGTACAAGAATAGCACTTACAGACAGAGGCATAGATATAAGCAATACTGTTATGTCTGATTTTGTGTAGAAATAAATATGCGTGGTGCTTATCGTCTGGATGGCGGTAAACACCACGCATATTTTATAACTCTGAAAAATTCAGTCAGGTAATTTAATTGACAGTATAGTTATATAATATATTATGCGGTTAATTCCTTAATAAAAGTTCTAGGTGTAATGCCTGTGTAAGCCTTGAATTCCCTCTGGAAATGTGCCTGGTCAGAATATCCGGTATTGGCAATATAATCGCTGTTTTCTTTGTATGGGTCATTTATAATATCAGATATGATTTTCTGAAATCTGATATTCTTGCAGTAATCTTTAGGACCTGCACCATATGCCGATTTGAATAATCTGTTAATGTGCCGTTCAGAGTACCCTGACATTTCGGATAAATCAGATATATGAATATTGCCGGAAGCTTTCTTTATCTGATTAGCCATATGTATGATATTGTCAGGGACAGCTATATATTTCTTGCTGACATTAAGGAAACATATTAAAGCTTCAAGTTGTCCGTCAAAATCTTTGGCTTGGATTAATTCAGATATAAGTCTGTATTCAAAAGACTCTGTGGCAGGTTCGTATTCAAATACCTGATTGGCAATTGAAGCTGGAAGCACGCTGTCATCAACGGATGGTGCAAAATAACAGCCTTTATCCGCAAAACGAATTCCAAAATAATAATCAAACTCTCCAAAAGTATAGTCAAAACGTCTGCTTACTGGTCCAATACAGTAGAAGGAAGAACGGCTGTTATTCTTATTATATCCTATTATCCATTCTGCACTAGAGCATGGAATAAGAGTGGATACTTTCCTACTTGCAGAGCCGGTGGTGTTGTCTATGGCGTATACAAGCATAGTCTGTGGCACGGTTATATATTTGTAATTGATGTGCTGTTTACCATCTGAGCTGTTATATATTGCTGGATTAAATAATAATGGCTGGTGTAAATGTTCTTTCATAAGTACCCTCCTGATTTTATAATTGCATTAATTGGTATTATTATAATATCAGTGTCAAAGTCATTTCACTTCTGATATTATAGACATTAAAATAATGTTGATAAGTAGTATATCTGATTACATTTATAAAATAATAATAAAACAAATATTAAAAAAGTCAATAATATGTCCGATTTTTTCAATACTTATTTGGAAAGATATGTATAATTAAACACATAAATCAAACAGTTGATTGCACAAAGGCGTGTATCCATTATATATGGTTACACGTCTTTTTTGTTTTATTTAACTATAGGAATAAAGCAGCCGTTTAGTAACAACTGTTATGATACCAGATGAAACCTGATCAACTTCATCAACCACAATAAAAAGTATTTGTCAAGGGTACATAAATAAATATTATGTGCCGGCGCGAACAGGGAGGAAACGAATATGGCAATAGAAGAATTAACAAGCTTGATAAGCGACCAGACATTTGGTATATGGTTTCTTATAGGTGCTGCATTAGTATTCTGGATGCAGGCAGGATTTGCAATGGTTGAGACTGGTTTTACCAGAGCTAAGAACGCAGGTAACATTATTATGAAGAACCTTATGGACTTCTGTATAGGAACAGTAGTATTCATAGTAATAGGTTTCAGTTTATTATTAGGTGAAGATTTATTAGGTTTTATTGGAAAACCTGGATTTGATATTTTTACAGCATATGATAATTTCAATTTTTCAAGTTTCGTATTTAATTTAGTATTCTGTGCAACAACAGCTACTATTGTATCAGGAGCTATGGCAGAGAGAACAAAGTTCCTTTCATATTGTGTATATTCAGGTGTTATATCAGCACTTGTATATCCTATTGAAGCACACTGGATATGGGGCGGCGGCTGGTTAGCACAGTTAGGCTTCCATGATTTCGCAGGTTCCTGCTGTATACATATGGTTGGTGGTATATCAGCTATTATAGGTGCTAAGATATTAGGACCTCGTATTGGTAAATTTGTTAAAGATGAAAATGGTAAGGTAGTTAAGGTTAATGCTTTCCTAGGACATAGTATTCCACTTGGTGCACTTGGTGTATTTATATTATGGTTTGGCTGGTATGGATTTAATGGTGCAGCTTGTACAACAATTGAGGATTTAGGTTCGGTATTCCTTACAACAACAGTTTCACCAGCAATTGCAACTGTAACTTGTATGGTATTTACATGGATTAAGTATGGTAAGCCGGATGTTTCAATGTGTCTTAATGCTTCACTTGCAGGACTTGTAGCTATTACAGCTTCTTGTGATGTAACAGATGCAGCAGGTGCAATAGTAATAGGTATTGTAGCAGGTCTTTTGGTGGTATTTGGTGTATGGCTTCTTGATTATAAGCTTCACATTGATGATCCGGTTGGTGCAGTAGCTGTTCATATGATGAATGGTATATGGGGCACAATCGCAGTTGGTTTATTTGCTACAAGCAAAGCCCCTGGTTATGCAATTGCTATTGAGAGTGGTGCGATTAAGGCAGAAGGTTTATTCTACGGTGGCGGATTTACACAGCTTGGACTTCAGTTATTAGGTTTTGTATCAGTAGCAGCATGGGCTGCTGTATGTATGACAATCGTATTCTTTGTAATCAAGGCAACAATTGGACTTAGAGCTACAGAGGAAGAGGAAATAAAGGGTCTTGATATATGTGAGCACGGACTTACAAGTGCATATGCAGGATTTGAACTTGGTACAGCAGGTATGCCAGATATAACATATGAAGATGTTGTATCAGTTGGTTCAGAAAGTATGGAAAATTCAGTTCCAGCTATGATTAAGACATCTGATATTCCAGATGAGAATAAGATTACTAAGGTAGAAATCCTTATGAAGCAGGAGCGTTTCGAAAAGTTAAAGAAGGCTATGAACGACATCGGAGTAACTGGTATGACAGTTACGCAGGTACTTGGCTGTGGCGCTCAGAAGGGTGCTCCAGAGTATTACCGTGGAGTTCAGATGGAAATGCAGCTTCTTCCTAAGGTACAGGTTGAAATGGTTATTTCCAAAGTTCCTGTAATGGATGTTATCAATGCCGCAAGAAAGGTACTTTACACAGGTCATATCGGTGATGGTAAGATATTCGTATATGATGTGGAAAATGTAGTAAAGGTTCGTACAGGTGAAACAGGATACGATGCACTTCAGGGCGAAGATGACTAATTCCCAATAAATTTGATTTAATATTACCCATAAAGATGTAGATACATTTTGGATATGACTGCTGTTAAGTGGCAGTGCGATATCAATAAAATGTGTCTGCATCTTTTTTGATTTTACAATTATTATAATATGCGTTAGTATGTCTATAATATATTAAAAGACAAAACGATTAAGTAATGTTTGGTATATTAAGCATTTTGTTAATAATAATATAATTAAACATAAAAGGCAGGAAAGGGATTAAGATATGGAAAGATATGATATAGCTATAATAGGAACAGGTCCAGCGGGTGTGTCAGCGGCAATAACTGCTAAGATAAGAGGCAGGAAAATACTCCTTATAGGTAATAACAAGATTAGTGATAAAGTGTCAAAGGCACATATAATAAAGAATTATCCTGGTTTTATTGATATTACAGGTAAGGAACTGTCACAGGCATTTAACAATCACCTTAAAAGTCTTTCAATAGATATAACAGAAGATATGGTGAATGCAGTGTATGCAATGGGAAAATATTTTCATATACAGGGCAAAAAGAATAATTATGAGGCACTTACAGTTATACTTGCAACAGGTGTAGATGTTACAAAGCCATATGCAGGTGAATATGAAAATCTTGGACGTGGTGTAAGCTATTGTGCTACCTGTGATGCCGCTTTATATAAAGAAAGAGAAGCGATAGTTATAGGATTTAATGAGGAGGCTTTAAGCGAAGCAGAGTTTCTTGCACAGACGGCTAAGAAGGTGTATTATATGCCTCTTTATAATAAGGATAAAGATATAAATACATTACAGGCAGGCAAAGATTCATTAAAAGATAATATTGATATTATTAAAGGAAAACCGCTGTCAATTGAGCGTAGGGAGGATAAAATGGTTCTTATTATGGAGGACAGAGAACTTGCGGCAGACGGAATATTTGTATTAAGGGAGTCGATGAAGCCAGCCCAGTTAGTTCCAGGAATTAAGATAGAAGATAACAAAGTAATTACAGATAAAAGTATGGCGTCTAATATAAAAGGTTTATATGCGGCTGGTGATATAACAGGAGTACCTTACCAGTATGTTAAAGCGGCAGGAGAAGGAAATGTGGCGGCACTATCAGCTGTTGGTTATCTTGCAGCTCTTAACAGGGCAGGGAAATAAGGAAAGATATAAAATAAAAAAACTATGTATTACATCAGGATTGGATAAGACTGATGTAATACATAGTTTTTTGTTCTAATATTAAATACTGATTGATATTATTTTGGGTTCATATTATTGATTGCTGCTCATTAATTATTAATTCCGTGGTGTACATCAGGGCTTGATGTTGTCAAAGGAAGGAATGTGTATCCGTTAGCAAGTCCCCACTGGATTATGCTCTCAACTGCATCAACGCTGAAGCTCTTAATATCGTGCTGTAATACAACGGATACATTATGGCTCTGGATACCATTGATTACATTCTGGTATACCTCACTTGTGCTTGTTGTTCCACCGGCATCGCCGCTTGATACGTTCCAGTCATAGTATTTATAGCCTTGGTCAGTAACATCTTTTGCAAGTTCTGTCATAATTCCTTTGCAGTATTTCTTGCTGACAGAATTAGAACTTCCACCTGGGAAACGTACTAATGTTGGACGGCTTCCAGTCTGCGAATATATAATATCCGACATTTCGTTCAAATCATCAAAATAAGCACCAACACTTGAATAGATCTGCTGGTAATTATGGGAAGCACTGTGTATTGCAACTGTATGTCCTGCAGCGGCTTCCTTCGCAATCATATTCTGATATCCGCTGTTTACATTGGTTACAAAAAATGTAACTTTTATGTTATATTTGGCAAGCACGTCAAGAAGCTGCTGTGTGTAAGCACCAGGACCATCGTCGAATGTAAGGTATACAACCTTTGAACCGGGATTGACAGCGGCAGAGTCAGCCTGCTTTACGGCTTCAACAGTTACAGTTCTGCCAATTGAGTTGGTGTTGCCAAATTTGTCAGTAGCTGTATATGTTAAAGTATAGTCACCAGAACGGTAATTCTTGACTTCACCAGATACTGTTATGCTGTCAGAAATGTCATTGCCGTGGGAATCTGTGGCAGCAGCACCGGTATCTTTGTATTTAGTTCCGGCTTTAATTGTTACATGGCTGTCACCATTGAGTGTGAGTGAAGGAGCAATTCCGTCATTATATTCAACAGTTCTTGTAACAGTTGTCTTATTGCCAGAGGAGTCGCTGACAGTGTAAGTAACGACATTGTCCTTTTCGTGGCGTGTAACCTTATCGGTAATATCACCATCATAATTGTCAGTGGCTGTAAAACCTTCTTCCTTATAAGCTTCACCTGTCTTAGGGTAATATCCCTCAACTGTGTTAAGTTCTATCACGGGAGCAGCTGTATCAACGACTTTAACTTCTCTTGTCTTAGTCGATGAAAGAAAGCCTTTCTTAGCTTTGTAATGTATATGGTATGTTCCGAGTTTAGAGCAGTCTACTTCGCCGCTTATTGATACATCAACAGATTTATTCTTAAAAGAAAGTGTATTATACGAAGCTGAAGCTCCTTCCTCTGTATATGTATCACCATATTCTATTGTTTCGTTCTCTTTTCCATTTACAATGATATTGATGTTAAATAAGGAAAAAAATAAAATTACAAGAAGCAATAGTACAACTACAACAGAAGTAATTACTATTATAAGCTTTTTGTTCTTAAGTTCTTTTGTAATCATAGGTGTTATCTCCTGACTTATTATTCTAACTAGAGCATTATATTCCTTTTTATAGAAAAAATTAACACTTTTTTGAAAAAATATTAAATTTTTAAAAAGATTTTTTTGGGATATATTTTAATAATATAGTAAAAATACTTTTGCATTCTGAATAATCAAATATTACAAAAATAGGTACAATAGATTTTAGATAATGGCTTTACTTTTTTGTCGAATAATACTAATATACATATATAGAGAGATTATTATCTCATATTTCGATTTAGGAGGTTATATAACAATGGCTAGAGAAAAACAGTCAATGGATGGTAATACAGCCGCTGCTCATGTTGCGTATGCATTTACAGAAGTAGCTGGTATCTATCCTATCACTCCTTCCAGCCCAATGGCGGATGTTGTTGACCAGTGGTCAGCAGCAGGAAGAAAGAATATTTTTGGTAACACAGTAAAGGTAACAGAGATGCAGTCTGAAGCAGGTGCTGCTGGTACAGTACATGGTTCACTTGCAGCAGGTGCTCTTACAACAACATTCACAGCTTCACAGGGTCTTTTACTTATGATTCCTAATATGTATAAGATTGCTGCTGAACAGCTTCCTTGTGTATTTGATGTATCAGCTCGTACAGTTGCTACACAGTCACTTAACATTTTCGGTGATCATAGTGATGTTTATGCATGTCGTCAGACAGGTTTTGCTATGCTTGCTGAGACAAACCCACAGGAAGTTATGGACTTAAGCCCAGTTGCACATCTTGCAGCTATTGATGGCAAGGTTCCATTCATCAACTTCTTTGATGGTTTCCGTACATCACACGAGATTCAGAAGATTGAAAAGTGGGATTACGAAGATCTTAAGGAAATGTGCCCAATGGACAAGGTTGAAGAG
>ERZ773208.1972-NODE-1972-length-14854-cov-6.687276_pt1 | contig 14854 bp, 9 predicted proteins | sample MGYA00581006_ERZ773208 | MGnify/ENA primary metagenome ERZ773208 (study PRJEB29015, sample SAMEA2737793) | human gut metagenome | biome: human gut; feature: human-associated habitat; material: faeces | place: China | collected 2012 ... | reverse complement strand
TGGCTTAGCAGCTGCCGCACCTCGCTCGCCGTATCGGCACTTAGAATTATGCGGTTTTGCCCATAACTTACAGTTGAAATCTTCCCCGAAATCGGTTATACTGTTTTGTAATAAAGTTGAAATATGGGGCATTGTCCCCTTTTTAAAAAGGAGCAAGCAATGGCACACACCGTTATGGTCACCGGCGCAGACGGCTTTATTGGCAGCCACCTGACCGAAGAACTCGTCAAGCGCGGCGAAAAGGTCCGCGCGTTCTGTCTGTACAATTCCTTTGGCTCACTGGGCTGGATCGACACCCTGCCGCCGGAGATCCGCAGCGAAATCGACATCTTCATGGGCGACGTGCGCGACCCTAACGGCGTGCGCACCGCCATGCGCGGGCAGGAGCGCGTGTTCCATCTGGCCGCGCTCATCGCGATCCCCTTCTCCTACCACAGCCCGGACAGCTACGTGGACACCAACATCAAGGGCACGCTGAATGTGCTGAACGCCGCGCGTGAGCTGGACACCCAGCGCGTGCTCGTCACCTCCACCAGCGAGGTCTACGGCACGGCGCAGTACGTGCCCATCGACGAGAAGCACCCGTTCCAGGGCCAGAGCCCCTACTCCGCCACCAAAATCGGCGCGGACCGCCTGGCCGAGAGCTTCTACCGCAGCTTTGACCTGCCCGTCACCATCGTGCGCCCGTTCAACACCTACGGCCCGCGCCAGAGCGGACGCGCCATTATCCCGACCATCATCACCCAGCTGCTGGCCGGTCAGACCGAGATCAAGCTCGGCAGCCTGACCCCGACCCGCGACTTCAACTACGTCAAGGACACGGCCAACGGCTTTATGACGATTGCCGACTGCGACGCCGCGATTGGCCAGGAGCTGAACATTGCGACGGGCGTTGAGCATTCCATCGGTGATCTGGCCAACGAGCTGATCGCTCAGATCAACCCGAACGCCAAGATCGTCTGCGAGGCCGAGCGTCTGCGCCCCGAAAAGAGCGAGGTCAACCGCCTGCTGGGCGATTCCACCAAGCTGCGTGAGCTGACCGGCTGGGCGCCCCAGTACACCTTTGAGCAGGGCCTGGCTGCGACCATCGAGTTCCTGCGCAGCAACCTGGATCAGTACAAGGTCGGGCAGTATATTCTGTAACATCGCAGATTTTTCATGCACTGTAGGGGCCGGGTACGCCCGGCCCCCGACCTTGCCAAGCCGGACGCCCTGCGGCGCGGCGAACAGCCGGGCGAGGCACGCCTCGCCCCTACAGGAATCTGATTTTATGTCAAACGTTTCCAAAAAGAAGTTGTCCCTACCCACCGTGCAGCAGCCCGCCGCCCGGTGGGCTTTCGTGTTGGCGGTCTGCGCCTCGCTGGGCGTCGTCGTCAGCTACTACTGGCGCGTGTTCTATGGGCTGGACGCCCGCGGCGTATCTTCGGCGGGCGTGACCGGCCTTTGCGTGGGGCTGGCCGTGCTGGCCGGTGCGGCGGCGCTGGCGCTGCGGCGGGTCAGGGACTTTGCCAAAAAGGGCGCGGCGTGCATTCTGCTGTGCGGCGTGCTGTTCGCCTTTGCCAACCCGCCGATGCAGACCCCCGACGAGACCGACCATTATCTTCGCACCTACGCTATATCCATGGGCCGGTTCGATTTTGATGCCCAACGCGGCTACCCCGAGGACGTGGACGAGCTTGTTGCGGCGTTCCCCGGCGCGTGGGTCAACGCGCACACCTCGGCAGGGCTGGGCACCGACCCCGACACCCACGCCGAACAGCCGTTCAACTCCGCCGGGTACGCGCTGAAGCAGTACGGCAAGGATGGCCGGGTGGAGAGCATCCGGGACAGTTTTGAACAGTATCTTACCTGGTTGTATAGGGACTCTGTGCCGCAGCGCGTGACCGAGCCGGTCAGCTTTCTGATTTTGCCGTTTTTGCCCGGTGCGCTGGGCATGGCACTGGCGCGGCTGTTTGGGCTTGGCGCACTGGGCTGCCTGTACGGCGGGCGGCTCGTGAACCTGCTGGCCTACACGGCGCTGTGCTATGCAGCGCTGCGCAGTGCGCACAAATGCAGACCTGCGTTTTTGTGCATTATGCTTATGCCGATGTCGCTCTGCATGGGTGCGTCGCTGAGCTACGACGCGACGCTTTTGGGCTGCTATTACCTCATGCTGGCCCTGCTGACGCGGGACGAATGGAACGATAAGACGGCGCTTTTTTATGCGCTGGCCTGCGTGTTCGCCAACGGCACCAAGCCGTATATCAATCTGCTGTGGGTCGTGCTGCCGCTGATTTTACGGAAATCCGAGTGGAAGGTGCGTTTCAGCCGCGCCGTGTACGCCGTACTGACCGCTGCGGGCGCACTGGCGCTGACCCTCGGTGTGGAGCAGTACGGCACGCTTTTGCGCCACAACTACGGCGCGATTGCCCGCCAGGGCGGCACCACCGTGAACGGCGGTGCGCAGCTGCTGTTTGTTTTGAAAAATCCGCTGCGTTACATCGCGGTTTTGCTGGGCACACTGTATGAGAACGACGGGTTCCTCGGCCAACTGGGGCTGTTCGGCTGGAAGGATATGCCGATTGCGTTTATCAGCATCACCGCACCGCCGGTGCTGCTGGCGGCGGCGATGCTCTGCACCGCGCAGACCGACACGCTGGGCCGACGCCGCATGGGCTGGCTGGGCGTGTTCGGCCTGGTCTACGCCGTGGGCGCGATGACCGCCATGTACATCACCTACACACCGGTGGGCATGGTGCGCATCGTCGGCTTGCAGACGCGGTATTTCCTGCCGGTCTGGCTGCTGCTGGTGCTGGCCGCGGCGGCTGTGCTGCGGCGGGTGCTGGCCCCGCGCCTGACCGCGGCCAAGGGCGAGGCGCTGGCGGTAACGCTGTGCGGCTGGTATGCGTTTGCCGGGGCCGTGCTTTTGTTCCAGCATTACTTTGTAGGACCGGTGTATACGATTTATAAGTAAAGAAAAGGCTTCTCCCCTCGGGGGAGAAGCTGTCACCGAAGGTGACTGATGAGGGGCGGGTGTGCTCCGGCACGCCGTTCACGGGCAATTATGGCAAGGCCGCCCCTCATCCGGCCCTACGGGCCACCTTCCCCCACGGGGGAAGGCTTACCACAACACGAAAGGAGGCTCACGCCCATGCTGCATCTACTCTACGCCCTTGCGCTGCTGCTTCTGCTCTGCGGGGCCTGTGCGATTCTGGCGGAGCGGTTTACCCTCTCCCCCGCCTTGCTGCCGCTGCCTATTTTGAGCGGCGCGGTGGTCGTGCTGTATCTCTGCGGGGTCGCGGGTTTCCTGCGCGTTGGCGCTGTGGCTGTACTGCTGGCACTGGCCGCCGTGTGGGTCGTCGGGCTTGTGCAATACCGCCCCGCCGGGGTGGCCGCTGCCTGGAAAAGAGCGGTCTCCGTCCCCGGTTTCACGCTGTTTTTAGGCGGTGCTGCGTTTATCTGGCTGCTGTTCTGTGTACAGCAGCCGATGTTTACCCAGTGGGATGAGTTCACGGCGTGGGGCCTGGCCCCCAAGATGGTCGTGGAGCGCGGCGCATTCTATGTGGCCGACCCGGTCAACCTGAAGGCGTCCTTCACCTACCCGGCAACGAGTCTGATCACATTTTTGTTCCAGCCCTTCGGCCCTTGGGCCGAGTGGGCCTGTCTGGCCGCCATTGACACGCTGGCGCTGACCTGTCTGGCCGCTGCGTCCGCCCTGCCGCGGGAGCGCTGGGCGGGCGGCGTGCTCGTGTTTGCGGCAGGGTTCCTGCTGCCGTTTTTCTTCTCGGCCACGCCCACGGGCAGCTACGCAGCGCAGTACGTCAACGCCATGGCCGACCTGCCGCTGGCGATGCTGTTCGGCGGCACGCTCTGCCTGTATTTCGCGGTGGGACGCCGCAAAATTGCCTACTGGCTTGTTGCGCTGCCGCTGGCCGTGCTGACGCTGACCAAGGACATCTGCTTTGCCTACGGGCTGATCGCGGCATTCCTGATCGGGCTGGATCTGTGGCTGGCCGCAGACGAGCCCTGCAGAAAGGCGTTTCCCAAGGCTCTGCTCCGGGCGGGCGCACTGGCTGTTATCGTGCTGGCGGCGTTTTCAAGCTGGGGCCGCTACACGGCGGCTGTCACCCCCACGGCGGACACCGCCGCGAGCGTCGGCAGTGAGGGCCTGAGCTACGGCGCGGTATTGGTCGGCGGCGTAAAGCAGCTGCTGGGCATGGGCCGCACTGAAAAGTTTGCGCAGATCATGGCCGCCATGGGCAGCGCGTTCTTTACGCGGCGCATCTGCCTTTTGGGCGGCGGCATCATGGCTGTGGCTGCCATTACGATGGTCGCCGCCGCGGCATGGCTGGCCGCCGACAGGGGCGCACCGCGCCGCCGCGTGCTGGCCGCGCATCTGGGGTTTGCGTTCTGCTTTGCGGCGTTGTATCTGTTCCATCTGATTCTGTACAACTACAACTTCTCCGACCTGGAGGGACTGGCGCTCAAGGACTATGACCGCTATCTGGCCCCCTACTATCAGGCATGGATGCTGGCGATGCTCTGCCTCCTGGCGCGCGGCGCGCGGGAGCGGCTGGCGCAGCTGGCGACGGGCGGCGCGGCGGCGGTGATTTTTGCCGTATTCTGCTGGCGCGGTGTGCCCGCGGCGGGCTTCTGGTCCGGTGCCGACAGCCTGTACACGCTGCGCGCCGACGTGCAGAACCGCGCCGACACGATGAACACCGTGCTGGGCTGGCCGGACCGCGTGCTGGTCATCAGCCAGGGCGACGACGCCACGCGATGGTATTATTATCGGTACGAGCTGACCGCGCAGGTCGTGAACGGCTTTGGCGGCTTCTATGGCCGGCTGGGCGAGACGCAGGACCGCTGGGACAGCGATTTTATGAATCTGGTCGAGAGCGAAAACTGGACGCTCTACGACTACAAGGCCGTCTGCGTGCCGGACACGCTGGTCGCCTACATGGCCGAGAAGGACTGCGATTATATCCTGATCGACCGCGCGGACGACTATCTGCAGCGGGAGTTCAGCCCCCTGTTTGAGGGCGGGCTGACCAACGACATGCCCGCAACGCTCTATCATTTTGAGGGCGCGGACGCGGCAGTGCCGTTCAAGCTGGCAGCTGTGGCAGAAAGCGGGGTGGAGTAAATGCGTAAACCGCTTTTGAAGGCGCGGCAGCTGCTTTTGCTGGCGTATCTGCTGGCGGCGGTGCTCTGGGTGGTGCGGTGTTTCGTCGGCTGCGGCGTCATGCTGAACTACAAGCTGCAGGGCAAAATGCCCCAGGCGCACGTGGACGCCGCCGAGCTGGTGACCGAGAGCTTTGCGCCCTATTCGTCCAACGAATGGTGGACGCCGCCGGACGACGACCCGGCGTGGTATCTTTCCACCGACAGCGACCCGCATATTTACTGGCAGGGCCAGGGGTATGTCGAGACCGCCGTGCTGGACGCGGCGCACCGACTGCCCCCGGGCGGCGTGGCGCTGTACTATTTGAAGCCCGGCCAGACCGACTACACCGAGGCGCAGAAGGTCTACGCCAGGGTCACGGCCCCCGGCGTCTACACGTTTGATTTAGGCGGGCAGTGGGTCACAGGGCTGCGCATTGACCCGGACAGCGTGGGCGGCGTGCCGACGCTGTTTACCGGCATTGATCTGAACCCCCCGCGCCCATGGTACACCCGCTTTGTCCCGACGGCAGGCTGGTGGCTGGTGCTGGCGTTTGTGCCGGCAGTGGCGGCGGCGATGGCGAGCGCAGTTTGTTCCTTCTTTATAAAGAAGGATTCGTAGGGGAGGGTTTTATCCCTCCCGGGGTGTGTGCGCTGGCGGAGACCTCCCCGGAGGGGTCAAGACCCCTCCCTACGGACTAACGTTTACGGGTGCCCTGTAGGGAGCGGTCTTGACCGCTCCGTGCCCGTGTGCGGCAATGGAAAACTTCACGGGAGGGATGAATCCCTCCCCTACTATTTCCCCGTAAAGGAGCTGACCCTATGGAACTACTCTGCGTACTGGCGGCGGTGGCGGCGCTGTTCTGCGGCTGCGCGGTGCTGACGCTGAAATGCCGCGTCCCGGCATCCGTCGCACCACTGACGGCACTGTCCGCCATCGTCGCGGTGCTGACACTGGCCGCAATGGCGGGCGTTCTCTACCCCGCCGCGTGGCTGCTGTATCTTCTCTGTCTGGCGGGCGGCGTCTGGGTCGCGGCGTCCTGCAGGGGCAGCACCGGCGCGGCGCAGCGCCTTTTCACCCCGGGCAGCGTGCTGTTCTGGGGCATGGCGCTGGCATTCACGGTCTACTTTTTTGTGCGGCAGCCTATGGCGACGGACTTTGACGAGCTGAGCCTGTGGGCAACGGCGGTCAAGATCACGAAGGTCAACGACAGCCTGTACGCCACCGCCAAGCTGGGCACGCCCTGGGCCGCGACCCAGAACCCCGGCCTGCCGCTGCTGGCGTATTTCTTCCAGTTTTTCGGTGATTATGCAGATTGGAAAATTTACGTCGGTTATGACATTTTGTATTTTTCCGTGTTTGCCGCCGTTGTGGGGGCTGTCCCGCGGGAAAAATGGCGCGTGGCCGTGCCGATGGCCGCCGTGCTGTGGTGCGTGCCGTTCTTCTTCACGAACTACAACCACACGATCTACCTGACGACCACCTACATGACCAGCTACGGCGACGTGCCCGCGGGGCTTGTGTTCGGCGGGGCGGTGGCCGCGTGGCTGGCGCTGCGCCAAAATTCAGCCCCCAAGTGGGCCGTGCTGCCGATTCTGGCGCTGTCTGCCAACATCAAGGCCAACACGTTTGTATTGGCGCTGGTGGCGGCGGGGCTGGTGGCTGTGGACGAGTGGCTGTTTGCCGACGACGGCGATTTCAAGGCCGGTCTGCTCCCCCGCACCGGGTTCAGCCTTGCCTGCTTTGCCGCGCCGATGGCAATTTACTATCTGTGGAATGTGCGCTATGTCGGCTGGCTCGTCAGCCGCAGCGCCAGTGATTCCGGCGTCGGCGAGACGAGCGCCCCGCTGTCCGCCGTCGTGGTCAACGGCATTAAAATTCTGCTGGGGCAGCCGGTGGAGGGCTTTTACGCCGAGCGTGAGGCCCAGTTCCGCACTGCGATGGCCGACATGGGCCACCAATTCTGGACGAGCGACGGCAAGCTGAGCATGATCGGGCAGGGCCGCAATGTGGTCGCGCTGATTGCCATCGTGTTTGCCGTGGCGATCCTGGCGGCAGCGTCGCGGCGGCTCAAGGCACGCATCGCGATCATCGGTGCGCTGTCCGGCGTCTGCTTTTTGGGCTACAACCTCATGCTGGCGCTGAGCTACGGCTTTATCTTCAAGACCTTTCAGGCCGAGCAGCTGACCGATTACAACCGCTACATTTACAGCTACTACATCGGCTGGTTCATCCTTGCGCTGGGGTGCCTGTCGGCAGCGCTGCTGCCGCAGATCACAGTCAAGGGCGGGGCCGATGGCCCGACAGCAGTTTTTACTGCGATCCGCCGCCAGCCGCAAGCTGTGTTTGAGTTGTTTGTGCTGGCGCTGGCCTGCGGGATGCTGTTCCGCCAGGGCCAGCTGATTCTGCCGCAGCTGAGTGTGCTGGGCTTTGCCGACAGCGAGTTCACCGACCGCCGCGCCGAGCGCACCGAGGCCGAGCTGGTGTGCAGCTACCTCGCCCCCGATGACCGCGTCTTTTATGTCGGGCAGGGCGACAACGGCGAGGGCTGGTTCAGCGCCGTGTTTGACTTCTACCCGATTCTGGTGGACTATTCCGGCACCGTTACCACCGACCCAGACACCGGCGAGACGAAGATGATCGGCGGCGGCGGTGAGCTGGGCCTCCCAGAATTGCAGCCTGCCGAGGGTGTGAAAAACACCTATTACCACGCCTTTACGGCGCAGGAGCTGGACGACATCGTGCGCGGCAACGGCTGCACGGTGCTGTACATCCAGACGCTGGACGATATTTTTGTGCAGAGCTACGCCGATTTGTTTACTGACAAGCTGGCGGCGGCGCAGAGCGGCGAGACGCTTTTGTACCGCGTGACCGATGCGGGCTTTGCCCCGATGCCGATGGAGGTGAGCGCGCAGTGAAGGCTTTGAAAAACTGGTTCTCCCGCCGCGGTGCGCTGCCGCTGACGGCGTATCTGCTGGCGCTGGCCGTCTGGCTGGTGCTGGGCGCAGTGCACTTTGGCAGTGACGCCGCCGCCCGGGCGCAGGGCCGTCTGGCCGAGGAGACGATGGCCGTGACCGACTGGCAGCTGGTGGGCCTTGTGCAGGGCACGGACGGCACGCTGACGACACAGGACGGCGACCCGCAGATGATTTTGGAGGACGTGGGCAGCCGCGTGGTGCGCACGATTTCTTACACCGCCGAATTTGACGGTGAGGCGCGTGAAATGTGCCTGTACTACACGACAAAGGTCGGCGAGGATTACTCTGCGGACCGCCGGGTGTTCCCGCAGAGTCTGGGAAGCGGGCAGTACGTCTACACGCTGCCGCGCACGAGTCTGGCCGCGCTGCGGCTCGACCCCTGCAGCCCCGAGGAAAACAAGGCCGTGACGCTGACAATGAGCGACATCACGCTGAACGCCGCCGACACCCTGCCCGCCGTATGGCAGTATTTTGTGCCGACGTGGTATCAGGCGTTTTGTCTGGTGCTCTACCCCGCACTGGCCGCCGCAGCGGTGAGCATGGTTGGGGCCGTGGCTGCCAAGAGAAAGAGAAAATAATTTTGGGGTCAGGCGGATGCTTCACGCAGGTGGAGCACCCGCCTTTTCATCTTTTTTGCGCTTTTGGAATATTTTTCGATTGTTTTGCACAAATTGGTTGTTTTTCCGGTTCCTATTATACTATAATAATAAAGTATTGGAGAATGTATATTTTTGCCGCGCGTTTGCTCCGCTTGTAATTATAGGTGAAGTCATGAGTGATAAAGAGAAAATCCTGATTGCGGACGACTCCGCGATGAACCGCGCCATCCTGATGGAGATGCTGGGTGACGGTTATGAGTTGCTGGAGGCGGAAAACGGCAGACAGGCTGTGGCCATTTTGCAGTCCGCGACGGACATCGACCTGCTTTTGCTTGATATTATGATGCCCGAGATGGACGGCTTTGAAGTGCTGGCCATGATGAACAAATACCACTGGATCGACGAGGTCCCCGTCATCATGATTTCGGCGGAGAATGCGTCCAGCTACGTCGAGCGTGCCTACGATCTGGGCGCTACCGACTATATCAGCCGCCCGTTTGACATGGCCGTCGTGCGCCGCCGCGTCATCAATACCCTGATGCTTTACGCCAAACAGAAGCGGCTGGTCCGCCTTGTGGCCGAGCAGGTCTATGAAAAAGAGAAAAGCAACTCCACGATGATCAACATTCTGAGCCATATTGTGGAGTTCCGCAACGGGGAGAGCGGTATGCACGTGCTGCATATCCAGACAGCCACCGATATTCTGCTGCACACGCTTGTGCAGAAAACCGACAAATACCACCTGACCGCCGCGGATATTTCGCTCATCAGCACCGCTTCGGCGCTGCATGACATCGGCAAGATCAACATTCCCGAATCCATCCTGAACAAGCCCGGCAGGCTGACGAAGGAAGAATTCGAGGTCATGAAAACCCACACCACAATTGGTTCGGAGATTCTGGAAAAGCTGCCGTTCCAGCAGGAGTCCGACCTTGTCAAGACGGCCTACGCTATATGCCGCTGGCATCATGAGCGCTGGGACGGGCGCGGCTACCCGGACGGGCTTAAAGGCGAGCAGATCCCCATCGCCGCGCAGGTCGTGTCTATGGCCGATGTGTACGACGCCTTGACAAGCGAGCGCTGCTACAAAAAAGCGTTCGACCACGACACCGCGGTGAAGATGATCCTGAACGGGGAGTGCGGGCAGTTCAACCCGCTGCTGCTGGAATGCCTGACCGAGTGCGGCGCGCAGCTGCATGCCGAGCTGAGTATTGCTTCGGACACCGGCAGCCAGCTGCACCGTCTGGCAGACGCACAGCATATTTCCGATGCCCTCCTGCGGGAGAACGCACTGCCCGGGCAGGAGCATATAGCGCAATCGCTGTCCCGCCTGCAGCAGAAGGGTCGGTTCTTTAACCAAAGCGTCCGCTGCATACAGTTTGACTATGACGTGGCCACTGGTCATCTTTCCTTCTCGGCGTGGGCGGCGGAGCACATGGGCGTGCCCAAGGATCTGCTCCTGCCCGATGAAGTCGAGGAAACCGGGTTTGCCCTTGCGGATATTGCGCGCATCCAGAAGGCGCTGCGCGCCACCAGCGCAGAGCACCCCTACACCGAGCTTTCGATGCTGCTGCCCGTTGACGGCGAGCTTCGCTGGCATCACGTGCGCCTGTGCTCCCTGTGGAGCGATGACAGCGTACCCACGTATATCGGCGCTGCCGGGCAGGCCGACCCTGTAGAGCAGTTTTTTGACTACCATCATGACCTCTACCATGATGTCCTGACCAACGCCTATAACCGCCGCTTCTTTGAGAAGCAGCTGCGGAAGCTCATGGAAGTGGATGCCATAGCCATGCTGGACCTTGACCAGTTCAAGCAGATCAACGACGTCTACGGCCATCAGGCCGGTGACGACGCGCTGCGCATTCTGGTGAGTGCGGTAACGGCCTGCGTGCGCAACCGCAACGATGCACTGGTGCGGTACGGCGGCGACGAGTTTTTGCTGATTTTCCCGCATATCCCGGAGCATGTCTTTATAAAGCGGCTTGAGCAGATCCGCGCGACGGTGCAGGCTCTGCACATGATCGAATACCCCGACCTGCATCTGACGGTCAGCATCGGCGGTGTGTACGGTGTCTGCCCCCTTGACCCCGGCATCCGTCAGGCGGACAAGCTGCTGTATCAGGCCAAGGAGTGCCGGAACAAATGTATCACCGCAGCATTTTCCGCAGAAGAAGCAGAAAAACCAAAGCCAAATCAGGAATCCGATAAATTGTAAGAAAGAAGAAGGTCCCCTATGACATTGCAGGAATTTTATGACCGCATCGGCGGCGATTACAAGGCAACCATCAGCCGACTGCCCAGCGAGGCACTCATCAAAAAGTTTGTGCTGAAATACCCCGGCGACCCCAGTTTCAACCAGCTGAAGGACGCGCTGGCCGCCCAGGACTGGGAGCTGGCCTTCCGCGCCAGCCACACGCTGAAGGGCGTGGCCCAGAACCTTGGCATGGACCGCCTGTATAAGACCGCCGCCACGCTCTGCGACGCAGTCCGCGGCCCGAAGCCGCTGGAGGATGCCAGCCTCTGGCCGCCGGTGGTGGCCGCGCATGAGGAAGTGCTGGCCGCGATCCGGGAGCTGTAAAAACATCCGAGATGATGCCCGCGGCGGACGACACCGAAGCTGCCCGGGCCATGCCTGCAAAATATACGTGCGGCGCAGCGGGTCCTGCATCCCTGCCCGGCTGCCGCGCTAAAAAGACCGGAGCTGTTTTCGATGAATAAGAAGGAGAATCCCGGCGTAAGCAGACGCGGGGCAGCCATGCTGCTGTTGTTCAGCCTGGCTGTCAGCGTTCTGCTTGGCTTTGCCATGCCTGTGCATGCCGCAGACGGTGGCCGGACCACCCTGCGCACCCTGCGCGTCGGCTTCTACCCCTACACCGGCTACATGGCCACCGCTGCAGACGGCAGCCGCAGCGGCTACGCCTATGAGCTGCTGCAGGACATTGCCCAGCATGAGAACGTAACCTTTACATACTCCTGCCTGAACGGCAACACCCAGCAGGCCATGCAGCAGCTGGCTGCCGGGCAGATCGACCTGATCCCGGTGCTGCGAAGGATCGCGGAGCGCGACGAACTGTCGATGCCTACTATACCTACACCTACCAGGCCGAGCGCACGGTCTTTGACGACACGCGCAACGAGCTGCGCTCGATGCTGAGCGGCGAGCAGCGCAATTTCTGCATCGGCGTCCGGCAGGACTACGATGTGCTGCTGCGCACTGTGCTGAACAAGAGCATCGACAGCCTGACCCGCGCCGAGATCAGCACCATCACCAACGCCTACATCAACCTGGGGCAGCAGCCGTTCTCCCTGACGCGGCTGGCCTATCAGTACCCGGCCATTATCGTGCTGACCGGCCTGTGTGTTCTGGTTACCGCGGTCTGCATCGCATTGGCCATCCGCTCCCAACGGTTCCGCGCCGAGACCGAAAAAGCCCTGCGCAAGGCCGAGGAGGCCAGCGTCGCCAAGACGGAGTTCCTGTCCAACATGTCCCACGACATCCGCACGCCCATCAACGGCATTATGGGTATGCTGGACATTGCCGAGGACAACTTTGACAACAAGGCCCGCGTGCGGGACTGCATGACCAAGATGCGCGGTGCGGCGTCCCACCTGCTCTCCCTCATCAACGACGTGCTGGACATGACCAAAATCGAATCCGGCAATATGCAGATGCTGGACACATCGTTTGATCTGCGGGCGCTGCTGGATTCCTGCTGCTCCATCGTGGAGGGGCAAATCGTGGACCGGCACATGACCTTCACAAAGCAGATCGGCCCGTTCTGGCACCCGTACCTGATCGGCAGTGAGCTGCATATCCGGCAGGTGCTCATCAACATTCTTTCCAACGCCGTCAAGTACACGCCCGACGGCGGCGAGATCAACTTCCGCGCCAAGGAAACGCTGTTTGAAGAAGGTCTTGTCCACCTGCGGATGGAGATCAAGGACAACGGCATCGGTATGAGCGAGGAATTCCTGCAGCATATTTTTGAGCCGTTCACGCAGGAGCAGCGCTCGAGCCGCACCCACTACAAGGGCACGGGTCTGGGCATGGCCATCACAAAGAAGCTCGTTGACCAGATGCACGGCTCGCTCGATGTCGAGAGTGAGCCCGGCAAGGGCACGCCCATCATCGCCATGACGGCCAATGTCTTTGCCGACGACGTGAAGGCCTGCCTGGACGCGGGCATGAACAGCCACGTGGGCAAGCCGCTGGACATGAAGGTGCTGATCGGCGTGATCCTGAAGTACACGGACGCGCGCTGAAGAATCCAAAGTAAAACCCACTTTTTGCAAATTTAATAAAGAAAATATGCCCGCCATATTGCAAAAGCTGTTTTTTCCGATGTATAATGGAAAGGATAATTTTTTGGGATATGGCGGGCGCTGTTGTTTGGCATCCGCCGACATGGAGGGTGAATTATGGCAACGAAGTATATTTTTGTGACCGGCGGCGTTGTGTCGGGCCTGGGCAAGGGCATCACAGCGGCCAGCCTGGGACGTCTGCTCAAGACCCGCGGACTGAAGGTGGCCAGCCAGAAGCTGGACCCCTACATCAACGTTGACCCGGGCACGATGAGCCCGCTGCAGCACGGCGAGGTGTTCGTGACCGACGACGGCACCGAGACAGACCTCGACCTCGGCCATTATGAGCGCTTTATCGACGAAAATCTGAACAAATACTCGAACCTGACCACCGGCAAGGTCTACTGGAACGTCCTGAACAAGGAGCGTCAGGGCGCTTATCTGGGCCAGACCGTGCAGATCATCCCCCACATCACCAACGAGATCAAGAGCTACATCTATAATTTGGCCAAGAGCACCGAGGCGGACGTCGTCATCACCGAGATCGGCGGCACCACCGGCGACATTGAGAGCCAGCCCTTCCTGGAGGCCATCCGTCAGGTCGGTCTGGAGCAGGGCCCCGAGAACTGCTGCTATATCCATGTCGTACTGGTGCCTTACATCTCCGGCTCCGACGAATACAAGTCCAAGCCCGCGCAGCACTCCTGCAAGGAGCTGCAGGGCATGGGCATTGCGCCGAACATCATCGTCCTGCGCGCTGACGGCCCTGTAGGCAACGACATCAAGCGCAAGATCAGCATGTTCTGCAACGTGCGCCCCGACTGCGTCATTGAAAACCTGACGATGCCGAGCCTGTACGAGTGCCCGCTGATGCTGGAATCCGCCGGTCTGACGAACGTCGTGGCCCGCCAGCTGCACCTGCAGACCCCGCCGAGCGATCTGACCGAGTGGAAGGCGCTCATCAGCCGCATTGCGACCCGCAGCAAGATCTGCACGATTGCGCTGGTCGGCAAGTATGTCAAGCTGCACGACGCTTATTTGAGCGTCATGGAGAGCCTGTACCACGCGGGCTTTGAGAACGAGAGCAAGGTCGAGATCAAGTGGGTCGACAGTGAGCATCTCGTCGACCAGGACTGCTGCGCCGACGAGCTGGGCGACGTGGACGGCATCATTGTGCCGGGCGGCTTTGGTGACCGCGGCATCGAGGGCATGATCCAGGCTGCGCAGTACGCGCGTGAGAACCACGTGCCCTATTTCGGCATCTGCCTGGGCATGCAGATCATGGTCATGGAGTACGCCCGCAACGTACTGGGCTACGCCGACGCCAACTCCAGCGAATTTACGCCCGAGGGCCAGCACAACGTCATTGACCTGATGCCGGACCAGCAGGGCGTTGAGACGAAGGGCGGCACGATGCGTCTGGGCAAGTACCCCTGCGTCATCACGCCGGGCACGAAGATGGCCGACTGCTACGGCACGACGGAGATCGACGAGCGCCACCGCCACCGCTATGAGTTCAACAACGAGTTCCGCGCCGAGTTCGAGGAGAAGGGTCTGGTCATTGCCGGTACCAGCCCGGACGGACGCCTTGTGGAGGCTGTGGAGATCCCGGGCCGCGATTTCCATCTGGGCGCACAGTTCCACCCCGAGTTCAAGAGCCGCCCGAACCGCGCTCACCCGCTGTTCAAGGGTTTCATTGCCGCTTCCCTGAAGTACCAGAACGAGCATACCCCCACCGACCATCCGGCTTCGATTGGGGAATAAGCACAACCTTTAACGCCTCCCTCTGTGAGACAGACTTCCCCGGCACGGGGGAGGTGGCACGAAGT
>ERZ773208.1971-NODE-1971-length-14866-cov-2.912633_pt1 | contig 14866 bp, 6 predicted proteins | sample MGYA00581006_ERZ773208 | MGnify/ENA primary metagenome ERZ773208 (study PRJEB29015, sample SAMEA2737793) | human gut metagenome | biome: human gut; feature: human-associated habitat; material: faeces | place: China | collected 2012 ... | reverse complement strand
GGTATTATACGGATGTGGTATGCGGAAAGAAATGCTTTTACATTTTGTCGCAGGGAGACGTGGAGACATCTGGATTGTCAGGAACATCTTCCATAGAGGTTTATGACTATGAGGGGAATCCTATGAAGAAAATAAACTTAGATATCATAGCGTCTCATATGGTTTACGATGAAATAAACAAAAGGGTTATTTTCAGTCCTTCAATGGATAATGATTTACATGTATTGGATTATGAGTTTGAATAGATAATTTATTCTTACCGCAAACCGGAAAACCATTGTGTTATGATTGGTTTTCCGATTTGTGATGATTCGTTTCGGGTATATATGCGACGGTGTGCGCCGGAATGACACCCTACAAGAAACCTACAATTTCAAGATGTCTTCTTTGGAGAGTCCGGTGGCGCGAGAAATATCTTCCATGGACAGCCCCATGGCTTTCAGGTTCCGTGCCGTGGATAATATGCCTTCTGCCCGTCCTTCCGCTAATCCCTCTGCGCGTCCTTCCGCTAATCCTTCCGCTCGTCCTTCGGCCAGCCCTTTCGACCGTCCTTCCGTCAATCCTTCCAGTTTGGCTGTGCTCAACACGTCATTTTGTATCATGATGGCATTGAGATGCTCGTCGTAGGCGTATCGTTCGGCGGGAGCCATACTGTAATATTTCAGTTTCTCCCGTGCCTCGCTTAAGCCCGGGACTTTAGTGTCGGGTTCGATTTCCCCTGTCTTTAGGTAGTTAACCCATTCTTCCAGTGGCGTCTTTGCTACCTTGTCGAACTCGTTCACGCGTATGATGTAATATTCCGGGAAAATCTCTCTTGGGTACTTGGGCAGGATGGCATTCTCCTGCTTGGTCGAGATTTGCAGTTCGTCGGAAGTGTGCACGCCTATAAAACGGTTCTGTCCGTGGTAGAGGTAATCGTTACCCTTGCCCAAATCGAAATAGACGATGCTGATGGAGTACACCTTCTTCACTTGGGAGTAAAGTTCTCCCAGTTCGATATGCTCCGTGATGGCCTTAGCAACGCCGAAGAGGATGCGCTCCAGATAGTATATCTCGCGCGTGTTCTGCACTTCGACGATGATGATTTCATCCTTGCTGTTGCGCGCCTTGATGTCCACACGGTTGAATTTGTCGTTTTCACGTTGCTGATTGCCCTCGCTTTCCAGTATCTCGACGATGCGGATAGGCTCGCCCAGCAACACGGTGAGGAAACCTTCGAGCACGCCGAAGTTGGCTTTGTTGCGCAGCAAGCGGTCGAGTAAGTTAGCAGCCTTTCGGCTGCTTCCTCCTCTAAGAACCGTACATGAAAGTTTCCCGTCATACGGCTCAAGCAATTCAAAGCTTCCCTCTGTTGGGAAGCCGGTTCGTCTAGTTCATTCTTATTCCATCCTATGACTTGTGAGCACACTCCAAATGGATCAGATATTTACTTCGTTTACCATTTCTTGTCAATTCAGTAACTATCCACTTTCTTTCCTTATCAATAGGTTCTTTACATAGAGGGCACAGATGTTTCTGACGTATCCAAATATGTAGTAAAGAATTTCTCCCTGATAAGGAAGCACGCATTTGTTGTGTTTGCCGCTTGGCAAAGTAAGGTTGCCACCAAGGATCAAACGGATTAGCAGCATTGGTGATTTTGGGGTGACGGACAATTTTAATGTCTGTCAACCGTTTAAGCTTAGGAGAGTAACGGGTAACGTTATCTTCTTGCCTGAGCATAAAACACCACTCTCGATTGCCGGATTTATGGAAGTATTTGTTGATTATCCACCTTTTACCCTTATGTTTGTGGCGGCGGTAACACCATTGCAGCAACTTATTGAATATCCGATGGTCTGCCTTATTGAACACCACCGATGATACTCCGTGTCTGTAGTAGTTACCCCAGCCGCTAATGATGGGGTTAAGCAGGTTAATCAACATTTCCTGTGAGACGGCTTTGTTTGAATCGATCACCTTGTAGACTTTCTGTGTAAAGCTGTTTACCTTCTTTTTCTGGGGCATAGTCAGTAGCTTTCCCTTGTATTTTCGGATATTGAATCCCAGGAAGTCAAATCCTTGGTCAATATGGGTAATCAAGGTCTTTTCTTCCGACAATACCAAGCCTCTTTCTTCAAGAAACTTTTTGAGTCTCGGTAATACCTCTGTCTCCAACAATTCCCGGCTTCGCCCGGTGATGATGAAGTCGTCGGCATAGCGTACCAGATTGACTTTGGGGGAATAGCGCCTATTATCCTTAGTGGTAGGTCGAAAGCAACTGAGCAAGGTTTGCATACCGTCCAGTGTCATATTAGCCAACACCGGAGATATGATTCCACCCTGCGGGGTTCCTTCATTGGTGGGGAACAGTTGTTGCTTGAATACGAAACCACATTTGAGCCATTTGCCCAGCATCCTTTTATCCATCGGGATATTTTGGATGAGCCACTGATGGCTGATATGGTCGAAACACCCCTTGATGTCTCCTTCGAGCACCCATTGAGGGGATTTTTCTTTCGCCAAGTCAGTGAAACATTGTTCGATGGCATCCTGAGTGCATCGTTTCTTCCTAAAACCATAAGAGACTACGTCAGCGGTGGTTTCTGCTAGCGGTTCAAGAGCCAGCAGGTAGAGTGCCTGCATGGCACGGTCTTTCATCGTAGGAATCCCTAGCGGACGTGTCTTTCCGTTGGACTTACGGATGTGGATGCGTTTCAGGGGTTGCGGACGATAACCTCTGCGTTTGAGACTGGAGACTGCCTTTGCTTTAGCTGTGTCGGTAGCCCATCGCACATGGTCTACTCCCGAGGTTCGGCTGCCTTGACTGGATGTTACTTGCTTGACAGCCAAAAGCCTGGCTGAATAAGAATGTGTCAGAAGCCATTGAAGGCTTTGTACCTTACTATGGCGACCGGCCTGACGAGCCTTTACAATACGCTCCTGTAGTTTTCGCACAATGTTCCTGTGACGTGACCAGTCTATTGTAGACCAGGCTGTCGGGGCATCGTGTGCAGATGCACACGGAGAATAATCTCCGCTCATTTGACTTTTCTGCATTGGAAAATTCTGTAGGGTTCTTGTAATGAATTACCATAGCAGAAGTCTGCACGTTTTCACGTAGGGTGAGGTTTAAACCCTTATCCGTTCGATTACAGAACGACGTTCGCTTTCTCTGCTTTCCTTTACCCGCATATCCGTGAGAGGGCCTTACGGCTTTTCTTCCCTAACATACGTCAGGGGGATATATGGGCTTACCATGTTCTCTGATGCTAACTAACGAAAGGGGGAGGTCCTGCTTCATTCACCGATAGCAACCGCGTCCGTGTGGATGCAATTAAAAGGCACCCAACCCTGCTACAATCCCCTTTTGGGGTACAGGCTTATCAGTATCTTTAGCCTGAATCTGGGTAACGATGTTTACTGGCAGTTCACGTGTGTTGACCATACCTTCCAGCCTGGCACCCCAGCCGACGGATACTTACGGCTTTCGCTCTTCACCTCACGGTTAAAACTTAAGGAGGGTTACGTTGTCACGATAGCTTCACACAAAACTGTTACCGGTAATGCATGTATCGTTAGGCTACTATTGACGGAACAATAGGTTTAAGTAGAGATTAAACAATTAGCATCAGAACTTCATGTCGCACCTTCACCGCCCAGTCAAAACGTATATATCTGTCTTTCTGTACCATAACTTCTGTTTTTTCTGCTTACGCACAAAGGTAAGCATAATTTCTGTTCCCAATGTGTCGGGAAACGATTATTTGTTTGATTCATTTCCAATTAAAATTGACTTTTTACAGCCCAAACAGATAAAAACAGGGACCATCATCATGAAATACCTGTTTTTTGTTTTGTGTGGCTCGAAACAAAAGACTATTTTTGTTCCAATCTTTGTATAGCACCATGAAGAAAAACATGTTAACCGCATTCATATTGTGCCTACTATTATTCCTACCGGGTAAAGTTACAGGTAATAAACAATATGCTTTCCAGCAGATTAGTACCCAGGACGGTCTGTCCTCTTCTGTTCGTTGCCTGGTAGTAAGCCACGACAAAGGATATGTATGGATCGGAACCAAGTCCGGTATAGGGCGTTTTGACGGTTACGAGCTAAGAAAATACTTATTGGGAAATATCACCCATATCATTGAAGACGAAGAACATACCATCTGGGCCATCACGCCGAAAGGACTCTTCCACTATAACTATCAGGAAGACACTTTCCTGCAAGCGCGCGATGAGGACCAGAACCCGGTAGTGGTGTCTTCTATCTGTCCCTGGACGGACGGGGTAATATTCGGAGGCAATGGAAGACTATATAAATATGATTATGCCAATCACAAAATCAGATTCCTATGTCCGCTGACTTCCAACAGCCATTACAACATCACCAACCTGCAAAAATGGGACGACCGGACTCTGCTGTGCACCAGCCGTTGGAGCCATGCACTGCTCGTCGATATACCTACGGGACGAACTCACCCTGTTCCTTTTGAAAGTAATGAAATCATAACCAGCCTGATAGACAAAAACGGGCATATATGGCTCGCCCCCTATCATCAGGGAGTGAAATGTTATGACCGCCAAGGTAAACTTTTGCATTCCTATCACACCGGGAACTCCCTCCTGCAAACCAATGTAGTGCTTTCTCTGGCTGAGAGTAACGGGCAGATATGGATTGGGACAGATGGTTCAGGCATTTATATCCTGAATCCGGAGAATGATGAGATATCCACCATAGCCCACGCACCCGGTAATCCATATTCCCTGCCGGTCAACTCCATCCTCTGCTTATATTCCGACTCAAACAACAACATGTGGGCAGGCAGTGTACGCGGCGGACTGATAAATATCAGGGAAGTGGGAATGAAGATATATTCGGATGCGCTGCCCGGCACAGAATACGGACTGAGCGAAAAAGCAGTGTTAAGCATCTATCAGGGCGAAGAAAAGGATATATGGATAGGAACAGACGGCGGCGGGATCAACCGTTTCTACCCCGACACCAATAGATTCTATCATACGAAGTCTACTTGGGGAGACAAAGTTTCGTCCATTACGGAAGTGGATAAAAGGCACCTGCTGGTCTCTTTATTCAGTAAAGGATTATTCTTCTTTGATAAACAAACCGAAGAGTATCGGCCATTGATTATCGTGAACGACAGTATCAACGCCCTCTTGTGCCAACGCGGAAAGGCCGTAAATATCTTCCGGAATACTCAGGAAACAGTGCTGCTCCTCTCTGAGATGCCTTATAGCTATCACATAGAAAAGAAAGAATTCACCCCTATTCCTTTGGATAAACATACTCCGGTAGTCGTTGGTACTATCTTACCAATATGCCAGAATGGCCCCATCTCCTACTTGCACGACATTAAACGCATCTATCGGATAGACTCCCGGACCAACCGGTTAGAGACCCTGTATCATTGCACCGGAGACACGATATTCAATACAGTTTCAGTTGATGAAAGCGGCATTTTCTGGATAGGAAGCAACTATGGTCTCAGCCGGTATTCCGCAGAAAAGCACGAATATGTCAACATCCCCAACAAGCTGATTAATGAAATCAATTCACTGATTTGTGATAGACGGGGACGTGTATGGATAGGAACGGATGGAAAACTGTTTGCCCACCTCATCCGTGAAGGAGAATTTATCCTATACGGAGAATCGGACGGAGTTATCCAAAACGAATATCTGGAGAAACCACGGCTGCTATCCGCAGAAGGGGGCATTTATATGGGAGGGGTCAACGGCTTGCTTTGCATTGACAAACAACTGCCGGACGAAGATACAGTTCCTCCTGTTCTTGAATTGGCCGACGTGGCTGTGGGCGGAGAACGAATGAATGCCTTTATAAGAAACGGACGCAGCCTAACCGTACAGGAACACAGCAAACCTATCTCTATTAAAATCATTGCCCATGACAGAGATATTTTCCGCAAGCCCATGTACCGGTACACCTTGCGCGGCATGGATGGGCAAATCATGTACTCTTATCAACCGGAACTGACGTTCAACGGATTGCCGGCAAAGACCTATCAGGTGTTAGCCTCGTGCAGCACCCGTAGCGGCGGGTGGACGGAAGACTACCGGATACTGGAATTAGTGGTACTTCCACCGTGGTACAAGTCCGTCTGGTTCACAATTTGCTGTATTGTAGTAGCCTGCATAGGTATTATACTGGCTTTCTTCTCCCTGCTGCGCCGCAAAGAGAACAAGCTGAAATGGGCAATGAAAGAACATGAGCAGCAGGTATATGAAGAAAAGGTACGTTTTCTCATCAATATCAACCACGAACTTCGCACCCCGCTGACCCTGATACATGCTCCACTGAAACAGTTGTTGGGAACATTGTCGCCTGAAGATGAAAAGTATCCGGTAATACAAAGCATCAGCAGGCAATCGCGGCGCATGAAGAAACTATTGGACATGGTGCTGAATGTACGGAAAATGGAAGTGGGACAAAGTTCGCTGAATATCGAAAGCGTAGAATTAAATTCGTGGATTGAGCAACTCATAGCCGACTTCAGGCCGGAAGCCAACATGAAAGGCATTTCCATATCCTATACCCCGGATAAAGATGTGGATACCCTTTGTTTCGACAAAGAGAAGTGCAGCACTATCTTAACAAACCTACTAATCAACGCACTGAAATACAGTGATGAGAATAGTCTGATTGAGGTATCTGCAAGTTTATCGGAAGACCAAACCCGTGTCCGCATTTCCATCTCAGACCAAGGTCCGGGCTTAAAGGATGTAGACATAAACAATCTGTTTATCCGGTTCTATCAGGGCAACAACAGTCGCCCCGGAACGGGCATCGGACTCTCCTACTCCAAAATCCTTACAGAACAACATGGCGGAAGTATCGGCGCTTACGATCATGGAGACTCTCCCGGTTCCACCTTCTGGTTCGAACTGCCACGGGATGCGCAACCGGGAAAAGTCACGCTGCAACCCCAGCCTTATCTGAATGAGTTATTAGCTCCTACCGAAGAGCTGGAAAGCATCCCGGACGGAAAGGACGGAAAGGAAGAAACCCAGGGCAACACCTTACTTAACTTATTGTAGATGACAATAAAGATTTGACCGATTACCTGTCCGATGCTCTCAAAAATAAATTCAAAAAGATATGGGTGGCTTATGATGGCGAAGAGGCTCTGCGCATCTGCCGTGAATCGCATCCGGATATTGTTGTCAGCGACATCCAGATGCCTCGCATGAACGGTTACAAATTATGCAAGCATATCAAAGAAGACCTGGAAATCAGTCATATTCCCGTTATTTTGCTCACAGCCCGCAATGATGAAGAGAGCAAGACATTCGGCTACAAAAATGGGGCAGATGCTTATCAGACCAAACCCTTTGAAGTCGATATTCTCTATACAATTATTCAAAGCCAGCTAAAAAACCGAGAGCGAATGCGGATGCGCTACTCCGGCACAGAGCCGCTTCCCCAACCTCAGGAAAGTACATTCAGCTCGGCTGACGAGAAATTCCTCAACCGGATGAATAAAACCATTTCCGATAATCTGGAGAATCCGCAAATGGGAGTACCGCTACTTTGTACAGAACTGGGCATCAGCCGCGCATCCCTCTACAACAAGTTGAAGGCACTGACCGGAATGGGGGCAAATGATTATATTACTAAAATCCGAATGGAAAAGGCTGTATGGTTGCTTACACATAGTTCCCTCAGCATAAATGAGATAGCGGATCAGACAGGATTCTCTACATCACGCTACTTCAGCACGGTGTTCAAACAGTATATGGGATGTTCACCGACGCAATATAAGGAGGAGCATTCGTAAAAAAGGCTGTTATTTGCTGTAAACTCAGCAGCTTCATTGCGTTCGCATAGGTAGTTTCTTAGTTCAGAGTGCTTCTTTTTGCAACGGCCACGAATGTCGTTCAGCTGCTTCACGGCGATGAGGCTCGTGCTCCACAGCCATGAAGCACAAGCCCCACGAATGTACGTACTACCAAAACACTGCATATCAACACAATAGACATGCACGATTTTCACAAAGAACAAAGGAGATTGACATCTACAATCCCTATATAGGATGGATAAAAGTAGGTAAGAAACGGAGTACTATCTGAATAAAAAGCAGGTAATCCGGTATCTTTTACATCAAAATAAGCAGGAAATGAGAAGATAGAGAATGAAAGGTCTTATACAAATATAAATGATAACAAAAAGATAATCAGAAATATACATTCAATTAAGAGTGGTGTAGGCAAATTTGCCTACACCACTCTTATTATTTGCTTCCACCATGCTCTATCACCGATGAACAGGGAGATACAGAGCGCTGGTGTAAGCGTGTAGGTAAAAGTGAGGATAAACCCTGCGTAGCGCTGAACCTGAGTTCAAGTTATAAATGCGACAGCATTGAGAATGATATCAATACAGCAGGCCGAACATCCACAATGGAATACGGTTCTTATGTCCACACTCCACATCATCTACAGCCAAAAAGCTATCCGCTATGTCCTTAATCTGCTCAAAAGTTTTTCCCTTTCCACCCACCTCAAACAAATACTTACCATCTACAAGAAAATCACCTTTTTGAGGCATTATAGCGGAATATGCAGCATTTACCTGATTAAAAAAGAATGTTTCACGAAGATTTCCTTTATCTACTTTTGCGGTCAGTGCATACATCAAGTTTGTGTTATTAAGATATACCTTTTCTGGTTTTGACAGAGATTTATAGCTTTTAATCTCAGAAGTCAATAATTTCAAGAGCACAGCCCGTTCCAAAGCATACAATAATTTTAAACCTACATCTCGCGTAGTTTCCAGTTCCTTACACAATTGGCTGATGTTGGGAGTAAAAGGAACACGTTCCGCCAAGATCATCAACATTTTCTTAGCCTTTTGCACCGTTGAATATTCTATTTCTTCTACTGCGGGAAGATCTGCATCAATGACGAGAGAAGCTACCTCCTGTAGCCGCAACAGATAATCTTCTCCTGCTTCTTTATAGAAAGGATAATATCCATTCTTCAGGTATTTCTCAAATAATGGAAGGATCTTTATCGAAGACGTTATCTCCATGGCAGTTGCCACATGCCGACTGACAAGATCATCTAATGAAAACGGAGCAAGAAATATTACACCTTCAAAAGCAAGATATTCCCGAAACGAAAGTCCGGACATCACATAAACGGTCTGCCGTCGGGATAAATCCACCTTTGAATTATCGATTTCCAACATAGACGAACCTGCATAAACAAGATATAAATCCGAATAGCTATCGTATATATTCTTCAGAATTTGAGACCAGTCCGGATAACGATGCACCTCATCCAAGAATAAATGAGTTACTCCATGAGTATAAACATATTCTACAAGCTCCATCAAGGAATGGGTCTTGAACCATAAATCATCCAAAGAAATATAAAACGCATTATCTACATCAGCAAACGTACACTTTATATACTGAAGCAACAAAGTTGTTTTACCCACTCCCCTTGAGCCCTTAATACCAATAAGGCGGGAGGTCCAATTTATATTCTCATATAAATACCGTTTATATTCTACCGAAACCTTAGACAGTTTACGATGATATATATTATAAAGTACTTCTACAACATTACTATCCATATCACTTCTTTATTTGTTGAACAAGCACAAACATAAGTTTTTTATGTTAGAAAGTAAAGAATAGAGTTGTTTTTCACTTTTTGAAAAGTGAAAAACAACTCTTCCCTATCCTTTTCCGCTCAAATCCGAAGCAAACTTCGGCAATGTAATCGGAAACATATCGTTAGGTCTGTGTTCCTGCCGGATAACTTCAAGCATCTTTTTTACAATATCCGGATGTTGCGCCGCTATATCAGTATCTTCGTGAATATCTTTTGAAAGGTCGTACAGATGGGGGGCTCCTTTCTTTACTACCAGCTTCCAGTCTTCCATACGGACTGCCATCTGGTCAGTTTCATGGAATTCCCAATAAAGAAAATCATGTTTCTGCTGTTTGTCGGCATTGCCTAATAAAGTAGGGGCAAAAGAAAGGCCGTCGAAACAGTCACCTTCTAACTTCTTGTTGATATACTTCTTCGGAAAGCCTTTGTCATCTATTAATTCGCAAAATGTAGGCATGATGTCGTAAAATGCTAACTGGTGGCCGTTTACCGAACCGGCGGAGATGCGTTCCGGCCAGCGTACAATAAAAGGAATTCGGATACCACCTTCATGACACTGTCGTTTCAGACCGCGCAGTTTTCCATCCCGTCCGAAGAACTCCGGGTCTGCTCCTCCCTCCTCGTGAGGTCCGTTGTCGCTGCTGAAAATGACGATGGTGTTCTTGTCCAGTCCTTTTTCTTTTAATTTCTCCATAACTTCGCCAACGTAGTAGTCCAAACGGGTAATCATACCGGCAAACTGGGCATGGGTATGTTCTGTGGCATTATAGCGACCACCTTTAACACCTCCCCAAGTTTTATCTCTGAAGAACTTCTTTTTATATTCTTTCAAGATGGAATCATTAGGTTGCACAAGTTCCGCATGTGGCAGGGTATAAGTGAAAAAGCCATAGAAAGGTTGTTCACCATCCTGTTTGTCCAGCCATTCCAGTGCCTTACCGTGGATCAGGTCTGCCGAATATTGGGTACGTTTCCTGTAGTCGTCACCAAACATCGGATAGTTGATATTATCTTCCATCAAGATGCGTACAACTGCCGTATCTCCTTCCTGCGTGCTGTATCTGTTCAGAAAATTGGGATAATATAAATGGGCCTGGAACTGACATATATAGCCATAGAATTCATCAACGCCCCGTTTATCCGGCGTGGAACAAGAACCTTCATAACCGCCTGCCCATTTGCCGAAGACTCCCGTTGTATAGCCGTTTTTCTTCATGATTTCAGGAAGAATGATATGGTTCTCATCGTATGGCTCCTGACCGACAATGGTGAATTCATCATTCACCCCGTACTTTACGGTTGGTACTCCCTGCCAATACTCTTTGTTTCCACGCACATGAGTGTGCCCCGTATGCTGCCCCGTCATCAGCGAAGCACGGGAAGGGGCACTCACAGGACTACCGGCATAGGCTTGTGTAAATAGCATGCCTTCTGCCGCCATATGGTCAATATTAGGCGTTTGGATGTATTTCTGTCCATAACATCCCAAATCCCCGTATCCCATGTCGTCGCAGAGGATAAAAATTATGTTAGGTTTGGAATCCTTGCTTGCCGCATTGGCACACAAAGCAGCAGTAGCCAGCAGGCCTGTTCCTAAAGCTATACCTATATATTTCATTTAAATATGTTTTCTTTATTACTTCAATTTACTTTCGCTGCCGGCACAATTTTCTCACCAAAATCTTCTTGTTGCTGCTCCACCTCTTTCAACTTTTGCGTATTCTACTCTTTCAGCATCCTTTCCTGTTCCAACTCCACAGCCGATTTTACGGACATTCCATCAGACTGTAAAGAAGATGAACCGGCAATCAGTGCCGCATCTTTCTCCAAATAAACCAACGGATGGGCAGCAGGATAACTTCCCAATTCCAGTACAGCACTGGCGGGCATCTGCGAACCTTCAAACAACACACTTGCCGTCACCTTTATCTTGCCCGGTTTCAAGGTCGACTGTATCAGCACCGGAGCTGTCCCCCACTTCACAGGTGCGGGGTTTGCCAATATGGAAGCATCACCCAGAACACGCCCTTCACCTTCCACATGGAACTTCACATAATAATTATTCAAGCGCTTGATATTTCCATTTTTATCGGCAACAGCAGCCACCACTGTTACAAAGTCGGAACCATCGGCTTTCAGGTCAACTCCTTCATTATCTATCCAAAGCAGCAACTTTTCCGGACGACGAGCAGGATGCACTTCGTGCGTAGCAACCACTTTACCATCTATCAGCCCTTCGGCCAGCAAAAGCACATCCTCTTGCTTTTTCTGCCGGGACATGGCTTTGTCCATCTGGAAGTCATAAACATCCGGGAAAGTGATAACGGGTGAAGGCATACCGGCTTCTGTCAGTGGCTTGCTGTAAGTAGACACTTTCCCACCTCTCATGAAAGTTAGCCGTACTTCCTCGCAATTCGAATAAACAGTGACATCCTTACTTGAGAACGGAGTCATTTCATGAGCTATATAAACCATCGGACCAGTCTCAAAAAGGCGTTCCTGCTTCTCGGGCGAACGCTGTGCCTTGAACATATAGTACGAATACTTGGGCTGACGGAATACATCCATCAATCCACCATAAAACGGATCGGGATGATAACCACGCTGATGGTCGAACGAATGCCAGAGACAACCGCCCACGTGTTGCCGGGGAGTACGGTAAAGAGCATCATAGCAAGTATAAGTATAGGTAGGATTTGCATAATGCCGTGCCTGGATAAGCATAGGTTGTTCTCCCCAGTTGCGTGCTACACGACTGGGTGAGTTATGCGAGCTCCAATCATCCACATTGTCGCCCCACTCTCGGGTAAAATAGGTAATTTTAGGATCGGCATTCGGAGCACCCCAGGTTTTCCCATCAAAAGACGGATGAGTGAAAAGTACCGGGAAATATTCTTTACCACGCGCTCCGCTGTCGCAACCGGAATAACAATAAGGGTAAGGATATTCCTGATCGACCAGTTCACGGGTCTTCTTGGCAAAATCATCCGGATACCAAGTTTCATTCAGTATGGGTTCCCACAACCAGACACAAGCATGGTTACGGTCACGGCGTACCAGATTACGTATATCACTATATACACGTTGTGCAAATTCAGGGGCATCATTCCAAAACTGCCAGCCCGGAGTATTGACAATTACAAACAGACCGAGTTCATCGCATGCATCCATGAAAGCCGGGTCTTGCGGACAATGGGCATTGCGGATCACCTTCATTCCGGCATCCCGCAGTTTCTTTGCGTCACGCCAGTGAATGCTGTTGGGTACAGCATTACCTACTACGGCAAAGTCCTGGTGACGATTGGCGCCGATCAACGGTTCTTCATAAGGTTTTCCGTTCAACCAGAAGCCATCCTTACCTTTAAATTCCACACTACGGATACCAATACGGCGACGGTAACCATCCACCACTTTTCCTTCGTGGTTGCGGATACGTACAATCAGATTATATAAAGTAGGAGTCTCCGGACTCCACAACAATGGATTCTTTACTGTGATTTTATCTTTTGAAGTAACAGCCTTACCCGGACGTACTTGTATTTTATCATTCAGGAACGCCACCTGAGTACCATCCGGTTGCTGCAATTCATATTCCACAACTCCCGTAAAAGGCTTACGACCATCATTACGTACATGAGCTTTCAACAATACTTCAGCCGAAGCATCCGATACCTTATCATAAGCCACAAACAGACCGCCATCTGCTACCTCGTCCTCAAAGTTAGGGTCGGTGATAAAGACAGAATTATGAGCTATCAGCCAGCAATCACGGTAGATACCACCGAAGTAGGTAAAATCAAGAACATCCTGTGCCTTTCCGGGAGGATAAGACGGATCATCACTATTGTCCGCCCATACGGCAATCACATTATCCTCTCCCCATTTCAGAGCATCGGTCACATCTACTACCACCGGCAAGTAACCACCAAAATGTTCTTTCATCAATCGTCCGTTCACAAACACCTTGCCCTTCCCCATAATGGCTTCAAAATGCAGGAATAACTTCTTTCCTTTCAATGCATCTGCAGGAGTGAAGTGCTTACGATACCAAACCTCACCTTGGTAATTGATGCAACCGCTGGCTTCCGTAGGCAGGTATTCAATCCCATTAGGCAGGGAGACTACAGCCCATTCCGTATCATCAAAACTTATAGCCTCAGCACCGGCAACGCTTCCTTTATAAAAACGCCAGACCGGATTCATAGAAAACACTTCACGCCCGGAATTGGGTAATTCGAAGAAACCGGCAGTGGAAAACTCTGGTTGGTGAGACGCCTGCAATGTGCTGCAGGGAACTAACAATAAAACAATTAGAATTAAATAAATGATTTTTCTCATGAAGATAGTATTATTTTAGGTGTACACGATTAACTGTTTATAGCATTTGCTACAAAAATAGGGCAAAACAGAAAAGAAGTACCACAATAATCACTATTTTTTAATCCAATTTTGTCTAATTGCCCATTCATTACCCAACAACCAGTTCTTTCAGGTCATTATATCGCCTAAGGCTTATCCTATTCAGTTACCGGAAAAGCCGAAATACGCAAACGGGCAGCCCCCATCGGTATCAAAGTAATATCTTCCAATATTTCATTTTTAGGCGCATCTTCATTGGGCAGCACTCCACATAATCCATATTTGTCTATCCCCCAAGAAGGTATTTTCCGCCCCTTCGCCTTTATCCGGAGAGGCACACTTTGAGTTGTAAATGGATAATCATCAGAGGGCCATTCTTTTCTTTCCAGCTTCAGGCATTGCTCCAAAGCCTTATTATCCAGCTTTAAGGCATAATTCCATGCACTCTTCGGATAAATCTCATAGGTAGGCCATGCGTTTACATCTGCATCCTTCTGCCACTTAGAATCCCAGATGGCTGTTTCTACACTATTCACTTTTCTATACTCTTCTTCTATCAGTAAAGAGAAAGTCAACGGACCGTAATCCACACTCGCACTATTCTGATTGGTTTCCCAACGTTTGACTGATAACGCCATCGGCAACTGCAACATAACCACATCGCCTTCGTTCCATGTTCTGCATAGACGAATATATTTGCCCGGCTCCATATCAGCATTCACTACGTCTCCGTTCACAAGCACTTTAGCCTCCTTGCACCAAGATGGAACACGCAGGTACAGAGGAAACGAGACTCCATCTTCGGAGGTTTTCAGCACAAAGCGCACAGACTCCTCGAAAGGATAGTTGGTTTCTTCTTTCA
>ERZ773208.1961-NODE-1961-length-14926-cov-4.899402_pt1 | contig 14926 bp, 11 predicted proteins | sample MGYA00581006_ERZ773208 | MGnify/ENA primary metagenome ERZ773208 (study PRJEB29015, sample SAMEA2737793) | human gut metagenome | biome: human gut; feature: human-associated habitat; material: faeces | place: China | collected 2012 ... | reverse complement strand
GTTGCCTATCCCATAGGGATAGCGACCCGACATGGAGCAAAGCCCGCGACGACGCACACGAGTAAAAGGAACGCCTCCGCGGCGAGCGGTGCTCACCACGCCTTTGCAAAAGGCTCCGCGCCGCCGTTAGGCGAGAAAAAACTTTCTGCCGTCAATCCCTCCGGCTCATTTCATTCGCCACCTCCCTTTACACAAGGGAGGCTATGGGTTGGTGCGCGGCCGGCTCAGAACAGCAGTCCCCGCCCGCCCCTGGATAGAGCCTTACAGCACCGGCCAGGAACGGGGAATGACCATGCCCTCGTAGAGATCGACACAGTAGCGGTCGCTCATGCCGCTGATGAAATCGGCGGCGGCCCTGGCTGGGGTCTCCTCCTCCGCGATGCTGCGGTAGAAATCCGGCAGCTTATGCGGATTGGCCACATAGTAGGCGAACAGGTACCGCACAATGTCCCTGGCCTTGCCCTCCTCGCCTTTGGCTACGGGGTTTTTATACACCGCCTCAAACAAAAACCGCTTGAGGGTGAGGAAGTGCCTTTCGCTCTCCTCGTCCATCTGCACCGTTTCACCGCTGTGCTGAATAAGGGCTTGCAGCATCCCGCTGATGCGGCGGCTTTTGCCGCTGCCAAAGCGCAGGCGCACCTCCCACGGCAGGTCCTCCTCGGTCAGTATCCCGCCCCGGATGGCGTCCTCGATATCGTGGTTCATGTAGGCGATCTTATCGGCATAGCGGACCACCCGGCCCTCCTGGGTGCGGCTCCAGGCCTGTCCGTCGCTGTGCGCCAGGATGCCCTCCCGCACCTCCTCGGTGAGGTTCAGACCGCGGCCCTCCCGCTCCAGCAGGGTCACCACCCGCACACTTTGGGCGGCGTGGTGGAAGTTGGGGTCGTAAACATCCTGCAGGGCGTATTCCCCGGCGTGGCCGAAGGGGGTGTGGCCCAGGTCGTGCCCCAGGGCGATAGCCTCGGTCAGGTCCTCATTCAGCCGCAGGGCCCGGCTCAGCGTCCGGGCGATCTGGCTGACCTCCAGGGTGTGGGTCAGCCGGGTGCGGTAGTGGTCCCCCTCCGGGGAAAGGAACACCTGGGTTTTGTGGGTCAGCCGCCGGAAGGCATTGCAGTGCAGGATCCGGTCTCTATCCCGCTGGAAAGGGGTGCGCATGGGACATTCTTCCTCGGGGCGCTCCCGGCCGCGGGTTTCATCGGCGAAGGTTGCCCGGGGCGAAAGGATCTCGTGCTCCAGGGCCTCCTGCTGCTCTCGAATGGTCATATTGTCTCTCCTTGGTGGGTCATTTCTGTGCAAAACGCAAATTTTTGGGGGATTGGGGGTCTTTTCCGGGTCGCAAACCCCTCTACTAGTATAATACGCAATCGGGGCGGCAGATTCCTGCCTGTTTGGGCAAATTTTTTTGAAAAATTTTTATTTTCCTGTTTTTGGCCGGCGCTTCCCGGGGGAACGGCGCCGTTTTTGCGGGTGCTTTGGGGAGGAAATTTTTGAGGGAGAGCCTCACGCGCGCGCCCAAGTGCACACGCCGCGGCACGGGCCCGCGCGCACGCACACGCGTAGGGGATTTTTACAAATTGGGGATTTATGTATTTATTGGCTGATTTGTGGGGGCCTGGCGGCGGGGGGCTTTTCTATGAAAAAAGCAGACAAAAGAATTTTAATTAGGCCAAGATGGTGATCGCCTAACGGCGGCGCATTGATTTTGCAGGGTACAAAGCCTGTACGGCTCGCCGCCGGGGTCCTACTTTTCTATGAAGAAAAGTAGGCAAAAGTCACTCGGGGAGTGCCCCGAGACCCCCGACGCGTCGGTACACCCCGTAAAATTGGGGCCCCCGCAAGGTCGTAAGACCTTGTGGGGAAAGGAGGATGCACCGCAGCGGGGAGGGCTGCCCGAAGCAAAGCGTAGGGTCAGTCCGACTTAAGCGAAGGTTGCGTCCGACGCGACGACGCTTATAAGGTGTTATTTTAATTCGGTTTCTGCTGAATCCAAAATAAAATGCGCCGCAGGCACCTTGGGAGCGTATCTGCGGCGCCGTACGGACGATGCTTTTGCATCGTTCGTATCCAGCCGCAGCTTAGCGTTAGGGGGTCTTGGGGCACAGCCCCAAGTGTGTTTTGGTTCCTTTTACACAAGTAAAAGGAACGCCACGCCGGCGAGGCGTACTAGCTAAGCCTTGTAAAAGGCTCCGCCCCGCCGCCAGGCACCCACTATCTTGGCCTAAAAATCCTTTTGCCCACTTTTCATCACAGAAAAGCATCCCCCCGGCGGCGAGCCGTACAGGCTTTGCACTCTGCAAAATCTTCGCCCCGCCGTAGGCGACTACAAACCATCCCCCGCCGGGTAGGCGTGCAAACAAGGCCTTTTCAAAAGGCCCTGCGACGCCGATAGGCGAGAAGAAATTATTACCTTTTGCCGGCAACCCCTCAGTCAGCCATACGGCTGACAGCTCCCCTTACACAGGGGAGCCTTTTGGCTGGTGCGATGCCACTTCGTTACCCTTTACATAAGGAAGCTTTGGGGTGCGTGGCTGCGATTGCTTGAGGAGGGCTTTACCCCAGCTCCGACCGGTGCTGCTGGCAGAAGTTTTCGTACCAATGGAGCTGATCCCGCAGCAGGCGGGGGGTATCCAGGGAGTAGGGGCAGTGGGCCACGCAGCGGCGGCAATTGATGCAGCTTTCGATCTTGTGCATTTTGGCCTGCCACTCCTTGGTAATATAGGGCTGGTAAGGCGCGCGGGTCATCAAAAGGGACATGCGGGCGGCATTGGGGATCTCGATGCCCATGGGACAGGGCATGCAATAGCCGCAGCTGCGGCAGAAATCCCCGCCGAGGGCTGCCTTTTCCTCCGCCGCCAGGCGCTGCATTTCCTCGTTCCATTGGGGCGGATCATTTTCCAGAGAGAGCCACTGGTTCAGCTCACTCATACGCTGAATACCATAGATGGGCACCACCTGCGGGTACTGGCGCAGGAAGGCGAAGGTGACCTCCGGGTGCTGAATGAGGCCGCCTGCCATGGCTTTCATGGCGATGAAGCCGATATCCAGCTCCCTGGCGCGCTGGGCCAAGCGCAGCTCCCGCTCATCGGCAATGACCGAGAAGGGATATTGCAGGGTATCGTAGAGGCCGCTTTCCAGGGCTTCCTCCGCGACGCCGATGCGGTGGGCGGTGACAGAAATATGGTGGATGGCACCCTCCTTTTTCTTTTGGAGCAGCCAATCGTAGACGCCGTCCTCCTCGCCGGGGCGGTAGACCCTGGGGGCGCAGTGCAGCTGGTAGATATCGATATAATCGGTGCGGAGCATTTTAAGGCTTTGCTCCAGGTGCTGCTGCATGACCTCCGGGGCGGCGGGGGCGGTTTTGGTGGCGATGATGATATTCCGGCGGACATCGCCCAGGGCCTGACCGAGCTTAAATTCGCTATCGGTATAGGCGTTGGCGGTATCGTAGAAATTGATACCGGCCTCATACGCGGCGCGGAGGATGGCGGTGGATTCGCTCTCCGGGATGCGCTGGATGGGCAGGGCGCCGAACGAGGTGCGGCTGACGGAAAGGCCGGTGCGGCCAAGACGGGTATATTCCATGGGGGACCTCCTTAGTGTGGATTTTATGGTGAGCGGAAGGGGGATGGCTGGGGCCGCAGGCCCGGCGGCGAAGCCGCCGAAGCGGACCTTCGGTCCGCTTGCCCGCCCTACGGGCGGGCGGCCTGCGGCCCCGATCCCGGCTTCTGCTTAGGGTTCGGGGAAGGGGTAGTAGCTTTCCGACTGGACAGTGGGGGCCAGGCTGCCGGCGCTCAGCTCTTCCAAGGCTTTTGAAAAGGGGGAAAGAGCCTCCTGCCGGAGCATGAAGCGGACCGTGACCTCCCCCTCAAAGGCGGTATCCAGCAGGACGGCACCATACTGGGGAAGGAGATTCTGCAGCTTGCCGTAAAAACCATAATCAGCGGAGAGGGTACATTCCACGGCGGGGTACATGCATAGAACCCCGGCTGCGGCGACCGCTATTTTGCAGCCTTGGGTATAGGCGCGGGCCAGGCCGCCGGTCCCCAGCAGGATCCCGCCGAAGTAGCGGGTGACGACCACGCAGACATCGGTGAGGTCTTCCCGCTGGAGGACCTCCAAAATGGGGCGGCCGGCGGTACCGCTGGGCTCGCCGTCATCCGAGAAGCGGGCAAGATTATTCTGCCGCAGGCGGTAGGCGTAGCAGTTATGGCGGGCCTCCCGGTGGCGGGCGCGCACCGATTCGATAAAGGCGGCAGCCTCCTGCTCGGTGGTGACGGGGGCAATGTAACCGATGAAGCGGCTTTTTTTCTCGATGAATTCATCCTCGGCCGGTGCAGCGATGGTGCGGTAGCTGGAGGGCATATGAGTTCTCCTTTCCGGTGGAATGGGGGCGGGGGGCTTTTCTATGAAGAAAAGTAAGTAAAAGAATTTTATTTAGGGCGAGTTTGTAGTCGCCTGGCGGCGGGGCGGGGCCTTTTACAAGGCTTGGTGAGCACGCCCACCCGGCGGGGCCTACTTTTGTATGCGCGCGTCGTCGCGGGCTGCGCTCCAAGACCCCCTTACGCTTAAGCTGCGGCTGGATACGCTCTCAAGGTGCCTGCGGCGCATTTTATTTTGGACCCAGCAGGGACCAAATTAAAAATCAACCTTATAAGCGTCGTCGCGTCGGACGCAACCTTCGCTTAAGTCGGGCTGACCCTGCGCTTTGCTCCGGGCAGCCCTCCCCGCTGCGGTGCATCCTCCTTTCCCCACAAGGTCTTGCGACCTTGCGGGGGCCCCGATTATACGGGGCGTACCGACGCGTTACGGGTCTTTAGGGCGGAGCCCTAAATGACTTTTGGTTACTTTTCTTCATAGAAAAGTAGGGCCTCGGCGGCGAGCCGTACAGATTACGCCTTTGTAGAAGGCTCCGCGACGCCGAAGGCGAGATGAAACTATCTCCATAGTTTGCACCGTCAACCCCTCAGTCAGCCATACGGCTGACAGCTCCCCTTACACAGGGGAGCCTTTGGGGTGGTGCGACGCCGACAGGCGAGATGAAACTGGGCATAGTTTCTGCCGGCAATCCCTCCGGCTCATTTCATTCGCCACCTCCCTTTACACAAGGGAGGCTATGAGTTGGTGCGGTGCCACACCCCTTACACAGGGGAGCCTGCTAAAAAGATTTTCTTCCTTTTTCCAAAAGGGAAAAACGCAGGGGAGCAAAAATAAGGCGGCACCGTGCGGCACCGCCTTATACTTTTGCAGATTATTTGCCCAGATTGAAGCGCTTGTTGAAACGATCAACGCGGCCGCCGGTATCTACCAGCTTCTGCTTGCCGGTAAAGAAGGGATGGCACTTGGAGCAGATTTCTACGCGGATCTCGGGGACGGTGGAGATGGTCTCCAGCGTATTACCGCAGGCGCAGCGAATCACAGCAGGGCCATACTTGGGATGGATGCCTTTTTTCATGCGATTTCACCTCTTTCGAATTCCTGGCGCCAATGTTAGCTTGCATTGGCTGAACCGTACTGAAACAGTTTACCACAACGCCCGGCAAATTGCAAGAAAAAAGTGCAAAAAGTTTTGGGCGGTAAATTGGTGATCATTCCCGGTCGTGGATATCGCTGACGATGCGGTAATACACATTGCCGGTAATGCGGTAGATAAGGGCATACAGCACCCCAAACATCACAAAGCTGATGACAGTGGTGAGAGCGAAAAGCCCTACATTGTTCAGGTTAAAGAGCAGCAGCAGGCGGCGGATCATGGGGAAGGCAAAGGCCAGGTGCAGTCCGGCCATCACCAGCGGCAGATAAAATACCGTAAGCAGCTGGCTGTTGATGCTCCGCCGGATCTCGGCCTTGGTCATCCCCACCTTCTGCATAATGCCGAAGCGGGATTGATCCTCGTACCCCTCCGAGATCTGCTTATAGTAGATAATAAGTACAGCGGCAAAGAGGAACTCCACGCTGAGGATAATACCCAGGCAGAACAGCCCGCCGTAGGTGCCCAGGAAATCCGCTTCATTCATGGTGCGGCACTCAATGGTACGGGTGCGGATGCCATGGGCTTCGGTATAGTCATCATGCATCCCGATGTTGGCATCGTACAGGCTGTTGCTGATCTCCGCCTGCTTTTCGGCGGGCAGCCCCGTATCAAAGCCGTAGTTCCACCGGCACGCGGGATACTGCCCCAGCGCCGCCAGGCCATGCTCGGCTTCGGTCAGGTCCGGAACGACCAGCACCAGTGTGGGGGCAATATCCATGGCGATGCTGCCGCATTTCCATGGGAGCGCCTGCCCCACGATGTCATAATGCAGCCCGTAGCCGAGATCCAGCTCGCTGTGGGAATAGCCGGTGCCCCGGGAATCATAGACCAGCGCCTCGCCCGGCTGCAGCGCCACGGTTTCGCCGGTCCGGGCATTGTAGTCCTCCTGCGGGATAAAGTAGAAATTGCAGATTTCGCCCTTGGGCGTATAGAAACCGCCGCTTTCGTCCGCACGGGCAAAATCACCGCGGCTGCCCTCCAGATAGCCGCTGATGGCCAGCGCGCGCCATTCCGAAACATTCTGCGGCGTGCAGCTTTGCTCCGCCAGAATGGTATCGATCTCATCACGAAGCTCGCTGACATTCTGCGGGACAAGGTCCTCTGCGCTCTCAAAGCGGTATTCCACCATCAGCTCCCAGGGGTAGCGGGCCATCAAGGAATCCTCCGCGCCAAAGTACAGGCTGGTGGTGGAAGAGAGCATCACCAGTACCATGGTGGCCAGGATGCACACCGAGGCCAGTCCCGCGCCGTTGCGCTTCATGCGGTAAGCCATGGAGGAGACTGAAACAAAATGCCGGGGATTATAGTAGTAGGCGGTGTTCTTCTGCAATTGGCGGCACAGCAGCACGCTGCCGCTTATCATAATGAGATAAGTGGCCAGAATGACCAGTACCACCGCCACAAAGAACAGTGCCAGCGCCATCAGCGGCTCCTTGATGGTGACTGCCATGTAGTAGGCCACTCCCAGCAGGATAACGCCCAGCAAGCCCAAAAACCAATTGGCGCGCGGGGGCTTTTCGCCGGCGGCTTCGCTTTGCAGCAGCTGGATAGCCGAGGTGCGTCCCACCGCGACCGCCGCCCGCAGCAAAAGCAGCAGGTGAATAACGCCAAAAATGACCAGTGACATCGCGATGGCGCTGGCGCTTACCGAAAAGGTGTAGGTAATGCTTCCGCGAATCAGGTTCACCAGGCCCAGTTCCGCCAGCTTGGAAAAGGCAATGCCGCACAGGATCCCTGCCGCCGTGGTACCGATGGCCACAAAAAGCGTTTCCCATATTTCGATACGCACCAGATGACGGCGGCCCATGCCCAGGATGTTATAAAGGCCGAATTCCTTTTTGCGGCGGCGCAGCAAAAAAGAATGGGTGTAAAACAGAAAAACACAGGCGAAGATCGCCACCACCCAGCTGCCCAGCCCCAGAATTACCGCGGCAGTTGTACCGCCGCTCATGCCCCGCAGCATATTGTTGCCCTGCAGAAAGACGATGATATAGTACATCATCACCATGCCGGTGCAGGTAAGCAGGTACGGCACATAAAGCCGCTTATTTTTGCGGATACCGGCCAGCGCCAGCCGGGGATACAGCCCGAATTTCATTGCTCCATCCCTCCCGTCGCCAGCAGGGTCAGGGTACCGCTTATCTCCTGGTAGAACTGTTCTTCGGTACGGCCGCCGCGGTACAGCTGGTGGAATACCTCACCGTCCTTGATGAACAGCACCCGCCCGGCGGTACTGGCCGCCCGCACCGAGTGGGTGACCATCACGATGGTCTGCCCGCCGCGGTTCAGCTCCCCGAAGAGCCGTAGCAGCTCATCGCTGGAGCGGGAATCCAGGGCGCCGGTCGGCTCATCCGCTAAAAGCAGGCTGGGCCGGGTGATGATGGCGCGGGCCACCGCCGCCCGCTGCTTCTGCCCGCCGGAGACCTCATAGGGATACTTTTTCAGCAGCTCGGCGATCCCCAGCCGCCGGGCAACGGGCATCAGCCTTTCGTTGATCTCCCGGTAGCCCTTGCCCGCCAGCACCAGCGGCAGCGCTATGTTGTCCTCCAGTGAGAAGGTATCCAGCAGGTTAAACTCCTGGAACACAAATCCCAGATTATCCCGCCGGAAGGCGGCGGCATCGGCATCGCCCACCTTGGAAAGCTCCCGACCGTCCAGCACCACGATGCCGGCGGTGGGCTTATCCAGCGCCGCCAGGATATTCAGCAGCGTGGTCTTGCCGCTGCCGCTTTCTCCCATCACGGCCACATATTCGCCCTGCTCCACACTAAAACTGACATTGCGCAGCGCCTCCACCTGGTTCCCGCCAAAGCGGGTGGTGTAGACCTTGCGCAGACCCTTTACTTCCAAGATACTCATAAACTAAGCAGCCTCCTTGCATTGGTGCCCGGTTCCATCGATGAATGGGACCGGGCCTTACTGCTGCTATTGTAACAGGGGCGGGGCCTGCCTTGCCATCGATATGGCTTACATTTTCCGCCCCAAATCTTACATTTTTGTAAGGCTTTCGGCACCCCACGCTTTCCTCGGCCAGCTCCCTGCAGAGGGCAGGCTTCGGCCCGCAGGGCAACCCGCCCCTCCGGGGCGGGTTTGGGCGGCTTCGCCGCCCTACGGCCGCCTACGGCGGCCGGCCCTGCGGGCCGCTCTCCCCTCCCCGGGGCTTGTCCCTCTCATTCCACCCGCAGGGGGTACTGCGTAAAATCCAGCAGCAGGGTGGTCCCCACACCGGAGGTGCTTTTCACCGTCAGCCCTACCCCCAGGTTGCGGCAGATGCGGCTGCACAGGTACAGCCCCAGCCCGCTGGCCCGCTTGTCCGCCCGGCCGTTCTGCCCGGTATACCCCTTTTCAAAAATCCGCGGCAGGTCCTCCGGCGCAATGCCAATGCCGGTATCCCGGATCGCCAGAACCCGCTCCCCGGCCAGTTCCACCGTGATACTCCCCTCCCGGGTGTATTTCAGCGCATTGGAAAGCAGCTGCTCCAGCACAAAGCACAGCCACTTTTCATCGGTAAGCACAGTAAGCCCCGTAGGGGTATAGTCCAGCCGCAGCCGCCGGTCTATAAATTCCGCCGAGAAACGGCGCAGCGCCTGCCGCAGCACCTCATCCAGCGCGACCTCCCGGAACACATAGTCCCCGGGAGCGTCCTCCAGCCGCAGGAAGGCCATCACCATCTCCACATACTGCTCGGTGCGGGAAAGATCACTCAATAGCCGCCGGAAAAGGGCGGTATCCTCCCCCTGCAGTGCCAACCGCATCGAAGCGATCGGGGTCTTGATCTGGTGCGCCCAGGTGGTGTAGTACTCGATGGCATCCCGGTAGCGGTTGTCGGCCGCGCTTTGCAGTTCAGTGCACAGCTGCCGCAGGTGCAGCAGCTGCGCCCGGTAATCCTCCTCTGCCAGGCTTTCCGGCGGGGGCAGCTCCCGCAGCAGCTCCGCGGTCAGATCCCCACAGCCGGTCAGTGCCCGGTGCCGCTTTAGGGTCCGGCGGTAATCCCACACGGCAAAGCCCAGTCCCACCAGCAGACACAGTCCCACCGGGTACAGCACCGCCAGCAGCGGCAGCCGGTACAACGCAAAGCTTGCCGCAAATATCACGCAGCAGACCGCTGCCGCCAGCAGCACCCGCCGCCGGTACCGCAGGTAACCCCAAAATCGCATCAAATGACCCCCCTCCTCCCCGCACGGGGCAACAGTTTCTGCTGCCATTGTACGGGAGCGGCAGGGGATTTGTCAAGGGAGGGCTTGGTGCAGGACTAGGTTGGGACCGCAGGCCGCCCCGGCTTCGCCGGGGCCAGCGGGCTCCGCCCGCTGAAACCGCCCTCCGGGCGGTTTGGCCTGCGGCCCCTCTCCTCCTGCGCCGGTTTTCCCAAAGCCAACAGTCCCTGCCGCCCCCCGTCAGCCTACCGGTAAAGGAAGGTGGTATCAGCCGCCAGGGAGTGATGCTGCCGTTCCTCCAGCCCCACCACCGTGCAGGGGGTCTCTGCGCCGGTGCGCAGTACCTTCAGCGGCACCCGGTACTTCCGGGCCAGAAAAACGCTGCGGGGGTGCAGCACCTTGGCGCCGCCCTCTGCCATTTCCAGCATCTCATCATAGGGGATGCGCTCATACCGGCGGCTTTGGGGGAATTCCCGCGGGTCACGGTCGTACACACCGTCCACATCGGTACAGATGCGGCACCCGCAGGCATCAAAGGCCGCGGCCAGCGCCACCGCGGTGGTATCACTGCCGCCCCGCCCCAGTGTGGTGATGTCGCCCTCACGGTCCACCCCCTGGAACCCCGCCACAATCACGATCTTCCCGGCCTCCAGCTCCCGCAGGATGCGGCGCCGGTGCAGCGCCGTGATCTCCGCGGCAGCATGGTTGCCGTCGGTATGGATGCCGGCCTGCCAGCCGGTAAGGGAAACAGCGGAAAGCCCCATTTCCTGCAGGGTCATGGCCATCAGCGCAGCGGATGCCTGCTCCCCGGTGGCCAATAGCTGGTCAGCCTCCCGGCAGGCAGGGTGTGCGGTCAGCTCCGCCGTACTTTGCAGCAGGCGGTCGGTGGTCTTTCCTTGCGCAGAAACCACCGCGATAATATGGAAGCCGGCCGCCGCGGCCTCCGCCAGCTGCCCGGCGGCACAGCGCAGTCCAGCAGCGTCAGCGACCGAAGAGCCGCCGAATTTATAGACAAGGAGATACATAGGGTCGCCCCTTTCCGGGTCATAGTGAATCCAAAGGCTGAGCCTCTGCTTTCCACCCTATGCGTGGGGGCTTTTCCCTGTCCCTGCCCCACCACCGCCGAATCCCTGCTCCTTCTCGCATCAGCACTCGCCGCACCTTCCGGGCGCCCCGCCCCGCGGCGTTCCGCCGTGGGAACCGAGGGGCCGCTCCGCGGCCCCTCGGTCTGGCCGCCTCCGGCGGCCGGCGGGGCGCCCGGGGCCAGCTCTCTGCACCACCCCATCCAAAAAGGAAAGGGCCTACCCCTCCCCCCGCAGGTAGCCGCCCTGCCGCAGATGAAGCAGCAGTGTCGTCCCCAGCGGGGCCAGCAGCAGCCCCCAGAACCCAAAAATCTTCAGCCCGGCATACATCGCCGTCAGGGTCGCCAGCGGGTGCAGCCCGATCCGCCCGCCCACGATCCGCGGCTCCAGCCACATCCGCACCACCGTCACCACCGCGTAAAGCAGCAGCAGTCCCGCCCCCAGCGCCGTCTGCCGGCTGATGAGCAGATGGTACGCCCCCCACGGGATCAAAAACAGCCCGCTGCCGATAAACGGCAGAATATCCAAAAGCGCAATGGCAAAGGCAATGGCCGCAAAATACGGCACCCGCAGCAGCCATAGTCCCAGCGCTATCTCCCCAAAGGTGATGAACATAATACACAGGTAGGCAAACAGCACTTTCTGCACCGCCCCCAGCAGGTACCGCTTGGATTCCACCATAGGCCGCAGCCACCGCCCCGGCAGCGACCGCACAATAAATCCCGTGATCCCGGCATAATCCTGCAAAAAGAAGATGGTGGAAAGCACCGTAAAGGTCAGGGTGAATAAAATCGACGGCAGCGAGGAGGCAATGCCCCCCAGCCAGCCCACCACCCGCCGCGAAAGGGTGGTCACCGCGTTTTGCAGCACCTCCTCCAGGGAGGTCCCCCATCCGCCGCCGGCCCGCCCCTGCTGGAGCGTCTGCCACTTTTCCCGCAGCTCCTCCGCCAGCGGCAGCAGCGTCTCCCGGTAAAAGGCCGGGATCTGCGGCAGCAGGGCGCTTCCCTGCCGCACCACCACTCCCCCGATCCCCCACAGCAGCAGCCCCAGCAGGGTCAGTGCCGCCACCGCTACCAGTACAGCACAGGGCCGGTACCGCCAGCCCAACCGCCGGCACAGCCCGGCCGCGGCCGGGTGCAGGGCTGCCGCCATTATAGCGCCCAGTACCAGCGGCAAAAAACAGGGCAGCGCGTACCGCAGCCCCAGGTAACACAGCCCCAGCACCACGCCCCAAAAGGCCACTCCCTGCAAAAACGCCCGTTTTCCCGTCGGCACACCGCTCCCCCCTGCCGTTCCTGTTCTCTATGGTACAGTGTACCCGCCGCACGGGCGGGATAGTCCTTCCCCCTCGGAAAATTTGCGCGAGCACAGGGGCGGGGGCGGTCCCTGCCCCTCACCCAGTCCCCTCGTAGGGAAAGCCGTGGCCCGCAGGGCGCCCCGGCTGCGCCGGGGCTAAGGGGCGGGGCGACGCCCCGCCCCCAAAACCGTCCTCCGGGCGGCTTGCCCTGCGGGCCCCGCCAGCCTTTCCTCTCCGCCAGCCCTCCCAGCCAAAAAAACGCCCCCGCGCGGGCAGCACCCACGCAGGGACAAAAAATCTTATTTCACTCAACTCACCGGGTGGAGAGAATATCCACCTGGGTCACACCGGGCAGAGAAAGCAGGTTCTGCCGCAGCGTTTCAATAGCCATCGGCAGGGGCAGCCGCGCCGAAACCGAAACCGCCGCCACCCCGTCCACCGGAATGTTCTGGTTCACGGTCAGAATATTCCCCTGCTGCTCCGAAAGGCTGTTCAGCAGCCCGGAAAGCACACCGGGCCGGTCCTCCAGCCGGGCGGAAAGGGTAATGACCTTGTCGTCCAGCGCCTCATTGTGCACAAAAACGCAGTCCTTGTACTTATACAGCGCGCTGCGGCTGATCCCGGCCGCCTTGGCGGCCTCCGAAAGGCTGCGCACCTGGCCCACCGCCAGCATCCGTTTGGCCTCCACCACCCGCAGAAAAACCTCCGGCAGTACGGAACTATCCACCAGTAAAAGCCGGGAACCCTCCCGGTGGGACGGCTGCTGCAAATTGACCATGCGTTTTCCTCCTTGCACACAGTTGTATTTCTTCTACGGACATTCTACCACGCCGCCGCCGGGATTGCAAGCCAAAATCCGGGTTTCTGCGGGGCGCCGGCCCCGCCTTTACAGCTCCTTGGCCGTAACCTGCCAGTACTTGCGGTCCAGGTTCCGGAATTGGATCGCCTCCGCCACATGGTCCGGGCCGATCTGCTCGCTCCCCGCCAGGTCGGCAATGGTGCGGGCCACCCGCAGCAGCCGGTCATAGCTCCGCCCGGAAAGCCCCATCCGTTCATAGGCTGCCGCCAGCAGCCGGTCGGCCTCCGGGGTCAGCACACAGTATTTTTTCAGCAGTGCGGGGGTCAGCCGGGCATTGCAGGTCACCCCGGTGCCAGCATACCGCCGCTGCTGCAGCTGCCGGGCCGCCTCCACCCGCTTTCTCACCTCCGCCGAGGACTCCGCCGGCCGGGCGTCCGCCATCCGGTCATACTCCACCGGGGGCACCTCCACCTGCAGGTCCATGCGGTCCAGCAGCGGGCCGCTTATTTTGTTCAGGTACAGGCTCACCTTGGTCTGGGAACAGGTGCACGCCCGGGTAGGATGCCCAAAATAGCCGCAGGGACAGGGGTTCATGGCCCCCACCAGCATAAAGCTGCTGGGGTAGGTCGCCCTGCCGCCTGCCCGGCTGATGGTAATGACCCCATCCTCCAGCGGCTGCCGCAGTGATTCCATCGCCGGGCGGGTAAATTGCGGCAGCTCATCCATAAACAGCACGCCGTTGTGCGCCAGCGAGATCTCTCCCGGCCGAGGCGTGCTGCCGCCGCCGGTCAACCCCGCCATCGAGATGGAATGGTGCGGCGATCGGAACACCCGGTTTTTCAGCAGCGGCACCCCGCTGGGCAGAAAACCCGCCGCCGAATGGATCTTGGTGGTCTCCACCGCCTCCTCAAAGCTCATCTCCGGCAGAATAGAGGGCAGGCGCTTGGCCAGCATGCTTTTGCCGGTGCCGGGCGGCCCGATCAGCAGCACATTGTGCCCGCCCGCCGCAGCGATCTCCAGGGCCCGCTTGGCATTCTCCTGCCCCTTCACCTCGCTAAAATCCGGCATCGGCGGCTGGGGCAGCTCACGGTACGGCACCGATCGCGCCGTAGGCAGCGGGTTTCCTCCGCTCAGCGCCTCCACCAGCTCCCGCGCAGTGCGCACGGGGTAGACCTCTATCCCCTGCACCACACTGCCCTCCGCGGCGTTATCATAGGGGATGTATATACGGGAATAACCCTGCCGCGCCGCCTCCGAGACCATCGAAAGCACACCGTTGACGGGGCGCAGCCGCCCATCCAGCGAGATCTCCCCCACAAAGGCGCTGCCCGCCAACGGCAGGTCCACCCCGCAGCCCGCCGCCAGGATCCCCAGCAGGATGGGCAGGTCATACAGCGGACCGCTCTTTTTGGTATCGGCCGGGGCCAGGTTCACCACCAGCACCCCCGCGGGGAAGGTATACCCCAAATTGCCGATAGCGCTGTGCACCCGCTCCCGGCTCTCCTTTACGGCGGTATCCGGCAGCCCCACAATATCAAACCGCGGCAGCCCGCGGCGGCAGTCCACCTCCACCGTCACCGGGTAGCTCTCTATCCCGCTTAGCCCCATGGATTGCACCGAACAGAACATGGCACACGCTCCTTTTTCCCATATTTCTGGTTTCGTTTTCAGTGTAGCACATCCCCTCGCAAATTGCAAACATTTGTTTGTATTCGGCGGCATTTTTGTTGGATTCTGTAGAAAGCCGAGGGAGTGGCCGCCTACCGGCGGAATTCCTCGGCCAATCGCAGTCCCGCACCCGCGCACCGCGACCCCCTTTATACCAAATTTCATCTCGCCGCTGGGCCCTGTTTTTCTCCCCAGAAAAGCAGCAAAAGAAATTTTAGGCCAAGTTTGTAATCGCCTTCAGCGTCGCAGAGCCTTTTAGATATCAAAATTTGTACGCCTGCCCGGCGGGGGCCTACTTTTGTTCGTGCAAAAGTAGGCAAAACACGGTCAAGGGGGACAGCTTCCCCCTTGACGAACCCCTTTCTGTCGCTTGCAGTGCTGGATACGAACGATGCT
>ERZ773208.1957-NODE-1957-length-14934-cov-3.520129_pt1 | contig 14934 bp, 9 predicted proteins | sample MGYA00581006_ERZ773208 | MGnify/ENA primary metagenome ERZ773208 (study PRJEB29015, sample SAMEA2737793) | human gut metagenome | biome: human gut; feature: human-associated habitat; material: faeces | place: China | collected 2012 ... | reverse complement strand
AATCCCAGCAGATCATGAAGAAAGTCCCTCGTTGAATTCCAGATCACTCTCATTGAAGGAGGTGTCCTTCTCGATTTTGGAGAGCTTCACTACCGCAAACAATACAACTGCCAGAAGCAGAAGTACCAGGATCTCAACCACAACGAGAATAATCTTCTTCTGACGCTTCTTCTTATTAAATCCATACTTAAAGATTGCAAGTATAAGAAAAACAAAAGCCGCACCAAGGCATATACCCGGCTTAACCCAAAACTGCTTTAAATCCATCATCTGGTAATTGCCCATAATAAAACCTGCTGCACCACCAATACATCCCATCATAAGGATAATAAACAAAACAGGCATATTACTTCTGTTAGTAACTTTTTCAAGAAGATATTCCATAGTCTCTCTTCCGTCAATGCCCTTGTCAGCAAGCTCCTGTTCAAGCTGCTTCTGGTGATTTTCAATCTGTTCAAGGGAAGCTGAAAACTTCTCACTGTCAGCAGTCAAAGTAATTGCCTCCTGATAAAGATTCTCCTTACGCTCATTAAGTTTATTTAAGGCTTCAAGTCGTTTTGCATCAAGAGCTGACAATTCCTTCTTCTTATTAGAAAGATTAAATAAAGACTGCTTTTTCTGCTCTATTGAAGCAATTATTGTATGCTGTTCGCCCTGAGAAATCTCCAAATCCTCTTTGGCATTCTTAATAGCCTTCTCAACAACATCCTCTTCAGCAATTCGGCTTTCAATCATTATATTTTTCTTCTGCTTATCTAAGTCTGCAAATGCTGATTTAATATCAATCTCCATAGACTTAGTCGTTCCAAGATTTGCCGCATAATTCTTCAGAATAACTTCAAGTTCCTTATCTGTAACGCTGCCAAGCTGGCTTATGCTTATAGTATTATAGTAACAGCTTTCATCAAGCCCTGCGAAAAGATTTTCAATCTCCTCTGTTTTAAGCTCAATACCCTTATCTTCATTAATAACCTTAAAAGACTTATTAAGCTTATTAAAATTTCTCTCAATACGATAAGTTACACCGTCGCTTTCGATTCGCATCATACCGTGATAATTAGCCGGATTCTCCCATGGCTCATACTTAGTGTAAAGGTCCTTACCACTTGCCTTTCCACGCTGTTTTTCTATTCCAAAGAGCATTCCTCTTATAAAAGTATGAAGAGTAGTCTTTCCCGCTTCATTCTCACCATATACAATATTAAGTCCCGGTTCAAGAGTTACCATTTTATGATTAAATTTTCCAAAATTAGTTAATCGTATGTCCTTTATAATCATGCCCTGTCCTCCATGGCATCCATCAATGCCTTTGTTCCATAGTAAAGGGTTTTACGCTGCAAAGGTGTAAGACTCTCCCTGTCAAGAAATTTCTTTATGTACATTCCAAGAATATTGTCCTTATTTTCAGCGTACAATTCTTCAAAATCATAATCAGGAACCGTATTGTCGATAACACTTACAACATTTCCAACACCTTCAATATCTGAAACATCAATGTCAAAATCAGGATCTCTGTAACCGCTAAAAGTAATCTTGTACATATCATCCTGTCCCTGCTCCTTAATCATGTCAATCAGTCTATGTCTTATTTCCAAATTAGTAGCTGTTGGAGTTACCGTGAAATCAAGTTCCCTGTAAATTCTCTTTGCAAAAGGCACAAATTCAAGTTCAAGACCTCTCTTTGAAATCTCCCCATAAATATAGCCTCTAGGTCCAATATCATTCATATCAATAGGTTCAAGAGAACCACTGTATGCCATCTTCATCTTTTCATCTATTTCAGGCTTATGAATATGTCCCATTGCCACGTAGTCAAAACCTGACATTGCAAGCTTCTTTCTATTAATGGGAATATGCTTTTCGTCACCGCCATGAGCCACCAGAATATTAATCATATCCGGTCTGTCCACAATAACATGGTCATACATTGCATCCTTAATTTCAGTCTGGTGATAACTTAGTCCATACACACATGTATTAAGCTCAGGAATCTCCACACTTTCAATATTCTTGTCACCTAAGAAAATAACATTCTCACTCCATTTGAAACCGTCATAAAAAGAGCCTTTTTTAATGGCATCATGATTTCCCGCGCACAAAACAACCTTTGTGTCAGGAATAGTCGAAAACAAATAATCAACTTCCTTAAGTTCACGAAGCAACGGCTGTCTGTGAAACATATCCCCTGCAATAATAAGCAAATCTACCGGGTCTATTTTTATTTTTTTAATTAAACGTTCTAAAGTATTCCAAATTTCATCTCCACGATTAGCCGCCCAAGGTCTTTTGCTCTCCGGAGTGGCACCGAGATGAATGTCACCAGTATGTATAAATCGCATAGTTCCTCCCGAATTTTTTACTATCTTTAAGTATAACATTAAAAATTTTTCGCGTAAAGATAAAGAAAAAAGTCAAAACACTCTTTTCTAATAAGCATTTTGACCTTTTCTTATATTTTTAATTATAATTCTCTTCAAAAACCCATATCTTATGTCCACGGTTATCCGTTACAAGTCCATATGTAGCTTTTGCCGCATTAGTTGCAACGTTCTTGTCGCTGTAAATCCCCTGAAGCTTTCCATATCCGTAAACATAATAATTATTTTCTTCCTTGCTCTCAAAAGTAGCATTAACCTTAGAACTACTGTCAAAAGTTACCTTGCCAATCTTTTCAACTGAAAGCTGCTTAGTTCCATCAAGTGCATTAGTAAATGCCAAAGCTAATTCCTTTTGCTTTACATCATCCACATAATAACTTGTTTTTGCAACAGGTTTCTTAGTCTCAGTATTATCCAAAAGCTGGTCATCTGAAATCTGGCTCTTGCCCTTGTACCGCTTAATATTAATAATATTGTCTGTTATTTCAACACCTGTAATATAAATCTTATTCTGTGAATATGACTTAACTTCTTTATAATCCTTATCAACAATTACCAACTTGCTAACAGGTACAAAACTCTTCTTTGACACGTCACTCTGAGAACCTATTCCATAAATCAGGTTCGTTCCCGTGTAACCATATACGGTAATAATATTGTCAGCTCCCGCCTCAATAGTCTTCTTTTCACCATTCTTTAAGTTAACAATTGTAATGTTTTCCGTATCATAAGCCTTACCACTTGTATTGTAAGCCAACATACTTCCGTCGCTGTTAATTGCAAAACTTCCGTCTTCCACATTTTCTACCAACGCTCCCCACTCCTTAGTTTTAAGGTTTGCATAGTAAATAGTGTTGTTCATCATAATATAAAGAGTTCCGTCGCCTACGTAACAAAGCTGTGACAACTGCTTCTCCAAGTTGTAAGCAGGCACTTTGCAAGGTACAAAAGCCGCCTCTTTGGAACTGTTAAACTCATAATTATATCTTAAAATAGAAATTCCGTTTTCGCCTACATGCTCCTTAGCCTTGCTATAACCATAAATCATATAGTCAACATTGCCCTTGTCATCCACGGTAATTACCCTTGCCTTAGTATTGTTAAGCTGTTCAGCATTCTTGGCATTAAGATTGTAAACCTGTTTGATTTTTCTTTCATTCAAATCCATTACGTAAACATCGCCGTTAACCTGAAACGCCATAAACTGCTGATTTGAACTTTCAACAAAATCAGCCTTTGTTTCTTTCTGAATGCCTAAGTCAATAAAGCTTCCGCCTACGTTATTCTTGTCTGCTGTCCAAATCTGATTTACTTCCCTGTCATATGCCAAAACATAAATTCTTCCTGCACAACTCCATATTGTGATTGTTTCAGAAACATTATATTTCTCTTTAACCTTCTCAGCATTAGTTGTTCTAATCTGATAATTCATTGTATAAGTTCCGGCTTCCCCGGTGTCCTTTATGCAAAACTCTTTTGCTGTTATTGTTATATCAGATATAAGCTCAGGCTTAAGTGAAGTCCAAATAAGGCTATTGTAACTTGACTTAATAGTAGTCTGACCAAGGTTATCATTAGGAAGGCTACTATCAGGCTCAATATACTGAGCAAGCTTTGAAGCTCCCTCGCCCTTTAAAGCGGTCTGTGCAAAATTCTTCGCAAACTTAATCTGTTCAGTAACAAACTCCTTATCCGTAACCATTACTCTTGCGTAATAATTAATCTGCTCATACTTATCTGTTTTGATAATTATTTCCCAGAAATACTCTGTTCCCTGTTCCATAATGGCACTGGCCTGATAATTCAAAGTAATCTTGCCGTCCTTCTGTTTCCAGCCGTCAAGGGTTCCATTATCTATCAAACGGTTGTCCTCAGTACTCTTCATTTCGTAAGAAATCTCTGAAACCTTATTGCCATTAGTTGATATTGTAATTGGAACCGTTCTGTCTGTATTAACAGGGACAATAACATCACGCATATGTTCTTCTTCCATATCCATTGTGTAGCCGTTAAGACTTCCAACCTTCTGACTTCCATAATATAAATCAATCCCCGGCAACTTACCATTATATGTAGACGTTGCCTGACCGCTATTGCTCTGCTTGTTATTCTTAGACTGCTTCTTGTTAAAATTTATTCCTATAACCACCGCAATTGCAAAAATCAGCACAATTGCAACAACTGCTATAACTTTCTTTTTCATTTCATCACCCATTCAATCCTTGTATTTAATCAATCCTAATCATAGCACAAAAAAATGTCTGTGGCACTATTTTTTTGTACCACAGACAATTTTATTTTTTATTTTGTTTTCTTCTTTGGTGTAGCTTTCTTTTTTCTTGTTTTTGGAAATTCGAAAACTACTGATTCGTATGGTCTAAGTGGCATTTCCAATCTATATGGTCTTCCATCGCACTCGCCTTTCTTGGCTCTGTAGCTTACAACCTGTTTCTCACCTGTTTCTGTTGTAACCAATCTCTTGTAAGTTCCGGCTTTTGGAACTCCTACAACATAATCAGGTCTTTCCATTGGTGTAAAGTTACACACGAAACCGATAGAGTTCTTATAATCAGCTTCTGTTGTCTTTCTTATGAAACTGAAAATACTTCTTTCACAGTCATTGGCATTAATCCACTCAAAAGCTCCATAGCCCTTTGTTTCAGTGTAAAGTGCCGGATATTCCTTATATAAGTGAAGTAATTTCTTTACATATTCCTGCATGTCCTTATGTTCAGGTTCATCAAGCAGATACCAGTCAAGGCTTCTAGCCTCTGACCATTCCTGTAACTGGGCAAATTCCTGTCCCATAAATAACAGCTTTCTGCCCGGATGTCCCAACATAAAAGTATATGCTGTCTTTAAGTTTTTAAATTTATCCTGTGGATAACCCGGCATCTTATTAATCATTGAGCATTTCAAATGAACAACTTCATCGTGAGATAATACTAAAATAAAATTCTCACTAAATGCATAAGTTAATCCGAAAGTCATCTTATTATGATTACCCTTCTTAAACAAAGGATCAAGCTTAGTATACTCTAAGAAATCATGCATCCAGCCCATATTCCACTTGTAAGAAAATCCAAGTCCTCCATCCTTAGGTGACATAGTAACCTTAGGCCATGCTGTGGATTCTTCAGCAATAATATATGCTCTTGGATTTCTGTAATTCATAACACTACTTAAATGTTTAAAGAACTCAATAGCTTCCAAGTTCTCATTACCGCCATACTTATTAGGAACCCACTGTCCGTCTTCTCTTCCGTAATCCAAATATAACATAGAAGCAACTGCGTCAACTCGAAGTCCGTCTATGTGATATTTTTCAACCCAGAATAATGCATTTGCAATAAGGAAGTTTACAACCTCTGTCTTAGAATAATCGAAAACCTTAGTACCCCAATCAGGATGTTCTCCCAATCTTGAATCTGCATATTCATACAACGGTGTTCCGTCGAACATTGCAAGTCCGTGAGCATCTTTTGGGAAGTGGGCAGGTACCCAATCCAAAATAACCCCGATTCCTGCTTTGTGGAAAGCATCTACCAAATACATAAAATCCTGAGGTGTTCCATATCTTGATGTAGGTGCATAATATCCCACAACCTGATATCCCCATGAACCATCAAAAGGATGTTCCAATATACCCATAAGTTCTACATGAGTATATCCCATATCCTTAACATATGCTACAAGTTCTTTAGCCATACGCTTGTAATCATAGAATCCGTCTTCATCATCAGGACCTTTAAAATCCTTTCTCCATGAACCCGGATGAACCTCATAGATTGACATTGGAAGTTCATAGTGATTCTCCTTTGCCTTCTCTGATATCCATTTAGCATCTTTCCATTTGTAATTATCAATATTTGCTACCCTTGAAGCATTTCCGGGTCTTTTCTCAGCCCAAAAACCATAAGGATCAGCTTTGTACAATGTATCCCCACTTTGTGTAGAAATAACATACTTGTACATTGCTCCTTCTTCAACCTCCGGTATGAAAAGTTCCCAGATGCCTGAATCATTTTCCATCTTCATGTTATGGTTAAATCCCAACCAGTCATTAAAATCACCTATAACGGCAACGTTAACTGCATGGGGTGCCCAAACTGCGAAATATGTTCCTTTTACACCATCAATTGTTGTAACATGCGCACCCAGTTTCTCATATATTTCATAATGAGTACCTTTTCCAAACAAATAACAGTCATCTTTTGTTATGACATTCTTGTTTCCCATATGGTCTCCTCCCTGTTTTAATTATTTATTTTCTGTTGTAATTAATCAGGCAGCCTTTTAATATAATGTCACGTTCGTCGTCAGTCATTTCGCCAAGCTTTAATGTAAATGGTTTAACATTCTTGTCATCATCTACAACGTAAGCCTGTACGTCTGTAGCTTTGTTCTTAACAGCTTCAACTATTTCCGGTACAAAAATATAGTCACCGTTCTTAAATGGTAATTCTTCTGATTCATAAATGAATGGAAGCATACCCCAGTTAATAAGGTTTGAACGATATCTCTTTGTTGCATATTCACAGGCAATATTAGCCCATCCGCCTAATACCTTCTGACATGAAGCAGCCTGTTCTCTTGCTGAACCGTCACCCGGTTTTACTGCAAAAATAGTACTTCCGATACCTACTGTATCATTGTCAATCTTGTACTGAGGAAGATTGCTCTTTAACGCTTCAAATACTCCTCCAACTTCCGGAAGTGCATCTACAGGATTCTGTCCTGCTTCTCTTGCTTTTTCTGCTTTCTGTACTTCTTTAGCCTTTCCTACATATTCAGGGTCCTTTCTTGAAAGTGCAAACTCTGCAAGTCCAAGTGGGTTAGAACGATAAGATGATGTTTCACCTGATGGTATTAATTCATCTGTTGTTGTAACCGGATCATGAATCTCTGAAACAACTTTAAGAAGAAGATTGTCTGTAAGTGCAACCATTTCCGGCCAGTCTTTGATGTTTGGTCCAAACTGGATTTCTGTATCAGGATCTGCTATTCCGTGTGAGTCAAATACTCTGTTTTCATAAATACTCTTGTCAAAATGATACTTACGTCCCTTAAACTCAACATCAACATCTGTAGCTGCTGTAAGATAACCCTTGTTAGCTGCTGTTGCTGCAATAGATCTGGCATCCATAAGTGCAACTGAAGAAATCTGTCCATTCTGTAACTTACTTCCTTCTCTGTTAGGGAAGTTACGTGTTGAATGTCTGATACTGAAGGCATTGTTAGCCGGTGTATCACCTGCACCGAAACAAGGTCCACAGAATGCTGTCTTCATAACACCGCCGGCAGCCATAATATCTGCTGCGCATCCGTTTTTGATTAATTCCATATATACTGGCATAGAAGCAGGATATACACTAAGTGTAAATTCGTCAGCTCCAATGCTATGTCCCTTTAATATATCTGCTGCTGCACAAATGTTTTCAAATCCACCACCTGCACAACCTGCAATGATTCCCTGGTCAACATAAAGTTTTCCATCACGAATCTTGTTTGTAAGTTTATAATCAACCTGTCCATCTAATGAAACTAAAGCTTTCTTTTCAACATCGTGGAGAATATCTTCCAAGTTAGCATTTAATTCTTCAATAGTATATGTGTTACTTGGATGGAATGGCATTGCAATCATAGGTTTAATCTTAGATAAATCAACATAAACAATTCCATCATAGTATGTAACTTCGCCAGGATTTAATTCTTTATACTCATCTACTCTTCCATGGATGTCATAGAATTCCTTAATCTTCTCATCTGTACGCCAAATAGATGAAAGACATGTTGTTTCTGTTGTCATAACGTCAACGCCAATTCTAAAATCTGCGCTTAAGTTTGAAACACCAGGTCCGACAAATTCCATAACTTTATTCTTAACATAACCCTTGTCAAACACTTCTCCGATAATTGCAAGTGCAACGTCCTGAGGTCCTACACCCTTAGCAGGCTCTCCTGTCATGTAGATACCGATTACTTCAGGCATATTAATGTCATATGTCTGTGAAAGTAACTGCTTAACCAATTCAGGTCCGCCTTCACCCATAGCCATAGTACCAAGAGCACCATAACGTGTATGTGAATCAGAACCAAGAATCATCTTTCCGCCACCTGCTAACATCTCTCTGGCAAACTGATGAATAACTGCCTGGTGAGGTGGTACATAAATTCCGCCATATTTCTTAGCACATGTAAGTCCAAACATATGGTCATCTTCGTTAATTGTTCCACCAACAGCACATAAACTGTTATGACAGTTTGTAAGCACATAAGGAATTGGGAATTTCTCTAATCCTGAAGCTCTTGCTGTCTGAATGATTCCAACAAATGTAATATCATGGGAAGTAAGCTTATCAAACTTAATCTGAAGCTTATCCATGTTGCCTGATGTGTTGTGTTCGTTCAAAATACCATATGCCATAGTATTCTTTGCAGCATCTTCTTTTGTAAGGTATTTATCCCCTAACTTGTTCTTTAGTAATTCTTCTGAGCCTGCACCTGTTTCTACAACTTCTGTGCCACCAATAAGGTATGCTCCGCCTTTACTTAATGTTATCATTTTTGCCTCCTATGTTTTCGTAACTTATCAGGTTAAATGCGTACCCTTCGGGGTTATAATCCATTTCATACTGATAACTACTAGTATACATTTTTTTGCCCTTCAAATCAAGTAATACACCCATACAATAAGTCGACAATCCGGCTGGTTTGTCTGATTTTTAACCTTTTGCATTTATTGAACATTGTTATAGACCTTTAGGGGAAGATGATAGTAATGAGGGCAAAAAATAAGCTGTGCTTTAATATTAAAGCACAGCTTGTTTTATTATTAAGTTGTTTATTTTTTATTCAAAAAAATCTGACCAATCTTTTATTCCGTTTACATCAATTACATCTGTTAATCCAGGCTTTTCACCACCGAGATCACTACTTGTAGTTATTACATCATTTGTGTCAAATTCTATTATATCCATCTCTGGGCTTATATATCTTCTTTCCATTATTTTGATATCTCCTCTCCATTAATGTACTTGTCAATGATGTCCTTATACTTATTATATGCTTCACTTTTCTGTACCTTTTCAGCAACGTATTTAATTGACTTAGCATTGTTTTCAGTAACTTTTGCATAAACAGTCTTTGTCTTACCATTTGAATACTTAATAGTTGCATATCCTACAGCAATAAATTCTCTACCATAGTTTTCTTTCTGGATTTTGATAATTGAACCACAGAACTTTCCTGTTTCTGTCTTTTTTCCATCATTAAACCATCCAGCATTTGCAATATCGAGAACAGTATAAGTACTATCCTTTGTAAGTGTTTTTCCATTAGTTCTGTACAAATCTAATGTTGTAATAAGTGTACCTGTTGTTACTGTTTTTGAATTTAAGATTTCATCTGCATCAATTCCATTTCCTGATGTAACAGTTGTCTGGAATCTTAAACCTGTTGGAGCTGCTAATCTGATACTTGCTCCCGGTGTCATTGTTACATTTAATTCAATGCTCTTTAAAGTCATATCTTCATCTACTGTGAGTACTGTTTCTGGAGCATAAGCTACTTTATTAGTAACATCGTAGTAACCCTGATCATTAGCTGGTAAAACAATTGTTGCACCAGCTTCGCAAGTCTGAGAATTTTCATCAATTGAAACTGTGTATTTTGTTGCTACTTTAAAATAAATTGTAACCGATTCTTTACCATAGTAATCTGTTACCACTAATGTATGATAACCACCGGTCAAATCACTTACCTTTACTCTGCAAAAAGCTCCATCTTTAACATCTTTAGACACTCCGTCAAATGTTACAGATTTAAACTTAGCTGCTAATGTAAATGCGATATAATAATTATCACCTTCCAATTGCGGCTTTACTGACACTTTGTCGGCCTTTCCATCAGCTATATAATATGATACTGTTTTTGAGTTCAACGCCAATGTCCATTCCGAATCCTTAATATCTGATGGGCCTAAAGGCTTTGTAGATGAACCTGTTGTTGTTTCTTCCTCTTTTCCCGGAGCTTTAACGTCAATCGTTGTAATACCTGATTCTCCTGCTGCATTTACTGCACTTACACCAAATTTATATGTCTTTCCTGCTTCAAGCTTTAACTCTTCAATAGTAACTATTCCATTTGGTCCACCATTAGTAATATCTTTTATGTATTTTCCATTTAGATAAAATTTGTAACTTGTAGCTCCTGCTACTGGTGCAAATGTTATTGTATAATTTGTCTTTAAATCATTAATGGTTGCCACAAGACCTTCTGGTGCTGAAGGTTTCTGCAATTCTGTTGTTCCCTCAACTTTCTCTATCTTTAATGTTGCTGTCGCAGATATTTTCTTTGCTTCTGCTGATTCTGAAGCTACCGTTGTTGCATTAATTACAATATCATAACTTCCTGCTTCTAAGCTAGTTACTTCTGACAATGGAATATTCATTTCTCTAGCTTTTCCATCAACTTTTAACTTAGTTTCTCCTATTGATGCAGTAATAGTATTTAAATCTACATCAATTCCCCATGCAAAATGAATCCTGGCACTATCAAAAATTCCCTGACAAACAAACCCTGTCCATTCTCCTCCATCTTTTACTGTTGCTGAATATTGTTTTCCATCAACTGTTGCTGATGAATCTGCCTTTACCTCCCTAGGATTGTACACCGTAATTGATGTTACAATCATCGCAATAGTACATATTATTGCGAGTATTCCTTGTTTCCTTTTTGAAATATTCATGTTTTTTCTCCTTTCATCCAAGATCTTGTCGAATCCCTTCGATTATTTATCCCTTATCAGATAATTTTACCAAATTAAAATGGTTTTTTCAACTACCCATAGGCTATGTTGTACACTTTTTATTTATTTTTCATAACCTGGCCTGTTCTTTATGCATTTACCCTGTATTTTTTGCACATTTTGTCCGCTTCTTTTTGTGCATTTTATACAATTATTTGGTGTTATAATGTTTTCACTATAAAACCGTTTTTATTCTTCTTGTGATTTTGCACAATTTCATCATTTTTTTCTCTGTTATATGCCAAACATTAAGGTTCCCCTCTAAAGGAGTAAAGAAAAAGCCCACTGGAACAAATATCTCCAGCAGACCTTTTTCAATTGTCATATGCTATGCTTTGACTAACCAATCATAATAGACTTTTTGCTTTTTACATTTATTTATTTTTCTTAGGAATCTTCTTAAACTGAATATATTTAACCTTGATTCCTGCTAATACTTCTTCAAGCTTTAAGTTATACACGCCTTTGTCAAGTTTAACCTTGCAAAGTTTCTGTGTAATCCAGTTGCCGTCTGTTCCGTTAGTCTGGATTACTACCATTGTTGTGCCGTTGGCATTAACGTTTACTGTTGACTGTGATAAGTTGGACTTGTCAAATGAGATGTTAACAATAATTGTGTATTCCCCTTCGTCTTCAACTTCCAATGTTGCTTCTGCTCCACTATTGAACATTACCTTATTGTCTTTTTCAATGTTAAATACTTCATACTTGGCCTGATCATTTGGAACTGAATTGTAATGTTTTGCAACGTCTGTATCAACTAATTCTCTTTCAATAACAGGTGCTGAAAGAATGAAGTTGCAGATGTTGATTGCAGCTCGCTGAAGTTCTCCGATTGTAAGTCTTCCCTCTTTAATTGATTCCTCTGTGTTGTCGTTGTTTGAGTTAACTTCTGCGCCGTTATTGTTTACAACCATGTATACGTCGTTCTGTGAGCGAACCATATCTCTTGTATCCTGATTTGATTCTTCGCCACCTTCTACAACGTCGTTCATCTTGGCCCACCAGTCAGTCATTACGATACCATCGTATCCCCATTCATTTCTAAGGATTGTTGTACAAAGGTCGTAGTTTGAAGCTGCCCAGTGTCCGTTAATAGGATTGTAAGCTGTCATTAATGTTTTAACTGTGCCGGCTTTTACTGCCATTTCAAATGATTTGAGATAAATCTGTCTGATTGCTCTTTCTGAGCAAACTGCGTCAACCTTAAATCTATGTGATTCCTGACCATTTAATGCGAAATGCTTAATTGTTCCCCAAGCACCACCGTCTTTAATACCGCCTGTTGATGCAACTGACATTGTTCCTGAAAGGTATGGATCTTCTGAATAGTATTCAAAGTTACGTCCGTTTAAAGGATGTCTGTGAATGTTTACTCCGGGTCCAAGTAATGTATCTACCTGATTTCCGTATAATTCCTGACCTTCCATTGTGTAAAGTTCTCTTACAAGTTTAGGATTCCATGATGCTGAAAGTGCTGTTCCAATAGGAAGCTGTGTAGCTTTTCCTTCCATTCTAAGTCCACTAGGGCCGTCAGCACAACATGCTGCAGGGATTCCGTAAGCAAACAATGTATCACTTAATCCGCCAAAAGCTGAAGCTGTTCCTTTTGTAACTCTAGGGTTACTCATTCCTTCACCTCTTACAATCTGTGCTAATTCTGCAACTGTAAGCTGTGCAACGAACTCTTCAATAGTGTTTTTGCCTGCTTTTACATCCTGTAATGTAATTCCTACATCGCCTGTAATTTTCATGTCTTTTGGAAGATTGTCTTCAATTCTCTTAGCCATATCAACTGTAGGCTTCTGTGATGGTACATATGTAATTTCGTATGTTCCGTCTTCTCTTCTCTTGCCCGGCTTCATTAATGTAAGATTTTCATCGTTAGGGCAAGCAGCTTCTGAAAGCTGTTCTGTTACTTTAAGTTCTTCAATTTTATATGTATAAGCTAGTTTATTATTTTTTACGCTGTTACCTACGTAGAAGTTGTAATCTCCTGCTTCTAATACGTAGCATGACTTGTTTCCTGTAACGCCTGAGTCATCATATGATGCAATTCCGTTAATATCGAAAGCAATCTTTAATGTCTGACTCTGACCCGGTGCAAGATTTTCTGTTTTCTCGTATGCACAAAGCTGTCTTGCAGGCTGTCCCAAAGCTCCCTGTGGTGCTTCGTAGTATACCTGAACAACTTCTTTTCCTGAGAACTTATCACCTGTGTTAGTTACCTTAACTTCTAATGTGATTTTTTCATCATCTGCATCAGCTGATACTGTTTCAATATCAAATGTTGTATATGAAAGTCCGAAACCAAATTCAAATTGAACTTTTTCAGGTGCAAATGTTTCAAAATAACGATATCCTACATAAATGTCTTCTTTGTAAAGGTTTGTAAGTTCGTTGCCAAAGTTGTCATTAGCAGGATAGTCTTCAATATCATAAGCTACTGTGTCAGGTAATTTACCGCTTGGTGTAGCCTTGCCTGAAAGTGCTTCAGCTACTGCGTTTCCACCTTCCATACCGCCCTGCCATACAATAATTACTGATTTGATGTGTCCCTTAAACTGTTCTTCATCAATCCACTTAAGGTCGATAATATTTGAAACGTTAAGAACTACACAAACATCTTCGAAAGCTTCTGTTATGTTCTTAAGGTTTTCTTTTTCTTCATCTGTAAGAAGATAGCTTCCTACCCAGTTGGCGTTGTCCTTATCTTCTCCTGCTGTACGTCCGATAATGTATACAGCCTTGTTAGTTGATTCTGCCTGTTTCTTTGCATAATCTGCTGTGATTTCCATATCTTTCTGGAACCATGGCTCGCATGCCCAGCCACCGCCACCGTTATCAAATGGATGGTCTTTTAACCATTCCTTATAGTCTTCAACTATAGTCTTGTTAAAGTTAAGGTTGCTGTTTTCAAATCCGTCCAAAATATTTGTTGTGTATTCAACGTTTACAGCTCCTCCTGAACCTGTTCCGCTTCTGTAGTACTCAATCATTGGTCTTCCAAAAACTGAAACCTTATCCTGTTCTGTTAATGGGAGTGTGTTGTTTTCATTCTTTAATAATACTATTCCCTCTACTGCCGCTTCGCGACTTTTGTCAGCAAATCCCTCAACAGGTACCCCCCTTAAATTGTTGTCCATTGGTTTCTCCTCCTCTTATTCTCATATAGCCTATTTTTTTCATTTTTCATGTTTTATACTAAAAATCACTATATCATATAATTTTTGCAATTGCTAGATTTTATGGGAGGAAAAACGTTTTTATTAAGGGCGTTTTTGTCCCCCCTTTTGTGCAATTTTTTAGGCTTTTTGCCCCATAAAAAGCACATCTTTGCTTGTAAAAATTTTTTTGGTTGGTTTTTTTTATGTATTTTTACTATTTATTTATGGCTATTTTTGTTAATTTTGTTTTTTGTACTTTATTGCTTTAAAGCGTTATATGTTGTAAAATTATATTACTATACTTGAGCGACAGAAAGGAATGAAACAATGGGAAAATATTTTCAGGAAGAAATTGAAACTGCTTCTCGTGAAAAGATTGAGCAGATTCAAACAGAGGGACTTTTAGACGTGGTAAAAAGAGTATACGAGAATGTACCTTTTTACAGAAAAAAAATGGTGGAAAAAGGTGTAACACCTGACGATATAAAATCTTTAAAAGATATTTCTAAGTTACCTTATTTAAGAGATGCTTATCCATACGGCTTATTAGCAGTACCTCTTAAAAATTGAGTGAATACGC
>ERZ773208.1950-NODE-1950-length-14996-cov-4.053276_pt1 | contig 14996 bp, 10 predicted proteins | sample MGYA00581006_ERZ773208 | MGnify/ENA primary metagenome ERZ773208 (study PRJEB29015, sample SAMEA2737793) | human gut metagenome | biome: human gut; feature: human-associated habitat; material: faeces | place: China | collected 2012 ... | reverse complement strand
GGTCGTGGCGATGACGGTCGTCACGAACAGGGCGGGGTAGACCTCCTTGAGCTTCATGTGGCACATGGGCAGCAGCATGAGGATGCTGCCCGAATAGGGCATGGAGTCGAGCGTGGTGGCCGCAAACGCGGACACGCGGTGGATGGTGCTGGCCGTCAGACCGAGCGCCTGCAGCTTCGGCGCGATGATCGGCAGCGCGACGAGCTGGCCGGTGGACGAGCCGCCGGTGAGCATGCACATGAGCGCCACAACGACCCAGCAGATGAGGATCGGCGCGATGCTGATGCTTGTGATGGCGGTGATCATGGACTGGAACGCGTCCGTGTTGGTGATGACGCCGGCGAAGCCGCAGATTGCGGCGACGGTCATCGTCATGGGCACGGAGTCGACGGCGCCGCTGTTGAGCATGGCCTTGAGATCCCTGCGGCGCAGCTGCGGCCAGAACAGCACGAGAGACAGCGCGATGGAGCACAACAGGCAGATGTTGATGTTGAGCTTCCAGATGTTGAACAGCAGGAAGAGGACGGCCATCGGAATGAGGGCGACGATCAGCTTCGGCTTGCTGCCTGTGCTGTCATAACGCGGGTCGAGCGGGTGGAGCTCGAAGTGCTCGCCGCGTTTGCGGGCGCGGTTGATGAGCAGGTTCATGATGACGAGGATCGCGGCGATCTCCGCCGCCGCGCCCACGAGACCGGGCACCAGTGCCACATCGGCCGCCGTGCCGAGCACGGTCATGGCGGCTACGTTCGTGACCTGCGGGCTGCCGGGCACGGTCAGCGTGAAGGTGAACGAGCCCGCGCCCAGAATGCCGAGGATGAACTTCTTCGGGATATCGCAGCGCTCGAAAATGACCAGCGCGATCGGGTACATGAGCACGATGACGACGCCGGCGATGATGCCGCCGAGGTTGAGGATGGTGCCGATGACCAGGATCACAGACATGCCGATGAGGTTTTTGCCGGTATTGCTCATGTTCTCCTTGAGCAGGCGGTTCATGACGGTGTCGGCGATGGTGTAGGCGGCGCCGCTCTCCGTGTAGATCTTCGACTGCAGGCAGCCGAAGAGGATCATGAAGAAGAAGCTCTTGACGGCGGTGAACATACCGCTGACATAGTCGCCGACGAGGCTGTCGATAAACGGCAGCGTGTTGCAGGCGATGACGACGCACGCGCCGGCAAATGTGGCCAGATAGACCGACCAGTCTTTATAGCAGAGATAGATAACGATCAGAAAACCAAGGATACAGCCGATGACGCCCAATGTTGACACCTCTTCCGATCGGGATTACACAGATTCGGCCTGCTTCTCGGCCGCATCGAGGGGCTTGCGATCCACCTTCGGGATCAGGTACATGGACACAACGGCGACGCACGAGAGCACGATGCCATAGATGAACGAGGCGGTGTAGCCGCCGGTGGAGGCAACGAGCGCGGCGCTGATGCGCGGCGTGATGAGCGTGCAGAAGATCATGTAGCCGAACAGGGCCACGCCGTAGATGCCGCCGGCGTAGACCGGGCCGTAGGACTTGTTGATCGTGACGGGGTAGACGCTGTTGGTGGCGCCGAAGCCGAGGCCGAGCAGCGCATAGCCGAGGTAGAACATGAACAGCGAGTGCGCGGCGATCAGGCAGATGGCGGACAGGATGCACAGTACGCCGCAGATGCCGTAGACGTGCTTGTAGCTGATCTTGTCGCACAGCGCGCCGAGGAACAGGCGGCTGAGGGTATTGGCGATGAAGTAGATCGACACGCCCAGCGTGGCCGCGCTCAGCGTGAAGCCGGCGTCGGTCATGTACACGGAGAAGCGCGGGAACATGATCATATACATCGTCGGGAAGAAGGCGGTGCACACGATCAGGTGCCAGATGGGACGGGTCTTGAGCGCGCGGCGCACGTTATAGCTCTCGAGCTGGGTCTCCGCACTCGAGGCGGAGCCGGCAAAGCCGGCGGGCGTGTAGCCGACAGGCGCCTGACGGACGCCGAGCGCGCACACGACGCACACGACCAGGGACACGAGGCCGACGATGCGCAGCGTGGAGATGATGCCGGTGGACTGCACGAGCTTCGAGCAGATCGGCGCGAGGAAGGCGGACGAGCCACCGGTGAAGGCCATGCACAGGCCGGAAACGAGGCCGCGCTTGTCCGGATACCAGCCGGTGGAGACATAGGTGGCCACGGTGTAGGCGAGGCCGTTGCCGAGACCCTGCAGGAAGCTGAAGGTCACATACAGCAGCCACGGGGACGACTGCGGCACGAAGCTGCTGGTCAGCGTGCCGAGCGGGAACAGCACGGCGCCGAGCAGCATGGCGTTTCTTGCGCCGATCTTCGACATGAGCGTGCCGCCGATCAGAGCGCCGGGCGTCCAGCACAGCAGCATGGTCGTGCTGACGTTTGCGATGGCGTCTGCGGTCCAGTTAAAGTGTGCTGCCAGCGGGGAAACAAATACGGCTGCAGAGTTGGTCACGCCGGTGATGAGCAAAATCACCAGGCAGCGGATCAGGATTCCAAGGCGGTTGCGATCCATATTCTCGATCGTCTTTTCCATCGAGATTCTCCTTTCTATCATTGACATGGTCCTGCGCTCCGGCAGCCGGGCAGACAGCCGTCCGGAGCGCTCCGCACCGCCGCGACGGACGGCTGCGGAGCTGCGTTCGTGTGTCCCTGCGGGATACACATCGGTTTTGTTCGGTTGTGCCCATTATATTTGCTTGACAGGAAATCGACAATGTTTGCCGTGCACAGTATCCGGTCAAAATTTTGTCATAGAGACCAATCCGCATTTTGCTCCGGAAACCGTTTTTGACGCAAAAAACCGGACCGGCAAGCTTTGCCGGTCCGGTTTTCAGGCTGCGGCCGCCGTCAGAAGGCGACGTTGTTGAGGTAGCCGTCGATCAGAAAAGACAGCTGGAGCGAAAACAGCAGCTCTGTCGTCGAAAGGTCGATCCCGCAGATGGATTCGATCTGTGCGATGCGGTAGTTGACGGTGTTGCGGTGCAGAAAGAGCCGCTCGGAGGTGTGCGCCTTGTTAAAGCCGCATTTGGTGAATACGCGCAGCGTCTGGTAGAGCTCGGCGCTTTTTTCGCGGTCGTAGTGGATGAGCGTGTCGAGCGCGGGATGCCGGATGAAGGACAGCAGGCTTTTGTCCTCGACCTGATCGAGCAGCGCGTAATACACGTAGTCCGAGAAAAAGAAGAGCTTCTGGTCCGAGCGCATCTGCTTGGCCAATTGCAAGGTCTGCAGCAGCATGTTATAGTGGAGTGAAAGCTGGTTGTTGGCCTGAAAACAGTTGCTGATGCCGACGATCAGCCGGTGCCACTGCGTGTACTGCTCCAGTGCTGCGCGCTGTTCGGGCGTGATGGTGCCGCCGTCCGCCGCTGTCAGCAGCAGCACCAGATCGTTCTTGACCACCGAAAAGGCCGTCTTGCCGAAGATGGCCTGCATATCTGGAATGAGGCGGGATTTGTAGTAGGCCGGCTCCTTATAATAGACCGGCCGGATGATCGCCAGACATTTCTGCTCCGGAAAGCTCAGCTTGGCCAGCTTCATGCGGCGCTCCATGTCCACGTTCTGCGCGCCGGCGAGCATATCGGCAAAGATGTTGTTGAGCTGGGAGGCGCGGTAATCGATCCAGTTGCCGTTGTTGCTTTTGACGATGCGCTCCTTTGCCGAGTTGGACAGCAGCGGGATGATCTGCTGCTCGGCCGCGCTGAACATGCCGGTCTTGCTCACGATGATGACGTAGCCCATCATGAAATTGTCGTAGACGATGCGCGTGCACAGCAGATAGCGCTGCATGTGCTCGCAAAAGAGCGTGAAGGGCTTGTCCGAGAGGGAATACTCGTTTTTGCGCCGCCGGTCCTCGATGTACTCCATTAGAATATCGCTGCAGTATCCCTGCTCGATGCTCCGCATCCACAGCGGGTAGTCCACATAGAAGTTTTTCGTCTTGGCCACGAGCTTTCCCGTGCTGTCGATCACGACGAACAGGTCGCCGGTGACGTCGGTCATTTTGGTCAGCACCCGGTCCAGCTCCGCACCGTTGCAGAGCATATACAGCACCTGTGTATAGAGCTGCTGGTCGGACTGCTGGTAGCTCAGCAGTTCCTTTACGGTCTGAAACAGCACGGCAAATTCACCGCGATCGATCATGGCGCTGTTCGTCAGTCTGTCCGCTAGCTCCGGCGGCAGCGTGCCGTAGTACAGCAGGTTGGTCGGCAGTACGGTGTCCGGTGTCAGCTGCCCCGCGTCGGCAAAATAGAGCGTTCCGGCCTGCACATCGCTCTGACCGGAGGCAAGGATGTTGACGTCCGCCAGTTCGCAGTCGGAACGAATGTCGATGTACATGAGCATATGCGGCTGACTGGCCGAATGCAGCTTTGTGATCAGTTCGGAAAATTTCACGGTCGTGCCTCCTCGGATATACTAAAATTGTTAAAAAAATATTTAACTCAATTATACTACACGGAGGGGTGCGGGCGCAACCGCTGCCGTTGTGCTGTGCGACAAAAAGGCGGCGGGTCGTTGTGCACGGCACACAACGGCGGTCGTTTCCACGTCGGGCAGGATCGTTGTGCACGGCGGCGGGATTGTCTGTCCCGCACAAAATCAAGCTTTTTTTGGTGTTTCGTGCATATGGAAATTCGCAAAACAGATGGTTAAAATATTTGCAAAGGCACGGATGCGGCGGCAGAATCCGCATCCCATGTCGTTCCTGCACAAGCAGACAGCATCGGTTTCGGAATCCTCCAAAGAAAGAGAAGAAACACCTCATGAAGTACGAAAAACTGTTTCAGCCCGGAAAGATCGGCAACCTCGAGCTGCGCAACCGCGTCGTGATGACGGCCATGGGCGCGCTCATGGGCGACTGGAACGGCTGCACCACGCCGGAGCAGATCCGTTTCTATGAGGATCGCGCCAAGGGCGGCTGCGGCCTCATCATTCCGGAATTCACCTCCGTGGACGCCGACAGCGGCCATTGCAACCCCATCCAGCTCGGCATCTATGACAGCCGGCAGATCAAGAGCTTCCAGCTCATCTGCGAGGCGGTGCATCGCCACGGCGCAAAGATCTTCATCCAGCTGCATCACGGCGGCCGCGAGGCGCCCCCGGCCTGCAACGGCGGCCGTCAGGCCATGGCTCCGAGTGTGGAGCTCAACTCCGTCGTCGGCCGCGCGACCATTCTGCCGCGCGAGATGACCATTGAGGACATTGACAACCTGGTCGAGAAGTACGTGCAGGCGGCGGTCAACTCCGAGCTGGCCGGTGCCGACGGTGTCGAGGTCCACGCGGCGCACGGCTATCTCGTGCAGCAGTTTTTGAGCCCTTACACCAACAAGCGCACCGACGAATACGGCGGAAGCATGGAAAACCGCTGCCGCTTCCTCGTGCGTATCCTCACCGGCATCCGCGCCGCCGTCAGCCGTGATTTCGTTGTCGGCGCGCGCATCAACGGCAATGACTTCGTCGAGGGCGGCAACGATCTCGCTGCCTGCACCGAGATCGCCAAATACCTAGAGCCGTATGTGGATTACTTCAATGTGTCCTGCGGCGTGTATGCCAGCGCACCGACCATGATCGAGCCGTGCTACAGCCCCGAGGGTTGGAGAAAGAATCTGGCCAAGACCATCAAGGCTGCCGTGAATGTGCCTGTCATCGCCGTCAACACCATCAAGCACCCCGAGACGGCCGAGCGCTTCCTGCAGGAGGGCGTGAGTGACTTTGTCGGCATGTCCCGCATGCAGCTGGCTGATCCCGACGTGGTCAAAAAGGCCATGGCCGGCCGTGAGGATCTCATCCGCAAGTGCCTTGGCTGCATGAACTGCAACAAGTCCGTCGTCGCGGGCAAGAACCTGCACTGCGCCATCAACCCCGTCACCGGCCGCGCCACGGTCTACGGCGACGAGAACCTGGTCAAGACCGGCGCCGGCCGCACGGTCGCGGTCGTGGGCGGCGGCCCCGGCGGCATGCAGGCTGCGCTCCTGCTGAAAAAGCGCGGTTATTACCCGGTCATTTTCGAGAGCCGTGACCATCTCGGCGGCAGCGCCGTGCTGGCCTCGAAAGCGCCGTGCAAGGGTATGGTGGCCGAGCTCATCGAGACCATGAAGGCCGAGATGAAGGAGTACCACATCGAGGTGCGCCTGAACACCCCCGCCACGGTCGAGACGCTGCGCGCGCTCGATCCCTACGGCGTCGTCGTCGCCTGCGGCGGCGATCAGATCGTGCCGAACATTCCCGGTGTGGACCGCAGCAATGTCTACTATATTGAGGACGTGCTCATGGGCCGCGTCTCCTTCGAGGGCAAGAACATTGCCGTCATCGGCGGCGGCCATGTCGGCCTTGAGGTCGCGCACTTCCTGTGCGACAGCAACAAGGTCACGGTCGTCGAGATGCAGAAGGAGGTCGGTGTCACGATCTACCGCACCGCGCGCTACAAGCTGCTGTCCCTGCTCGCCGAGAGCGGCGTGGAGGTCCTGACCGAGCACGCCATTGCCGGCGTGACCGACGGCGCGGTCGAGCTCAAAAAGACCGACACCGGCGAGGTCGTCACCCGCCCGGCCGATATCGTCATCATGGCGCTCGGTAATCGCCCCGACAAGAGCTACGAGCAGCAGCTCAAGGATGCGTTCGACAAGGTCGTCTTTGTCGGCGACGCCAACAAGGGCGGCACGATGGCCGATGCCACGCTCAGCGCCTACGAAAACTGCTGGTTCTTCTAAACCATACTGAATTTTTTATAAAAGGAAGGCTTTATTATGAAAAACAATCTGTTTGATCTTTCCGGCCAGGTCGCGTTCTGCTGCGGCGGTTCCTCCGGTCTCGGCCTTCAGTTCGCCAAGGCAATGGCCAACGCGGGCGCAGACATCGCGCTCGTCGCCCGCCGCACCGATCGTCTGGATGAAAACGCCAGGGAGATCGAGGCGGAATACGGCGTCAAGGTCTATCCGCATTACATGGATCTGCAGGATTCCAAGAGCATCACGGACTGCGTCAGCGACGTCGTCGCGCATTTTGGCAAGATCGACATTCTGGTCAATGCCGCTGGTATTCCGGGCGGCGGCGACCCGGCCACGCTCACGGACGAGTACTGGCTCAACGTCATCAACACCGACCTCAACGGGCAGTTCTTCACCTGCCGCGAGGTCGTGCGCCAGTCCATGAAGCCCAATCAGTACGGCCGCATCATCATGGTCTCGTCCATCCACGGCGTCTGCGGCCGTAAGGGCGTGGACACGGCACCGTATGCGGCGGCCAAGGGCGGCATCGTCAACCTGACGCGCTCGCTCGGCAACTCCTGGGCGCGCGACGGCATCACCGTCAACTGCATCTGCCCGGGCTACTTCCCGACGGAAATGACCGCGGCCTACATCGACGCGCCCTTCTTCCATCAGGCGCACCTCGAGTGCTGCCCCATGGAGCGCCACGGCGAGACCGGCGAAATGGACGGCCTGTGCACCTACTTTGCCTCCCCGGCCTGCAGCTACACCACCGGCCAGATCGTGTGCGTGGACGGCGGCTGGAGCGCCATCTGATCTCTGCCTGATCCGGCTTTCGCCGCGGCGCATAGCGGCGAAGCCGTTCCTCTCCGCGTCGGGCGGCTGTGTATGCCCGGCTGCCCGACGCGTCATGTTTCCCGTATCACCATGCGCATTTCTTCCTTTCATTTTCCCCCCCACTCCATGGCATACGTCCCTTCTTTTCCTTTGCGCGGCAGCAGGTTTTGCTGCCGCGCAAGGCGTTTTGGGGCATTGCGTGCGCGCTTGCGCTGCGCGGCGATTTGTGCTATCCTGCGCGTGAGGTGATACGATGAAAATTCTCATGATCAACGGCAGCCCGCATCCGCGCGGCTGCACATACACCGCCCTGCACGAAATGGAGCGGGTGCTGCGCGCAGCCGGTGCCGAGGTGCAGATTCTGACCGTCGGTGCCGAGCAGATAGGCGGTTGCGTGGCCTGCGGCGGCTGCCGTGCGACCGGGCGATGCGTGCGCGGCGGGCTGGTAAACGATGCCATCGACGCGATGGAGACGGCGGATGCGCTCGTGCTCGCTTCCCCGGTACACTATGCCGGGATTTCCGGCGCGATGTCTGCTTTTTGTGACCGGCTGTTCTATGCCGGCGGCAGTTGGGCGAATAAGCCGTGCGCCTGCGTCGTCTCGGCGCGCCGCGCGGGCACGACGGCCGCGCTCGATCAGCTGGTCAAATACCCGATGATCTCGAATATGCCGGTCGTGTCCTCTCAGTACTGGCCGATGGTGCACGGCGCGCGCCCGGAGGACGTCGCGCAGGACGAGGAGGGCCTGCAGACCATGCGCCAGCTTGCGCGCAATTTGCTCTGGCTGCTGCAGTGCATTGCAGCCGGCGATGCCGCCGGTGTCCCGCGCCCGGAGACGGAAGCGCGCAAGTTCACCAATTTCATCCGCTGATCTGCAGCAGGATCACAAAAACAGCCCCCGCAGGCACTGCCTGCGGGGGCTCTTTTGCTCGTTATGTACGGTGCATTCAGCCGTGCTTTTTCGCGCGGCGCTTGCCGGTCATGTGCTCGACAGTCAGGCACAGGACGGTCGTCGCGGGAATGACGGCCTTCGAATACGGAAAGTCCGGCGCACGATACTGCGCCATGAGCACGCGCAGCGCACGCTCCTTGTCCGCGTCCGGCACGACCGAGATGCGGCCCTGACCGATGACGCTCTCGTACGTCATGGTGCAGTTGCCGAGCTCATCGTCGAGGGTGAGCGCGTGCCCGCGGTCCATCTCGAACGCGACATTCGGATTTTTGGCAATGAGGTCGTACTTCGTGCCGGTGTTTGCGCCGTGGAAGTACAGGCGGACAGTCTCGCCGTCCACCTCCAGGCCGAAGTTCAGCGGCAGGATGTAGGGATACGGCTCGTCGTGCAGGGCGAGGCGGCAGACGTCGCACCCGCGCATGACGGTGATGAGCTCCTGAAAATCGGTGATCTCTCGATCGGATCTGCGCATGGGAATGCTCCTTTCTGATTAGCCGACCGGCGGGCCGAGGCGCGCCAGCACGTCCTGAAAATAGTCCGGCAGGGGGCAGGTGAACGTCACGAGCTCGCCGGTGCGCGGGTGGAGAAAGCGCAGCGCCCGCGCGTGCAGGCACTGCCCGCTCAGGCCCTTTTCCGGCCGCTTGTGGCCGTAGACCAGGTCGCCGAGCAGAGGGTGACCGATGTGCGCCATGTGCACGCGGATCTGGTGCGTGCGGCCGGTCTCAAGCTCGCAGCGGATGTGCGTGTAGCCGTTGTAGCGTGCGATGACCGACCAGTGCGTGACGGCGCGGCGGGCGTTTTTTTGCGTCACGGCCATGCGCTTGCGATCCGTCGGGTGGCGGCCGATGGGCGCGTCGACCGTGCCGGCGTCCTCGCGCAGATTGCCGCAGACGACGGCCTCATACGTGCGGGCCATGGTGTGGTCGGCCAGCTGCGCCGAGAGGGCGAGGTGCGCAAAGTCGTTTTTCGCCGCGACGAGCAGGCCGGACGTGTCCTTGTCGATGCGATGCACGATGCCGGGCCGCCGCTCGCCGCCGACGCCGGAGAGACTGTCGCCGCAGTGGGCGAGCAGGGCGTTGACGAGCGTGCCGTCCTCGTGGCCGGGCGCGGGGTGCACGACCATGCCGCGCGGCTTGTTGACGACGATGAGGTCGTCGTCCTCATACACCACGTCCAGCGGCAGGTCCTGCGCTACCAGCTCCGAGGGAGCGGCGTCCGGCAGCGTGACGACAAACGTGTCGCCCGGCGCGGTCTTATAGTTTTTCTTCACGGGTGCGCCGTCTTTCGTCACCGCGCCCTGCGCGAGCAGCCGCTGGGCGGCGCTGCGCGTGAGCTCGGGCAGAGAGCGCGCAAGGAGAGCGTCGATCCGCTCGGCGCTCTCCTGTGTTTGAATCGTTCGTTGTTCCATTAGAAATCCGAAAACTCCGCTAAAATGTCGTCGAGCGAATAGTGCTCGCCGTCCGCCGGGGCGGTGTCTTTTTCCTTGTCGCTGTCCGCGACTTCCGGTTCGGCCGGCGCGGCGGGCGTGCTGTTGAGATAGGCGAGCAGGGGGTCGTCCGGGGCTGTGTCCGCCGGTTTGACGGCGGGGGCAGCCGCCTTGGGCGTTTCCTGCACCGGTTTGGGGGCGGCAGGCGCTGCCGGGGTCTTTTTCGGCGCGGACGGCGCTGCCGGTGTCACCGGCTGCGCCTGCACGGGCGCGCGATCCCACGCCGCGAACGGGTCGTCCTTCGCCGGGACGGGGGACACGGGCTGCGCGGCGGGCTTTTTCGGCGCAGCGGGCTGCTGTTTCCGTGCGGGCAGATGCAGCTTGTGCGCACGCGCAGGGGCGCCCGGGTGCTGACGGGACTTGCGCGCCTTCTTCGGCGCGGGCTCGCCCTCCTCGCTGCCGTCGCCCCGGTAGAAGATGACGTGCAGGCACAGCGTGATGCCGGCGACGACGATGAAGATATCCGCCAGGTTGAACACGGCGAAGCGCATGAACAGGAAGTTGAACATGTCTACCACGTAGCCGCTGAGGATGCGGTCGATGCAGTTGCCGACCGCGCCGGCGAGCACGAGCACGACCGACCAGCGGCCGACCTTGCCGTGCACGACATTGCGCCGCAGGCAGAACACCGCGATGGCGGCGAACACGACCGTGAAGATGACGAAGATCCAGTGCGGCGCGTGCTGCAGGATGCTGAAGGCAGCGCCGTTGTTGTGGATATTCGTCAGCTCCAGCACGCCGGGGATGAGCGTGACGTGCCCTGTATCGAGCGGGATATTGAGCGTGACCCAGTACTTCAGGCCTTGGTCAGCGATGAGGATCAGGATGGCTACGATGGCATACCACATAGCGGTTCCTCGCTTTCGGATCAGGATTTTGGGATCGGGATTTTACTCCGCCTTCTGCGCGGCGACGACGGCGGCACAGCGCGGGCACAGACCGGTCTCGGGGTCGGCCTGCTCGGAGTGCATCCAGCAGCGCGGGCACTTGGTGCCGGGCGCATTGCGCACGGAGATGTGCAGGCCGGGGAAGTTCGTGCCGGTGCCGGTGACGGCGTTCTCCGGCACGTCGCCGCCGACGAGGCACTGCGACACGATGAGCAGTTCGGGCAGGTTCATGCTCTGCACGTCGTCGAGCGCGGCCTTGGCGGCATCGTCGTCGGCGCGCAGCGTCACGGCAGCCTCGAGCGGCTTGCCGATGCGCTTTTCGGCGCGGGCGGCCTCGAGCACGCCGTTGACGTCCGTGCGGACGCGGATCAGCTGATCCCACTTGGCGAGCTCGTCTTCGCTGAGCGCATAGGCGTCGAACGGCTGATTCATGACGTTGAGCAGCACGTTGCGCGCGTCGTCCTCGGCGCGGTGCGGCATGGCCAGCCAGATCTCGTCGCAGGTGAAGGCGAGGATCGGCGCGAACATCTTTGTCATGCTGTCGAGGATGAGGAACAGCGCCGTCTGCGCGCTGCGGCGCTTGAGGCCGTTGCGTTCCTCGCAGTAGAGGCGGTCCTTGATGATGTCGAGGTAGAAGCTCGAGAGCTCCACGACGCAGAAGTCGTTGATCGCGTGCGAGACCACGTGGAATTCATAGTCGTCATACGCCTTGGCCACGCGGCGGATGAGGTCGTTGAGCTTCGTGATGGCCCAGCGGTCGAGCGGAAGCATATCCTCCGGCGCGACGAGATGCTCGGCGTCAAACCCGTCGAGGTTGCCGAGGCAGTAGCGCGCGGTGTTGCGGAACTTGAGGTAGTTTTGCGTCAGCTGCTTGAAGATCTCCTTGGAGCAGCGCATGTCGGCGTGGTAGTCGGCGCTGCCCGCCCACAGACGCAGCATGTCGGCGCCGAACTCGTTGATGATCTCGGCCGGATCCATGCCGTTGCCGAGCGACTTGTGCATGGCCTTGCCCTCGCCGTCGACCGTCCAGCCGTGGGTCAGGCACTCGCGGTACGGAGCGCCCTTGCCGAGCGCGCCGACGGCCACGAGCAGAGACGACTGGAACCAGCCGCGGTACTGGTCGCCGCCCTCGATATACATATCCGCCGGCCAGAAGCCCTGGTCGCGCTGCATGGCGGCAACGTGGGTAGAGCCGGAGTCGAACCAGCCGTCGAGCGTGTCGGTCTCCTGCGTGAAGTGCTTGCCGCCGCAGTGCGGGCAGGTGAAGCCTTCGGGCAGGATGTCGGCCGCCGGGCGGTCGAACCAGGCGTTGCTGCCTTCCTTTTCAAAGAGCTTGGCCACGGCGTCGATGCTCTCTTCATTGCATACGGGCTTGTGGCAGTCGTCGCAGTAGAACACCGGGATCGGCAGACCCCAGCGGCGCTGGCGGGAGATGCACCAGTCGGCGCGCTCGCGGATCATGGCGGCCATGCGCTCTTTGCCCCAGGCGGGAAGCCAGCGCACGTTCTCGCACGCGGCGACGGCCTCCTCCTTGAACGAATCGACGGAGCAGAACCACTGCGGCGTGGCGCGGAAGATGATCGGCTGCTTGCAGCGCCAGCAGTGCGGATAGCTGTGCACGATGTCCTCGGATGCGAACAGAGAGCCGGCTTCCTTCATGTCCGCGAGGATGACGGGGTTGGATTCCTCCGTGGTCATGCCGGCGTACTTGCCGGCGTAGTCGGTGTGGCGGCCCTGATCGTCCACGGGCACGACCATGTCCATGCCGTAGCGCTTGCAGGTCAGGTAGTCGTCCGCGCCGAAGCCGGGCGCGGTGTGCACGCAGCCCGTGCCGGAATCCATGGTGACGTAATCCGCCAGCACCAGGCGCGAGGTCTTGGGCAGGAACGGATGGTCGGCGAGCATGTTCTCGAAGAAGTCGCCCGGATGCTGCTCGAGCACCTCATAGCTGTCGAAGCCGCCGATGTGCATGACCTTCTCGGTCAGGGCGTCGGCCATGATATACACCTCGCCGTTCGGGGCCTGCACGAGGTTATACAGCTCGCGCGGGTTGAGCGCGATGGCGAGGTTGCCGGGCAGCGTCCAGATCGTCGTCGTCCAGATGACGAAGAAGAGCTTGCTGTGGTCAACGTTCGGCAGCTTGCCGAGATCGTCGTGCATCGGGAACTTCACGTACACGGTCGTGCACGGATCGTCCTGATACTCGATCTCCGCCTCGGCGAGGGCGGTCTCGTCGTGGGCGCACCAGTACACGGGCTTGAGGCCCTTGTAGATGTGGCCGTTTTGATACATCTTGCCGAACACGCGCACCTCGTCGGACTCAAAGCCCTTGTTCATGGTCTTGTAGGGGTGCTCCCAGTCGCCCATGACGCCCATGCGCTTGAAGCCGGCCATCTGGCGGTCGATGTATTTCTGCGCATAGTCATGGCACGCGCTGCGGAAATCGGCGACGCTCATGGCCTTGTGGTTGAGCTTCTGCTCCTTGATGATGGCGCTCTCGATGGGCATGCCGTGGTTGTCCCAGCCAGGGATGTAGGGCGTGTAGTAGCCGCGCATGGCGTAGGAGCGGATGATGAAGTCCTTGAGCGCCTTGTTGAGCGCGTGGCCCATGTGGATGTCACCGTTGGAGAACGGAGGGCCGTCGTGCAGGCTGAAGCGCGGCTTGCCGTCGTTCTTTTTGAGCATTTCGTGGTACAGGTCCATGTCGTACCAGTGCTGGAGCATCTCGGGCTCCCGCTTGGCAAGGCCGGCACGCATGGGGAAGTCTGTTTTCGGCAGATTGATCGTGGCGTTGAAATCGTTCTTGGACATGGTTCTATCTTTCTCCTCTCAGAGTTGTATTTCCATCAAAAATTGCGCAGGGCGGTACGGCACCGGCCGTCCCGCCCTGGTTGATTGCATGTTCACTCAGCTGTTATGCAGGAAGTGATAAAGCTGCGTGGCGTCATCTGCTGCACTGTCGGCCGCGGTGTCGTCGGTCTCCACCGGCTGCGCCTCCACAGGGGCGGCGGACACGTGGGCTGCTTGCGCAGGCTGCTCGACGGCCGGGGCTTCCGGCTGCGCGGGCTGCTCGACCGGCGCGGACACCGGCTCGGCCGGGGCTGCGCTCACGCTCGCCGGCTGCGCAGCAGGCTGCGCGGCCGCGGTTTTCGACCCGGAGAGCTTATCCAGGTACTCGAGCTGATTCATGCACAGATTACGCACATCTTCCAGAAATTTTGCGCAGGACGTTTTGGCGTTGAGGAGTTTGGCTTCCTCGTTGGCGGTTTCGTGCTGGAGGCCGCCAAGTATTCGGTCGGACGTGTTCTTGGCCTCGCCGAGTATCTTGTCGGCGCGGGCCTGGGCATCGTCCTCTATCTGCTTGCCGACCTTCTGGGCCGACAGTATGGCCAGACGCATGGCGTCTTCGCTGGCGCGGTACTCTTCTATCTTATCGACCAGCACCTTCATCTTGCCCTTGAGCACGGCAACTTCCTTCTGCGCGTTGGCAAGCTCGGTGGCCACTTCTTCCTGATAGTTCTGCACGGCGGCCATGTCGTATCCGCCGAACATCGCTTTTTCAAACGTTTTTTCCCGAATATCCTGAGGAGTCATGTTGGATAGTCCTCCATTCTTTCTATAGGTGTACTACACGATGGGCGCTGTCAGAGACAGCATGCCCGGATTTACAGGTGAAACTCGCCCGACTCCATATCGTCGAGCTGGTCGCCCATGAGGTCGACATTGAATGGCGTGATGATATACGTCGCGCTGGCCACGCGGCGGATCTTGCCGTCCTGCGCGTAGGCGACGCCGGACAGAAAGTCGATCAGCCGGCGGGCGACCGCCGGATCGGTCTTTTCCAGGTTGAGGAGCACGGCGCGGCGATCGCGCAGATGCTCCGCGATCTCGGACGCGGCCTCAAACTGCTTCGGCGCAGCGACCACGACCTTGAGCTGGCCGCCGCCGTTGTTGAGATTGACGACCTTGTCGGCCGCGCGGCTGTCGCCTCTCGGCGCATAGCTCGGCGCGGGGCGCTCCGATTCCGACGGCTCGTCGTGCACGAAGGCGCTCCTTTTCGGTGCGGGCGCCGGGCGGCGGGCCGCAGCCGGACGCGCCTGCGCCGGACGGGCCTGTGCCGGG
>ERZ773208.1930-NODE-1930-length-15075-cov-3.343675_pt1 | contig 15075 bp, 7 predicted proteins | sample MGYA00581006_ERZ773208 | MGnify/ENA primary metagenome ERZ773208 (study PRJEB29015, sample SAMEA2737793) | human gut metagenome | biome: human gut; feature: human-associated habitat; material: faeces | place: China | collected 2012 ... | reverse complement strand
TGCATATTATTTAAATCTAAAATAATATATATTTTTTATTTTATTTTTTCATATATCTTGTCTAATGTAGTATTTTCAATAAAGCTATCTTTCACGGCTGCAAGAATCTTTCCGTTTGAACCTTCTGGCCACTGAACTTCTACCTTAAATTTCTTATTTGGAGATACTTTTATTGACAAGTTATAATCTGCATCCACCAACTTCTGTAATACTCTTTTCGGTACAAACTCATCCTGTATTGCTAATACTGAATAACATCCTTCGGCTTTTGCATTATTTATCATATTTATTATGCCTTGTAGCATCAAACTATCTATTTTATCTCTTTTACTACTAGCTTTTGGAACTACAATGTTATCAAAGTTTAAATTATCTAATTTCATATTCATCTTTTTTACCTCTTTTCCTATTTTCTGCTTAATTCTAGTTCATTTTGAATTTGCTCGTACGTATCGCAAATCAATACTTATTATTCATCTTCTCCATTCATCACCTCTATTTCTTTATATAAACCTTCTTTACCTTGCTCCACTTACCATAGCCAGCCTTGTTGTAAGCCCTTACATAAATCTTGTATGTTTTCTTTCTTTTGAGCTTTTTAATGGTATATGAAGTCTTTGTGGTTGTTTTTGTTATTGATTTATTTCCACATACAGCCTTAACCTGATACTTTGTTGCAATACTTATCTTTCTCCATTTTACAGAGATTTTCTTTCTCTTGACGTTCTTTGCAAACGTTATCTTTGCCCTTGCAGGCTTAGTCATTTTTGTTTCCGTTTGTTTATTGGCTTTTCTCGTGGTTTCAACTGAAGGCTTTCTTACTGTGGTTGTTGGTCTATTCTGTGATGGAGTTGTTGTTATTTCAACCTTTTTAACGGTCCACTTGCCATCTGAATCCCTTACATATTCATAATTAACTCCATCTTCCTTTTCAATTTCTGTTCCGTCAGACAAAATCCAACCTGCAAGTCTTTTAGTTGATTCATCTACCTTTGACGAATGATAATCACAATTTTCACGTTTGCATACAATAATTAATGTGTCATATCCATACTTTAATGTTAATCCTTCATGTTCTGAATCAGGTTCTGTTTTGTATGTTTCTTCATTATGTCCCAAACGCTGATGATTCAACTTACTTATTGTTTTTCCTTTTTTTGCTATTTGTCCGCATACCTTGCATCTTTCATCACCGGTATATCCATCTTTCTCGCAAGTAGGCTCCTTAACATTTACAAGTTCTGTTTCACCGTGACCTTTTGCAGCCACTTCTCTTGTTTCTGTTTTATTACACTTTGTACATGTGTAAATGTCTTCACCTGTTTCCGTACAGGTAGGCTCCTTCTTGTGACTTGTAAACTGAAAGTCGTGTGCTGAGTAGTAGAGTTTCTTTGATGTTGACTTAACATCACCACATTCGCTGCACTTCTCTACTGTGTATTCACTCTTTTCCTCACAGGTATCCAATTTAGTTGTTGTTGTAACATAATGATGTTCTGTTTTGGGAATGTTTTCAGTCCATGTATAACCACAGGTTTCGCATGTTTTTTCAACCTTTCCCTCTTCAGAGCAGGTTGCTTTCTTTACAACCTTGATGTCGCTGTCTTTTACTGTATGACTTGCCTCTCCATCAACAACAGTATGCTCAGACGTATAATCTTTGCCATCAACAGTAACGTTTGCCTCATACTTTGTTACGGTTGCGTCACAACATTTTTTTTCTGAAACCTTTGTAACATCACAGTCTGTTCCAATGTATTTCCTGTCTACCATATGATAGAATTTATTCTTTTCATCATATTCAAATCCGTCATTTTCATATTCACCACATTCGCTACAAGTTCTATAGAATGTTGCCTTGCTACCATCCCATTTGATTGTGTGGTTCGTATAACTATGTCCCTTGTAGTCCATGTAGTCTATGTTGCTTATTGGTAAATTGGTTCTTGCATCTATTGGATGCATTTTATTTCCAAAATCTGCTTCTGAATATATAGCCCCCATTGTGAGCATTGTATCTGTTCCCCTAAGAACAGTTGTCATGTTAATGTTTTTGACCGCATCAACAGATGACGGGTTGTTTTTGGATTGTGGCTCCAACTCATACCATTTTCCACAAACCTTGACTGCATTCCATGAATGAACTCCTGATTTATATATTTCTACGGAGTCCAATTTTATTGTCTTTGCGAGGAAATTAAAGGCGTTTGCATATCCTGTACAGGTCGCTTTTCCTTTAACTAAGGCAGTATAAGCATCATCTATTGTTCTACCATCATCTGTTCTACCATATTTAATATAGGACATAAATGATAAAATTCCCAAAACCTTTTCGTAATCACTCATTTCATCAAGATTTGGCATTGTTGCAAGAAATTTCTTTTTAACTTCCTGCATTTTTGCTCTTTTCTCATTATATTGTTTAAAACTCTCTTTTAATTCTGTAAAATCAAATGAAATTTTTGTATACTGGTGTCCGCTTTTGGTTATTATCTCTTTTTCTGTAGAATGAATCCCTATTCTAAAATGCATTGATTCATTATAATATCTGCTTTCCGGACCATCTATTGAATCTATAAAACTTCCCTCTTCTACATCTACTTTCCATTCAACTCCTGAATCAAATGAAATAGAATATTCGTAAATACCCTCTTCAAAAAATTTCTTTTGTATTTGTTCCGCTTCTTTTAATGATGTTACATAGTTTTCCAGAGTGTACATATCACCCTTATTTTCAAGAATCCTTACTGTTGGTTCATCAGCCATCGCATATGATGGTGCGTTTATGCAACTAAGAACCATACATGCTGATAGCATCATTGCCATAAACTTTTTTCTCATACCTAAATCACCTCCAAACTTAATACTAAAAGTTTATGAGTTCCCATGAAAAAAATCTACAAAATCCTTGGTATATCCCCAACCTCAAATTTATTTTATAATGTCATAGTAACACAAACATATGTTCTTTGCAACCTATTGTTAAAAAAGGTGTAAACAGAAACGAATAAATTCATCTTGTTTACACCTTAATGGTTATGAATAATTATTTTTTAACTAGTCATTGACAAATATATCTGTATTTGAAGCAACTATTCCATTTGTTTTTGAATAAACATTTTGTGCATCTTTAGGATTAATTTCTGCATACTTTGTTATCTCTTTTTCTCTTGATAACCATTTAAATGCTTCTGCTTTTCCTAGTTTGTCAACATATTTTGCAATGTTCCAATATTCTTTCTCATCATATGGATTATTGATTCCTATTGGATTCTCCCAAGCTTCATACTTGTTTCTTACATTTTCTAGTTGTTCGGTTACTTCTTTCTTTGCTGCCGCCAACGCACTTGTTTCATCAGTGTAATATCCCTGATTGTTAATCAATTCATCAGCTCGTTTTTTCTGAACAGCAGTAAGATTATTGTAATTCTTAACATAACTGTAATTACCAACCGCCATAAGTTTGTAAACATAGCCAATTCTAATTACACCATTGGAGTTTGTTTTTGTGCTTACAACGGCATTTCCTTTTCGAGCAAATTTCTTATAAAATTCTGTTTCATTGTCTGATTGTGGCAAATAACCGTCAAGGGATTCTGTAAGAGTTGTGTCAATTCCACTTTCATCCTTGATTGTATGCATGTCTCCATTTTCATCTTCATAGAGAACTTCTATTAATGAACTTCCGTTTCCAATGTCTGTAGGATATGCCTGGAACTGTACTCCCGGAAGAATCAAGCTTGTATCCTCTGAATTAACCTTACCAATGTCTAGTTCCTGGTAGTAATATGTCTCATACTTAGCAGAACCTGTTTCAATAGATTCTGAAGCATCGAAAAACTCTACTTCCTCCTTGGCATTTGCTCCATACATGTAGATTTCCTTTTCGTTGTTTACAATTTGAAAGTTGTCCGGTGCAGATACCTCGACTAAGACATATTTCTTCTTTTCGTTAATCATTCTGTTAAGTTGAACTCTTGCTTCATTCTCTGCATCTTCCCTTGTTCTATATATTCTGCTGTCAACAGCATTTTGAATTTCTTCCGCAGACAAGTCTCCGGTATCTTCAAAATAACTATAAGTGCTTGAATAATAGTTGTACGTGAAGGAAACCTTTGCCTCTCCATTGGAACCTGTTACTGCTGTCTTTTTTTCGCCCAATTCATTTGTTACTGAAATTTTTGCATTAGCAAGAGGTCTTTCTTTCTTGTCATCATACTTTTTAACAATAATCTCGTGTGTTGCAGTCGCTTGTAACGACAACGCAGCGTACTTAGGTGGTGTTGGAATCCTTGTTGTGTCTGTAGGCATGGTAAATGTAAGGCTGTCACTCTTGTCACCTACAGTTGCAATGTATTCTCTCATTACGTCCTGTTTGCTTGACTCAACCTTGCCAACAATGACATAAAGTTCTGATATTCCACCGGCACTTGTCATCTTGACAGTTGCCTTTTTTCCACTTGTTACAGTATTCTTGTTAAATCTGAATTTAAGCTTGTCACCCTTTTGAAGAGAAAGATTTCCAAGTGCCGTAGCACCACTGGTGTTCCCACTTCTCTTTCTGTATGCAGTCACACCGGATACATTACTCATGCTTATTGATTTTGAACCATTCGAACTTATGGTTATCCAGTCTGAATAATAATAATTACTGTCATTATAGTTGCTGTCATCTGATGCCAAGTGAGCCTTTACACTTGAAACATTTTTGCCACTTGAGTTTTTAAATGAAATGCTGGTTGCTGCAGTTGCTTTTTTTTCAGGATCTGTATTGTCATCAACAACCTTCTGCAACGTTGCCATCACGTTCCAAGAGTCCCAACAACTGTTTCCTGAATAATACTTGGAAGTGCTGATTATTGTTGCGAATGCAAGTTCTGCCTGACTCGGCTTGCTTCCATATGCCTTAATGAATGTTGCACCGTTATCATAACCACCATAACCATAATAAAGTAGCTTTCTTAACTTTCCTGCATTTGAACCCGTGTACTTACTTTCTTTAACGTAAGTATTTGTTAATGTTGTTGATTTGTTGTGCTGTGCACAAGCAGCATACACTGAATCCAATTTGAAAATACTTGCCTGAGTTTTATTGCTACCACTTCCATGGTAGAAATCTTTTCTTTTTGAAATTTTAACAGTACTTCTTGCTGTGGTACTTGAATACAGTCTATACTCCCAGTCATAAGAGCCACTTGCCTGAACCTTTGCTTCAGGTACGGGCATTAGCAATGGCATGATTGTGTCCGGTTCATCAACAGGAAGATTTGTTATTTCTGCCTTTTTATCTGTAACTTTAAAGTTGACATCATACAATATGTATCTTCCGTTGTTTTCCTCAATTCTGCCATCCGTTGGCTCTGAGTTGAAATACAATGGAAGTGAACCCACATTTATGACGTTGTTATTTGACAGGTCCTTGATAAAATACCACTCGTCTTCATCAAGTGACAAATCTGTAAACGTAAGGTTTCCGTTTCCATCTGTTTTTTTGATTCCGTGTGAATAAAATTTCATACCCTTGAATTGTTCAAGAGTTTCATAACCTTCCCCAGTATCCTTAACACCGAAAATCTCAAAAGATGCATTGGAGGCAGCCTTTCCGTTACTTACTCTATGGATTGTTACTGTAGCTGAAGAATACTTTGTAGGATTGACTTCTTTTATTGTTTCTTCCGTTTCATCTTCAATTGCATCCCGTGAATCTTCTGTTGAATCAGGTTTAGATTCCGTTGCTTTTTCCTGATTGTCATTTTGTTTTTCATTTACTGTTTCCACATCATTGTCCGTGTTTACAGTTTCGCTTTCTTCTACTTCTGTCTGCATTTCCGTGACAGCCTGTGTTGTGGTTTCAGCAATGTCTGCCAATGCAGTTTTTGTGGTGCCTGAGAAAAAACTGAATGTGCCAAGAGTAACGGCAAGTGTCAGTGCCGTCATCTTAGCGATTAACTTATTTTTTCGCATGTTCTTCCCCTTTCTTTCTGAACATTATCAAAGCTCCTGCAAGTATGATTACAAGTCCTGTCAGGTACCAGTATGGAGTTGTAGCACCTGTACTAGGCAATTCAAATATGCTATCATTTGTTACAGTGTAAGTAATGTCAAAATAATGATATTTTCCGTTTGATTCAACAACTGTACCCTTGTATCCACCGTCCGGTTTCGTGTCAAGAATTACAGGCAATGTTCCAACTTCAATTGGATCAGCGAGCAACACTTTTCCTGCTTTTGTAACCCTTTCAATGATTATGTATTTTGTCTTTCCGTCCGGATTAAGTCCGTCAATTATTGCTTCACCATTCTTGTCTGTGTTTACATCTTTCAACAAGTAGTATGTATCTCCCTTGTATGAATATGACTCATTGTTCTTATAAGATGTATCAGTTGTAAACACACCAAATTTTGCATTTTCAACCGGAGCTTTCTTTGAATCATTCTTAATCAATCTGATAGATGCTGTATTTTCATCAATTAATGTGATCTCCTTTGACTCATTATATGAAATAGTAACATCTGCATCTGCACAAGCCTTGTAACCTGTTGGAGGTGTAACTTCGTGAATGTGATATGCTCTGTCACGCTTGCTTTCGACTTCTGCTCTTGCTGCTTCCTTAGCCTCAGCTTCCGTCTTAAATATGTGCTTTGTATCTGTTGCTGTAGCAAGAATGTTCTTCACTTCAGAGTCAGAAACATAATCAAGATTTTCAATGTAATAATACTCGTCCTCTGTATTGGTTGTAAAAGTGTTGGATATTGTAATCTTGCCCTTAGCATCCGTTACGTACTGTTTCTTAACTCCATCCACTGTAACATCAAATGTGGCATTAGGAAGAATGTTTCCTAAAGTTCCCTTCTTAATTAAAGTAAGGTTCTGTGTAAAACTCTCTCCATCCGTAACCTGCTTTAATACGTTTTCCTGATAGTTAACGAATTTTGTGGCAAAATCAACAGGTTCACCGTCTGCATTAACATTTGAATTACTTTCCGATACATCGCTCTTATTGGCATTTGTTATTAAGTTATTGTTAATGTCATCTGCTTTAAACCAAAATACTGTAGCTGAATGTAATTCTCCATCAAGTACATATCCTGATATTGTTGAAACTTCCTGCCAATAATATGTTCTTTCCATTTCTTTCTCACGTGATGCCAACGGATTGTCGCCATCATCATGTCCGTTTACAATGTTATAATTTGCATCAGCCTTGTATGCGGCCATTGCCTCTTCATAAGATGTATACAAGTTATGGTCCTTGCAATACTGTTTTAGTCTGTCTGAAGCAGTACCATATGCATCAACATCAACATACTTGTATTCGCCTGTTTTATAAGTTACTGAACTTCCTTCATAATAAATCTCACCATTTTCATCTGTTGTCCCTGATACAAGAAGATTCTTCTTATTTGCGTCTGAATAAATGTTTATCTTTACTCCAGGTAAAACTTCATTCATTGCATTTGTTTTTCGAATCTTAAATACAGGTGTTAATGTGCATTCATTTTGAAGAACGTGTTCCTCAACTTTAATCGGATCAATGACTTCCAAATTCTTTACTGCTCCGTCTCCAGTTAATGAAAATGTAATGTCATCAACGCTTCCAACGTAGTCTGGATGTGACACTTCTGAAACCGTAAAGTCCTTTTTAATGGTCTTAATGTAATTTTTTAAGTCTGTTTGGGCTGCTGTTCTTGCCTCTGCCTCATTAATGTATCTGCCAAGGTCCTTTACCTGCTTTTTACCCATGTCATCAAGTTCATCATAATTAGTACAGTACCAGTAATATTCTGTTCCGGTATCTGCTAGAGAAACAGAAAAATCAAAGGTTGCCATTGCCTTTCCGTCATCATCTGTTGTTACGGTAGTTGTGCTTCCGTCACTACATTCGATGTTGAAAACTGTTCCCGGAACAACTATGTTATCACTGTCCTTTTTCTTTATGTTTACTGTCTGAGTAAAGGTATCGTCCAGTGTTAGCATTCCATACGTTGGTGGTATAACCTTTTCTTCATTGGTATTCATAAACTGCATCGTCTTATAGTAGTCTGCCTTTACCCACTGAGCGTAAAGTGTAAGGTCTTCATTTTCAGTACTTTCAACATTAGGATAATGTCCTAATGATTGTCCTTCAGAATATGACTTTCCGCTTCCATCCTTTTCTGTGTTCCAGCCCGTAAACACGTAACCGTCTCTAATGAATGGATTTACACGAATGTTGTTAACATCGCCTGATGAAACAGTGTTTGTGTACTTTTTCAAGTTAAATAATGTTAAGGAAACATCATAATCAGGCATATGACTTGTCTGCTTCATGAACCCTATGTAGTGACAATTAGATATGTCGATTCTGCCTGCCTTGTCTGTCACAAAATTACTTTCGTACTTGTCACCACGATACACAATGTTCATTTCTGAATCATATCCGTAAATCATATATGTCTGGCCACCTGCCAATGTAAACGTACATTCCGAATAACCTGAAACATCAATTAACTTAGCGGAACTTACAGTCATCTGTTTTCTTGTCGCCGAACCTGTAAAGTTATCGTCATATGTGATGTCTGCTGTCTTATACTCCCACTTAGGATACAAGTCAAGTGTCTTGTCTTCATTTGCTGAATATATCCATTTTCCATCACTCCAATATGTTTCAGGTGTACTTTCTGCATTTATGCAATTGGATGAAAGCATATCCTTCGTAATTACAGTGTCCCCACTACCATCACTCTTTGTATTCCATCCTATAAATTTTGCACCTTCTTTAGTAGGAACAAAATCATTGAATGTGGAAAAATCCTTACTTGGATTACTCAATGTGTACTTGGAATTAACAATGATATTATCATATGTTAAATAACCCTTTCCATATAATTTACTGCTGTCCTGATAAAAATTAAGAGTTGTCCAGGTATAATCACCCCACACGGCGTATATGGTTGCATAAAAATCAGTTGTAGTTGTTCCTGCACTATAACTTTGCATGTCCCAGGCATAGTAGCTGTTATTGACATTAAAATCAGCAGATGTTGCATTCTTGTTTTTGGACCAACCGAGGAACTTTCTGCCCTTTCTTGACACTGCACTCATTCCAATGTTAGGACTGTTCATGTAGTAGTAGTTTGAAGTTCTGTTTGGTTCATCACCACCGTTTGAATCAAAAGTCAAATGCATTACAGCACGATTAAGAGTTACTATGTATGAACCATAATTTCTACTTGAACCACTTGGAACATTCATTCCCAAATGATTTGCATTTAATGTTACAGTAACTGTTTCAGCATGTGTTGTTGCAGTTGTCATTCCTGAATTGTTGACATTTGAAGAAAATGCCGAACTTGTTTCTGAATATGCTCTTCTACAAGTTGCAACTGCATATCTGTTTTCAGGTTTTGCGTATGAAAACGAAAAATTGAAAATTGACCAGTTACCTCCACCTGACTGTGTGGTTTTATTTGAACTTGTTTTTAATGAAAAACCGCATGAATTACTATAAGTTGTAACAGACCACGATACTGTTCTTTGAACATTGGCTTTTAAACTGCCTGATACAGAAGCATACACAGTTCCACTATACAGTGTTTGCGAGCTTCCTGTGTTGTTGTCATTGATTGTAACCGGAATGTGTCCGTTGTTATAGTCAAGAACTGCCATTGTCTTTACATCGGGTATGTTCCAACTCATCAGCCATTCAGCATGAGTTGTTACATTTGTCTTGTTTCCGTTTTTATCCAGCTCATAATGTTCACAATTAAGAATGCTGTCTTTCGACAATGCAAGAGCAAGGTCCTCATCACTTAAACTGTTAAGCCACACTGAAAGCCTTGTTTCTGTTGCATTACTTATGGCATCCTTAAATTCCTTGTCAGATAACTGTTTCCAGTCTCCGTGGAAAAGAACTGAAGCAAAACCATCTTCAGGAAGCTTGCCTTCTTCTGCGTCAACATCAAAGGTTGCATTACCAAAATACTGGTCCCAACCTTCTTCTCCGAGGTCCTTACCCTGCTTATCAAGGTCTTTTCCATATTTAACAAAGTATCCTGTAACTCTTGCCGTTGAAATGCTTGTACCACTGTCATTTCCATATGTACCAAGTGCTGAATAGTCAACTGTTTCACCAAAGTTTGAATATGCTGCAAAATCGCCATTTTCCTCAACGGCTGTTACAACATCAGCTTCCTTGATGTTTGCAGTTGCAAAGTCCTTAACGTCTGCTGAATAGTTACCTGCAGCACAAATTACTTTTATGCCACTTTTTGTAGCTTCTTTAATCGCATCAACAACATAATCTGCCTTAATCTTGTAACCTGTTGTTGCTGATAAGTTTATGACTTTTACATCAAGTTCCCTTGCAAGTTCGATGGCTGCATAAAGTGAAGCAATTGAACCGTCACCATCCTTATTAAAAGCCTTGATTGAAATGATGTTTGCACCATTATCACTTGTTTCTTCAATGATTTTAGCCATTTCAGTACCATGACCGCTTAAATCACTTGTTCCTTCACCTGTAACATCGTAGCTTTCTCCTGCTCCGTTTACACCTGTATCAATTACTGCAACTCTTGTTCCTTTTTCGTTGTTTGTAATTTTGCTTACTGTATCAGAGCTTTCCTCATTGTCCTGTACTGATACCTTTAAGTCCTTGTTTACAGATATTTTTTTGTTTTTAAGTTTTTCATATGCATTGTCTGAATTTTTTACGCTGTCAAACGTCACAAAGTATAAATCGTTAGACTTTATGATGTTCTTAACACCTTCAAGTTTTTTAATATCTTTCTTATTCTTTGCTGATACAATAATCTTGTTACTTGATGAATTATCTGTAAGCGTATTGTAGTCAGCAAGATTTATCTCTTGTGAAAAATCGCTGATTTTCACGTTTTTTTCGTCATTATAACGGATAAATCCAAGCGAAGTTATTATTAACGCAAGAGCAGCAATCATCACCACTCCAGTCTTTCTAATTCTGTTTTTCATTTGTCCGCCTTTCTATCCTTCTTCTTTTTTTCAAGCATTCTCTTAATGGTTAGGAATATAATAATAATGACCATTAGTGTAATACCTATGCTTAGTGCCTTCTTATATTCCATTAACCATCTTGATTGCTTTTTCCTTACTGTTTCATTGTTTGTACTTTTTATTTCAGTTCTTACGCCTCTGACACAAAGCCTATGGTCGTTTATTCCATATGGTGTACACGTAAGTAAGGTCACGTAATCCTTGCCTTTCTCAATGTACAATTGCGATGTGTCATCAGGCTCAACAACTGTTATCTTGTCAACCTTGTAGCTTATTGTCTTTCCAAGATAATGAATGTAAAATACATCTCCATAAGTAACTTTTTCCAAGTCAGAAAACATTCTTGCAGTGCTTAATCCTGAATGAGCTGCTATTACAGAATGGGTGCTCGTACCACCGATGGGAATCGATGTCCCCTCAATGTGTCCGGCACCCTTTTTTAAAACTTCATCACTTGTTCCGTGGTATACAGGAAGATACACATTTATGCATGGAATCTCAACATAGCATAAAAGGTCGTTTCCTACATTAAGCATTGACTCATATTCCTTAAGTAAAAATCTGTGGGAATTGTCCGGGTCAAACGGATCTGTAATTACTACATCAGTTTTTACCAGGGACTCATTATATGACTGAGCCTTGGCAATCAACTTATCAATGTCCGATTGTTCCATTTCTTCCACTTTTTTGTCATATGAGTTAAGTATTGTGGAATTATGACGGTCATTTATCGAATTGACGATGAAGGAGTAAAATGTCATCACAATTCCTACTATTATTAATAAAATGGATATAAACAATCTTCTTTTTTTCATTTTTTATTCTGCATTTTCTTTCTTAGTTCTTAACATAATACCCGCTGCAGCAAGCATGCATCCAATGATAACAGTTGCATATGTTCCCATTTCACCCGTTGAAGGAATAGGGAAGCTCTTGTTATTCTGAACAGAAATTTTAACCATTGCGTTTTCTGAATCGCCCTTTGCAAGCATTTTTGCATCGAGGTTATCAACTGTTGCCTTTGCTGAAGCATTCTTTGTATAGATTACATCTGCATTAGGATTGTCCTGTCCTCTGACTGTTGCAACGCTTGGAGTAATTGTTGAATCTGTCATTGTAACATTAACAGTGATGGCATCCTTTAATAATGTGTAACCCTTGTCTGTTGCAATTTCAGTAAATGAGTACTGATTTGCTTCAATACCGTAAATGTTAAGTTTACCGTTCTTGTCAGGGCTGAAGATTGTTGCATCTTTTTCATTTGTTGTTTCACCTGCTACGTGATACTGTCCGTCTGCTACCTTTGTTGCAACTAAATAGTAAGGTGCTGTCTGTCCGTCTGTTTGTCTTGATGTATTCTTTCCTACAAACTGTACCTTTGTTGCATCACCGGCATTGTCTGAGAATGTCTTGTTTAAGTCTGTTGCATATGAATAAACTACTGCTTCATCCTTTAAAACATCTTCATAAGCTGTGTTTGTTCTTGCATAAGTAAGAACTACATCATTTTGGTTTCCGTTATCACCAAGAATCAAATCATCTGTACTCTTAACGTTTGCACTGTAAGATACAACCACATATTTTCCTGCATAATTTGTATTAATTTCACTTAATCCATCTGCTGTCATAGCCACAGTCATTTTATTATCCTGAACAGTTACAGTAAACTTGTTCTTGTCCTGAGTCCAAGTAGCTACTGCTTTTGCTGTATCGTTGATGTCAGCGTCGGCTTTTGTATCGTACCAATAAAGTGTTACTGAATCCTTGTTATAAGTAAGTCCCTTTGCAAGAGTGTCCACAAAAGTATACTTTGTGAAGTATGATGCCTTTGAGATGATTGCAGGAAGTTTTGATGTAACTCTGTAATCAGCAACGTCACCTTCTGAAACAGAAGCTGTATCTTTAAGAGCATGTCCGTTGTTTCCTTCAGAACTGTAATCATCATCGTCTGCTACCTTTTTATCAAGTGTAGGATAATCTGTCTGGTTTTTAGGATAAACATTGATGTCATACATCCAATCCTGTCCGTCAACTGTTGTTGATGGAATTGAAACCATAAACGGATCAGTTGTGTAAGTTACATCTTCAGGAACATATGTTTCAACAACCATGTATAAACCAACTGGAAGCTTATCTACTGAAGTAACACCAGTGCTACTTGTTTCTGTCATGTCCTTGCCTCCATTGGCTTTAATGTAATCTTCAAGTGTATTCTTAGTTGCTGTGTTACTGTTTTCGAGTTTGTCCTTTAAGGCATCGTTGATTTCTGTTGAAGTATAGTAGTATGTACTATTCTTTGTAAGCTCTGCTGATGCTGTATCAAGTCCTAAATCGCCGATGAGATTAGTATCATTGAATCCGTATAAAACTCTTACACCAATTCCATTTGCAGTTGTCTTTGATTCAGTGTAGATGTCTGCTACCTTTAAGTAACTGAACACATTTCCCTGAATTGCATACTTCTGTAAATCTGTTTCTGCTTTTGTGTCACTCTTCCAATCGTTATTGAAAACGCTTGTGTCTACTCCTGCCTTAGTAGCTGCTGTTATGTCATACTTATGAACTGTTAAGCTACCAGTCTTTGTAGTATCAATTGTGTCATAAGTAGCAGTTCCGTAATCGGCTGCTGATACTGCGGGTACCATTGTCATTGTCATCGAAGCTGCAATCGCAATACTTGTGACAACTTTAGTTAACTTGTTATTTTTCATTTGTCTTCCTCCTAAAATGTTTTTTGTTTATATTAAAAAAAGAAACCGTCCTTTTGCGATTTCTTTTTTAATATCAATGATTGCTTGTATGCAAAAAGGAGACAGCCTCTGCCATCTCCTTTTTTGATAATTATATTATATCTTATAAGTATTTACATTTACAGGTTACTTTTGGTTACCTTGTTTTGTCATTTTTCCTAATGTTTTGTTTTTCCTGAACCTGCTCCTTATTTTTGCCCTGATGTTCAGGCTCTGATATCAGGTCACTACTATTCATGGAAAACAACGGATCTGATTTAAGTTTTTCCATCTTCAACAACTTTCTATAAGACTTGTCTATTATTATGTCAAATCTTTCCCTTGTTATTTCCTTGTAGAACGATTTTCTAACATCAGAAATCATTGGCGTTTCATCTATTATTTTATGAAGCTTGCTAATGTCTATCCTGTCATGCATTCTCTTTAATGCTGCATTACAGTCTTCATTTTTCAGTGATGAAATGAAATCGTAATAATTAACCTTCTTATTATTCTCTGTCAGCGATGCAAAAGGCATGTTATATACCCTAAGATTCATGTCCTGTTTTGAATTGAGAAATTTCCCAAATGATTCATCACTTGATCTTGCAAACAGACACGAACCACAATCATATACAGGTGCAAGTCTTGCCTTGTTTTCCTTTATGTTGTAAAGATAACCCCAATTACCTGCATGTCTGTCAAAATTTCCCAGTACTGCGTCAACAATGAATGTGTCCCAGTATCTTTCCTTTGCCTCATCATTCTTCAAAATTCCAAATATCCCCTGTCCTGAATCCATTATTTCCGTAATGTCTTCAAGACTTGGAATCTTTCCACCGGATTTTCCTTCAAGATAACTGTTTTCAAGTCCCTTAAATTCATAAAGTTCATAACCATCACCTGTAAAATCCTTACATGCCACAACAGGATATAGTTTTTCCTTTCCTGACCTGCTTATGTCCGTGTATGTTCCCAGTATTACTTCCTGTGCCTCTATTCCGCACTCCTTGAAAAACTTACTTCCAATGTATTCAGAAAACACGTTGTTTGAATATGATGTTGCAAGACTGTTTTGCTGAAATTCATTGTACGTTGAAAATTTCAAAAGATACTTCTCACCTTTATATATTATTGTTCGTTTCTTGTCTGCTCCCAAGTAATTGTTGGGAACTGTCAAGGCTTCTTTCGAAAAATCAATTAGCATTTTACCACTCCCTTACATAATAGTAATCACGCAACAATTTAATTTGTTCTTCTGTAAGTACACCGTCACAGCAATTTAAGTCTGCTCTTATGGTATCCTGCCAACAATCCACTATGCTTTCCTTA
>ERZ773208.1921-NODE-1921-length-15132-cov-2.328116_pt1 | contig 15132 bp, 10 predicted proteins | sample MGYA00581006_ERZ773208 | MGnify/ENA primary metagenome ERZ773208 (study PRJEB29015, sample SAMEA2737793) | human gut metagenome | biome: human gut; feature: human-associated habitat; material: faeces | place: China | collected 2012 ... | reverse complement strand
ATTCTATGAAAGCGGAGGAAAATATGATGAACCTTTTGGAAGACAATCAAAACCAACTGTTACAGCAATCAATGATAGTATATAAACAAATATTTCGATATAAAAAAATGAAGCACCCTCATTGATTTGTGACAAACGTTTAAAAGTCGGCAGGATGAGTTCTATCAATACCAGCCCTATTCCTGAAGATAAAATTAGTAACAAGACAAGTTCTGTAAGAAGTAAAGTGAGTAACCCACCATTTGATGAACCATTGACTTTCCTCAACGCTAACTCACGTTTACGCATCCGGATACGAGTTATCAACATTGTTAAATAATTACATATTCCACAAATTATAACCAAACCGCTAATACATGCAAAAAGACGAATATGATTCAACTTCACATTCACATCTTCCCTCGGATGACTACTCCGCAATGTGGATAATGGAGCAATAAGCGTAGAATTTGGATATTTATGACCATCTTGTTGTACTTCATATTCTGACAACCTCTGTTTCAATGCTTCTATATCACAGTTGGGATAAATACGAAAAAGCGTTTGACATCGTTGGTTCCCCCAATTGGGGTTTGTATCATGAAATGGCAATAATATATCAAATGAAAACAAAGAGTGTCCTTCCCATGACTTTACAACTGCAACGATTATTTTTTCTTCGTTACTTTCCTCTAAAATCAAATGTTTACCTATCGGAGATTCTTTCCCAAATATTCGCTTTGCCGTATTTTCTGTTATAGCAATTTCATCCTTTTTTAGCTGTAGATGGTTATCTCCATCCAATACTTTAATATTGAACATTGAAATGAAATTTGAATCTACCTCTATACGTCGTACCACAAACTCAACATCCTCATTCTTAATTTTTTTTTCATTCCAGTCATAAAATATACGACATACTTTCTCTATCTCCGGACAATTCTTTGCCAAATAATCAGCTAGAAAACTAGATGAATTATAGGTAAATCCGTCTCCATAAAGACGAAAGCTACTGCCTGCCAGATAAATGCGATCGGCTCCCTCATGAAAATTATCATACGTCATTTCATAACGTATCCATAATACCGACAGCGCAAAACAGGTAAAGCCGACTGCTAATCCAATAATACTAACAAGACTTTGTGTTTTATACTTTATCAGATTACGAAAGGCTACTTTCAGATAGTGTTTTATCATGATATTGTTATTTTATTATTCATTTTTGATAACTTCCGCAGGATTCTGTCGCGCAGCTTTCCACACGCACCAGATGATGCAGAGTAAAATAATAACTGCCACTACAACGAAAATCCCTACATATACCCAACCGTTAATCGCAGTTTGTCTCACATACGTTTCAATCCATTGCCTCATAACCACATATCCCATTGGAAAGGCTATGACAGCAGCAATAATCAGCAATAGGAAGTATTCACGGAAAAACATCTGCAAGATATGACGAATTTGCGCCCCGTTCACTTTACGTATAGCAATCTCCTTTTGACGTTGCTCACATGATAGAGTGACCAATGAAAAAATTCCGAAAACGGAAATGAGTACACAGACCAATGACACGAAGCTCAACAGTTTCATCAGTGCATCCTCGGAGCGAAGATATTTACCATATTCCTCCTCCTCGCTAAACAACCGTAAATAAGCATGGGGAAATTCTTCTTTGTGGAGCTTTTCTATAGCTTCACGACATTCGTTCCAAGTCCCCTCTTTGAATTTAAAAAGGATACTGGCACGATTCAGGAGATATTCTTGTGCTTCGGGGCGTTGAAAGGCAATAAGTCCCGGCTTGCTTGTCGGAGAACGATAACTAAAGTTTTTCACCACTCCGACAACTTTGTATGCAATGTCCTGACGACCATTGGTGTTATTGCCGAAAGTCTTTCCTAAAGCATGTTTCCATCCGAATTTCAGGCACGTACTTTCATCAACCACAACTTCATTCTGCTGGCTCTTTTCAGATATAAATTCACCTTCCAGCAATTTCAAATCATAAAACTTAAAGAATTCCTCCTTTGCCGGCATTATGCCAATAAGTAGTGTTTTTTCTGTCACTTTGGGCAGCCCATCCCAATTTGTTATTTCTGCATACATCATCGGACCGGTTGGAATAATTGGAAAGTACGCAGGAGGTAAAGTTTCTGTTACCATAGGGAGAGCTTTTATTTTCTCTGCCCATTGATGAATGTCTCCATTCCACAATGCCACATTAGCCACATGATGACGTTCCATACCTAAATCCGTATTTTTCAGGAAATGTAGTTGCTTCATGATGACAACTGTGCAGAAGATAAAAGCAAGACTGACAATCAACTGTACGATAATACCTATTCTGCGAAATAAGTACGGACGGGCAGTAGCAACACTTCCTTTGATCGTTTCCTGCAATGTTCGACGACGAAAATAGGATAATGGCATCAGCGCAAACAGAAACGACAGGATGATTACTGCCAGAAGATATATCAAAATTTCTCCATAATATAAACTGGACTCTATCCGCATAAAGTTCAGGAACCGGGACATACTCATCTCCACCAGCAGCAATCCGCCGATCAGAGCAATACATAAAAGCAGCAATAATTCAATGGCAAACTGTACGGACAAAGCTTTATTGCTTGCTCCATTCACCTTACGAAGTGCCATTTCACGGTTACGCATACAAAGCCGGCTGATAAAAAGCGTCAGATAATTGAATAACGAACAAATAATCACCAGTCCGCCCGCCAAGGAGAAATAGAATATATAACTGAAAGAGATAACAACATCTGCTTTATCTACATAATCCGAATAGCGCAAAGCTGACATCCGGGTAATCAACAGGTCGGAAAGTTCGCTCTCTTTCTCAATATCGTTGATGCGAATGGTGCTCATTTTTGTTCGGAATACGTCTATATCTGTTCTTTCGCGTACACGAATAAATAGCTGCTCATTCGAACTTCCCCACCGAGGAGAATGTCTTGCCGGAGCCAGTATATTATATGGAATATTGGAATGGTTCGACCATCCACTCACAATTGCTCCTATTTTACATACGCGTCTGCCTACTTCCACCTCTTTCCCCAATGCATCCTCTTCTTTGCTGAAGAGCCGCTTCGCAAATTCTTTAGTGATAGCAACTTCCTGACCATCACATTTCAGGAAGTTGACAGTACCTTTCAATAATTGTATATCAAAGAAGTTCATGAAAACAGAATCTGCGGCAATCATTCCGATCTCCTGCTCGGTATCTTCCATACGGAATTTTACATGATGTGCGGTAAAAGCGGTTACAGCTTCTATCTCCGGCATTTTGTCTTGCAAATATTTCATTAAAGGATATGGAGTAAATTTGCTTGTACCGGGTTCATTGGCGTAATGCGCACGTACCAAATAAATGCGATCGGCACCCTCGTGGAAGTTATCATACGTCATTTCATAACGTATCCATAAAGCAGACAGCGCAAAACAGGTAAAACCGACTGCTAATCCGATAATACTAACAAGACTTTGTGTCTTATACTTCATTAGATTGCGAAAGGCTACTTTCAGATAGTGTTTTATCATGATATACTTTTTATTGATAGCTTGTGCTTACATACTAACCTCGGTCACCACCTGTCCGTCAAACAAGTTTATGATACGGTCGGCATAACCGGCATCGTGTTGTGAGTGGGTCACCATGACAATGGTGGTTCCCTCTTTATTCAGTTCGCTCAATAGCCCCATCACTTCTTTACCGTTTTTGGAGTCCAGGTTACCGGTTGGCTCATCGGCCAGAATCAGTTTAGGGTTGGCCACGACGGCACGGGCAATGGCAACGCGTTGCTGCTGACCACCGGAAAGTTGTTGCGGAAAATGTTTGCTACGATGAGTAATGGCCATTCTCTCCATAGCTGACTCTACCCTCTTTTTCCGTTCGACAGCGGAAATACCCATATAAAGCAAAGGAAGTTCGATATTTTCGTATACGTTCAACTCGTCTATCAGATTAAAGCTCTGAAATACGAAACCTATCACGCCTTTGCGAAGACTGGTACGTTGCGACTCGGTATACCGGGAGACTTCCGTTCCATTCAGATAATACTCTCCTCCTGTCGGGTTATCAAGTAGCCCCAAAATGTTGAGCAATGTTGACTTGCCACAGCCGGAGGGACCCATGATGGCTACAAATTCACCTTGTTTCACTTCGATACTGACGTTATTCAACGCCCAAGTTTCTACTTCTTCCGTTTTGAAAATCTTCTGTAAGTCAATGGTCTTAATCATAACTGTATTGTTTTAGAATTATATTTTTATTCGTTTTTGTGATGTCTTTCAGGATATATTCCAGTGCCTGCACTTCGTACAAATCATCCTGAAATGTACGTACTTGGGAAGAAATATTCTCCGGCAGCACTTCACGACGGATGGTTTCCATCCATTTCATGACTTCTTTTTGCTGTTCAGGGTAACATTTCACATAGCAGTGACCTATGTATTCAGAAGAATCATAAAGTGTGAAAGCATATCCGCCATTATGGTTATGTACATCTGTTTGAAAGGGGGCACATACTCCACAAACGGTGAAATCACTGGTCTGGTCGTAAAAGTTCATTCCGATGATATCTTTCTTTTGTCTTTTCTGCCAGACTTCATCCATTACGAGATCCTTTTTTGTCCGGATCGTCCTACCCTCCGTCATCATAAAGGTGAAGAAATTCAATGGTACACACATTACATTAATATCAATCCAAGAGTTATCATTTCCTTTCTCCGTCATTAACAAGTTTCCGGATATTCCATGAGTATAAGATATATCAGATAACAAAATATCTTTCACACCGGCATGCTGCCTGAAACGTTCCACCATTTCCTGTTTTTCTTTATTCTCCAGAAATGGATAGTCCAGCGGAATACTAAGAATCGCTTCTTTATCTTCCTGACTTAACGTATGAAATAAGGTTTCAGTCACCTTTCCTGATTGCAAAAACAGGCTGACAGTCAGCGTTACGAATATCCAGCAAATAAAGAACTGGACGCCGAGCATAAAGTTACGTCCCCACTGTTTCCCGCGACGTTTTTGACCTCCATAGATACCTGTCTGTATGGAAGACCTGCGAATACGGACGGATACCAGCAGACAGACTGCCATGCAAAGCAATGCAAGAAAAACAATGTATTGCAGAATATGCTTTAATAGTGTTTCAGGAGGGAAAGTCATTGTGAGGCCTGGCAAAGAGAAATCCATTCTATCTCCAATTAGTTCGATACCCCATATCACCAAAAATGAGGATGCAAATACAATCATCAGTGACTGTGTTAATAACAGGCAGAACAGCCGTTTCCAGTCAGCGCCAAGCATTTTCATTATGGCGTATTCCTTAGTGCGATTCAGGAAAGAGCCGATGAGAAAATGAAAGAAATTAATCAATCCAACCAACAATATCAATATGCCGACAATTCCGGTGACCCATCCCAGAATATAAATACCTTTCTCCTGCGACCGGTCTCCTATATAACGGGCAACAACGGTATAAGTCTCGTTATATAGGCTATAAGTATAGTCGCGCTTGGAAAATTGTTTTTCCAAACCAGTAATGCCAACCTGCGGAGATAACAAAACGTATGTCCGGGCTCCCGTTATATCGCGACGTTTCGGACTCTGAAAAAGTCCCTCACTGTCGTTGATAACCAATGCATCGGTATGACACATAAAATTAAAATCATTGTTCAGTGGAAGATCTTCCATCACTGCTTGGATTGTGTACACAATACCTCCTGTCTTTGGTGTACTGTCCGGAGAAGTATAAAGCCGTCTTGTAAGAGTCAGGTGTTTGCCAATGGCAGTCTCCACCTGACCAAATATCTTTATGGCAGTGGACCGGCTTATAATAACCGCGTTGGGCATCCGGCTTGCTGTCCGCCAGTTACCAACTACCATTTGCGGAGTAAAGACTTTATTGTATAGGGTATCGACTTCTATAATTTCAAGATCGTATGGCAATGATTTATCCGGAGACAGTTCAACCTGAAAAGAGCGTTCACGGGGATATGCCATACAAGAGATCGCTTCCACTTCACCCATAGCCCAAGTACGGAGTTCTTCGGATAATGCTACTTGTGTGCCGGAAAAATAGTCACCAGTCTGTTCATTATAGAGATTTAACTCGGCTATGCGGGAATAATTGTCAAAGCAATGATTGGTAGATTCTACAAAACGACTGCAATACATACATATACTAAAACACAGTAGTCCTACTGCCAATCCGATGGTGGAAATTATATTCTGTGCCTTGTACTTCCACAAGTTTCTAAATGCTACTTTGAAATAGTGTTTTATCATAATATCTTAGATTCATTCAGTTTTTATAATTTTAGCAGGATCAATATGCGCAATCTTGTTTATTTGCCAGAATAGAGTCCCTAAAGAAATACCACCAACCAATAACAAAGCTATCAAAAAGATTCCTATACCTATAGGAGCTTTCACTACAAAATCCTTTGTGTATTCATATATCAGATACCAGGATAATGGAAGAGCTACTGCAAAAGCCCCACCTAATATGACAAGATACTTGCGTCCTAGTAAAAGATATAAATCTTTCAGTGATGCTCCATTCACTTTGCGAATTGCAATGTCAAATAATGAAATACCAAACAAGCCAAGACAAACTATTACAATAGCTATACAAGCGAAAAGAGCATAAACAGAAGCTATCTGGCGATCATTTTTATAAAGTTCAGCCACATCGTCCTTCAACAAAGAATATTTAAAATCCTCTGTACCATACACTTTCTTTTGAATACTTTTCAAATAGTCAATAACTGCCTGTTCTTTGCCGGAGTGGCAATATATCTGATATAAATCACCGTCTAATTGACTACCAATCGGATGGACACCTGTACTAATATGTCCGTCATAATAATCGTCTATTACAGCAACAATAGGTTGAGCCGGAAAATCCGGGACGTTTCTTTTCATCATTTCATCAACCAGCATAGCTCCCTCACATTGCGTATATCCTAAGGCTTTCAATGCCGCACGATTTACAACGGCCACTCTATTTCTTGAGTCTTCATCCATTTCCGGCAGACTTCCATCCACAAACGCAAGATTGAAAACTTTAAAGAAATCAGGAGTAACATAAGATTGCAACAACGCAACTGTTTCTCCTTTTACACTTTGAAAGTTTGTAGAATAATAGTCTCCCAAAATAGATGAATGTCCCGTCGTCCAATACTGAATATCCGGACAACTCTTCATGAGTTGGTCTATTTCAGTAATCCTCTCTTGCCGTTGTTTGATAGTCTCCATAGTGTAAACTGCGAAATCTCGTGATTCATATATCAAGTTTGCTTGAATTACAGACTCTACACGAAAACCAGGATCGGTATGTAACATAAAATTCAGTTGCTTGCTGAAATAGATTGATAATACCACTAACAGGAAAGTAATCATATATTGCAGAAAAAGAAAGATCATACGTGAACGAACCGAATGGTTATCTGTACCTACCTTCCGGATTGAAACAGCCAACAAAGAACGTTGGCACTGCACAAACGCATAAATAGATACTAACAGAGGCAAAAACAACAAAATAGAGAATGATAATATCCCATCAAATGCAGTATACATCAGCTGACTGCCAAACATAGATGATACAGGAATATTTGTCACCTCTACAATGAGCCAGGCTACTATCATGGAAGCAGCGATCAATAAAAAGTTTTCTATGAATATTTGCTTAAACAACGCTTTTCTATCAGCTCCAAAAACTTTCCGCAAGCTATACACCTTACCTCGTTTCACCATCAATACCAGATAAAGATTGATGAAATTCATCACACCTGCAAGTAATATCAACAGGCAAATTCCTCCTAAAATAAATAGTTGGGAACGGTTTCCGCTAACTAGCATATCTGGTCCGGATCGACCAATTAAAGCCCGATCCCAATACATATCACTTATAGGAACTAGAGAGAAAGTGTATTTCCGACTATCCCCGCTACGAGCATCCTGATTGATAAACCGGGGATAACTCCCGGCCTTATTGGCTTTCATTACTTCCGTTTCTGAAGTGAAACGGATAAAATCCAAAGGCATACGCTCCCATAATGATGATAGTTTTGAAGAGAGGACCAAGTCAAAATTAAACATCCGCTTATTAATTGGTTCCTCTAATATGCCTGTCACCCTAATCTCCTTTCCATTCGAATAAGTGAAAATCTTGCCAATAGGATTTTCTTTGCCGAAAAGTTTTTTAGCAAAACCCTCCATTAACAAAACTGACGCCGGATCTTCCAAGGACACTGAACCTTGTAACACACGGTAAGGGAAAAGTTCAAAATAAGCACTATCTGCTGCCATAGCTTGAACAGGAATACGATTTGACTGATAGGTCAAATAATCATTTTCGAGCAACACGATGCGTGAACGCGTCACTATGCCACTATTATCAATGTAAACACTATCCCGGCTCCCTATTTCAGCCACACTTAATACCCGATTTCCTTCAAACGTTGTCTGTACACCATACACTTGATTACGATCAATGCAATGTGTGTCTACTGTAAGCTCACGATGAATATAACGAAGCAAAATAATGCAACAAGCTAAACTAAAGGCTAACCCGAGCAAATTAATAATAGTATATGATTTTGTACGCAACAAAAAGCGTATCGCATAGTACAATGTTTTCATGTTTTATCTATTTGTTATTTTTCATTCATTTCAAGATCAATTCTTCCGCATCGCCAAAGGTATCATATCCGGTGGTAATAACCCAATCTCCCGGCTGTAAACCTTCTACTATTTCATATTGTTGCGGATTCTGTCGACCAATATTCAATGGCACGCGAACTGCTTTTGTCTTTGTTGCATTTACTTTATAAATCCATTGTCCGCCTGTAGACTGGTAGAAGTTGCCTCGCGGAATAATGAGTGCTTGCTCCGGCTGTCCCAATTCAATCTGCACACGGAAGCTCTTGCCAACTCGTACATTATCGGGCATATCTCCTGTAAAGACAAGATCGACATCAAACATACGGTCTTTTACTTCAGGGACAACTTTCGTTATTCTTAACGGATATTTCTTCCCTTGATAATTAATGGTAGCAGGCAATCCGGTAGTAATCCGGTCAATATAATATTCACTGAGCGAAGTATGGATTTTATATTGGTCAAGTACCTTTATCTCAGCAATACTTTCGCCGGAAGACACTTGCTGCCCGGGAGTAACCTTCACAAAGCTAAGCTGTCCTTTTATCGGAGCCGTTACCACTAAATTATTCAAACGTTCATGAACGCGTTCATATTTTTTCCGTTCTCTTTCTCGGTCGTTGCGGATAAGTTCTTTACGAATCATTGTCACAGCAGAATCGTGCCGCAAGCTCTCCTGTTGCAAAGCTGCATTTTTTTGTTTATAATTATACTCATCTTCAGCTACTTGCAACTGGGCCTTACTCTTTACTCCCATTTGATATTCCTCACGGTCAAGAGCAATGCTTTTTTTCAGACGCTCAAGCTCATAATTATTCGTCAAGGCCTGCTGTTTCAAATTCAGGCTCTTTTGCTCCATTTCAATCTCCTGCTCCTGGTAGGTAATCATTTGTTTTTCCCATTCATCACGCTGATCTTCAATGTTACGAAGTAGGTCCGGATTAGAAAGAATAAGAATAGTATCACCTTGCTGAAGTAAACTGCCTTCTTCACCTACTATGCTTTCTACACTTCCTGCTTCGCGGGTATTGACTTTAATTGTCAATATAGGTTGAATTAGTCCTTCTACATCTACATATTCCATAAAGTCAGCATCTTTCACTTCCGCTATCTGAATATTCTCGGCATCAACACGCAGCTTCCTGGGACCTAATGAAAGGACGATTACATAAATCAGAAAGGAGATAAACAAAAGTCCTCCTGTCAGATAGTATCTATAACGAATGTACCACGGTTTCTTTTCTAATTTTATATCCATGAGGTTATATAGTTTTTATATTTATATCAATTATAAAAAATCATTCTATCCTATTCAATGAGGAGATTATAATCCTCCGTCAGCAACTTGTTACTCTCAAAATCATAAAGTGTCATGCTACGGAGTGTGTAATACAAACTCCAATAGTTGTATAAAGCCGATACATAATTACGGCGTGCACTATCTTTTTCTGAAATGGAAGCGTTCAAATCAAGAATGGTAGATTTTCCCAATATATAAAGTTTACGGGCAACTTCATTCCTCCGTTGGGCGGTTTCATCTGTACGGGCAGCGATACGGACACGTTGCGTTTGCAGATTAAACTGCTTCACCAGTTTACGGACATTCAGTTCAAAATCCGTCCTGTTTTGTTCCACCTGCGTATAAACCAGGTCACGGTTAGAACGGGCTACCCGTACCTGTCCCTTTCCCCGTCCCCAATCTAAAATTGGTAGGGAGATACTTAAACTTACATATTGTTGATCTAAAAGGTTTCGATAAGCCTCTGGTAATTTATCCGCTGTCTGTGTCAGTCCGAAACGAAGATAAATGTCTGCTTTCAAACCTGCATTGGCACGGGCTCTCGCAACCGCACTTTCACTTTCCAGCTTGCGCCGTTTCATCGTTTGTATATCCGGGCTATTCTCATACGCCAATGCTAGCGCCTCATTCAGATTAATACTGAAATCCGGTATACGGGAACTGACACGTACACGAATCTCCCTCTCTTCCTGAATGCCCAGATATGAACGGAGTTCCTGCATACAGTTATCCATTTCAATACGGGCGTTCATACGATTTGTTTCTTCTGTAAGACGGTTAAGCTCCAGTTGCAGCATTTCATTCTCCGTTATTGTCCCGATATTGTAACGTCCTTGTGCATAGCGATATAACGTGTCGGCATTCGCATAATTAAAGGATGCTATGTCATAATTACTTTGGGCAGTGGCTAGAGCAAAAAATTTATTAATCGCATTGGCAGATACAAGTTCTAATGTCTCTACATAGCTTTTCTTTGCCTCCTGATAGCGTACCGGTTCTATTCGTTTATCCCATTTCAAACTATTGTAGCCGAAAAGCGATTGCCGGTATCCTATCATGATAGGTGAAGTCTGCCACGAATATTTATGTTCGCTGAACAAATCCATACGTTGTGCGGACGTTTCAAGAAACAAGGAACCTCCTGTCCAAGGTATGTTTTGTGAAAGATTCAAAGTCAGATCAGTATTCAACAAATTCTGCTCAACAAACTTAACGGAACCGTCCCCCATTGTTATCTTATTAATGGCACGATTCAGATTAGGATCGGATGTCAAGTTCAAAGTCGGTAAATAGTTGGCACGATAATATTTATAATTCCAATAAGCCGAACGGAAGCTATGACGTGCCGTCTGCGCATCGGGAGACTCTAGACGAGCAATCTTCACAACTTGTTCCAATGACAGTTCTGTTGTCTGATCTTGAGCAGCCAATAATTCCGTCGCCAGGATTCCAATACTTATGCAGATTATTTTCAGATTCATTCTTAGTTTTATTTGTTATTTATAATTCAAAACCTGTGCCATTTATAAAATATTTGTATATCAATGAAATATACTTGTTTTTCTTTTTAAAATAGCGTGCAAATACGCACGAAAATAGTGCGTAATCGCACATACAACACATGATTATTATCCATATCTTTGCCGGTGCAGTAAAGGAAAAAGATTATATTCTAATTAGCTAAAAGAATGGAAGAAGTAAACAAACTGGGAAAGATACTTATAGTAGATGATAACGAAGATGTCCTCTTCGCTCTAAACCTGCTGTTGGAACCTTACACAGAAAAAATAAAGGTAGCCACCACTCCCGACCGAATCGAACATTTCATGACCACTTTTCAACCTGATCTTATTTTATTAGATATGAATTTTAGCCGTGACGCTATTAGTGGTCAGGAAGGATTCGAAAGCTTGAAGCAAATATTGAAAATCGATCCGCAAGCGATTGTCATCTTTATGACTGCCTATGCAGATACTGATAAAGCAGTACGGGCTATCAAAGCCGGTGCAACAGACTTTATCCCCAAACCGTGGGAAAAGGAAAAACTACTGGCCACTCTTACTTCCGGAATGCGATTACGTCACTCTCAACGGGAAGTAAACATTTTGAAGGAGCAGGTAGAATTACTTAGCGGTCAGAATTCTTCGGAAGGAGATATTATAGGAGAATCTCCTGCCATGCAGGAAGTTTTCACCACAATAAATAAATTAAGCAGCACAGATGCCAATATCCTTATTTTAGGAGAAAATGGAACAGGAAAAGACGTAATCGCCCGTCTTCTCTATCGCTGCTCTCCTCGATACGGCAAACCTTTTGTCACGATTGACCTGGGAAGTATACCCGAACAATTGTTTGAGAGTGAACTGTTCGGTTTCGAAAAAGGCGCTTTCACCGATGCCAAGAAATCAAAAGCGGGACGAATGGAAGTAGCAACCAACGGGACTTTATTTCTGGATGAAATTGGCAATCTATCACTTCCTATGCAATCCAAATTACTGACTGCCATCGAAAAAAGGCAAATCAGTCGTTTGGGAAGTACGCAAACCATTCCCATCGACGTCCGTTTAATATGTGCCACCAATGCTGATATCCGTCAGATGGTGGAAGACGGGAATTTCCGTCAGGACTTATTATATCGTATCAACACGATTGAAATACATATACCTCCACTCCGTGAACGTGGCAATGACATCATCTTGCTTGCTGATCACTTTCTGGACCGTTATACCCGTAAATATAAAAAGGAAATACACGGACTGACCCGGGAAGCCAAAAACAAACTGCTGAAATATGCATGGCCTGGAAATGTGAGAGAACTTCAACATACGATAGAACGTGCTGTAATCTTGGGAGACGGCTCCATGCTAAAACCTGAAAACTTCCTTTTTCATGCGACACCTAAACAGAAAAAGGACGAAGAAATGGTACTGAATCTCGAACAACTGGAACGGCAGGCCATTGAGAAAGCGCTCCGGATCAGCGACGGAAACATCTCCCGTGCTGCCGAATATTTAGGAATTACCCGTTTTGCATTATATCGCAAACTTGAAAAATTAGGCTTATGAAACGATTTGAGTTCAAAGTAGCATTGCACATCTTAATTATTTTTCTGCTTTCTATCGGCAGTTGTCTGCTGTATCAAAGACAGTTATGGTTCAGCACTACCGTCTGTATTCTCTTTTTGATAGGTGCCGGTATGCATCTCTACCGAATACAGTTCAAGCAAATCACCTTGTTACGACGATTGACGGATGGACTTCGCTACAACGATATGACGCAGAATCTTCATCCGCCTTTCAAAAATAAGATGATGGATGAGTGGGCACAGGAGCTTTCTAATGCATTGAAGGACTTTCGGGGAAAGTTATTGGCAGAGGAAGTCAAGCATCAGTATTACGAGAGTTTATTAAATAAAGTAGATACTGTCGTACTCGTAACCGATGCTTCCGGGCACATTGAATGGATGAATCAGGCTGCAGTGGCCCATCTGGGGCAAATATCACAACTACCGGACGTACTTCAGGAGGCTTCTATCAGCAATGATATGTCCATGATCCGCATCGAGCAGAATGGTATCGTTCTGGAAATGGCTATTTCCTGCACCACATTTGCTACACAGGGGAAGAAACAGCGGTTAATCAGTCTGAAGAATATTCATTCTGTACTGGAACGTAATGAAATGGAGGCCTGGCAAAAGCTGATTCGTGTATTAACACACGAAATCATGAACTCCATCACTCCTATTATTTCTCTTTCGGAAACGTTAAGTGAAAGGGGAATCCCCGAATCACTCGGAGAAAAGGAGTATTCTGCTATGTTGCAAGCTATGCAGACTATTCACAGAAGAAGTAAGGGATTACTAGGATTTGTGGAGAATTACCGGCGACTGACACGAATTCCGATACCTGTCCGTACTAAAGTATCTGTTGCAGAATTGTTTATGGACTTAAAGAAATTATTCCCGGAAGAGTATATTCATTTCGAAATGCCTGCATCTGATTTATTTTTATATGTAGACCGGGCACAGATAGAGCAAGTGCTTATCAACTTGTTAAAAAACGCCCGCGAAACATGCGAGCGAAAAATAGATAAAGAGATACAGATAAAGTTTTTCTCTAAAGACAACCCGACATTAACAATATCTGATAATGGCGAGGGAATTCTAACAGATGTTTTGGACAAGATTTTCGTTCCTTTCTTCACCACCAAAACATCCGGTTCGGGCATCGGATTGAGCCTGTGCAAACAGATCATGACTTTGCATGACGGAAGTATTAACGTAAAATCAGAAATAGGGAAAGGAAGCTGTTTTATTCTTACTTTCCCTAAATGAGAACCACCGAAAACCTCCCGAATCCTTTAATACGATGATTAGTCTGGGTAGTAGAGGAATTACTTATCCTCTACTACCCAGACTATTTGTATCGGGATTTAACTCCTTAACCGCCTCTTTGACCGCTTTATTAGTTGGCTTGCGATATGCTTCCGCTTGTTGAACGGGGACAATCTCATTCACCATTCTTTCATATCCTTTTTGCTCTAACAAGTGGACTTCTTTTTCACCTGTTTCTTTTTGTTTTCTTGTTTTCATAAGGCTTTTCATTTTAAAATTCTTATTTATAAAACAGCAAACATCGAAAGATAGTTCATACTCACAGATAATTTATGTACGGGGCAACCACCCCCAATATACCATTATGAGCTTGTTCACTCCGGTACAGTTATGAACAATTTAATATTCTTTCTCTATAATAGGCACAATTCTTCCATCCCCTTCACTCTTCCTCTGTATCACCGATTAACAGGGAGTTTTCAGGTGAAGAGCCGTTCTTTCACCTTCTTTTCATCGTGAACAAAATCAAATAGCCGCTTACCCTGATTACATCATTGAGCAAGATTAGTCAAGCTATTTCGTTATTAGTTTCAACCCCATTTGAAACTAAAAGTTTCACGCCTTGAAACAAAGTGTTTCAAGGTTAGAAACAAAGTGTTTCACACCGAGAAACGAAGTGTTTCAAGGATTGAAACTATTTTTGAAACCTAATCGCTTACAGGTGAAGAGGTGGTGAAGTTGTTGCCCTTCACCCGCAAACTCCCTATTCATCGAAGAGACAGAGAAAAGGTGAAAGAGGAGATGAAAAGATGAATTACGATGTCCGATGAT
>ERZ773208.1915-NODE-1915-length-15146-cov-21.704592_pt1 | contig 15146 bp, 20 predicted proteins | sample MGYA00581006_ERZ773208 | MGnify/ENA primary metagenome ERZ773208 (study PRJEB29015, sample SAMEA2737793) | human gut metagenome | biome: human gut; feature: human-associated habitat; material: faeces | place: China | collected 2012 ... | reverse complement strand
TGGATCATCTGTATCGGATTCTGTCAAGCCTCCGTTCCAAGTTTTGCCGTCCTCGTCGGTAACGTTTTCAGCGGGGTCAAAGAGCTGGACAGTATCACTGTTGATGGTTGTGACTTTGGCTGCCTTTCCTGCACCTTTTCCTCCAGGGATTCCTTGATCTCCAATTCCTCCGTATTTTTCCTCGGTGAGGGGATCTGTGTATCCAGCCTCCGGGGCTTGTGCTCCAGCTGTGGTTGCAGCGCCGAGTTCTGTATCGCTGCCGGCAGAGCCATCCGGATCATCCGGGTCATAGGCAGCACCCAGGCCACCTACGCCGCAGCTGTATACAATAGAGTCTATCCCGGAGATATCCAGGGTTCCTTCAAGGATTCTGGCACCCGCGCCCGGAACACCGCCGTCTCCGCCCGCACCGCCGTTCGCAAGTCCGCAGCCGCGTAACTGGTTCTCAAATGGTGGAGGATCGGTCCAGGATACAGATGGCGACGTGCCAACATCCCCACCTTTTTGCCCGCAATGTCCACCCTGGCCTCCGCTTATTAAAACATAGCGGATTAAAGTTGTTTCGGTAGGAATTTGATAAGTCCCTGATCCGGTGAGCACGATGCGCTCATCCAGCGTCTGGGAGTCATCCACCTGCGGCGGCTTGAATCCCACCAGTGCAGATACGGTGGCCTTGAGCGTTCCGGATATTTTGATGTCCAGGCTCTTGAGGCACGCCTGGACCATCTGTCGGTCAAACGGATCATAGATGCCGACCACATTGCCATCCAGCTGTTGTCCCGGCAGGATGTCTCCGTCAAAAGTAGCCAGGCAGGCGTAATACTGCGCCAGACGCTGGGCCACATCGGATGAGTTGACCAGGGACACCAGAGTGGCGTCCGATACAGTCACCGCATTGGGCTCTGCTGCCTGGGAGACATCAGCTGAGACCTGGCGGGTATTGTGGATATAGGCCGAGCCTATAAGTGTGCCATTTCCAGCCGTGATCTTGGCATAGTTGGCATTGCTCTCCAAAATGCTGAACCCAGAGGCACGAAGGTTGTACGCGGGCTCGGAGAATGTGATGATATCGCCCTGCCGGGACTGTCCCTCAAAGAGCGTGACCTCCTCTCCCCCCTGAACGTACTGGTGCTCTGTGACAACCACTTGCGTGACCTTTGCCCCGTAGGACATACTGGGACCCTGGTAGATCTGCGCCTGCGTGATATTGGCGGTATACCCGTCCCAAAGCCGCTCAATGTGGAGGACTCCATCCAGATCATCCCTGATCCATGCGCCGACGGCAAACAGGATCTGCGCCAGATTGTCCCGGCGGGATGCGATTGGCAGCCAACCATATATCTGTACGTCTTGCAGATTGGTTTTGACGATGCAGGTCACCGGGCCGCAGATTTCCGGGATAACTTGTCCCACGGTCTGCCCGGTGTAGATGCCGCCGTAGTGTTGCTCCCCGTGGATGAGCCGCCCAATGGCGGACATTGCGGATATTGCGTACTCGTCCGGGCCCGTGCGGGTGATGTCCTGGATGTAAAAATAGGCCGGCAGATCTGTGCCGTGGATATAGGTCAACCGGGTATCTTGCTCGAATTCGAGGATGCTGCTGTCACTGCACCGGACTGTGGCGTTTAAGGTGTTTGGCTCCAAACTGTCCGCAATCAGGGACGTGGCGCGGTAGATTTGTGCGGAGCGGATGTCGTCATCCTCAAACACCCATTTGCTGTAAATAATCTGATTCATGTAGGCGTCCTCTGTGGCTTTTTGGCCGTGAACTGTACCTGCAGGCCTCCCCAGCGTGTGCGGTTGGCCACTTTCCCCCGATAGAGGTCTGTACCTTCGGAGACCATTGCGTCAAAGGTGATGGTGCTCTGCCCATACGGGAGGGTAAGGCTGTGGCTGGGGACTGGGGCTGAGATTGCCTCGTAAAAGGCATCGTAGTCGGCCGGAAACCGGGGATCCGGCTCCACCTCCATGGAATAATCGTAATAGGTGCCCATGAGGTCTCTGGTGTAGTCTCCGGAAAGCATTGTTCCGGCGTTTTGGCCTTCGTCCAGCCGGAAAGATCGCCCCAGGGTCTCATAGCGCACATTGAGCCGGTAAGATACACCATCCATGATAACCTGCACGCTCATACCCCCTTTGTGCTGACCAGGCGCACGCCTTGCCGGGCGGATTCCTGATCCAGCGAATAGGAGAGATTCCGCGTAAATCCATCTGCTGCCCGCAGCACAATGGTGATCTGCCCAGTCCCTCCGCGCTCGGCCATGGCATCCCGGGCGGCCTGCTTGATGGTGGAATAGGGAGCAACCACCTCCGGCTCCTGCCGGTTATCGCCCAGGACGGCCAGGAAAGGATTGTTTGGCGGAATCACGCCGCCGGACGCAAATGCGGGGATGCTGTAAGTCGAAGCGTCCGCCATGGTACGGCTCCCGGAACCGGATGTTGTGACCTCAATATCTCCGCCTTTCCCGCCAAGGCCCAGCAGATCAAGGAGCCAACCCACCGCATCCGCAAGTAGTCCGATTAGGAGCGTCACTGCATCAATGACAGTGATAATATTTTTGAGGATAAGGTTGATAATTGGGGACAACGTTTCCAACAAATCCGCGATGGCAGATATCAACTCAAGGACGCTTGGCCCAAAGGCTTCGGCCAGCTGTGTCTTGAGGTTCGCCACAGACTGTCCCAGTATGGCCAAAGTATCATCCATCTCCAGTTGAGCCTGCCGTGACTCACGGATGGCCTCACTGTTTTCGTAGAAAGACTCGCTGGCGGTCTTGTATGTGTTAGATAGTGTGTCCATCAACAGCCGAGCGCGGAGGCTCTCGTCATTCAGCATAGATAGCTGGCTATTTACTTCCTCCTCACTCAACCCGACCCAATTCAAGGCGTCCGCCAGGGTTCCGGTGACTTGTCCGGTTTTGGCCGTTTCATTGGCCGCTTCAATCAGCGATTCAATTGGGATGGATTCTCCAAAGGTGCCATAGACGCCTGCGGCAATGTCGATCCACTCTGCCACATCCTGCTCGTTTGTGGCAAGCTGGGATAGCAGCTGGGACGCCTCTGTGGCTTGCCCCGTATCTCCGAGAATCGTGTAAAAGCCCTCATAGGCCTGCTTCGCCGTGTCCGCCCCGAATCCCGCGGTCTCAAACGCGGTATTCAGCAGGGCCATGGATTCCCGGTACTCCTCCGTGGCTTCGTCTAGATTCCAGATGGCCTCAGCGGCCTGAAGCGCAATATCCAGCAGCTTGGTCATTGCGCCGCCCACAAAGTTGGAAATGACCCCGTCCGCCAGGGAAAAGCCATCGTCCATCCCGTCTGCGGCATCGCCCACGTCGTTCAGACTGTCCGAAGAGTCCTCCGCGGAGTCATCCACATCGTTCAGCCTCTGCTCAAAATCCCGGAGTTCCTGCTCCGCGAGGGACGCCCGGGCCCGCGTCAAATCCAGCTCCAGATTGAAATCATCCAGCTGGCTCTGACTGAGAGAGCTGTCGAGATGATTCGCAGCATCCTCCATCTGCGCCAGCCGATCCGCCGCGAGGGCGGACTGCTCCGCCAGAAGCCGCTGCTTCTGGGCAAGCAGCTCTGTATTGGTGGGGTCCAGTTTTAGAAGCCGCTCCACATCCCGCAGGTTCTTCTGCACAGTAGTAAGCTGTGTGTCGGTCTCGCGCAGCGCCTGGCTGAGTTTTGTGGTGTCGCCGTTGATCTCAATGGTGATGCCTTTGATTCTGCTTGCCAAAACGGGACACCTCCTTAAAAGCTGTCAAAATCGTCCTGTGTCGGGAGCTGCTCGTACGTACAGTGGTCATTGGCGGCTTCCGTCATCATGTCCCAGACCATTCCAATCGTGAGCAAGTCCAGGTCTGACATGGATAAGCCCATCTGTGCTGCCCGCAGCAGGAACAGGGCAGTAGTCATCGACCGGTCTATCGGCCTTGTTTTTTTTTAGCCTCCACAAGGGTCCGGATATTTTCCGTCCAGAGTTCGGAGATCACGGGGAATACCATGTAGATGCTGAAGGAGCTGAAGGTCTCCAGCCAATCCTCTACGGTATTTGCCTCTATGCTGGGGTCCGCGTGCTTGGCCATCAGGAACGCCACATTTTCAAAAACGGTGAGCATGTCCACAGGGACACTCTTTTTCTCCTTCTGGGCCTTGAGGATCTCTTTACGCATGAGGGCCATGTCCTGCATGATGTCCCGGTGGAACCGGATCCTGTACAATCTGGGGATTGCGGCGGTCGCCCGGAACGTCACCGGGCGGCCGTCAATCTCAATCGTTTTCTCCATGGTCAGCCTCCGTTAGAGGTGACCGTGGCAACGCCGCCGGCCATCGCCTGGTCATCGGCGTTGACCTCCACCACAGCGATCTGCTGCCCGGTGGTGGCGGTGAGCTCCTCGCTGCCGTCCCAGTCGGTCCATCCGTCACTGAGCGCCTCTCCATAGGCCGGAAGCGCCACAGAGGCGGAGGTCTGATACTTATAGCTGTTCCCGCTGGTCAGCTCGGGAGCGACTGTCAGAGCTGTCTTGCCGGACGTCGCGCCGGCGGCACTGGTCACCACCAACTGCCCAAGCGGCTTCCATACCGCGTCATACCAGCCAGCGTACTGGGCGGCCGGCGTGTCCACCGTTGTCCGGGCCTTTGTATTGCCGTTGGGCAGGGGCGAGGCCGTCAGGTTCATCGTCTCGGTGGAGGGTTCCTTGGTGTTGGTCGTGGTGCCTCCTGAGACGCTGGGGCGGGTGCATGTACAGTTGTACAGCACATGGCGGGTGGCTTTCTTATCGCCGTCAAACTCAAAGAGCAGGGCAAAGGGACTTGTCTGGTTGTTGATATTCTCCACCAGCACCTGTGCGGCCTCGTCCATGGTCTCATGAAGCACATCCTGGCGGAACCGATCGGGGATCAGCGCGACCTCGAAAGTGCCGGAGTAACCATCATTCGCAGCGGTCACAAAATACGCCATGTTGTCGGCATAGAATGTCGACGTATCACCCTGGGCGTCCATGGTCAGGTTGACAGATCCGGGAATGGGAACGGGGTTCCCGTATGTAACCGTTCCGTCCTCGCCGATGGTAAGGAGCGCGTAATGGGCATTTTTGAGGCCGTATTTGACCTTGTTAGGAGTATTGGTAGGCATTGTCACACCTCAATTTCGTATATGATCTCATAGCATTGCTCGTCATCCAGGTATTCCTCAGACTTTTCCCAGCACAGGTCCTTCAAAGCAGCCTCTACCGCGTTTTCTGCTTCCAGGTCCTTGCTTTCCGTGTACAGCTCAATGGTGATGCGGTTGATGACCTGATACACCACATCATCGGCATTAAAATTGTTCGTGCTGGCGAACAGATAGCAAATAAAGGGGAGCGGCGGGGCATTTCCCACAGGGAACGCCCGGTAAGCCACCGGAAGGCCGGTTGTTTCCAGCAGTTTTTTGATTTCCTCCAGGCTCATGGACTTCCTTCCCCCAATTTCCTCCGAAGCTCTTGTTCCAGTTCGCGCTCTGCGAATTCTTCCGCAGGGGCGATATGTGGGAACGCCCGTGTCCGTCCACCGTTCCTTTTGGCGTGGCCGTTCTCCAGCAGGTGGGTCAGCTGATAGTGCTTGCGGTTGTATACGGTGATCTGGATACTGCCGGTGTTATCATAGGTTTTTTTCTGTGCCCATGACTTTTTGTAGGCCCCGGATGCCGAGGGGCTCTTCTGCTTGACAACCTTCACGGTTTCCTTTGCCACGGCGGTTACGGTTTTTTTGACCGTATCAGCGACCTCGTTGGCATATATATCGAGTTCTTCGGAGACGGCATCCACCAGGTCCTCAGCTCTGATGTTCACTCTGCACTCCTACCTTTCGCTCCAGATACAGCTCCATCTCATCGGACCCCTGGCGGAGATAGGTGCGGTAAATGCTATATCGCGTCCCGTGGTACTCCGCCTCCGGCTGACCGCTGTAATTGATGATCGGGGTGGTAAAGACCAGCTCAGGCTTTCGGCCTTCCTGGCCGGCGCTGTACCACTCCGCACGGTTGACGGAGCTGATGGACCCAAATATCTGCTGTGTCAGAGGCGGCCCGGCCGGCACAAAATCGCCGATGTCATTCTGGACCAGCTGCGGCTGCACCAGGACCAACACGTCATCCATCAGGTCCCCCTCGCTTTCTGGGAAAACAGGCGGTTGTTCAGCGCCCACCGAAGCATCCGGGGCATCTGCACGTTCTCCTCGCGCCGGCGGCGATAGAGATACGCCGCATACATCTCCACCAGCATCCCATCCTCAACGCTCTCCGTCAGGGTGATGCCTTCGCGGGATATATAGGACCGGGCGGCAGTGATCAGCTGCCCCAAATATGTATCCATTGCAGATGTTGAGATCTGCAAATCCACCTTTAAGGCGGTCAAGATCGCCTGCTCGCCCATGTCCAATGTCTCCTTTCGCTTTGCTGAATTTCATGTCATGCCACGTGTCCGATTCGGACACACGGCCGATTAGCCCGCTGCGCCGGTAATGTTGAGTGTGTAGACCCGCACCGCATTGCCTTGGGTCACCGTCACGGTGATGGGGGTCAGGGTGGAGGCAGTCAGGGTGACGGTACCGCCGTTACGCACGTTCTTGCCGTTTGCGGAGATGGCCACCTGTGCCGCCGCCTGGGCCGGGGTAGCCTCGATCTTCAGGGAGTTGTTGGTGGCCGTGGCGGTGTAGGTGTATGTCTCCGGATCAAAGGAGATGGAGGCGCCGGTCAGAGTCAGATTCGCCAGCTGGGCATCGTTGGCGGTATCCGCCGCGAAGTCCATAGCGGTGGTCACCGCCTGATTGTTGATGTTGATGGCCACGAAGGCGCCGGGAATGATAGGCTGGCCGTCCGCCCGCTCCTTTCCCTTGAACACGGTGTTGTCCTGGATGAACTGCACCTCCCGGCTCTGCTCAATGGTCATACCGGCCCGCTGTGCCCACAGGTAAAGGTCTCCATATCCGCCGACGATATCGCCGTCCGGAATGAACTCCAGGATATCAATATCACCGGTAACCACAGGCAGAGACCCGAACAGATTGGCCACCACGTCGCCAGTGGCGGTAAAAGTGATGAGCTTGCTTTTCAGAGTGGCATAGGTCTTGCTGTTCATCGCCCAGAACATGGTTCCACGGTTGTACTTGGTGTAGGTGGCCCCAGTAGCTTCCATCAGCTGGGCCCAGAACTGGGCGCCGGTGACGCTGTCACCGCCGATCTTCAGGATATTGCTCTCATGCAGGTCCACCCAGGCGGGCGCGTTGGCGGGGTAGTTGTCCGGGGCGGTGGCCTGGGCCAGGCGGGTCACAATGCCCATGGGCATGTGGTAGGCGCTGCCCTTGCCGTACAGGATGGCCTTGTCCTTGGCCAAGCCAATGGACTCGGACAGCATCTCCACGATCCAGCTGGCCAGATTGATGTCGTTGTCCTCCAGAATGGAGTTGCACACGGGCACAAAGCCGGCGACCTTGTAGCTGTCCAGGGTAATCTGATTAAACACGAAGGTCAGTTCGTTAATGGCACCGCACATCTCGGTCCAGACGGCCTCTGGAACGGTGCCCGCGATGGTCTGCCGGGCCTCGCCGGTCACATTGCGCATCCGAACCCGGTTCATCAGCTTGGAATACCGGAACATGTTTTCCGCAATCAGGTCCAGGAACACCACCGGGATGGTTAGCTCCGCACCGGTCACCGCCCGGCTCTGGCCCTTCATGCCGCGCATCTTGCCCAGGAACTCCTGTACCTCCGGCTGCGCTACGATGGCCTGCCGCTGCTCCATGGGAAGGGCATCAAAGGCCCGACGGCCCATGGGCAGGGAACGAATGTTAATCTTGGTTTCCATGTGTACGTCACCTCTCACTTTCTCCCGCTTTTCCGGGGTCTTGGGAGCCGGGGCCTGGCGCTCCAGGTCCGCTAGCTCGGTCTCCAGGCTCTCAATGTCCGCAGACAGGGTCTGCTTGGCAGTCTCGTGGGCGGCCTTGTCCGCCTCAAAGGCGTCCACCTCGGCGGTGACGGCGGCCTCTTGCTCGGCGTTGCCGGGCTCCACCTCGCCGATGGCCGTCTCCAGCTCCGCCTCCCGGGTCTGAAACTCAGCATCCTTGTCCTCCAGGGCCTTTAGCTCGCTGCGCTTGGCATCCAGCTGCCGCTTTAGAATCAGGATCTTCAGCATGATTTTTCTCCTTTCGCTCCAAAAAATCGTTGTCTATCAGGCATCCGCATGGACGCCTCGCAGTCTCGCCAGCGTCTTGGCTTTCCAGGCCTCGCTGCGCCGCTTCTTCAGGTCGGCGAACTCAGTGCGCCGGACCTCTACGGAGGTGTCCGTGTAGGCCGGGAAGGTCACCACGCTTACCTCGTACAGCCGGACCTTTCGGATGATCCACACCGTGGGTTCGCCGTCCTGATACTGCACATCCTGGTCCAGGATGTCAAAGCCGAAGGAGCACTGGGACACGTCACCCCGCTTGACCCGCTCGTACAGGTTCATAGCGTCCTGGTCTGCCTGGTTGACGATGATGGAGCCCCACAGTCCCGTCTCGTCGGTCCGCAGGGTCAGGGTCCCCGCCGTGGTCCTGCCCAGCACCAGCGTTGTGTCGTGGTTGGTCAGGGCCCGGACATCGCCTTCCGTCTCCCCGTCAAAGGCGCCCGGGGCGATGGTCTCATAGGCACCATCCCACAGGTCATAGCGGGAATTGTAGACAGCGAAGTATCCCTCAATATAGAGATTGCCGTCCTCCGCCCGGGTCCGGAACTGTCCGTCCCGGGGGATTGAAAACCGTCTTTCCGTCTCACTCACCTCCGTTGAGTTTATTTTGGTCTCCCAGTTTTTCTACAGGGATGTAGTTCTCCAGGGCCAGCAGTTGGTTCATCTCCGGATCCGGCGGCAGGTTGACCCAGCCGCGCCACTCGTTCCGCCGCAGGGCCATCCGGTCCACCATCTCCGCACCGGCGCTCACCAGCTCGTTGATGGAGTAGGAAAACAGGCTCCAGGAGTTGAACCGGAAAAACCAGCCGGGCGAATACAGCAGCTTTTTCGTCAGCTCCTGCTCCATGTTCCGGGCCAGGGGCATGATCGTTGTGTTGATGAAGTTGTTCCAGGCGTCCCGATTGAAGTCTCCCACGCCCAGCACGAAAGCCGGGATTCCCAGCACCGCCGCCACGGTCCGCTTGTCCAGCGTCACCATGGCGTCCAGGGCCAGATCACTCAGGGTCAGGGGCTTCACCTGCTCCACCTCAAACTGCTCCGCCGGGATCATCCAGGGCTCTCCGGCTCGGGCGGTGTCAATGTAGCTCTCCAGCAGTACCCGGCGCCCCTCCGGGCTGGAAAATTCCTCCGTCAGAGCATCCACCTTGACGATCAGGGACGGTTTCCACTTGGATTCCATGAACCCTTTCTGGGTGGTCGCTGCCTGTTTTAAGTTCTGGGCCACGTCCGCCAGGGAGATCCGATACCCCGTCCCAAGCCAGGGATACAACGGATCCGGATTAAGAACGAAGTGGAGCACGTCGTCCGGATCATACTCTTTGCCGTTGACGATTACCCGGTAGCCCCAGCCGTCCGGGATAAATGCAACAAAGGCCGACGGGATGGGCTGCAGGTCCTGGATGATGCCCGCACGAGTACGTGGCCACACCACAGCGTTGCCGTTTCCCTCCAGGTACATGGTCCGCACAATCCAGTGAACGAAGTCCGCTCGTGTCATGTAGGCATTGGGCTCGATGTCGATCTTGCGGCTCAGCTCATTGAGGATGCGGACGTCCCCGTCCTCCCGGTTCTCCATCAGGTGGATGGTCATGGACCCCACCAGCCGGGCGATGGTATCAACACCGGCGCAGATCTCCGGATTTGCCGCCAGGCTCACATAGCCCTGGCAGCAAAGGCTGTCGTATGTATCCGGGGCACACAGCCATGCCATGCTCCGGGTCTGCTTAGGGCGCTCTCTGGGCGCCGGCCGCGCCCGCCGTCTCTTACTCACTTTCCAAGCCACTCCTTTGCCTTCTGGGATTTCTCCATGTTCTCCAGGTACCGGATACAGGCGAACACGGAGGCGTCAAACAGGTCGATCCGCTGCTCCGGCCGGATCTTGTCATATTGGACCATGTCGTCCGTCTTTTCCACGGCGGTCACATTGGCCACGCAGTATTCATAGGCCTCGCTGTGGAGGTAGTAGAGATTCCCGTTCTTGGCTGCTGCCTCGATATGTCGGAAGCCCTCGGACTTTTTGTAGTAATACTGCGGCTGGTCGATGATTTTGAACCGGGCATTTTTCATCGCCACGAAGTATTCCCGGCAGAATTTCCGGTCATGGCCCACCTGGCGGATTTTGAAGCCCCGCCGCCGCATGTCGATGAACCAGTTGACCACATCGGCGTGATTGACCGTCGGGGAGTTGCACAGCGTCAGCCATCCATCATCCGCCCAGCCGAACAGCGGGATTTGATCCTGATCCGCCTTGACATGGGCCGCCACCACCGGGAAAAATGCGTGGGTGATGATAATATCCACATCCTTGTAGTGGCCGAACAGGGCCGCCGCCGTCAGGTCGTGGAGCTTGGAGAGGTCCGCGCCTCCATACCAGTCAATGGGCAGCTTGGCCAGCTGCTCCAGCGTCCAGTCGTAGCCCGCATCGCTCTTGCGGAACTCATCGATGTCGAACCAGGCCCGCATAGCGTTGGTGTAGACATTCAGCGATTTTGCGAAAAAGTCCTTTCGCTGCTGCGGGTCGTTGACCGCCTGCAGAGCATCGTTGAGGATGTCCGCCGGCCGGATGCTGACACCGTACGCCGGGTTGGCCATCTCCTGGATCTTGGGATCCGTGAAGTCCACGGTCCCGTCCTTGACGCCTTCTGGTGCGCAGCACATGAAGATAAAATACTGGTCATCCCTGATGGTCCCGTCCAGGACCTTGCGGCAGTATTTCAGCCGCTGCCCCAGGAAGCCCTGCTCATTGTCACCGGCCGTAGAGATGCCGATCATCAACTTGTTGGTGTAGGCCTTCATGGCCTCCCGGATGATGTTGTACTGCTTCGGGGTCTTGTAGGCGTGCATTTCGTCTGCGATAGCCACGTTGCAGTTCAGGGAATCCTGGCGGTCCGGGTTGGCCGCCAGGGCCTGGATGAAGATGGACCCGTCCCCCAGGTCGCCTTGAATGCTGTGCTCCTGGTTGTTGTCGATCACCCGGAAGTTATCCTTCTCCCCCATCTGCTCCAAGTTGAAATTGATGAAGTTGAAAGACTCCAGGCTCTGCTTCAGGGCCGCAGCCACAATGTAGACCTTGGACCCGCTCCGCCGGTTCAGCAGCGCCAGGCCCCAGGCCAGCGCCGCAGCAAACGACGTCTTGATATTTTTCCGGGGGATATAGATCAGGGCCTCCTTGTACCGCCGCTCCTTGGTCCCCGTCAGAAAGAATCCCAGAAGGTTGTACACGATGAACTTATGGAATGGCTCCAGTAGGAACGGCTGCCCCCGCAGCGGGGTCCCGTCCAGGCGCTCTCCCTGCTGGTGGACGAAGGTGGTCTCGATGATCCGGATTACAAACTCCGCATCCCTAGGTCGGAAGTCCCAGGTTGGGTCATCCAGATCCCGTTTGAACCTCTGGCACGCCTGGATCAGCTCCTGGCAGGCGATCTTCCGCCCCTCTAGGATGGAGTCCACATACTCCATGACCGTCGCCCAGTTGGGGAAACGCTCCGCCTTTTTACGGGCCATCCTTCAGCGCCTCCGCCAGCCTGGATTTCTTGGGCTTTCCCTTTCCGGCGTCGGCCCGGGACTTGGGGTTGAGCATCAGCCGGTCGGAGTACAGCAGGATGTCCTTGCGCAGGCTCTCAATGGTCATGGAGAGAGGGGATTTTTTGGCGCCGCCGTCCGCTGTCGGGGTCGCGTAATGGTAGCTTTTTCCGTCCACATACTCCGTGTTAAGCCGGTAATATTGCTCTCGCAATCCGGCGTAAATATCGATTATCGGCTCATATTCTGGGGAAAAAGTACCCATCTTTTTCATGGCCGTCACGGTTTGCGCCTTAATGGTTTCACGCGTGATTGCAATTCGCCCCAAAAGCCTCGCCTCCTCCCCGAAAAAGTCTCATACGGGGGCTCTATTGGAAAAAGTTCCACCCACCGGTCTCCAAGGGCCCCCGGCTGGGGGGCCTTGGGTGGGGGGGATCAGTACCTGCGGCCGTACGTTGCCGCCCGTGCCTTCTCCGGGTGTGCCTTGTTGTGACACCCCTGGCACAGGCTCACCAGGTTGCTGTCCTCGTAGGCCAGCTCCGGATACTCGTCCACGTGCTTGATGTGATGGACCACCACCGCCGGGCGGTTGCGTCCGTAGCGCCGGCACCACACGCAGCGGTATCCGTCTCTGCGGAGGATGGCCGCCCGCTTATGTTCCCAGCGCCTGCTGGTATAGTCAAAGCCCATGATCTCCCTCCGTGTCCGAATCTGACACGCCCAGGCGCCTGGCCCAAGCCCATCCTTCCAGAAGCAGGAGCCCGTCTGGCTCCAGCCACCTCTGATACTTACCTTTTGCCACAATGGACTCACCACCTCAATCAAACATTCCCCGTACCCGTCCCTCCCATCATTTCAGCGAGACGGGCACGCCCTTGTATCAAAGCTCCATATTGGGGTAAACTGTTTCCCAAACGTTCACATGGTAAGTATTGACTTCGCCATAATTGGCATCGAAAATCTTTTTAACCCCATAGCCCTGCCGTTGGCTCTCAAGCTTGAGCCTCCGCCAGTCAAAAACCTTATATGATACTCCATTCAGATGTGCCACTCGCTTGATGGAATACCATTCCTTGCTCCTATCTAGTTCTGTCTCAAGGGCCATGCGCTTTTCTTCTGCATCCGCAAGCGCCCGAAGCGCAGATGGATAATCTCTCGGAAGGACAGCATTTTCACTGGTGATCTTCTCCCGCATTCTTTCAAAAGCCGTCACATAAGCCGCAGTGAACAAGACGCCCTTTTCCCCGGTCATCTTGTTTGCAACCATGTCGCAGCCCTTCTTTGTGAGAAGATAGCAGGGAAGTGTTCTACCCGTACTGTCTTGATACACATGCGGAATGAAGAAATCACTAGGCGCAATTTTGCGCTCAGCTTCACTGCCCCCAGATTTGGGGTGAGTATTTTCAGACAGAATTTTGGCGTATCCTGCAATATCCCGGATAAGGTGGTCATGCCGTTTCCCAGTCATCTCAGCCACATCCCGGCTGTCCACAACATTCTTGCCGTTTGAATTGAATACCAGAAGTTCTTTCATTTGAGGGTTCTCCTTTCGTATATGTCAGGAGAGGCGGCGGGAGATCACCCCGCCATGCGTAACCCCTCAATATTGATCTTTCCGCCCCCGTCTCCTGCAACTGCTGGGCGGCATATTTGAGCGGGTGAGGATTTGCACCTCACATGGCATCTTTTCCGCTTCGCGTGCGCACACTCTACGGGGTTCTCATGCCTGAACCACTTGCGTCTACCTTATTCCGCCACCGCTCAGTCGTTATCTGCTCCGCATGTCGGCTTCGATTGCGAAACTCTGGAGCGGGTTAACGTGAAGGGAGTCCCCCGGCAGGAAACGTACAAGAGAGGCTCTCCTTTCCGTTTAATATCTGCTTACTAGATACCCTGCCGGGGGAGTGGGTTGTCCTTTGGGCCGTGGTTGGTCACAGCCCGAAAGGGGAGGAAAAAAGAAGGAGCATGGGGAAGTTACTCCCTCATGCTCCATTGTCGCATAAGTTCAACTGGCAATTCCTCAAAAAGGAGGAATTTTCAAATTTTCTTATGAGACGATAAAGGTTTAACTACGCATGGATAGTCTGTTCGTCCAAGTAAGTAATCTGTTGACACTTCAAAATAATCAGCTATTGCCTCCAGAGCGTCCGTCCCTGGTTTTCTGTTCCCAAGTTCATACCTTCTGATTTGGTCAGACGATATCCCGCACAGCTCGGAAAGCTTGTATCTGCTCAGCCTGTTTCTTTCCCTTAACCGCCTAAGCCGTTCCGGGAACTCATTCACCGGGCATCTCTCCTTTCCTGTACCACTTCATGCCGGCGCATCGCCAAGATGTATTGCAGGCCACGGATATTTGACTCCTGGCAACTCCAAGGGCCTCTGCGGCGGCTTTTTCAGACGGGTATTCAGTAACGGTCCCATCATTGCTGACAGATACCACCGGCTTAGCTGGCATCGTCCACCTCCGCCAATGCGTTAAACTCGTCTCTGTTAAGCGGCTCTGTCGGTCTTTCCTGCGGTGCTAATCCTCGGACCCGCAACGCCGTTAAAATCGCATCCGTGTTAAGCCCCAAGAAAGTTGATAGCTGCCGCATGGAGTACCCCTCTGCGCGTTTGGCGGCTACCCATTCCCACTGTGCGTCGGAGTACATATCGCCCGGGAAATGGTATCTACGAACCATCCATATCCTCCTTCTTGATCCAATACCGTCCCGCGCAGCGGTGGGCGGTAACACAGGCGGTAGAAATCCGGCAAGGGCGAACACCAACATCCTCTGCTGCAGATTTGATCGACGGATACTCCTTCCGCTGGCCGTGACGATCAATAGAGATCACTTCGGTTTCGGTCATTGTCTACCTCCCTCATGCTGCCCGCCCTCCCCGTCTCGCCTGTTCCATTTTTCGGTGATGCTCCTGACCGCTTCGCCCATATCAAAGCAGCAATTCGCCATCGGGTTTGCATAAATGCGCGTTTCTAGTCCGCACTCTGTGCATACGACAGAAAACTCTGCAACAGAAACCATAGTATTCAATCTACAGAGCATTACTTCTCCGCCGCAATGCGGGCAGTTCTTTAGCTTAAGCATGATTGCCCCCCTCCCCGTCGTGGATGGAACCGATGACTTCCCAATTACCGCCGTGAATGCAATATCCGCTTGTGTACGGTTCTCCCAAAAAACCCTTTTCTATGTCATCTTCCCATACAACTGGTTCGTCATAAACTTTATGCTTTCCGTAGTAATCGGTTTCTCGTCTTACAACATCCCCATCAAAAATCTTCTTCCCGTTCTTGTCGGTCAGACCGGTGTACTGGCAGACCGTGGAGGGGTCGACCTCGTACTTGTTTAGGACATCTGGAATATAGTCCTCGCAACAGATAAATGCTGTGCCGCCCTTGTATGTAATCAGACTTCCTTCCACCCA
>ERZ773208.1885-NODE-1885-length-15362-cov-3.417456_pt1 | contig 15362 bp, 10 predicted proteins | sample MGYA00581006_ERZ773208 | MGnify/ENA primary metagenome ERZ773208 (study PRJEB29015, sample SAMEA2737793) | human gut metagenome | biome: human gut; feature: human-associated habitat; material: faeces | place: China | collected 2012 ... | reverse complement strand
GAAGAACTGAGAACCACCTGTATTAGGGCCAGCATTTGCCATGGATAATACGCCAGGGCCATCATGTCTTAAATCTTTGTGGAATTCATCTTTAATTGTGTAACCAGGGCCACCTGTACCATTGCCATTAGGGTCTCCACCTTGAATCATGAAACCATCAATTACACGATGGAAAATTAAACCATCATAAAAATTATGTTCTGCTAAGTCAATAAAATTACCTGTTGTGATTGGTGCTTTATCTTCGAATAATTCAATTTCAAAAGTACCCATATTTGTTTCAAATACTGCAATACGATTTTTACTCATTGATTGAACTTCCTTTCCTATTTGTTCATTAGAATTTATTTGTTGCTCTGCAATACCATTACTTGTAAATAAAGATAAAGTAAATACAGATGCTAATAAACATAAAAATATAAATTTTTTCATCTCGTCTATTCTCCATCATACTTATTTTATTTAGTGATAAAATGACTCTCTCCAGGAGCTTTAGGGCACCAAATAGAGTTCATTTTCTCTTTATTAGGAAAATCTTCTGGTATTATCCAATCTTTTTCACCTACATTATGCATAGTAATTAAATTTTTAACTTCCGTAACTTTGCAAAACTCAGTTACACCTAAATCTAAAAATTCTTCTAATCTACTATCTACAGGGAAAAATGCTATATCCATTTTTAAACCAGATAAACGCATCATTTGCTTTACAAATCCATTTTTAGCAAATGCATTATTTTCTTTTGTATCACCTTTCCAATGCCACCAATTAAAATCACCTGCATGGAAAATCTTCCAATCATTTTTTTCTACAAAAAAAGAAATTCCTTCATCAGTAGAACTAAATGAGCGTACATGTATATTTTTATCATCATAAGTCATGTATTCATCTAAAATAATAGTCTTTTCTTTAGGCAATACATCAGTTACTACATCATAGCTGATAAAATATTTCGTTACCTTATCTTTAAACTCACTTATTTTAGGATTAAAATGGTCATAATGAACATGAGATACAAAAAAATAAACTTCTTTTTTATCTTGAATAATTTTGTCCACTATATTTTTTTCATCTTGATAATAATCAAAAATTATCGCGCAATCGCCTATTTCTAAAATAAAACCGCTATTTAATAAATAAGTTACTTTTACTTTGTCATACATCAGACTCACCTCAAAAAGGCATAATATACATTCATTTTCACAAATTTTAGCAATAGTGTCAAGACCTGTTTATTTTTGTCAACAAAATAATATTTTTCTAGCATGATTTTCTATTTTTAGTTATAATATCTATTGATAACTTGTAAACATGAAAAATATAAGGGGTTGAACATAATGTTTAGATTTTTAACTGCTGGAGAATCTCATGGACAATGCTTAACAGCATTAGTTGAAGGAATTCCCGCTGGTCTTAAAATAAATCTTGATGAAATAAATAGACAAATGGCACGCCGTCAAAAAGGCTATGGTCGTGGTGGTCGTATGTCTATAGAAACGGATAAAGTAGATATCTTATCTGGTGTACGTTTTGGCGAAACAATGGGCGACCCTATTACTTTGCGTGTAGTGAATAAAGACTGGGAAAACTGGACTGACCGCATGTCTGTGATGGGTACACCTACATGGACTAAAGTTACAGCTGCTCGCCCAGGTCATGCAGATTATGTTGGTATCAAAAAATATAATCGTGAAGATATCCGCGACATTTTAGAACGCTCTAGTGCTAGGGAAACAGCTGCACGCGTAGCTGCTGGAGCTGTTGCTCGTCAATTTTTAGAAGCTTGTGGTATAAAAATCGTATCTCATGTAATCAATATCGGTGGTGTAAAAGCTAATACAGATAATATTGATTATGCTAATTTACAACCTAATGATAGCGACTTAAACTGCAACGATGCTCAAGCAGAAGATAAAATGCGCGAAGCAATTCGCGATGCTGGTCAAGCAGGCGATACTTTAGGCGGAACTTTTGAAGTTGTAGTCCAAAATATGCCAATCGGTGTAGGCAGTCATATTCAATGGGATAAACGCCTCGACATGCAACTTGCTGGAGCCATGATGTCCATTCAAGCTATCAAAGGCGTTGAAATCGGCGATGGTTTTGATTATGCAAATCATCCAGGCAGTCAATTACATGATGAAATGTTCTATAATGAAGATAAAACAGTTTATCGCAAAACAAATCATGCAGGTGGTATCGAAGGTGGTATGAGTAATGGCGAGCCTATTATTGTTCGCGCTTGTATGAAACCTATTCCTACACTTATGACACCACTTCATTCCATTGATATTGAAAGTAAACAAGAAGTTTTAGCTTGTAAAGAACGCAGTGATGTTTGTGCTGTTCAAGCAGCTTCTGTAGTTGGCGAAGCTATGGTTGCACTTGCTATCACTAAAGCTATGATTGACAAATTCGGCAGTGATTGCATGGTTGATGTCCTTCAAAATTTACAAGCTTATAACGAAAGAATAAAAGGATAGGATTAAAATGAAATCTAATATTGTACTTATAGGATTTATGGGCAGTGGAAAATCTATTACAGGTAAATTATTAGCTTATCGTTTAGGTTATAGTTTTGTAGATACAGATACAGCTATCGAACAAGAATACAAAACAAAAATAAAAGATATGTTTGCTAAAGAAGGCGAAGCAATATTTCGCCAACGTGAAACAGCTACTATCCAAAAATTAGCACAAAAAAGTCATCAAGTAATTTCTACAGGCGGTGGCGTTGCTACTAAAGAAACTGATATGCAAGAGCTTCGCAAAAATGGTATCGTTATAGCGCTGACAGCTATGCCACATACTATTTTAAAACGCACTGGAAATGATAAACGTCCTCTACTTGCCAAAAAAAGCAATGAAGAACGTTTAAAAACTATTATTGAACTTATGGCTAAACGTGCTCCATTTTACAAAAAAGCTGATTTAATCATAAAAACAGATGATACAACACCACTGCAAAATGTCGAAATCATTATGAAATACTTAAAGGGTGTGAAATAATGCGCATTGTTCCCGTAAATCTCAATGAAAAATCTTATAATATCTATATTGGTCATAATCTAGAAACAACTATCATTGATTTTTTTAAAGCACAAAAATATTCTCAGAAAGCTTTAATCATCACTGATACAAATATTGCTCCACTATATGCAGACAGTGTCAAAGACTTACTCACTAAAGCTGGTTTTAATGCCAAAATTGCTATCATTCCAGCTGGTGAACAATCTAAATCTTTATCCGTTGCAGAAACACTGTATACACAAGCAATTGAACATGGTCTTGACCGCAAATCTCCTATCATTGCTCTAGGTGGTGGTGTCGTTGGTGATTTAGCTGGTTTCATTGCCGCTACCTTCATGCGTGGCGTTCCTTTCATTCAAATGCCAACTAGCCTACTTGCACAAGTTGACTCTAGTGTTGGTGGCAAAGTCGCTGTAAATCATGCTCTAGGCAAAAATCTCATTGGTGCTTTTTATCAGCCACAAGCCGTTTTCATGGATTTAGAAATGATGAAAACTTTACCTACTAGAGAGATTTCCACAGGCTTAGGCGAAGTCATTAAATATGGCTTTATCTATGACCATGATTTTTATACTTATTTAACTGAGCACCAACAAGAAATTCTTCAATTGAAGCCAGAAGCCCTAATTCATATCATTGCACGCTCTTGTGAAATAAAAGCAGATGTAGTATCTAAAGATGAATGTGAGGCTGGTCTTCGTGCCATCTTAAACTTTGGTCATACTTTAGGTCATGCTATTGAAAAAGAAACTAATTATGCTATTTATAATCATGGAGAAGCAGTAGCTATCGGCATGGTTGGCGCTAGTAAATTAAGTTTTAAATTAGGCTTAATCTCTCAAAATGTGTCAATTACTTGCAAATATGAACTTGCCACTTAAAGCTAAAAATTGTGATGCTCAAAAAATTTATCAAGATATTTTCCATGACAAAAAAACTGTTAACGGTAAAATTAATTGGGTTTTATTAGAAGATATCGGCAAAGTATGTATAAAAAAAGATGTTCCTGAAAAATTAGTCAAGGAAACTATTTTAGAAATACTGTAAAAACTTTATAAATAATGCTTTAACAAAACGAGTATTTTTTTCAAATTTGAATGAAATACTCGTTTTAATTTTAAATTCTAATTTAAATTTTTAAAAAATTGTAAAAACACTTGACAAAGTTACACAAAAGTATTATAAATTTATTTGTACAATAAATAATATTAATATTTTAATAAATGAATGCAAGTTATTTTTTTAACAAAGTATTAAATTTTATTTAGTTTATTAAGCATAGTTCCGGAGCTATCTTAAAATTTTATAATTTCCTAAAGAAGGTGTATCCTTATATGATTACTTTTTTTATTAGTTTAATCGCTCTTATTGTAGGTTTCATGATTTATGGTCGTTTTGTAGAAAAAGTTTTTGCTCCTTCACTAAAACCTACTCCTGCCATAACTCATAACGATGGTGTAGATTACATACCACTTCCAACATGGAAAGTTTTTATGATTCAATTATTAAACATTGCAGGTCTTGGTCCAATTTTTGGTGCCATTGCAGGTGCTCTCTGGGGTCCAGTTGTTTATTTTTGGATTGTAATTGGGACTATTTTCTCTGGTGCCGTTCACGATTATCTCTCTGGTATGATTTCCCTTCGTCATAATGGTGAAAGTATTTCAGAAATCGTAGGTATCTATCTTGGCGATACTATGAAAACTGTAATGCGTATTTTCTCCGTTATCCTCTTAGTTTTAGTAGGTACTGTATTTATGACAGGCCCTGCATTACTTCTTGCCAAACTCACTCCTGATTCTTTAGATGTTACTTTCTGGTTAGTAGTTGTACTCATTTATTATTTCTTAGCTACTTTATTACCTATCGATAAAATCATTGGTAAAATTTATCCACTTTTTGGTGCTTGCCTAATCATCATGGCAGTTGGTGTTTCTAGTGGTATTATCCTCGGTGGCTGGCAAATGCCAGAAATGACACTTCAAAATCTTCATCCAAAAGATTTACCTATTTGGCCATTAATGTTTATCACTGTTGCTTGCGGTGCTACATCTGGTTTCCATGCTACACAATCTCCACTCATGGCTCGTTGCATGAAAGAAGAAAAAAATGGTCGCGTTGTTTTCTATGGTGCTATGGTAGCTGAAGGTATTATCGCTCTTATCTGGGCATCTGCTGGTATCGCTTTCTATGAAACAACTGGTGGATTAGCTGCTGCTATCGCTAGTGCAGGTCCTGGTGGCGTTGTTTATGATGTATCCTTTGGTACATTAGGTACTGTTGGTGGTATTTTAGCTATGATTGGTGTTATCGCTTGTCCTATCACTTCTGGTGATACTGCATTTAGAAGCGCTCGTTATACACTTTCTGATTGGTTCAAAATCGATCAAGTTTCTTATACAAAACGTTTAGCTTTAGCTATTCCACTTCTTGGTATCGGTGGCATCTTATCTCAAATGAATTTTGATATCATTTGGCGTTATTTCTCTTGGGCAAACCAAACATTAGCTATGATTGCTCTTTGGACTGGTGCAATGTATCTTTGGAAACAAAATAAAGGTGGTTGGCAACATTATATCGCTGTAATTCCTGCCATTTTTATGACTATGGTTACTTTCACTTATATTCTCCAAGCTCCTGAAGGTTTTGGTTTACCAACTAGCATTACTTATCCTGCTGGTGTCATCATCACTATCTTTTGGGCTATAGTTTATTTCAAATCTACTATTTTCAAAAAATAAAATTGAAATATAAAAAACCTCCACTATTGTTTTTCAATAGTGGAGGTTTTATTTTTAGCTTAAAGTTTTATTTTTCGTCCAACTTTATATTCATGACGCAAATAATTTTGGCAATCAATCAATTCATCGCCTTCTTTTATTTCAGGCTTTTTATATGTTCCATCGCTACATAAAATTCTAGCTTTAAGATTATCTTTCCACATTATGCGTAAAGTATCATAAATGCTATTTTTTATTTTTTGGTCATAAATTGGTGCTGCTATTTCTACACGATTTTCTGTATTTCTAGTCATCCAGTCAGCAGAAGCTATATACATTTTCATATTTTCGCCTGTACCGAAGCAGAAAATACGAGAATGCTCTAAAAATCTACCTACTACACTTATAACTTCAATATTATCTGTTTTTCCTTCTATTCCTGGTAAAATACAGCAAATACCACGAATAATCATTTTTATCTTAACGCCAGCTTGAGAAGCTTCTTTTAATGCATCTATTAATTGTCTATCTGTCAAAGAATTCATTTTTAAGAAAATGCTTGTTTCTTCTCCAGCTTTAGCTTTTTCAATTTCTTCTTTAATTAAATCTAATAAAGTATTTTTTAGACTAACAGGTGCTACTAATAGATTTTTATATTCTCCATAGAGATTATCAATACCCATATTCTGGAAAAATTCTACAGCATCTTTACCTATATCTTCATTGCTAGTTATCAAGGAAATATCTGTATATAAAGAAGATGTAGAAGCATTATAGTTACCTGTACCTATTTGTGTAAAGTATTTTATGCCTGTTTTATCTTGTTTCATAACTAAGCAAATTTTGGAATGAACTTTATAGCCTTCCATACCATAAATAACTTTACAGCCAGCATCTTGTAAAAATTCTGCCCAGTTTATATTATTCTCTTCATCAAAACGAGCTCTAAGTTCCATCAAGACAGTTACATCTTTACCCATTTTAGCTGCCATTGATAAATAATTCATCAATTGGGCTCTATGACTTCCTACACGGTATAAAGTAATCTTTATAGCAAATACTTTTTCGTCCGTTACAGCTTCTTTAATGAATTTTAAGAAAATATCAAAGCTTTGATATGGATATTGTAACATTACATCATTATTTGCCACATAATCCATCACACTAACATTTTCAGGAACACAGCAGATATGAGATGGTTCAAATGGTGGATACATCAAGCTATTTTTCTGTTCTTCATTAAATTTACTACCTAAGCTGAAAATATAAGATTTATTGATAGGAGATTTATAGATAAAAATTTGTTTTGATGTGATTTTAAATTGTTCTGTGGCATATTTCATCATTGTTGAATCTATATTGCCCTCTATTTCTAAACGAACAGGTGCAAGTCTTTGTCTTTTCAATAAGACTTCACGTGCATGTTCTAAGAAATCTTCTCCTAAATCTAATCGCTCATCATCTAAGCTAATATCTGCACTTCTAGTAACAGATAAAATTGCTGTATTTTCTACTTCATAGCCATCAAAAATTTTATCAGCATATGTAGCTATGATATCTTCTGTCATCACATAGCGAATTTTAGATTTATTTGGTATATATACGATTTTAGGTAAATTGCTAGGTACTGGAATAATTCCAAAAACTTTTTTCTTTTTGCGTGTTAAAATTATACCTACATATAACGCTTTATTTAATAAATGAGGAAATGGATGTCTTACATTTATAATTTGTGGAGATAAGAATGGGCTAATTTGATTGTCAAAATATGTTTTAACATAAGTTTTATCTTTTTGATTTAAAGATTTTACTTTTTTACGTTCAATGCCATATGTTTTAAGCTGTTTTTCTACAGTCGCAAAAATTTTATCAGCTTTTTGATTTAATTGTTTTGTAGCTACAAAGATTTTATCTAATTGCTGATTTGGTGTCATAAAGCTTTTATTATCAAAACCATTTGTATCCACAGAAGCCATTTCATATAGACTACCTACGCGTACTCGATAAAACTCATCTAAGTTACTAGCATAAATTGCTATAAATTTTAGTCTTTCATATAGAGGCACATTTTCATCTATAGCTTCTTCTAATACTCTATCATCAAAACGAAGCCATGATAATTCTCTATTTTGTGTATATGATGTATCTATCTTTTTATGCATTCTGTTCTCCCTCTTTAGTTAATACTTGCTTATATAAATATCCTTCACGTACACCTGCACGACTTACATAAATGCTTTGTACGTTAAAATATTTAACAATAGTATTTAAGATTATCATACCTGGCATAATTGTACGCACACGTTCAGGTACGACTTTTAATAATGTTTCTAAAGTTTCACGAGGTACTAATTTTTTATTTTCACGATTTTCTAGTTTTTTAACCATCCAATTTAAATTTTCAGCAATGACAAAACGATTATTTTTACTTAAATCATAAAAATAACTATTTAATCTATCTACATTACGAATAGTTCCACCTACACCGCAAACATATGGACAATCGCCCCATTGGTCTACATCGTAACGAACTATCATTTCTCTTACGCATTCTTCAATTTTTTTGCGTTCTTTTTTTGTTGGGAATAAATGTTTTACAAATTTTGTATACATGCTTAAAGAACCGATTGGTAAGCTTATAGAATTTTGTATTTGCATATTATTATACATAACTAATTCTGTACTACCGCCACCAATATCTACTAATAAACCACTTTTTAAATCAATAGTTCTAGCTGCACCAACAAAATCATATTCAGCTTCTTGAGCACCACTTAATAAATTAATAGCTAATCCTGTTCTATCTTCAATTTCACTAACTGCTGCTTGACTATTAGAAATATTTCTTAAAGATGCAGTAGCAAAAACATGTAAATTATTTACACCTAAATCTTTAGCTAATAAATTAAAACTATCCAAGATATAGCAAGCTCTATTGATACCGTCTGCTACCATCATACCATCTTGAATAAATGATGCTAATTCTGCCATTTCTTTTTTATTTAAAAGTACTCTTGGTTTACCACCTTCTACTTTATAAATAACAAGACGCATTGTATTTGAACCAATATCTACAATACCATACATCTAAATCCCTCCTACTCTGTTTTAAGTATAATATTTTTTTATGCTAAATTCTATATATCCCCTCGTTTTTCCTTCACTATTTTACAAAAATATTACAAAATACAATCTTTTTACTAAAATAGACAAAAATAATAGCATTCTTCGTTTCACAACTTAGAATGCTGTATTTATAAATTTTATTTATTATCTACTTCAATAATAGATTAATTTTGCCTTTAATAATATTATAGTATAAAAATAAGAAAATTAAATATGAGAAATGTTAAATATTTGTAAAATTTTCTAAGCTTCTACTTCTATATTCTGCTTAAATAATTTAATTTGCTCATTTCTTATCCAATCACCAATCGCTTTGCCTTTCAAATTTGATGGACAATTCTTCATAGATACACTATGAATTTTTTGGAGATAACTATGATAATCTGCTAAATAATAGGGTAATGATTTACTATCTGCCAAAATCACACAATTAAAGCCAGCAAAGCCTAAAGGATTTTTCTCTACAATCAATAAAAAATCGACAATTTTTCCTACTTTTCCTAGTCTAGCTGCTCTCATATGTTCTTTGATGACAAATAATCCACCTTGCAGCCACTTTTTAGGAAGCGTCATGCGTTTATTCCATGCTTTTAATACGGCTAAACCTTTTTCTTCATGTCCATAATGATGAGGTAACATTTCTTTTGGCGTTACACCTTTGCCCAAATCATGCACAAGACCTGCAAAACGCACTGCGACATCATCAGTCATACCAGCAACTAAATCCACAATCTCCATAGTATGCTCAAACGCATCACCTTCTGGATGAAATGCTACAGGTTGAGTTTTCCCTATCAAGGCATAGATTTCTGGAAATAAGATTTCTAATAAATCCGCTTTCACTAAACTGCGGAAAAATACTGAAGGTTTCTTTGTTTTTAATGCACGTTGCAATTCATTAAAAATGCGTTCTTGTGGCTCCGATTTTATTTCCTCTTTACATGCTCGCATCAAATTTACAGTATCTTCATTGATTTTAAAATTCAATTCACAAGCCTGACGCGCAGCTCGAAGCGCTCTTACAGGGTCCTCTTTAAAATGATGTGATACTGCTTTGATACATTTTTTTTCAATATCTTCTCGTCCTTTATATGGGTCAATTATTTTTCCATCACGTACGCGGTAAGCTATGCTATTCATAGTCGTATCTCTACGATATAAATCTTCTTCAATCGTTACTTTTTCATCATAATCTACAATAAAGCCTGTATAACCTATACCTGTTTTTCTTTCCTTACGGGCAAAAGCTACTTCACATTCTTTGTCTTCAATTTTTACTAAATACACAGGAAAAGATTTTCCTACTTTTTTTGCCTTTGGAAAATTTTGTTTAAAATCTTCTTCTTTTACATGACAAATGACAAAATCTTTATCTTTAGGAATAACACCTCGTATTTTATCGCGCACCCAACCACCTACAATATATAAAGTGCCACCTAAATCATCTATCTTCTGTGAAAATTCTATTTCATTCATAATTTTAAATCACCTACTTATAAAAAAACCCAGTTAGATATAATATCTACTGGGTTTTATTTTAATTTATTCTATTACCATAGCACCTTTATTATCAATATCTAATACTAAGTATTTAGAGCTAATATTATGTTTTGCAAAAGCCTCAACCATTGCTTTACCGATTTCTTCACCATTTTCTATCGTATAAGCAATAAGTGTTGGGCCTGCTCCACTTATAGTTGTACCAAGTGCACCTTTAGAATTTGCTGCTGCAAATACATCATACATACCAGGAATTAAATCTGCTCTATATGGTTGATGTAATTTATCTGCAAAAGCACCTTTTAAAGCTTCTATTTTTCCTTGACAAATAGCTGCAATAATCATAGCTGTATGACCAATGTTAAAAATAGCATCTTTTAATGGCACTTCTTGTTTTAAAGCTGCTCTAGCTTTTTTAGTTGGTAAATAAAAGTCAGGTATAGCCACTACCATTTTCAAATCAAAATTTGGCATAAAAGATACATATTCTAATTTATAATCAGTTTTTGTGCTGACTGTTATTCCGCCAAATAAAGCAGGTGCTACATTATCAGGGTGTCCTTCAATCTCAGTAGCTAACTCAAATATATCCTGTATAGAAAATCTATTATTCAAAAATACATTAGCTGCAAATAATCCCGCTACTATAGCAGTTGCACTACTGCCAAGACCACGTGATAGTGGCACATTATTTGTCATTTTTATATGTGCCCCTTGATATTTTTTCTCCAAGTGAGCTTTAACTAATAACTTTTCTATAGAGCGCCATACCATATTTCTTTCATCACATGGTATATTTGTTGCTCCATCTCCATAAATTTCTATACATAAATTTTTTTCTTCTAAGAGTTTTAATTCTAATTCATTATAAATACTACAGGCAATACCCATAACATCAAAACCAGGACCACAATTGGCTGTAGTTCCTGGAACTCTTACTTTGACAAAATCACTCATAATTAAGCCTCCTGAGACATTACTACTCGGATAATATTAGAAATTTCATGTACTACATCTAAATTATTTAAACGAACTTTGAGGTCTTCAATTTGATTATTATTTACATTATGAGTAATTGCTACTATTTCAGAAAATTCCCCTACTCTGCGTTTTTGAATTACAGAATATAAACTTACATTGCTTTCACCAAAAGCTGTAGCAATCGCACCTAATACACCAGGTTTATCTTCAACTAATAAGCGAATATAATATCCTGATAAAACTTTATCTGGTGGGCATAATTTCTTTTCTTCATAACAAGTACAACGTATTTTACCAAAACGATCTTTACCCATATCACGTGCTACATCAATAATATCTGCTAAAACGGCTGAAGCAGTTGGTCTTTCACCTGCTCCTTTACCATAAAACATAGTATCGCCAACAGCGTTACCATGAATAAATATAGCATTAAACACATTGCGAACAGAAGCCAATGGATGATCCTTATCAATAAATGTCGGATGAACGCGAACATCTATACCATCTTCTGTATGTTTAGCTATAGCCAATAATTTTATAATATAGCCTAATTCTTTAGCGTAAGTTATATCTTCTGGTGTAATGTTAGTAATACCTTCTACTTTTACATCTTCTAAACTTACGCGTGTATTAAATGCAATAGAAGATAAAATTGCTGCTTTTCTAGCGGCATCTAAACCAGCGACATCGGCTGTAGGATCTGCTTCTGCATAACCTTTAGCTTGAGCTCTTGCCAATGCAGTATCATAATCCATACCTTGCTCTGTCATCTTAGTTAACATGTAATTAGTTGTACCATTTACAATACCAATTAATTCTGTGATTTTATTCGCAGTTAAACATTGTTTTAATGGAGTGATAATCGGTATGCCACCTGCTACACTTGCTTCAAACATAAAATCTACATCATGTTTTTCAGCCGCCTCAAACATATCTTTACCAAACTGTGCTAAAACATCTTTATTTGCAGTAACTACATGTTTGCCATTTTCCATAGCTTTTAACATATATTCACGTGCTGGATGTATGCCACCTAATAATTCTACAACAATATCAATGCTTTCATCATTTAAGATATCATCAATATTATCTGTAAAAACAACATCTCCATTAAAATCACGTTTTTTGTTTAAATTGCGAACTAAAACTTTGCTCACTTCGATATCATTGCCAATTTTTGCTCTGATATCATGATAATTTTCTTGTAAAACTTTTAAAACACCTGTACCTACTGTGCCACAACCTAATAAACCTAATTTTATCTTCTTTGCCATAAATATCCCTCTCTCAAGACTAGACTTTTAAACTTGACCAATAACCTCTAAACGTCTTACGCCGTTCACAAGACGCAATTTATCGAGCAATGCTTCAAGGTCAATATTCATATTTTTAGTTTCAATAGAAATTGTTGCTACTGCTACTCCTTGAAGAGGAATACCTTGGTTAATAGTCAATACGTTTCCTTTATCTTCAGAAATCATATTTAACACATTAGAAAGTACTCCCTGTTTATTATCAAGAACAAAAGAAACAGAAACAATTTTATTGATACTTGCTTCGTAAAATGGTAAAACAAAATCTTTATATTTATAATAAGCACTACGGCTTAAACCCATTTTAGAAACGGCATCATTTATGGTCATATTATCATGACGACGTAACATTTCTTTTACCTTGATTGTTTTTTTGATTGCAGAAGGTAAAATATCTTCTTTTACTAAATAGTATCCTGAATCTTTTTTTGTCATTATTAAATCCTCCGTACTTTTACAATGGATAATATTCTTTTTATAGCAGACATTATATCATTTTATCGCCATAATAGCAAAGGGTATTATTAAGTTTTAGATAAATTATCTATGACCTGCTTTTATTTTATTTTCATTTCCATTTAAAAGACGTACTATATTTGTTTTGTGGCGGTAAATAACAAATATAGCTGCTACTATACCGAAAATGACAAACTCCATAGGCATATCAAAAGCATAGGCTAAGATTGGTACAAAAGCTGCTGCAACGATTGAAGCAAGTGATACATATTTACTAATCATTACAATTATAAGCCAAATAAAAAAGACACAAACAGATACTTTTGGCATCAACATAATCAATACACCAAGTCCTGTTGCTACACCTTTTCCACCTTTTAATTCTCTAAATTTCGTATCAGGCAACGATTGTAAATTTGCAACTGCTTCCATATAATAGCCGATAGCATCCAATTCACTTTTATATTGTTCTTCCAACTTAGATGCAAATTCATCAAACAGGCATATCCCATCCATTATTAATTTGCTAAAAATCTGCTTCCCACGTATGCTATCTATCTCTTCAAGCGCAAATTTACTCATATTTCGTTAAGTTCAAACTAAACACATCCTTTTTTATCTTTAATTACAATTATTATATCCAATAATCCTCAATACTCCAATTATTGCAAAGGAATATATTTTATTTTGCATTAACAAATAATTATCACCAAACAAAAAAAGTAAATATCCAAAATTGACGAAGAACCCCAATTGGGTGCTTACTGAAAAGCGTGACAGTGTGACGGCGTGACACGTACTTTCGGACTATTATATATACTATATATAGTATTGTATATATACTACTATACTATTACATATAATACTAATAAAACCATTGTCACAGTGTCACACTGTCACACAATAGAGAACTATAAAAGAAGTTCCGGCTCCTCGGGAGATATACGGATCAGCCCTACAGACCGGTAAGAGGCGATTTCATCGGATGTGAGCAGCACGACACGAAAACCGCGATAGCTCCGGTTGTGTATCGGCTCATAACCGAGCTCGCGCATGGAACGGTTAATTTTTGTTTTAGAAAGATTATATTTGATAACGCCCCCGATGCGTTCCATGATTTCCGCATTGGAGATGAAAATACCTGTCTCTCCCGGTTTGGGAAGGCGGAAATGGGAGCAAATCAGCTCTTTTTCGATGTTCGGCTCTTCAAACCTTTGGTTGTGCCGGTTCAGTTCTTTCATCTCATACTCGGAAAACCAATAACGGAAACCGTTGCGGTAGAGCGACAATGCCTGTGCGTAAAGTCCCTCATAAGGGATCTCATTATGGTAGAGGTCATCTATGAAGTTTACAAGAGAAGGAAGCCAACGGCGGTTGCCGGTATCATCGGTCAGGAACAGGCGGTTATTGCCCGTGGCGCAGAACGAAGCGATATGGGGACGGAAATTCTTGTTGCGGTCATAAGCGGCGCGTTCGTTGACGGCGGACATGGTCACCATCGCCTTGAGGCGGTTCAGCTCGTTCGGACGCAGGTTGTCGATCTCCTCGATGCAGATAAGGGCAAACTCGGAAAGGGCGAGGTTATCATCTTTGGTCATCTGCCCGCTATTGGTTTTCGTATAGAAATAACGTTGCAGCTCGGGAGGAAGCAGTTTATTGAAAAATGTGGTCTTATAGATACCCTGTTCACCGATAAGCACCAGAATAGTATGGTTCACCACCTCCTTATCCAGGATGCAGGCCATGAACGCCACGAACCATTTACGGAAATGGAGGGCGAAAGCGGTATCATCCGAAGTATGCACCATCGACGCCACCCGGGAGATATAATCGGTCTGCCCATCCCAGACGGGAAGGTTCTCCACGTAGGCCGCCAAGGGATTGTACCCGGTTATGAATTCAGACTTCAGGATGCTCAGAAAAGTATTCTGACCGGAATACAGATTCGCTTTCTGCGCACGGAGCCAAAGCGTATTTTCTTCCCTGTCGGTGATGTCATGGAAGTCGGTTTCATCCAGCCAGCATATCTCCCTACGGGCGAGCACGACGTTATAACGAAGGCTGCATTGCGCACGGATAAACGCTTCCAGCTCCCCGATAGAGGCGTAGGACAACTTACCGGAGTTATCTTTGGGCAGTGCCTTTGTACCGTGTTCATCGGTATGCAGGTACACCGAGCCGGCGATGCTTGCGAGAGCATCACGATTATAGTCGGGAAATTCCTCGAAAGCCCACT
>ERZ773208.1876-NODE-1876-length-15407-cov-3.780875_pt1 | contig 15407 bp, 16 predicted proteins | sample MGYA00581006_ERZ773208 | MGnify/ENA primary metagenome ERZ773208 (study PRJEB29015, sample SAMEA2737793) | human gut metagenome | biome: human gut; feature: human-associated habitat; material: faeces | place: China | collected 2012 ... | reverse complement strand
AAAGATATCTTTTTACGCTGTTGGTGAATACGGTCCTGTACACTTCCGCCCGCATTTCCATTTGTTATTATTCTTCAACTCGGAGGAAGTCTCCTCGTCCTTCTCAAAGGAGAACACGGTGACGCTGACCAGCTCATTCTGCACCAGCGTCTTGCTGACCACCTGCCCTGCCTGATAGTCCACCAGATTCTTCAGCAGCAGCTTTTCCTGCTTGGCAATATTCTTGTACATGGCCGAAACCTCCTGTTTTTTCTCAGTGTTGGCCGGTCGGGCCGGTCTTATTCCGCCTGTCCAGCGTCAGGGTGAACATGATGGGCAGGTCGATGCGCAGCGGCGGCAGCCGCAGATGCTTCACATATTTGCCGTAGAACTCCGGAAACGCCAGCGGCTCCGGCGCGGAGGAATTGGGGAAGGCGTACCGCCCGTCCTCGCACCGCCGCACCAGCACATAGTGGCGGGAGTGGCCCGTGTGATACCACAGGATGCCCGCCGGGGCGTTTTTCAGGTCGCGGTAGCGCACCCCCGTGATCCTCATGCCGAAGCGGTACACGCCCCGGCACAGGTGGCCGATGGTGGTGCCCATCACGGCGCCCAGAAACACGCCCCGGTGGAAGTACTGCCACACCTCCGACTCGCGCACCGGCAGGCCGAAGAACCGGGCGGCATTGTACACCGCCAGAAAGCCACAGCCTGCCCTGGCCACCGTACGGCGGCCGTAGGGCACGTCCGTCATCAGGCTCTGGCGAACCAGATAGCCGTTTTCGTCCCGGCAGCGGGCGGGAATGCTGTCCATACGCCGTCCTCCTTACTTCCGCTTCTCCAGCGCCTTCTGTCCCGCCTGATAGAGACTTCCGGCGGTCTCCTTCAGCGTCTCCGCCGTGCCCTTCAGACCGGCCTCTGCCGAGCGCAGCACCTCGTCCCTCACGTCCGTCACCAGACGGCGCAGCACCTCCGACACGATGCCCTTGTTCTTCTCGTCGGCGGCCAGCAGCCGGAGAATGTCCTTCTGCCTGACCTCCTCCAGCGACCGCAGCTTGCCGCCCTGGGTCAGCATGTCGTACAGGGATTCGGAGAACTTCTCCCGCTCCTGACGGCTCATGGAGGCGATCCACTGGCGCAGCACGTCGTCGGAGGCCTTGCCCAGCTCCGAGCGCTCCGGACACCGGACGAACTGCCGTCCCTGTACCGTCCATGTCAGCGGCTCGTGCTGCATGACGGCACGGCTGCTGCTGGCCACCACGGTGTAGTCCTCGGTGTGCTCCAGCAGCACCCCCACGATGGAGGAGGCGGGGATATAGGTGTGGAGCTTCGCCGCCACCCGGCGGTACTCCTCCGTGTCGGTCACGTCCTTGCGGAAGCCGGGGCCGTCGTTGTTGTAGGCGTCCAGCAGACGGGTGCGCTGCAATGCGCCGTCGATGTGCAGCGCGGCGTAGGCCGCCAGATTGCCGCCCTTGGAGTGGCCGCCGATCCGCAGCGGACGGTCGGGGCAGTGCCGCGCCATGTCCTCCACGTAGGCCACCGCGCCGGTCTGGGCAGGCACCGCGTCCATGAAGCTGAGGTTCAGGTTCTCCTTCCAGCCCACCAGCGACCGGTCGGTGCCCATAAAGGCGCAGAACAGCGTGCCGTCCGGAATCAGGAAGGACACCGCGTCCAGCTGCATCTCCTTTTCCTCGTCCCGCACCGCCTCATAGCCCAGCATCCGCACGCCGCCGAACCGCTGGGACTCCGCCGCCAGACGCATCAGGGGGATGTAGTCGTTGGGGGACAGCCCTTGCTGCTCGTCCTCCGCCGTCATGCGGGCGACCACGTCGCCCAGCGGCACGGCCTTGTCCGCCTCGCGGCTTTTCAGCTCCGGAAAGCGGCGGAAGTTCAGGTAGGCGATGATGCACAGCACCAGATTGTCCACCTCGTTAAAGCTGTCCTGGGCGAAGGTCAGGTCGCCCCGCCAGCGCAGATAGTCGAACACCGTGGTTTCCACGGTTTTTTCATTTTTGTCCATGGCGTTCTCCTTTGTTTGTTGATGGGGGTAGTGTCCGTCAATGGGAATCGTGCCCATCGATGTGGTATAGTATACCACACCCGCCCAGCGGAAGCAAGCGATGGGTGGGGGAGTGATTCCGTAGGGGAGGGGCTCTGCCCCTCCCTTGGCTCTCCCTTTGGGAGAGCTGTCACCGCAGGTGACTGAGAGGGCTTGCCAAGATGGTGCGGTGCAAACTAAGATGGATGCTACGGCAGCATAGCTGCCGAGATCGACACTAAAAATATGCCACCGGCATATTTTCTTAACGTGTCGACACCGGCATATTTTCTTAACGTGTCGACCCTCTCCGTCCTCGCTGCGCTCGGCCACCTCTCCCGAAGCAACATGTGATATTCCCTGCGGGAAAGGAACACAAGATGTGCGACAAGATACTTGAGAGATTCCAGTACAATCGAACAAGATTCTTGACAATGATAGAACACCTGTGCTACAATGCAAATGAAGCCGGGCAGCTTCATTTCATTCATTGGACACCCCTTTGGCCGTCTTCCTCGGCACTCTCCATTGTACCACACGGCGCAAGACCACCAGTGTGCGCACTGGTGCAAGCTTCGGTCTTGCCCTCGTGTGCTGCATGGAGGGTGCCGCCGGAAAGGCGGTAGAAAGGACGGTGCCAGACATGGGCATGACAGCAAACGTGAATAACAAGCTACGGCGACAGGTGTACGAACGGGACGGCTTTCGATGCGCCTTGTGCGACTCGACGGACGTCATTCAAATCCATCACATCAAACCACGGGGCCGGGGTGGCGCACATCACCCCATGAACATGATTACCTTGTGTTGGCGGTGTCATTCGGCGGCGCATGGCTCGTTGATGATGCTCGACCAGTACGCCATTGAATCCGACCCGGACGCCACCACGGATGACCGGATACGGGACATGATGGAACAGTTTGAACTGGACTGCATCCAGTACGTGGCGGACTACTACGCAGAACAAGGTGAAATCTGGTACCCGTGGGATGGATGATAAACGGTGGAAAAAGGGGGCTTCGGCCCCTTTTTTTGTTCGGAAACGGTGGAAAAAGGGAGGTTTATTGATGGTAAACTGGGACACATGGAACAGCGGAAACATGCATTTGCATGCGGATGATGCGGATGCATCTTTCCAGATGCCGGACATGCAGAAGCAAGACCGGACACGACAGGCGAAATGGGACAGGCGGCACATTCGGACGGTCTCAACCAAACTCCGAAAGAACGAGTATAACGAACTTCTGGATATCTGCGCCTTATGGAACGTAAAGCCGTATACGCTGCTCCGGCGGCTGTTACGTGTTCATGTGCTGGGACGCGATGACCCCCCGCACCACCCCTTGAATAAGGGGCCTCGCACACAATAGGTGGCGGCGGCGTCCCCCCCTTGGTGGCGTCTTCGCTGGCGTGGTGCTTCGGCGTGCCGGGCGTGTGCTTCTCCGTGGCGTGGTGTTTGCCCCCCACGCCGCCGCCTGTGTCCCCGGCCGCCTTACCTCTCAGTTGGGGGTGGCTTTGGGCGGCCGGGGCCACAATCTGAATTGCGCCGCCGGTGGGCGGCGCTGCGCGGGCCGCCGCCGCCCCGGTTTGGTTTTGGGGGGTCGGTGGCGGCGGCGTCCCTTGGGGTGGTGCAGTGGTTGTCGCTGCCTGTTGGGGGGTGGGGTGCCCTGCCGTCTTCGGGGCGTGGCCGGGGTGTCCCCCGCCGGGCAGACCGCGATGACCTACGCTGGGCCTGCCCGCCGGGGGCCTCCCCGTCCCCGCCCCTCGGGGATTCCGCTGCCTGCGGGCAGCGGGGGAAGACCGGCCCGCACGGCGGGCCGGAAGAACGTGTCGACCCTCTCCGTCCTCGCTGCGCTCGGCCACCTCTCCCGAAGGGAGAGGCAAGGGCTGACCCCTACAAAAACACCATACCATTTTTCTTCAAATCACCTATTGACACGGTAGGCAATTCGTGTTATCATCCAATTAACCTACAAAACAAGTGGGCAAAAGCCCGCAAGAGTGATAGAATATACGAGGAGGAACGCCATGCAGATCTATGCAGATAACGCGGCCACCACCAAAATGAGCCGCACGGCCATCGACGCGATGCTGCCCTATATGGAAACCTATTACGGAAACCCCTCCAGCCTGCACACCGTTGGCCAGCAGGCGGCGGAGGTGCTGATGACCGCCCGCCAGACCGTGGCTGCCTGTCTGGGCTGCCAGCCCCGGGAGATCACCTTTACCTCCGGCGGCAGCGAGGCCGACAATCAGGCTCTTGTCTCCGCCGCCCGTATCGGCGAGCGGAAGGGCAGGAAGCACATCATCTCCACCGCCTTCGAGCATCACGCCATCCTGCACACCCTGAAGAAGCTGGAAAAAGAGGGCTTCGACGTGCAGCTGCTGGACGTGGGCCCCACCGGCACCGTCACCGCTCAGCAGGTGGCTGACGCCATCCGGGAGGACACCTGCCTTGTCACCATCATGTACGCCAACAACGAGATCGGCTCCGTTCTGCCCATCCCGGAGATCGGCGCGGTGTGCAAAGAGAAGGGCGTGCTGTTCCACACCGACGCGGTGCAGGCGGCGGGCCACCTGCACATTGACGTGAAGGCTCAGAATATCGACATGCTGTCCCTGTCCGCCCACAAGTTCCACGGCCCCAAGGGCGTGGGCGTGCTGTACGCCCGTCAGGGCATCCCCCTCACCAACATCATCGAGGGCGGCGCTCAGGAGCGGGGCAAGCGGGCCGGTACGGAGAACATCCCCGGCATCGTGTCCATGGCCGCCGCGCTGCAAGAGGCCTGCGCCCACATCGACGAGAACGCCGCCAAGGTGTCCGCCCTGCGGGACAAGCTGATGGCAGGACTCTCTCAAATCCCCCATTCCGCCCTCAACGGCGACCCCGTCCACCGGCTGCCCGGCAACGTGAATTTCTGCTTCGAGGGCATCGAGGGCGAGAGCCTGCTGCTCCTGCTGGACGCCAAGGGCATCTGCGCCAGCTCCGGCAGCGCCTGCACCAGCGGTTCGCTGGACCCCAGCCACGTGCTGCTGGCCATCGGCCGTCCCCACGAGGTGGCCCACGGCTCGCTGCGCTTGAGCCTGTGCGAGTGGAACACCCAGGAGGAAGTGGATTACATGCTGCAGGTCATCCCCGAGGTGGTGGCCTACCTGCGGAGCATGTCCCCCGTGTGGAAGGAGCTGCTCTCCGGCCAGCGGCAGTTTATGCTTTAATATAATGTAAGGAGGATCATATCATGGCTCTTTATACCGATATTGTAATGGATCACTTCATGCACCCCCGGAACGTGGGCGAGATCCCCAACGCCGACGGCGTGGGCGAGGTGGGCAACGCCAAGTGCGGCGACATTATGAAGATGTACCTGAAGATCAACGGCAACGTCATCGAGGACGTGAAGTTCGAGACCTTCGGCTGCGGCAGCGCCATCGCCTCCAGCTCCATGGCCACCGAGCTCATCAAGGGCAAAACCATCGACGAGGCGCTGGCCGTCACCAACAAGCAGGTGGTGGACGCGCTGGGCGGCCTGCCTGCCCACAAGCTGCATTGCAGCGTGCTGGCGGAGGAGTCCATCAAGTCCGCCGTCAAGGACTACTACGACCGCAATAACATCCCCTACGACAAGAGCGAATTCCCCGACTGCGACGACTGCGAAGCCTGCCGCATGGTGTGAAACCGGAAAAGCCACCCGCAAGGGTGGCTTTTTGCTTGGGGAAATAGGCGGGTCAGACGCAGGAGCTACGTTAAACGGTCGTAGGGGCGGGCGACTCTGCCCGCCCACATAAAATTTCCCGCCCGACATAAAATCCTCCACCCCATCGTTTTTCTCCTTGCAAAAAGTCTATAAACAGGATAAAATAAGACCATAAGCCCGAAAAAACAAACACAGGGAAAAGGAGAGAGACCATGAAATGTCAGTATTGCGGTGAGGAGCTGTCAGGCGGCCGCTTCTGCACCAATTGCGGAAAGCCCGTCCCGGAGACCCCGGCGGGTTTCCAGACGGAACAGCAAATCCCGGAACCCACCATGCGGCAGATTCCAACGCCTGTACAGCAAGTCCCGGAACCCACAGAGTGGATTCCGGCGCCGACTCAGCAAACGCCGCCCCAGCCGGTTCCGCCCACCCAGCCGACAGGGCAGGGAGCGCCCGGAAAGAAAAAGCTGAAGCCGGGCGTGATCGCTGCCATTGTGCTGGGCGTTCTTCTGGTGGTGCTGGCCATCGTTCTGACGCGGGGAACGTCAGGGAGCGCCGCAGACCCGGAGGAGCAGACCCGGCAGCTGACCCAGTACGCCGTAGGCAAGGCGTGGCTGGAGGATTGCGGCATGGAAAAGAGTACGCTTGGCGATGGCTACACAACTGCGCATGTGCAGTACTATATTCACGACTTCGATAATGACGGTGGACTGGAGCTGGTCGTCACCGCCTTTGACTGGGGCCGAAACGCCCAATGCCTGCTGTATGATTTTGTTGACGGGCAGGTGCAGCTGTTGGCTTCGTTCGGCTATGAGGTGACGGGAGCCGATACGCGCATCAGAGCGATGCAGCTGGCGGCTCAGAAGGGCTTTTCCGGATTTGCCGCGTATTTTACCCTCGTGGAAGAGGATGAGTATCCGTATCTGGGCGTGCTGCAGCTGGAGGACAACACGCTGACGGAGATCGATGCCGTGGTGGAAACGGACGAATGCGCGGCCTACATGAGCAGCAACGGCTGGGAACTGCTTTCCGGCACGCCCATCATCATTTTCGATGAGGCCCTGATGAACAGTGTTACGCCGGAAATGCTGACGGCGCTGACCAGACTGTACGACCCGCAAAACACACCGGATGATAACAGCATGCTCAAGGTGGTGGACGGAACGGTATACGCGGTGGAGCAAAGCGGCCTGTACCGCTTTGCGGACGGTGAAAAGCAGCTCCTGTGCAAAGCGCCGGAGGACATCAAATTCTCTCTGGTCGGCGGGTTCCTTTACCACAATGGCAGCTTCTATATGTTGGGAATCAAGAATCTGGCGGACGAGACGCAGGAATATCAGGTGTTCCGCGCGGACGTCAGCGCGGGAACGGCGGAGCTGCTGTTCACATTGCCGGACAGGGCGACGCTTATCAAGGTCGACGAACAGTACATCTACGCGGAGTATGCCATCAACGACGACAATGCATTTGATGAAGTCACGGTCTATGACCATCAGGGAACGGAGATAGAAACGCTGGCCGTACCCCAGACCTGGGCCACCGACGGTAAGCTGGTGCTGGGACTGGATCACGAGAGAAACTGCTCTGTCATTACGGCGGACGGACAGTATCTGATGGAAAATCTCCCCGTGGAGGACGCGAAGCTTGTTGACGGCAGCGTGTACTATCTGACCGGCGACGATACGTCGATGACACTGTACCGTCTCACCGCCAACGGGAAAGATACGGTGGGCACCGTTCCCTGCACAGGGGCGGACTTCCGGCAGCGGGGCGGCAAATGGCTGGTGGGGGCATATAACGACGACCAGAGGACGTACTATGATCTCGATCAGCTGCAAAAGGTTTATTCCGATCAGGAGGTCATGTCACAGCTCACGGGCGCAAGCTCGATTTCTTATATCGACTTTGCGCAGGATGCCGTGACGGGGGAGGTCTATCTGCTGACGGCCTATGCGCCCCACGGCAACAGCGGCCCCATCTATCGCATGGAGGGCGATTGGTTTGAGCTGCTGCGCAACAGGGAAGAGGAGATCTTCTACTGGATGGTCTATGATGACACGGTTTACTTCGGACGCAAGGACTACAGCAACGGGGAGTCCTACATGCAGGCGCCCATGATTGCGGACTGCCTGTCGGTGGAAGCGCTTTCCCAGTAAAGCGCCCTGTTTTCCACCGGCGGAGAAATTGTGATAGCGGAAAAGAGACGGCGTGTGCCGTCTCTTTTTTACGTCGTGGCCTTGCGGATTGCTGCCGATAGAAGTGCGTAGGGGCGGGCGACCCTGCCCGCCCTACGCCCTACCCCCGCCGCAGCATGTCCAGCGGATCATCCTGCGGTCTTACCGCCGCTTCGGTGCGGGGCGGCGCCATGGGACGTGACATGCAGAAATACCGCGTTTCGTCGGCGATGTGATCCTCCTGCCGGGTGTCCACATCCTCGGCGTCGGTGTCGCTGTACAGCAGGGCGGGCACCGTCCGCAGAAAGCCCCGGCAGGTGTCGAACACGTACATCCCCGGATACCCCTCCGCGTCAAAGGCAAGGCGGTAGTGCAGCTGCATCCAGCCCGCCACCCGCCGGTTGTCGCCCCGCTGAAAGTAAAGGCGGTATTTCAGCGCCGTTTCATACACGCTCTCACCCCGGCTGGCGTCCCAGATGGCGGGATCGGCCACGCCGGTGATGGTGCGTCCCCGCAGGTAGGGGTGCTCGTTCTCGATGCGGCGGATCTCCGCGAACTGCCTGTCCGGCGTCCACAGCACACCCTCGTTGGGGGTGGAGGTGCAGCCGTACAGCTCCAGAATGCGGTACAGCACGCCGTCGTGATCCACCGCCCACCAGCCGCAGGAAAAGGGCTTGGCGTAGCCGAAGTCGTAGCTGCGGTACACCCGCCACTCCCGGGGAATGTCGAAGGCCGGGATCACGTGAGTAAAGCGGCGGTCGGCGTAGTGGGTGGGATCGTCGGTGAACTCGCTGAACACCTGCCCCTGAAAGATATCCCACCGGCCCTCCAGCCATGCCTGACGCAGCCGGCGGGGCAGCGCCTCCAGCTGCTTCAGATAGTCGGGCTGCGCCGCCAGCAGCGCCTTGTTGTCGGTGACGCGGGCGGGGATGAACACGTAGTCGTCGGGGTTCTCGCCGGGCTCGAAGCGCCGGTCGATGAACAGCCGCTTGATGTAGCTGTGGCCGGGGCCGCCGGGGTTGCAGGTGTAGTAAATGCGCTTGGGGAAGTCGTTGACGCCCCGCAGACAGGCGGCGAACTGCCGCATCCACTGCTCCCGCAGCTGGGTGCACTCGTCCAGAAAGATCACGTCGTACTCCGCGCCCTGATAGCGATCCATGTCGCCGTCGCTGGCGCAGTAGCCGAACTCCAGCGTGGAGCCGTTGAGAAAGGTGAAGGTGCGGGTGGTGGCCTTGTACTCAGCCACCTGCGCCAGCTGGGGCCGCAGGATGCGGATGTGGTTGCTCTCCAGCTCCTGATAGGTGCGCCGGACGATCAGCAGCCGGATCCCCGCGTAGCCCAGCGCCAGCAGAATGGCCTTGGTACGGACGGCCCAGCTTTTGCCGCCGCCACGCGCTCCGCCGAAGGCGATGTATTTGGCGGTGCATTCCAGAAAGCGCTGCTGCTTTTCGTTGGGATAGGCCAAGGTCAGTCGAATGGGTTCGGACATTGAGAAAGCCTCCTTTGGGTGATGGGGGGACAAATAACCGGGTGTAGTGGAACTTCGTAGGGCGGGGCGGTTCTGTTGCGGTGTCCAAAATTTCTGCGCTGCCTTACGGCGGACGCTTGAAATTTTGACCGCTGCCACTCGCTCACCTCGCTTCATCTGCCACAGGCAGCGCCCGGATCGCTCCCTCACCCCGCCGCGCAATGACAAAACGGGTTTTCCACATATTTTCCACAAGGTTTTCCACATTGCGGAGAAAACCAGCGTTTTTTTAAGGGGGAACCAGGGGGTTTTTTAAGAATACAGTTTTCGCTGTTTTTCTTTTTGAGGGTTACGGTCTGCGATTGGCATCAGATGCATGCATCCGCATTCGTCTTGTCCTGCTGCTTCCTGGCCCAGCGTCTCTCAGCCGCCTTGCGCCGCTGCTCTACCACGCGGTCATACCGGACGCTGTCCCGTTCGACGCTCAGCTGGATAAAGCTCCAGGCATAGGTCAGCGCAGGATTTTTGAACTCCGGCACCACGCCGTTCTCGGCAAAATCCAGCGTTGCCATCACCAGCGCGTAGACGTCCTCCATCGGCATCTGCCTGAAAATGGCGCACTGGTCAAAATAAAACATCACACCGGGCTTTTTTACTTCGTTCATTGTATTTCCTCCTTGTTTTCGGGCGCATGCCCTTTTGTCCATAGCAGAAGTCCGCGGAGTTGTTGCCCACAGAAAGGCAACAGAAGAAAAATATTTCGCAAAGGTAAGACAGCTTTTGGAGAATGGGGAGCATTGCATGTTGCGGTGATTCATTCTCAAAAGCCTCCCCTGTGTAAGGGGAGGTGGCAACGCGAAGCGTTGACGGAGGGGTTGTTTGATGCCCTGACAATTCCCCGGTCTCGCTTGCGCTCGGCAGCCCCCTTTACAGAAGGGGGCCTTATTTGCGTAAAAAAACAGGGCCTCGTTCGAGGCCCTGTCAGGGGGAGGGAAGTCAATGTGTTATTCCGTGGTGTCGCCGGTGCCGGTATCATCCACGTAACCCTCGTTCACGGTGTCGTCCGCCGTTTCGTCCGTGCTGGGCTCAGGCGGTTTGGGCGGCGCGGCCATCACGTGGGTGGCCTGCGGATGATGCAGCACCACGCCCGCGTAGTCGTACTGGATCAGCTGGCGGGCATAGGAGTACTTGGCATCTATCAGCGAGGACACGGTTTTCACGTAGTCGTCCGCCACGGTGATGCCGGGATTGGGGGTGAAGGTGCGGGTCTTGGCGTCGTAGGTTCCGGCGGCGGTGATCCAGCTGTAGCCCCGGTTGGTGGGTAGGATCACCAGCGGCATGCAGGTGCTGGCCTGCGAAGCGTTGTAGTTCTGGGCAAACACGTCATGACCCGACATGAGCCGGGAGTCGAACTCCAGCCCGAACAGGTTGCTGACGGTGGGCAGAATGTCGATGGCGGAGCAAGGGGTGTTGACGGTGACGCTGCTCTCCATGCTGCCGCTCCACAGCAGCCACGTGTTCTTGTAGCGGGAGATATCCAGCTCACTGTCCTGCTTGCCGCTGAGCTCCTGATAGTAGTCCACCTCATCGGTGACCAGCGCGTAGGGATAGTGGTCGGCGGTCATGCAGATCACGGTGTCGTCAGCAATACCGGCGGCCTCCAGCTGCTCCAGCAGGTACGTCAGGGCGTATTCCAGCTCCAGATTGGCGGCGATGTAGCCCTGCACCGGCTGAGAGGCGTTGGGATACGCCGCCACGGCGGCTTCCCGGTTCTTGGCGGACATGGCGTTGCCCCAGCCCCAGTTGGCGTGTCCGCTGACGGACATGTAGTAGGCGTGGAAGGGCTTGCCGGTGTTCACGTAATCCTCAATATACGCCGGGGCGGTCAGCTCCATCATCTCCAGATCGGAGTAGGGCCAGCCGGGGACGGTGAGGGTCAGGCCGTTGCCCTGACCGTAGTAATCATAGCCCAGATTGGGGTGGGTCAGGTGGCGGTTGTAGTAGGTGTAGGAGTTGTTGTGATAGGCCACGGTGGTATAGCCCAGCGCCCGGAACTGGTTGCCCAGCGCGAAGGGCATGTAGTCCTGATGGCTGGCGTAGAAGCTGAGATTGCCGTTGACCCACGTGGGGATGATGCCGGTCATGTGGGCGAACTCGCCGCCGGTGGTGGACTGTCCCCAGCCGGGCTGGTAGTAGTTGGTGAACACGAAGCCCTCGTGGGTCAGCTTGTACAGGGTGGGCGTCAGCTCCTTGCTGATGACGTAGGGGGAGAAGGCCTCGGCAGTGATCTGGATGAGATTCTTGCCCTTGAACATGCCGGTGTACTCGTTCTGCTGGCTGGCGGTCTTGCTGCTGAAGTAGTTGTGCATGTTCTCCAGCGTGGAGCCGCCCACCAGATCGGAGGTGGCGGTGAAGTCCAGCTCCATCTTGTTATAGTCGTAGACCACCGGCGCGTCCGGCACCGGCTCGTCCACCTGGATCACCGGCGCGTCCGGCAGACCGAAGATGGCGTACTGGGCCTCCAGCCGAATGGTGGCTGCCAGACCGAAGCGGGGCACGGCGTAGTCGGTGACGTAGTTGTAGGTGTAGTCCGCCCGATCCTCGCCGGTATAGCACAGGGCGGAACCGACAGCCTGACACACCGCGAACACCGCCAGCGCCATAACGCGGCAGCGGACGCTGAGGGTCTTGCCCGGCAGCAGGCGGCGGCGGAGGATGATCAGCAGCACCAGCGGCAGGAAGGACAGCAGGATAAACACAATGCGGCCGAAGATGATCTCCAGCATGGTGGAGAAGAAGTTGCCCACCACATTGCCGGTCATCTGGGTGATGAAGCTGAGTCCCCAGTAGCTTTTGAAGTAGCTCTTGCAGCAGTATTCGATGCACGTCAGCACCGTCCAGAACACGCACAGGGCGTAGGTGACAATGTGGGCGGCCCTCCGGGGCAAAATATCCACCAGTGCCGACAGCAGGAAGCCGCCTGCGGCGGAGAACAGCAGGATATACACCAGCGGCGTATCCCAGAACAGGATGGTGCGGTCAAAGGCGTGCAGCAGCAGCTCGTGATACAGCAACGCCATAGGGAAAAAGAACAGCGGCCACAGGCTGCGCTTTTTGGGCGCGTCCTGCTGGGGCTGCTCCAGACGGGTGCGGTTTTCGTCCATATGGGGAAATCTCCTTAAAAAGGATGAAATTTGTCGAAGCGGCAGTCTTAATATTTTACCACGCTCCGCGGCGTTTTGCAATCCCGCCATAAGCCCCGCAAGAAAAATTAACAATTTGACCTTGCCAGACGTTAGAAGATCATTTCCCGCTCCATGTCTCCGGACAGAGCCACGCGAAGAACATCATAAAAGGAATCGTAAGAACGAGAGCGTATTCTTCCATAACTCCCAAAAACAGCATGACAAACAGCGAACCGAAGCATGCTGTGCTTCCGATGATATCCCCTTTCCAACGGGGCAGTTCTTTTAATTTCTGTATCCAACGCTTCATTTTTATCACCCTTTTTAATATAGCCTAATATTCGGCAATATTCAAGGGAGAATATTCCCTGTATGCTTAACAGCAGCAGGGAGGTGACGGGAAATGATCGTGTTTGATCCGCTGTGGGAGACCATGAAGCGCCGCGGGATCAGCCAGTACGCGCTGATCAAGGAGCATGGCGTCAGTACGGGGACGCTGGACGCGCTGCGGAAGAACCGCAGCATTACCCTGAACACGCTGAACGACCTGTGCCGCATTCTGCGATGCGATGTGGCGGACGTGATCCGCTATATCCCGGAGGAATAAAAATTTTTAATGTGCGCGGATGCACGTGGTACGATTTCGTAGGGGAGGGGCTCTGCCCCTCCCGTTCGTTATATAGTAGAGCCATCGGCGAACGTAGGGCGGGGTAGAACCCCGCCCCTACGGAATGGCACGACAGGCAACACATCAGCGCAAAAAAGAGACGGCGTAAGCCGTCTCTTTTTGCAGTCACGGATTGCCGCGCCAGTGTGAGCACTGGCTCGCAATGACAGGTTTTCCCGTTCCGGGCAAAACCTTACATACCCTTGATGATATCCACGATCTCCGCGCCGATGCGCTTCTGCGCCTCGACGGTGGCAGCGCCGATATGCGGCGTGCAGCTAACCATGGGATGGCTGTACAGAGCCTTGTTGGTGGCGGGTTCGTCGGCGTACACGTCCAGACCGGCGGCGCGCACCTTACCGGACTCCAGAGCGGCCAGCAGAGCGGCCTCGTCCACGTTGGTGCCGCGGGAGGTGTTGATGACCACCACGCCGTCCTTCATCTTGGCGATGTTCTCAGCGCTGATCAGGGCGCCGCCGTCCACAGCGGGAGCGTGGACAGAGATGAAATCGGACTTGGCCAGCAGCTCGTCCATCTCCACATAGGGGATGCCCAGCTGCTCCTCGATGCCGGGGATGTGGAAGATATCGAACGCGATAACGTCCATGCCGATGGCCTTGGCCATCACGCCCAGATGCTGGCCGATGCGGCCGAAGCCCACGATACCCAGGGTCTTGCCCTGCAGCTCGATGCCCTTGCCATAGGCCTTCTTCTCCCACTGGTCGTTGCGCATGGTGTAACCGGCGTGGGAAATGTAGCGGGCGCAGGAGAACATGTGACCCATGGCCAGCTCGGCCACGGACTGAGAGGAAGCCTTGGGGGTGTTCTTCACGGCGATGCCGTTGGCCTCGGCGTACTTCACGTCGATGTTGTCCACGCCCACGCCGCCGCGGATGATCAGCTTCAGATTGCTGCCCTTGGCCTCGTCAATGTGGTTGGCGCGAACCTTGGTCTTGGAGCGGACGACCACCACGTCGAAATCACGCAGGGCCTTGCCCAGCTGATCGGGCTCATAGAACTGCTCGACGACCTCGTGGCCCATCTCGCGCAGCTGCGCCATCGCGGTCTTATCCATACCGTCAGTAACCAGAATACGCATGGTAATTATCTCCTTTTATTATTACAGTTTGTTGTGGGAAGGAATGTCTCTTGTCACATTCCGTAGGGGCGGACGACTCTACAAATATTTTTTACTTGTGCTCCGCCTCGAACTTGGTCAGGAACTCCACCAGAGCCTGAGCGCCCTCGATGGGCATGGCGTTGTACACGCTGGCGCGCAGGCCGCCCACGGACTTGTGGCCCTTCAGGTTGTCGAAACCGGCTTCCTTGGAAGCGGCGACGACGGCGGCGTCCAGATCCTTGTCGCCGGTGACGAAGGGGATGTTCATCAGGCTGCGATCCTCGGGCACCACAGCGCCCTTGAACAGCTTGGAGCTGTCCAGGAAGTCATAGATGACCTTGGCCTTGGCGATGTTGCGCTTGTGCATCTCCTCCAGACCGCCGATGCTCAGCAGATACTTGAACACCTTGCCGCAGCAGTAGATGGCCCAGCAGTTGGGGGTGTTGTACATGCTGTCGTTGTCGGCATGGGTCTTATACTTCATGTAGATGGGGGTCTTGGGGTCCAGATCGTCGCGGATCAGATCCTCGCGGATGATGATGCAGTTTGTCGTCATGCGGCTACCAATTTCATCTTCATCGAAGGAGGCGATCATCTCAATATCGTGGCGGACATCATCATCCATTAATTCGAACAGCAATTTCTTTTTGGCTTTATCAATCTTATGAAGAACCTCTACAAGGGCATCGGTCTCCATACGTGAAAGAATGGCTGCACCTTTTTTCACATCCATCTCTTTCACATATTCTGCTGCATTATCTGAGTCCGTATACTCAAAAACATCGGACAGCATATTCAGGTCCAGAATACGGTACAGTTTGCAGCGTTCCTGAACAGTCAGCCTCGGCATTGCATCTGCAATGTCATTGGCATGAAAATCTCCCAGCTTATCGCTCATAGCTGCCGGAGAGGTATTACTTCTTACTACAGCCAGAATATCCTGGGTGTAGTCCTGCACTCTTTTCTCCATCCTACTTTCTCCAATCTGACAATAAGACAGTTCACCATTTCCAGGTGTTTATCTTATGTATTTTTGACAGACTTATACAAAGTCCATTTTTACGGACAGCAGTGGAAACTC
>ERZ773208.1873-NODE-1873-length-15439-cov-6.067798_pt1 | contig 15439 bp, 15 predicted proteins | sample MGYA00581006_ERZ773208 | MGnify/ENA primary metagenome ERZ773208 (study PRJEB29015, sample SAMEA2737793) | human gut metagenome | biome: human gut; feature: human-associated habitat; material: faeces | place: China | collected 2012 ... | reverse complement strand
CATCCCACACATGGATTTATCGTATATTCAAACAGAAAACGGGCATGTCACCTAGCCAATGGCGCAAACAGTTTGCCTCCATCTAAATGTGTATTTTTGTAATTTTACATTAAATACTATTTAAAAAGTAGTAGTTTCCCTAGGAAAGCTACTACTTTTTTTGTGGAAAAGCTACAACTACCATAGGAAAGCTACTATCACTTTCAAAATAAAAAAGCTATTTTTGCAATCGAATCAATAACATAACAGATAATGAAAATGACAAGAGCAGAACCAACCATTTCAATTTCAGATGAAAATCTCATCATGATTGTTGTAGTGATCGTGACTGTGATTATCATAGTGTTCATCCTTGTGATGATACGCGACTACCGTCTCTATCTTGGAAATCATTGGAAAAAGAAATTCAGTTTCGCTGATTTCGTCAAGCAAGAACAATTCTATATTTATATACTGTTGTTCTTCCTTCTTTTGGTAGGTTCGGAATTGTTGTTACAAAACGAGTATTCATTTTAAAACAATAAATAATTATGAAAAAATCGTATCTATCATTATTCATCCTCGCAATAGGAGCGGCGATGTTTACTGCTTGTTCAGACGATGACAACAATGGGGAAAACGGAAATCCTAACATTCCTCTGGCAGAACTATCCAAGCCAAAGGCAAACCCTTGGCTGGCACAAGAGGAATACAGCATCACCCATTTCAATTCGGCTCAGACCGATGCTTTCACTGCAAAAGTAAAGGACGGCACGTTCTATGCCGACCTGACGAAATGCAAGGCAACAAGCAGCGGTCCTGTGAACCTCATGACGCTCGCATCCACTTCCCCAAAATACATGTGGGGAATGAGCAGCGACAGAGTGTCTATCATAGACGTATCCAACGGCAATTTTGAAAGACTCGCAGAAGCTGGTTTGCCTGGAATAACAATGAAAACTCAAGAACAACTCAACATCTTGACATCCAGCTACTCATCTTACTCAGAACTTGCTACAGCCGTAACCGGAGTGCTAGGTGCTGCCCCACAGATGTCTATAGCCAATGGAAACTATGTGTTGTGCGACAAGGACAACTATGTATATACAAATGCTGGACACATCATGGCAAGATACAAGCTGAAGAACCCAAATAATCCAAAGGAAGGTATAGAGCTAGACAGTCAGATTAAGCTCACACCGTATATCAACAACTCTTACACGCTGGTGGGAGCTACCATGACATACGATGGACATTTGCTCGTGGCGGCACAGAATGCTCTTGTTGTACTCAACCGTGAGTTGACCACGGTAGAAGATACCTACCCACTGGCAAGCACCCAGATATTGACGAACTCAATAGCCGTGGATGAGAACGGCGGGGTATATGTGGCAAGCAACGCCAAGGAGGCCAACGGCAAGGGACTCATGCAAAAGCTGATATGCAAGAATGGAAAGTTCTCTGACAGCGAGAGCGATGGAGCATGGAAAGCCGAGTATGACGGAGGTCCAATGGCACCATGTATCAAGCTCGGATATGGCACAGGAGCAACCCCTACACTAATGGGATTTGGCAACGACGAGGACAAACTCGTAGTGATAACAGACGGAGCAAAGAAAATGAAACTCGTAGCTTTCTGGCGTGATGCCATACCTGCCGATGCCAAGCCTGTAGATTCCGGCAACAAGCGTTTGGCAGGAACGTTCGACATAACGTGTGGATTACCAGCCTCTACCGAATGGGTACAGTCGGAGCAATCCGTAGTAACCGCAGGATACGACGCTTTTGTGGTGAACAACATCAGCCAGACAACGGAAAAGATAAACGACAAGATTATAGGCGTACTAGCAATCGGTCCAACCATAGAGACTCCTAGAGGTGTTGAATGCGTGAGCTGGAACACAAAGGAGAACAAGTGGGAGACTAAGTGGACACGTGCTGATGTCAGTTCACCAAGCATGATACCTGCTGTAAGCACATCGTCTGAAATGGTATTCGTAAGTGGGTGGAACGATGCCACAGGATGGGAAGTAACCGGACTCGACTGGCGCACCGGCACCACACGCCACCGCACAATCCTAGGCAAAGACAATCGGGCCAATGGAGCATATGCCATCATACAGTTCTTTGACAATGGTGACTTACTCTACAACTCGGTGTCTGGACCGTTCAGAGTGGAAATCAAGTAAAACAGAGTGAGAACAAAAAGTATATTAATTTTAAAAAACAGGAAGTATGAAAATCAAGCAAATTATCATGACCTCATTGCTAAGTTTTATCACGGCAATGACATTCATCGCATGTTCCGATGACGACAGCAACAACGATATAAAAATCCCTACCGTGTCACCAAAGGAGCAATGGGGCGCAACCCTGAAAGGCGATGGTGAAGTTCTCGGAGCATACCCGGACTTATACTCCAATTATTGGGAATACACCTATGAGATAGACAAAAACAGTGACAAGATTCTATGCCTGAAAGGAGAATATCCTCATTGCAGATATTTCAGCATATCACTATACAATGATAAGACAGGAGACGTTTTTGCAGGCATCGATGACCAGGACATCTCGGCAGATAACGGAAGCACGAATCCTTTCGTCGCAACCACTTCTGGAAAGAACTATTTCACCCTCTATGTGGTGCCAAACGGAACGTCACAAAGCGTAATAGACAAACTTGGAGAGAATGTGGTGAAAGTTAAAGAAGGTGTGAACAAAGTAGCTGTAGTTCTCAGACATTACCTGGGCACTACTGCCGATGGAAGCCAAAAAGATGAATACGCCGGAGTAGAACTGCCAGCCATCACTGCACTCGACATGAACTTGCATGAGACCTACGTGCCAGAACACGTTGTATCAAATGTCTATAAGATAACATCGAAGGTGTTTACACAGAAATCCGACGAAAACAGGGAGATGCCATTCTTCCTTGCTCCAGTTAGCATGTACTATCCAAACAACTCCACGGCATACCTTTATGGAAGAACGCACTTGCGCGAGGACTCTGTGCTCACATTCTCCTTCATACCGGCCACAGTGCCAACAAAGCCTGAGGAATACAGAAAAGCTGTGACACGTTATTGGTCTATCTGCATTGGCTCAGCAAGCGACACACGCTCATATATGTCTGTATATGATGCGAAGGCTCGCTATGCCGATGGCAAGAAAGCAACATTTGTGGTTTGCCTGAAAAAGAATCCTAAGCTATCAGCCATACAGAGCAAGGTGAACGAAATGAATGCCAACGGAGAGTATGTCAATCTCTTCATTTGGGACAGTGAGAAAAAGAACATAGACGGCAATCCTATCGGAGAGATTGTGGCTGTCATGTACAGGAACATTCTTCCAGACAGGAAATGGATACACTCCATCGCAACCATGACACCTACTGCTTACAAGGATAAGACTGGCGAACCTATCGACCATGTGACCGATCCCGACAAGCAGCTTGCTCACAAAGCTCTTGGCGACTATGGACCACTTGGTGTAAAGGTAAGCAACGATGATTTCTTGCAGTAATCATGAAACGAAGGTATTCGTATTGGAATAGGTGTTTTTTGATATTGATATAGAGGAACCGGCACATATATATGTATATATATGAGAACCGGCACAAAAAAAGGGCTAGCCTATTACCAGGACTAGCCCTCCGTTTTAATTATTTTCTAGGGTGCAATGAAATGTCATCCAGAAAGCTGCTTAGCACGTTATGAGTGATTACTTTACCTCAATGTGCTTAACATCGTCTTTCTTCTCCTCCTTCTTCTCGTTCTTGTTCTTGTTCTCGATCTCGATAGATACTTCCCTCCTCAGTTGTTCTCGTCTGTTGCTTGAAGAATGAATGTATGTTAAACTTTTAATGAGAATACTTTTTCAATTGGACTCTTCTTTCAAATCCCTATCCACCATGGCACAGACACAGGAGTCTGACCATACGTTTTCTGCCGTTTCAATCATGTCGATGATGGTATAGATTGGCAGGATGATGCCCATGATGCCGATAGGAGCATTGATGCCGGACATCAGAGATAGGGTAAGGAAATAACATCCCATCGGTACTCCTGCATTACCCACTGCTGAGATAACTGAAATGAAGAGCCAGAGAATCATCGTAGTCCAAGGTAAAGGCATTCCTCCATTCTGCATCAGGAATAAGGAGGTTACGAGGATAAACGCAGCGCAACCATTCATGTTGATGGTAGTACAGATAGGCAATACGAAGCGGGAAACCTGATTGGAAACTCCCAGTCTGTCTTCTGCTGTCTGCATCGTCACCGGCAACGTAGCAGCAGAACTCTTTGTAAACAGAGCCATTAATACTGCCGGCATCATCTTGCCCAGTGTACGCACTGGATTCAAGCCTCTTGCCAAGAGGAAGAGCGGAAGGATGATGAAGAATTGAATGACATTACCTCCCAGGATAACAGCTACGTACTTTCCTAGAGAAGCCATCACGATACCCGCAGAGAACTGGGCTGAGAGTTGTGCTGCAAAGGCAACGATACCCAGAGGCAAAGCCCAGATTAATCCATGAATCAGCATGAAGAGCAGATCCTGTAATCCAAACAATCCCTTCATCACGACTTCTTTTTTATCGCTTGATGGCATCTTGGCTAAAGCAATACCTGCTGCTGCCGCCAAAATCAATATAGAGAGTACATTTCCTTCGGCAAACGGCTTGATGATGTTGTTGGGTATTACCCCAAGAATATGGTCATAATAGCTGGTTTCTCCCAACTTTTGGGGAACATCTGCCATACCGCTCTGTACCAAGGCAGTAGGTAAATTGCCAGGAGAAACGATGTTGTAGAGCACCAGTCCCACTGCTGCAGCTGCTATCGTCGTGAGCAGGGTGTAGGTGATGGCGTGGCGGAATATCTTACCGGTGTCTGCCTGGTTGCCCAAGGATGCCAGGGTTGTGATGACTGCCAAGGCTATGGTTGGTACTGCCAGAAGCTGGAATAAGCGGGTATAGACCGTGGCTATGAAGTTCATCAGACCATCCAGCCAGCTGATGCCGAATATCCCCAAGACGGCGCCTACTATCAAAGCGCCAATCCATAGTACCAGCTGCCGGGTTTGCTTATTCTTCACTCCTTTTTGCTTACTGCAGCCAGCATTGCTATCCGACTGTCTATTTCCAATATTATTCATTGTTTCTACCATGATTTTAAACTATTATTTTCAAAAGGCAAAGGTATTATTTTTTTTCCTTGTCAACAATCCCACAAATATGGTATTTTGCAATCTCGTTATTTTTTTCGGGCTATTCTTTTGCTTGTATCATTATTTTTTGTAACTTTGCCGAAAGAAATTAAAACGGCAGCAATATGAAATATCCTATCGGCATACAGAGTTTCGAACAAATCATAGAAGATGGTTATGTTTATCTCGATAAGACGGCATTGGTCTATGACTTAGTGACTAATGGTAAAATATACTTTCTGAGTCGTCCACGGCGATTTGGAAAGTCATTGCTCGTATCTACCTTGAAATGCTATTTTGAGGGTAAGAAGGAACTGTTCAAGGGGCTTGCCATCGACAAGCTGGAGAAGGAGTGGAAGCAATATCCTGTGTTTCATCTCTCTTTTGGTGGTCAAAACTTTGTAGAGCCTTATGCGTTAGACAAAGTGTTGGAGGAGTTTGTTGCCATGGCAGAACGTATCTATGGGCGTGAGGAGTTGGCCGAGACTTTAGGTAGTCGCTTTAAGGCAGTGTTAGGGAATGCTCATCAGAAGACAGGAATGAGAGCTGTCGTACTCATTGATGAGTATGACAAGCCTTTGCTTGATGTGATGGATATGGATATTTCTGTGCAGAATGAATATGGAAAGATGACTTTGGAGGATTATAATCGCAATCTGCTCAAAGGCGTATATTCTGTGTTTAAGGAAGCTGATGATGACCTGCAGTTTGTCTTGCTCACGGGTGTCACCAAGTTCTCACAAGTGAGCGTGTTCAGTGGTTTCAATCAGCCTAACGACATCAGTATGGACGAGCATTACGAGGCACTTTGTGGTATTACGGAAGAGGAATTGTATTCTACCTTTGATGAACAAATCAAAGCGATGGCTGTGAGATATAAGACCACGGAGGAAGGAATGAAATACAAACTGAAGAGGAAGTTTGATGGTTATCACTTCAGTCCCAATATGCTTGATATCTATAATCCTTTCAGTATCTTGAATGCTTTGAGCAAGAAAATTCTGGCAGATTATTGGTTCCGCACCGGTTCGCCAACCTATCTTGTTCGCTTATTGTCTCATTTTGATGAGAACATCAACGAGATGGTGAACAGGTTTTATCCTACGAGTAGTTTTATCGACTACAAGGCAGATGTGGAAGCACCGTTGCCTATGATTTATCAGAGCGGTTATCTCACCATTAAAGATTGGAATATGGATACCGATTCCTATCTTCTGGATTTCCCGAATGATGAAGTGAGGAGCGGTTTCCTGACGTTGGTAGCTTCCAGTTATCTGAAGCCATCGAAGTCAACGGATGCCTGGATTATTCAGGTAGTAGATGTGATGTCGAAGGGAGATTGCCATCAGTTGGAGAATCTGATGACTTCCTTCTTTGCCAGCATTCCTTATAACCAGCGTCGTAAGGACGATGAACGCGAGAAGGAACGTTACTTCCAATACACCTTTTATCTCGTATTGAGAATGATCAGCTGCTTCACGGTCTTCATCGAAAAGCAGCAAAGCGAAGGTAGGGTAGATTGCGTGGTTGAGACCCAGAACTATATCTACATCTTCGAATTCAAGCGTGATGGTTCGGCTGAAGAAGCCCTGAAGCAGATAGAGGATATGGGCTATGCCAGGGAATATGCAGCAGATGGCAGAAAGATTTATCAGATAGGCTGCAACTTCTCATCGAAGACGGGAACCATTGATGGTTGGAAAATGAAGTAAGTAATCCGTAAGAATATGCCGAAGATGTAGTGATGTGGCGTTATTAAGAATAAGTTTTCTTTACATTAGCTTGCCTGAGATTCTCGTATTTCCAGACGCTTATTATTTCTTTGAGAATATCGTAAATATGAAGAGAAATAGAAACTTATTGATAATCAGGTGTTTGTGATTTCTTGACAAGATGATGCCGTTGAGGAAAATCTATAGTTGTACGACTATAACCCCCTATAGTCGTACAACTATAGGCCTTTTTCTTAATATAGAGCAGAAAACAAGGAATCCCAGCCTCTCAATCCTCTTGTTTTTATTGCTAGATTCCAAACTTGTAGGTATATGAATTTTGGTTATAAATATTGACGGGAGGTATGATGTTAAAAGATAAGTGTTATGAGAACAGTTCAAGATTATATAGCAATAATAAGGCAAAATAGTTCCAAGATTACTAAAGATTTTGGAATCAAGACCTTGCGCATTTTTGGTTCCGTATCACGAAATGAGCAAACAGAGCAAAGCGATTTGGATATTTGTGTTGAAACAGAAACTCCTAATCCTTTTTTATTGGCCGACTTGAAAGAGTTCTTAGAGGGCTTGTTCAAGTGCTCAGTTGATGTAGTGCGTATTCACAAAAACATGAATCCTTTCTTTAAATCAAGAATTGAACGGGATGGAATCTATGTAATACGATAAAATAAAGATTTTCTCTTATTTCTTTGGCGTTTACACTAGAATGTTGTATCTTTGCAGTTGTAATTTGAACTAAAAATGGAGGAATAAAGAATGAATACAACAAAGTTAACAAGAGAAGAAGCGTTGCGTCGTTGGAATGCTTCTAAGGAAACCAAACGTAAAATGGTTGAAAAGCTAGAAACCTTGGTAAGGAATAGTTGTCTTGAACGTACAGGTAAAGAACCTATTGGGATAGAAGTATGGTAGTCGAAACTTTGTCTCTAGACACGATAAATGCCAATTCTCCTTATGAGGTCAAGTTGGCAGATGCTGGTGATACGTTGTGTTTCATTACAGATTACGATGCAGAAATCTTTGTAACATTTGAGAGAGACGAATTGCTTCATGAAGGTTTGGTTTACCAGTTTGGTATCTCAAATCCTAAGAGAGTAAAGTCGCCTCGTGACCCAAAAGTGCGAGAGACCATTCTTGCTATCGTTGAAGAATTCTTTGCTAAGAATCAAGCTGCATTTCTTTATATCTGTGATACGAGTGGTGGAATGCAGAAGATGCGTAATCGCTTATTTCAATATTGGTTTGGAATTTATGGAGAACGCGAGGAATATGTTTTTCTACCTCAGACGATAACAGATGAAGAGGGGAATGATAATTATGCAGCTCTAATAATTCGTAAGGATAATCCTCAGTTTACGAATTTGGTAAGCGAGTTTATGGCGACTGTCAATTTGCTTAATGCTAAACCTGAGGAGTACGAAGAATGATTTGTTGGCAATAAGGCTGTATAAGGCAGATGAGTCTCCGTTTTCGATAATTTATCAGAGCGGTTATCTCATCATATGTTGCATATATCTCTGCACAGTTTGTATGGTTTGTTTCTAATATACTGAGTTTGTGGGGAGATTTGGAAAATCTAAAGTAGTACATGATGGAAAAGGTTATTGTTGACGTTGCGTGGTGCGACAGAAATTATGGCGGTTCTTTTGGTAGTAATGTACCAGGAGCGGTGGTTTTTACAGCGCCAACTTTTGAAGCTTTGCAAAAGGAGGCAAAGGAAAGTCTGGAGTTTCATATTGAAGGCCTCGTGGAAAATGGGGAAGATGTTCCCGAATGGCTGAAGAATGGGGATTATGAGTTTGAGTATAATATTATAAGATCAGTTGTGTGTCTGATTTAGTAAAGAGGTGTGTCATAAGTAAATGATTCACCCTTTTTTGTTTGTTGGAATGTTACTGATATGTTGTTGGAAAACATAGTATAAGTTATTAGAAAAGATAGTATATGTTTTTGAGTTAGTTAGTATCTCCGGTCGCACAACAGCTGTTGTGCGCTTGCATAGCAGCTGATATGCGCTTGCACAACAGGTGATGTGCATGCGTAGGCCAACTGTTATGCGCCAACTGTAATTTAGACTTATGACGCCTCCTCTTTGTCATTTGGTACATATAGAATGGCATTTCATACATTTATCCCCCAACTTTCTATGCTGTTTCGGATAAATTCATTATCTTTGTCCCCCTGAAAACAACTAAAAGATAAAATGTAATGAAGAAAAGATTAAAATATACTTTGGTTTCCTTAGGCAGCCTGGTCGTTTTGGCAGGTATTGGTCTGGAAATCATGTATATGGTGTCAGTTTTTCTGCCCTTATCCTACAATCATGGTGATATTTTTGCAATTTTGCATTTCGAAAAAGACAAACGTATGTTTGAAAGAATCGCTATCAAATGAACTAAGGAATGGTGATTGAAAATCGTGAAGCTCCATATCCCAGCCAGTAACCAATTCCTCCTTTTATGTTTGTGGGGAGGTTATGTTGGTAGGTGAATATTGGGTTTCTTGATAGTTCTAACATCTTTGCATATTCGCTCCAATAGTTGTAAGCAAAGCTGTCCACTCTGCATAATTTAACGGAAACCTGCTCGTTTGCCAGAAAAGAAACGTGGCTGTTCTCCTTTTTGTTTCTGGAAAAGCCATATATCGGTAATTTAGGATTTGGCTTGTCGAAAAGTTCATTGTCGCTTTCTCCCAAGAAAGAGCTGTGAAACTCTTCTTGATGTGTCTTATCTAAATTGACAAATACCTTATAGAATCTGTGTTGAGCCAAATCGTCTTCTATCTTGGCATAGAGATTATATTTTCCCTTGCCGAGATCTTGACTGATACCTTTCTCTAAAATCTCGGGTGGATAAGGAATGGATGTTGTTGCTTCTAGTTTTTTCCCGTCCTTGGTCTCAATGGTGAGTTTGTAACTTCTTCCTGCAATGCCTGTAAGTTCGTTGCTGGTATAAATACTTGAAGACTCATAGCTGTTATTTATCTCATGATGCAATATGTATGTTTGGTCATCGCAAGTTATGGCTACGTTGGCATCATCGATAGTATTATTATATAGGTCCTCCTGTTTGTTCTCGTTGCTGTTTACGGGTACTGTACAATAAAGGCAGACTACAGGGGCATGTCCGTTTTCTATCCAACCTTCTACTACGATTTGAGGCTGGTAGTCTGGGATTGTATCTGATGTGCAGCTAACCATAAAAAGAAGTGTTATAATTAGAACTTCAAATATTTTTTTCATAACTTTGTCTGTTTAAAATTTGCAATAGAAATTGATGGATGGAAGTACTTTGACCGCAAAGCTCAGCGGTTTGTAACTGTAAGTCTTTTCTTTGTCAACTTCATGGAAATGCAACCTGTAGTAGATTGGATTTCTATGGTTGAGGGCGTTGTATAAAGAAAAGTTTACTCCATACTCCGAATGATTCTTTTTGCAGAATGTATAATCTGCTGATAGGTCTAGACGGGAATATGCAGGAAGTCGATTCTTATTGTATCCGTTGTATTGGGATATAATGTTGCCGTCTATGGCATAAAATGACTTTGAGGCTGTGAATGGTGTGCCTGATGCATATACGAATGTGCTGCTGAGTACTAAGTGCTTACTGGTCTTGTAGGATAAGACCATATTTAACTCATGCGGACGTTCGTTGGATGCCGGGAATGTCTCTTTTCCTGTTGATCCTTCTATTGTACGGGATGCATGAGTGTAAGTATAGCCTATCCACCCATTTATGCTTCCAAATCGCTTGTTAATCATGATTCCAAAACCATAATTGCAACCTTTGCCTTGTCTTACATAATTTTTTAAGTCATAAGTTGACTTACTGAAATCTAGCAGGTCACCGGTATATTCCACTTGATTATACAGTTTTTTGTAAAACAGTTCCAGATTGATGGTATAACCACTTTTGCCGATAGCTTTTTCTCCCAGGATGTTTATACCGTCTGCGTATTCTGGTTTGATAAAATCATCAGAGCCTACCCAAAACTCAAAAGGCAATCCTATCTGTGATATTCCTGTTTGGTGTAGATTTTGCCAGCGTCTATATAGGTTCATCACTACTTTGGAAGAAACTCCCTGAATGTGGAAGGAAACGTTGGGTGAAAAATGAAAGTCAGCTTTCTGTCCTGATGCCCAGTATATACATTCTCTGCCACCAATGATGGCATAAAGACTTTCATTTCCTATCTTGTAGTCTGCGTATGCAGATAGTTCTGCTGCATTTTCTGTCGTATTGGTGCTCCTGCTGGTATAGTAATTGCTAACGGCAGGTGATTGGGGGTCTATGTCATGATATCTCAGTTCATAGCCAAGTCCCCAATGATGCAGTTGGCTATGGTTGGCAACTCCTATTGTTGTTATCTTGCTTGGCAAAAGAAGCTGTTCATTTCCACGTACAAACTTAGTGTCATTGCTATATGAGGTGATGTATATCTGCTGTCTGGTCTTAGCGTTGGCATTGTACGTCCGTTCGTATTGGGCAGATAACAGGATGTTGTTCCAATTGAGTTTCAGTTCAGCTGGATAGTAAGGCATATTGAGGCTCACATGGTCGCCTCCTGTATAAAAGTCGATAGAAACCTTGTCTTTTGTGTTAGGTTGCCAAAGATAGGTTAGATTCACGTCGTTAAAGTCATATTTGAATTTATCTCCGTCGAATGTAAGCCATTTGCTATATAATAAGTTGAGGTATGCCATACGGGCTGACAGGATAAGGGTGCTGTTTGTGGATAATGGCAAATGTAATGTGCCTTGCGATGACATTGGTCCTACTGCTATATTGCCATGTATCTTATGGCTAATTGTATCAATGGAGTTTAAAGAAACCATACCACCGATTCTCTCTGTGAACTTTGCGCTGGTTGGCGATGTGGCAACTGTGAGGAATTGGAAATGAGAAGGATTGAATGTTGAGAACAGTCCAAGAAGGTGTCCAGCGTTGTAAACTGGTATGCCGTTGATACCCACCAAGTTGTGTCCTGTGCTGCATCCCATGATATGTATGCCTGCATCATATTCGTTGTTGGTAGAGATGCCGGGCATGGTCTGCAGGTAATGTATAGGGTCTGTATTGCCTAATATCTTAGGCAGGGTATTGATGAAAGTAATATCGAGTTTGGTAGTCGCATCTTGTCTTTTCAAGAAAGAAGAAATTTTCTTGGCGGTGATGTTGACATCGTTCAATGACTGGCTTTTCTCGTAAGTGCTATCCTTTAGGTTCTGTGCATTCATTATCCCTAAAGTCATAAAGGAAAACAATAGAAGGAGTGTATATCTTCTCATAGGGCGTAAAAGTTCGTAGCATCCTCCTCAAATAAGTTTGGAGAATGCTACGAGTAAAATATAAATTAGAATCTGCAACCTAATGTTGCTGACAATGTATTGAACTTCAAGTCGATGTCGTCATGGAACTTAGAGAAGTCCTGACCGTATGAGATACCGATAAATGCCTTCTTGTAAACAAAGTTTGCACCTACGTGCCAACCTGCCTGGAATCTGTTAGCTGGATGACCATCGCACTTCTTCTTATCGAAGAAATTGTCTATCTTAGTAGTCTCTTCATCGATTTCAGGATCATCTCCTCTATAGGAATGCTCCTCAGTCTCTTTCTGTTTGCCAGAACCAGAGATGTTGTATTTGAAGTCCACGCCAGCGAAAGGCTCAAAGGCAAAATCTGAATTTGGAATTGCAATGTGGTAAAGCAAACTTACAGGAACTTTGGCTGTAAGTATATGGCCCGTATATTTTACGGTATATTTATCAGTATAATAGCTGCCTTTATCTTCATTTGATGCTTCATCTGAATAGAATGCATACTGAAGGGCTGCACCAAACTCAACATACAGAGGAATGGAAGGTGCCACATTGATAGCGCGGTTGTAACCGATAGAGAATGCATTGAGTTTGTCGCTCAAACCGCTATTGTCTATCGCTTTCTGATATTCATCTCCATAGTCGAATGATGAAAGACTGTAGCTGGTGCCAATACTGTTGTACTGCACATACAGGCTGTTCCAACCCTTGGAGATTTCGTTACTGCTGTTAGAAGAGCTTTTGCTCTGTGAAAACTGTGCAAACGATGTGGTACTGATCGTCATCGCTGCTACTAATGCTAAAAATTTAATTTTCATGATGTTTGTTATTTAAAAATGAAACAATTACTTTAGTTCTTTATCATAAATGGAATCCTCCAAACATTGGCAGTTTGAGTGCTGCTGCCGCGTTGTGATACAAAATAGATGAATTTGCCGTCTTTACTCCATACAGGGCTCAAATCATCTGCAGCATGGTAGGTAATCTGGGTTAGATTACTCCCGTCTATATGGCAAACGAAGATGTCTGTATTAGGGTATACCTTATTTGGGCTATTCTGTCCCGCTACATCAACAACTTTCATACTGCTGCCTACCATCAATATCCATTTTCCGTCAGGCGAAATAGTAGGAGAGGTGAAGCTGCGGTTCCCTTCTGATACGATGCATTCTTCAACTCCTGTTTCTGTATTGATTCTCCATATCTCATTGTTTCCAATGCCTGAAGATCTTACACAGAGAATGTCTGTGGTGTTAGGAACTGGTATGGCATTGAATCCAGACGTAAAGTTGGAGAAAGAGTTGTCGTTGAATTGATAATTCCAAATGCCAAAGCTGCCAGAGTTTTCTTTACGGCAAAATAAGATTTGACTCATGTCGGCATTGTAAGATGGAGAAAAGTCGAACTCGTTTGCTGTTACCTGTCGGCAACCATATCCTTTGTTTGCGTCTGTGATGAAAATGCGATTGGAAGAACCATTCTTTTCGGTGAAACAGATTTTCTGTCCGTCAGGCGAATAAGAAAAATCTATTACTTGCTGGCGATTGGTGCGCTGCTGCGTAGTTCCAGCACCTGTCAGATTTTTCAGATAGATGTTTGAATTGTTGGTCTTATAGGATAAGAAAGCTAATTTTTCTTCAGTAGGTGACATGGAGATAACTCTGCCAGACCACCATGTTATTTTTTTGCCTCTTCTTTTAACTTCCGGCATGCACAAGCAATCGTTGTCTGAAGTGATTTTCTTGAAATCAAGTCCGCTTTCTTCGCCGACGGCAACAATAGAGTAGTCTACAGATTGAGCCATAGCAGGCAATGAGAGACCTAAAAGTAATAGCAAAGCATTTAATTTTCTAGTGCTCATATACATTATTATATATACAAGCCGACTCTCCAAAGCTTGTGATATAACATTTGAAAGTAGGACATAAAAAAAGCGCGGGAGTCTGTACTCGTCACTCATCCCGCTCTTCGAGGCCTTCGCACTGCCCATCAAGTCTGAACGAGCAACGCAGAAGCCCACGCCGATAGTATATAACAATCCCTGCATCCTATCAAAAAAATAGGATGTTAAGGTGTACAATCTACCCACTTGGACATCTACTGTTGCTTTCGTTTTTGACTTGACTTTGAAAGTTGCGAAGTTTCGAAGAGCCAAAACAAAGCGTAAGTAAACGCCTTTCCCTTATGTCTTGATCCTTTAGTCCCCAAACCAATCGTCATCGTTACGACAGATAATCTTATCCTTTACAATCGGCGCGAACTTCAACTCTCTTTTACAAGAGTATTTAAGAATCGCTGCAAAGGTAGATAAAAAATGTGTAATCGCCAAACGTTTTAGTTAAAATCTTCGAAAAACATTAAAAATATTTAGTTTCCCCATTTGTGTATCCTAATAAAATGTATGTGTGGCCTGGAAAAAGTCTCTCATAAAAATGTAATAGATTCTACTATCTCACTATTTTTTCGGGCTATTCCTTTGCTTGTATCATTATTTTTTGTATCTTTGCCGAAAGAAATTAAAATGGCAGCAATATGAAATATCCTATAGGAATACAAGACTTCGAAAAAATCATAGAGGGTGGATATGTATATCTTGATAAAACTAGCCTCGTTTATGATTTGGTGCAAAATGGCAATATATACTTTCTGAGTCGTCCACGACGATTTGGAAAGTCGTTGCTCGTATCTACTTTGAAGTGCTATTTCGAGGGAAAGAAGGAGTTGTTCAAGGGGCTTGCCATCGATAATCTGGAGAAGGAATGGAAGCAATATCCTGTGTTTCATCTCGATTTCAATGGTAATAATTTCACTAATCCTGGAGAACTTGAGGTCATATTAGAGAACTTTGTTGCATCGCAAGAGATGATATATGGTAAAAGTCCTTTTAGGGATTCCTTAGGAGGTCGTTTTGAATATGTATTGAAAGCTGCTCATGAGAAAACAGGACTCCGTGCCGTGGTTTTAATTGATGAGTATGATAAGCCAATATTGGATGTGCTTGATACACAAATCAAAACATCAATAAAGGGTGAAGAACGGTTGTTGGAAGATTGGAATCGTGAGGTTTTGAAAGGTTTCTATAGTGTCTTCAAGGCTGCTGATGCTAATCTACAGTTTGTCTTACTCACGGGTGTCACAAAGTTCTCGCAGGTAAGCGTGTTCAGTGGTTTCAATCAGCCTAACGACATCAGTATGGACGAGC
>ERZ773208.1860-NODE-1860-length-15512-cov-2.875526_pt1 | contig 15512 bp, 15 predicted proteins | sample MGYA00581006_ERZ773208 | MGnify/ENA primary metagenome ERZ773208 (study PRJEB29015, sample SAMEA2737793) | human gut metagenome | biome: human gut; feature: human-associated habitat; material: faeces | place: China | collected 2012 ... | reverse complement strand
ATAACGCCTTCCGATGCTATCCACAATATTCCATTTACAAATACAACAGAAAGCAAAAGAATCCACGGTCTGAAAAAGGAAAGTATTGTATTCCCTCCCATTTCCTGATAAAAATGGAAACCTAATAGTTCCGGTATTAATAAGACTAAAATCAGTGCAGAGATCAAACTTCCCAAGACAGAACCTTTTAACATGAGTGACCTCATTTGTTTCCGGTATATTTTTGTAATCTGTCTTTCTGTGGCTCCGATCGTGTGGAGCAGTCCGAGATTTTGAACATCTTCGCTCATGGATATCCAAAGGACATTGCGTACAAGGAAATATATTCCACACAAAATTCCTATTGTTCCTAATATCACCATCTCATATCCACCTGCGAATTTAGAAACAGCAGTATATTGTGCTGTATCAGAAACGTATATCTTCTGATCTGCACTCTTCATCGGCAATGCCTGATATAATTTTTCTTCTGTTTTGCTTCTGCTTAAATGATTGCTCTGACTGAAAAGTAAAGTATAGGGACCCTTTTCCAGGTTTAACTCATTAATTTTGTCATGTGAAATATATCCGATTGCTAATTTATTTCCAGAATCAGTATACCATCCACATAGTTTGAATTTTTCTTTCGAATGTTCGAACAGACCTTTGTATACATCTAAGTTTATTTCCATTCCCTGTTCTGGTTCAGAAATACCACGTTTTTTCAATGCTCTCTCAGATAATAGAATTTCATCCTTTTTCTGTGGGTAATTTCCAATCACATTGGTATATGCCGGTCTCAAAAAATTGTTCCAGCTTTCTGAGTCAGCCCAGACTATATCACATATCGTTTTTTCATTATTTTCTGAAACGTCTGTAGCTTCACCTACAAAAATGCTTTTTCCAACCTGTTTTATATAATCCAGTTGTTTTAATTTTGCATATTGTTCTTCTGTTCCATCTTCTATTCTGCCCGAAGAAGCAGTTCCATTTTCTCTGGTTAATCTTATTTCTTCTGCCTGTATTTTCCCAAAAGAGATTCCGAATACCATGGTAATCGCAACAATACCGATTACTACCGAGCAAAATAAAATCGAATTTCTTACCTTTTTTGTGCCTGCAAAATTTTTAGCCAGGAATCGGATTATATCTTCATTGTTATTTGGAATGTTCTTATGAAACATAGTGATACCTCCTAACAATCGTTACAATCTCTTGTATAGATTTTTCCATCGGACATGCGTATTACTCTGTCTGCCATCTGCGCTACTTCCTCTTGATGCGTCACGATCAATGTCGTCTGATGAAATCTTGCGGCACAGGATTTTAGTAATCCTACGACTTCCATACTTGTAACAGAATCCAGATTTCCGGTCGGTTCATCCGCCAGGACAATAGCCGGTTTCGTTAATAATGCCCGTGCTATAGAAACTCGCTGTTGCTGCCCTCCGGACAGCGTTGATGGAAGGCGTTCTAATTTATCTTTTAGTCCTAGTATTTCAACAATCTCATTGAAAAAATCTACATCGATTTCCTTGCCATCCAGTCTCATTGGGAGGACAATATTTTCACGTATACTAAGAGAAGGTATCAAATTATATTGCTGAAATACAAATCCGATATTTCTTCTTCTGAATATCGTTCTTTCTTCCTTGTTAAGATCTTTTAAACTTGTATTTCTGATCCAGACACCTCCAAAATCCGAAGTATCAAGACCTCCTAAGATGTTCATAAGTGTTGTCTTTCCGCATCCTGACGTACCGACAACTGCTATAAATTCACCATCTTCCACAGTCAACGACACACCATCTAAAGCACGCACTTCATATGTATCGGATGTATAATATTTTTTTAGATTCATGGCTTTGATTATATCCATCTTTTCTGTAAACTCCTTTCGTAAATGCTACCTTTAACTCAGCCATAATCTATTATACATGGTACCTCTTACAAACTTCTTACAAGCTGCATATGAACTGTCTCGACCGGAAGATTTACCTCTATAAGCAGCCCTGGCTTCATTTGTTTTGCTTTCATCATCCCTTTTTGTAATAGAACAATCTCTCTGGAAAGATATAAACCAATTCCGCATCCTTCCTGCCCTCTTGCCTGCTCACCACGATAAAATCTTTGAAAAATTTTATTTTCTTCTCCATCTCTTATCCCGATTCCATAATCTCTTACTTGAATTTTATAAAACATTTCCGTCTGTTTCATTGTGATATTGATCGTGCTGTTGTTTTTACTATATTTGACTGCATTATCAAACACATTATAAAACGCCTCACACATCCAGTTTTTATCATGTTCGCAAAGGATTTTCTCTGGCAATTCTACTTGAAAATAGATACCTTTATCTTCTGCCTTTTTTTGTATTTGCCCTAATGCATTTAGAATCGTTTCAACAAGATTTTCATTTTGCATATGAACTTGTATGATTCCTTGCTCTAATCGAGCAGTTTTTATAAAGCTTTCCACCAAAAAGCATAACTGTTCTTCACTCGTTCGCAGATCTTTCATATATTCTATATTCAATATTTCCTGCGTTTCATTTAATGACTCTTGCAGCAATTCTGTATAATTTTTTATATTCGACAGCGGTGTCCGTAATTGATGTGCAATCTCAGAAATTAATTTCTGGATCTCATATTGGCTTTTTTCAGCCTCTTTTCTTCTTCCTTCTAACATTTCCTGTAAACGGATTAATTGATTGGTAGTTTTGGAATAAAGCGTTTCTTTCCCGATATCTGAACCATCTAATTCATTGCCGTTTATTAAGGATTCCGTCAATTTATATATTTTATTCATTTCATTTGTTCTTAAATGATTTTCAACTAAATATACAGTACTTCCTCCGAGTATGAAACCTATTAAAAGTACTGTAGAAATTGCTACAACCATGCTAATCTCCCATTCTATATCCCATTCCAAATACATTACTTATAACATTCGATGAATCATTTAATTTCTTTTTCAATCTGCTGATCATAACGCTAATTGTGTTAGGATCAATGAATTCACTATCGATTCCCCATATATTTTCCATTATCATCTCTTTTGTAAGAACCTGATTCTGATTCATAATAAGATATTCTAAAAGCTGATACTCTTTGACTGTCAAAAATATTTCCGTCGCTCCGACGAAAACCTGTTTTTTATCAGAATACAAAATGACTTGTCCGCACATAAAAGTATTTTCATTTGACTTTCTCTTTAAAACAACTTCTATACGTTTTAGCAATACCTTTATTGAAAATGGTTTGACCACATAATCATCTGCTCCTGTATCAAACGCTTTTAACATATCTTTTTCATCATCTTTTGCTGTTAAAAAAATAGCTGGAATTTTTCCATTTTTTTGAAGCTCTTGATATAGATTTATTCCATCCCCATCCGGCAATCCAATATCTACGATCAACAAATCTACAGAACTATCTATATTTTTAATTGCCTCTTTTCTTGAAGCGGCAAGAATCGTTGTATAACCTTGATTTTTCAAAGATCTATCTAATGCTTTTCTTAACAATTTATCATCTTCTATAATTCCTATTACCATACACACCTCCTGATTTTTCTAGAATGTAATACAAAAAGTCCATTACAATATATATAACACCTCTGTATATTGTAACGGACTTTTTCAAACCCAGACTTGGTGCAAGCACCATTTCCGATAAAAACCTCGAAAGTTTTTATTTTATGTGCATATATTCCCCAATTTCATTCACAAAATCAATATGTTTTCTACTAAATTTTCATCTACTATTTTATACTACTGGGTACAGGCTTGAATCTATTGTTTCATACTTATCACATAGCACCTCTAGTGCTTGAAAATCTAGTGCTGATTTCACATACCCAGCCGTTGTATCATTTGATACTTTTTGATTGTACATCACTTTGGCATTTGAAATAATTTTCTCACGTTGTTTACGTATAAAAATCATTTCATTGTGAACGAGATCCTTATACGTACTATCTGATTCATTTTCCAAAGCATATAATTCAAGTTCTGATGTAGGTACCGGAATCATATGGCTAATTCTGAGTGTGCCCTTTAATTCTTTTTCACCATCTTTATTTTTTACTACAATTCGTATAATTGGCACAATGCTTTTCTTAATGACCTTATTTGCTCCTGCAATCTGATAATCCGAATCTTTGGGCGATGACATCGGAACATAATAATGATATTGTCCAATCTGCAAAACTACACCCAAATATTTCCTAGTATGTGTTCTAGAATTAATTTTGTTAGAATATACGTTTGGAAAATCCTTACGCAACCATTCCACATAATCATCCGAAACACTATATAATTTGAATTCTTCCATCCGTATCTCCTTTTATTTATTTCTCCTTATACGAAAACAAGGGAGCTAACGCTCCCTTTGAGTTTAAAATTCTCCACTTATATGGCAGGAGCTCTCCCGAGTTTAAAATCTTCCACTTATATGGCAGGAACTCTCCCGAAGATAGGCTCTCTATCTAAGAATAGTATATGACAAATTCATAAAAATAGCAACTCTTTTTATGTACTTGTTGCGTTGTTACTGCATTAAAGCTTCGATAAAAACATCCAAGATTAGTGAGCCACAAAGTGGGCCATTCTTCAAAAACTTACATGAATGCTCCTATAAATCCCTTATTTCAATCTCTCGTTTCCATCAAAACAACTTTTCCAAACACGAAAGAGATCTTCACTTCATCTTCACCTTCTGCGAACTCATTACTCACACACAAGCTGTCTCCTGATGAGAGCAAATGATTCTGCAATGGATATTTTGCACCGCTGATACAGAAATCCTCAACCGGAAATTGCATAGGAAATACTGAAAAATACTTTCCGAAAGCTTCTTCTCTGCGAATTGCGATTCCATGATCAAGCAGACGAATTCTATTATGACTGTCTAAGATCATCGCTTGAGATCCTGCTTCAAGTGCAATATTCAGGCACTGGACATTGGCCCAGAAATGATCCAAACGATTTCCTGTTCCTCCAAGAATCCAGATTTCTTTTCTTCTGAGTCCAAGACACATACGAAGTGCAATCTCCGTATCAGACGCATCCTTTACCGGATTGAACTCCCGGATCGGTACACTTGCTTCTTTTCTATAATAATCGATCACTTCTTCCGGTACACTGTCAAAATCTCCCACAATGTAATCCGGCTTGATCTTATGTTCATAAAGAAATGCGAGTCCTTTATCTACTCCGATAATAAATTCTGTCTCTTCTGCCTCAAGAATTGGAAGGATAAAATCTTCTTCCAGCATTCCCCCGCTCACAATAACTGTTCTCTTACACATTGCCGTTTAAAATCTCCATAAACTTTGCTGTATTATCTTTGATGTCGCCTTTAAAAACTCCTGAACCTGAGACCATTACATTCGCTCCGGCTGCAAGTACTTCTGCCACGTTTTTATGATAGATTCCACCATCTACTTCAATATCAGTTGTAAGTCCTTTTTCATTCAGAAGGTTTCTCAATTCACTGATACGCTCCAGTGATTCCGGAATAAATGCCTGTCCGCCGAATCCCGGTTCTACAGACATGATCAGAAACATCTCTGCCTGATCCAGATATGGAAGCAGTACATCAACCGGTGTCTTCGGTTTAATAGAAATTCCCACTTTCGCTCCTGCTGCATGGATTTTATCAATTGTTGCCTGCAGATCTTCACATGCTTCATAATGAACTGTAACGATATCTGCTCCTGCTTTCACGAATTCTTCCACATAACGGATCGGTTCTGTCACCATAAGATGAACATCCAGTGTTTGTGTTGTTGCTCCCTTGATTGATGCGAGAACAGGCATTCCAAAGGAAATGCTTGGAACGAACATTCCGTCCATCACATCAAAATGAATATACTCTGCGCCTGCTTCTTCTGTTAATTTCAACTGTTCTCCTAAAATTTTGAAATCTGCTGAGAGAATAGATGGTGCCAAAATATTTTTCATAAACTTAATACCTCTTTCTTTCCTTTAGTTCACGGTACATCTCCGTATAATCTTCATATCTGATCTTATGGATCTTCCCTTCTTCAACTGCCTCTTTCACAGCGCATCCGGGTTCATGAATATGGTCACAGCCATTGAACTTGCACTGTCCTTCAAACGGTGTAAATTCCGGAAAATAATATTTTAAATCTTCTTTTTCGAAATCATTGACGTAAAGAGAACTGAATCCCGGAGTATCCATAATATAAGACTCTTCTCCGATCACGATCAGTTCGGAATGTCTTGTTGTATGTTTCCCCCGATCAATCTTCTTACTGATACTTCCTGTCTCCATCTTCACTTCAGACTGCAGAAGATTGATCAGAGAAGACTTTCCGACACCGGAAGGACCTGCAATCGAAGTTGTCTTTCCTTTTAAAAGTGATTTTAACTCACTGATATTTTCTTCTTCCTTCGCGCTTGTGAAAATTACCGGATATCCGCATCCGGTATAAACTTCTTTCAATTCTGCAATTTCAGGATGGCTTGCAATATCTGTCTTATTAAAACATAATACGACAGGTATCTCTTTTCGTTCCATCATGACAAGAAAACGATCTAACAGATTATAATGTGGTTTCGGTTTTGTCACTGCAAATACAACCAGTGCCTGATCAATATTGGCTACTGCCGGACGAATCAACTCATTCTTACGCGGCAGGATCTCTGTGATATTTCCTGTCATTTCTTTTTCATCAAGTACCTCGATCACAGCATCATCACCGACCAACGGCTTGATTCCGTCTTTTCGAAAAGCACCCTTTGCTTTACATTCAAAAATTCCGGATTCTACTACATTCACGTAGTAGAATCCGGCAATCCCTTTTATTATCTTTCCCTGCATATACTTGCTCTCTGTTATCATTGATTCGTGTTCTCTTCTGTTCCGGAATCATTTCCGGAATTTCCACTATCCGGGGCTGATGGTTGAGCTCCTTTGCTGACCATATACTGGACAGTTGTTCCTTTTTCCACCTGTGTACCGCTGCTGACAGACTGATAGAATACCTGTCCTTTCGGATAATTATCACTATAATCTTCACCAATATACTCTGGTGTAAGTCCTGCCTGTTTCAGCAGTTTCTCGGCTGTGTTTTTATCTTTATAGGACAGATCCGGCACAGTAACCACCGTCAGCTTTGGTCCTTTGCTCACCACATATCCAATTGTTGTACCTTTAGATACTTCTTTTCCGGCATCTGTATCCTGTGAAATAACCAATCCTTTTTCTACAGTATCACTGTAATCTTCAGTTGCATTTCCGGACAAACCTGCCTGTGAAAGTGCTGCTTCAGCATCCGACTGGGACTTTCCGGTAAGTTTAGGAACTTTTGTCGGCTGATTTCCCTTGCTTATTACAAGAGTAACCGTTGTTCCTTCTTTTACTTCTGCACCTTCACTCGGACTAACAGAAACAACTTCTCCCTGCTCCACATCATCACTGTAAACAGGATCACCTTTCTTCACAACAAGGTTCTTCGCCTGAAGTGCTTTTTCTGCATCAGCTTCTGCCAAACCAACAACACTTGGAATCGTTGTCATCTTAGCTTCTTCACCACTGCTGATCACAACATTGACTGTTGTATGCTTCTTTACTTTCTTTCCATCAGCAGGATCCTGGCTGATAATCTTTCCTTTTGCAACAGTATCGGAAGGCGCAGTTGACTTATGGATTCCGAGATCATATTTGTTCAGTTCTTTCTGTGCTTCCTCATATGTCTTGCCTGTCACATCCGGTACTTTTACCATCTCTGAATCTGTTTGCTGTGTAGTCGTTCCTTTTCCACCTTTAAATACGCCCACTGCATTTCCTACAAGGAACATGATCAAAAGTGCGATCACAACACCGGCAACAACCATAAGAATCTTCATGATCTTCTTCGTGTCTTTATTTACTTCATTCTTCTTACGGCGATTCCGGTCATCATAACGGTCTTTGCGACGGTCGTCGTAGTCATCGTCATCATCATAGCGGCTTCTGCGGCGATCATCGTAGTCATCGTCATCATCATAACGGCTTCTGCAGCGGTCGTCGTAGTCATTGTCATCATCATAACGGCTTCTACGGCGGTCATCGTAGTCGTCCTCATAATCATCATCATAATCATCGTCATAATCATCATTATAATTCTGACGATTCTTCATACGATTCAGTTCATCCGGTGACATAACAACCGTAGTCCGACCTGTATCCTGGGATGTTGCCGGCATACGTTTTGTCACACCATCAAGAACAACAAAATCCCCTTCCGGATCTACCAGTGAATGCTTCAGATCCTGAAGCAGCTCCTCGCAGCTCATATAACGCTTATTCGGCAGTTTCTGCGTACATTTCATAATAATGCACTCCAGGCTGTACGGAATATCCGGAACTTCTTCTGCTGGAGACTTGATCACTTCATTCAAATGTTTCAAAGCAACCGTCACTGTCGAATCTCCGTCAAACGGAACATGCCCGGTGATCATCTCATACATCGTGATACCTGCTGAATAGATATCACTCTTCTCATCTACAATACCGCCTCTGGCCTGTTCCGGAGATGTGTAATGTACAGATCCCATCACTGTCGTTGTTACTGCCTGTGTTGCCGTTGATGTCGTAGCCCGCGCGATTCCGAAATCAGTAACCTTAACCTTTCCATCTTTGGAAATAATGATATTCTGCGGCTTAATATCCCGGTGAATGATATGGCAGTTATGCGCTGCCTGAATACCTGTCACCATCTGGATGGAAATACTGATTGTCTCTTTTGCTGAAAGCTTTCCTTTCTTCTCAATGTAATCCTTCAGCGTAATTCCTTCTACAAGCTCCATGACCATATAATAAAGACCGCGATCCTGCCCTACATCATAGACATTAACTACGTTTGGATGCATCAATCCTGCTGCTGCCTGAGCTTCGCTTAAAAACTTCTTAATAAACGTCTCATCCGAACGATACGTGCTCTTCAGCACCTTGATCGCAACAAAACGATTCAGCTTATGATCCTTGCCTTTATAGACATCTGCCATTCCGCCAGAACCGATACGGCCAAGTATCTCGTATCGTTTCCCTAAAAATACTCCTTCTTTAATCATACACTCACCTCATCTGCAAATGGCTCAAACAATACCACTCCGATGTTATCTGTTCCTCCATTCTCTTTTGCTGCTTCCACCAGCATCTCACCTGCCTCGACGATATCCCGGCTTCCCTGCACAATATGGAAAAGTTCTTCATCTTCCACCATATTACTTAATCCGTCTGTACACATCAGAATGATGTCTCCCCGTTTCAGACGGTGTTCATAAAAGTCCACATCCACATCAGCTTTTGCCCCGATCGCTCTTGTGATAATATTCTTATCCGGATGATGCTTCGCTTCTTCCGGCTTAATTCCACCAAGACGTACCATCTCTTCTACAAGAGAATGGTCCTTACTTAGCTGTTGGATCCCCTGATTGATCAGATACAGACGGCTGTCTCCCACATTGGCAAAATACAGCATCTGTTCTTTCACAGTAGCGGCAACAACCGTTGTTCCCATCCCCTTCAGATGTTCGTCACCGGATGCTTCTTTGATAATCTCACGATTGGCAGCCTTGATTGCTTTTACAAGAACACGTTCAATATCCTCGCCCTCGCTCTTCGCAATCTCTTTGATCATCACTTCCACAGTACACTTGGAAGCATAATCTCCTGCCTGATGGCCACCCATACCATCCGCTACCACGAACAGGTTCTGGAGAATACCCAGTGGTTTTCCCGTCGTAAAGACGTAGTCCTGATTTACCTGTCGCACCATTCCAACATCTGTAATTGAAAATGTCTTCATACCTTCTATTCTCCTTCAGTTTCTACGTAGCGGCGCCTGAGCTGACCGCAGGCTCCGTCAATATCAGAGCCCATTTCCCTTCTTATAGTAACATTTATTCCGCTTTTTTCAAGTTTATTTTTGAAATTCAAAGCACTTTTCCGGCTTGGACGAACAAAATCACGCTCTTTTACCGGATTGACCGGTATCAGATTGATATGACAGTTCTTGTGCTTTAATAAATGAATCAGTTCCTGTGCATCCTCATCCGTATCATTCACACCATGCACAAGGCTGTACTCAAAACTCACTCTCCGGCCGGTTTCTTTGAAATATTCGTCACAGGCCGCGAGTACTTCTGTGATATCATATTTATTTGCAACCGGCATCAATTTTCTTCGCTTTTCCTGATTGGAACCGTGAAGTGAAAGTGCAAGTGTGATCTGTAAATGCTCTTTCGCCAGTTCTTTCATCTTTGGAACTATTCCGCAGGTTGATACGGTGACATTTCTCTGACTGATGTTCAATCCATTCTCATCTGTAAGTAAATGAATAAACTTCAGGAAATTATCGTAATTATCCATCGGTTCACCGGTTCCCATGATCACTACATTTGAAACCCTCTCACCACTTATCTTCTGAATCTGATAAATCTGTCCAAGCATCTCAGACGGAGAAAGATTTCTCACCAGACCTCCGATCGTTGATGCACAGAATGCACATCCCATCCTGCAACCGACCTGAGAGGAAATACAGACAGAATTTCCATGCTTATATTTCATAAGAACACTTTCGACTACATTTCCATCATAAAGACGGAACAAGAACTTGTTCGTACCGTCAATCTGGGAAATCTGTCTCTCCAGCATAACAACCGGGAGAATCTCATAATTCTCTTCCAGTTTTTCCCTCAAAGCCTTTGAAAGATTCGTCATCTCATCAAAATGATCTACCAGCTTCACATGCATCCATTCATAAATCTGTTTTGCACGAAATGCTTTTTCTCCGATCGTTGCCATCTCTTTCTGTAATTCTTCATATCCATAAGCACGGATATCCTTCTTCATCTTAAAGTTTTCCTCCTGTATTTCGTTTTTTCTGTGAGTTATTCACATTGTTTATCTGCTTTTTCTATTTTTTCACATTTCCTGAAAATCATGCTTTTTTCTTAAATCTTGCAATAAAGAATCCGTCACAATCGTGAACTCCCGGGAAGAATTGGATACATCCCTTCTCGATCACATCACTTTTTAACTCTTTGCAAATATTTTCTGTAATATCATCCAGCTCAAATTGTGGGTATTCTTTCAAGAACCAGTGTACATTGTCCATGTTTTCTCCCGGATTTACGGTACATGTGCTGTACAGCAATGTGCCGCCATCCTTGACGATTGCCTGTGCGCAAGTCAGAATCTTTCTCTGCAAATCTGCAAGTTCTTCAAGATCTTCCGGTTGTACGCGATATTTCAGATCTGGTTTTTTGCCAAGAACGCCAAGACCTGAACATGGAAGGTCTGCAATCACAAGATCCGCTGTTTCCTTATCATACTCATCAAATACAGAAGCGTCCTTGCATACAGCACAAATATTTCCAAGTCCGGAACGGTCGATATTCTGCCAGATCAGATCTGTCTTATATTCAGTCAGATCTCTTGCTTCAACCCGTCCTGTCTTTTCTTCTGTTCCATTCTCTCTCGCCGCCACTTCATCTGCCAGCTGAAGCTTCTCTGCCACATGAAGTGATTTTCCTCCCGGTGCTGCACAGACATCAATTACATGATCGCCGGCTTTTGGATCTGCCAGTTCTCCGACAAACATAGAACTGATATCCTGTACTGCAAAGAGTCCTTCCTGAAAACTTTCCAGACCTTCCAGATAATCATAATCTGAAAGATAAAACGCATAAGGAAGATACGGATGTGCTTCTACCTTCGCTCCCTCTGCTTCCAGTTTTTCTTTCAATACTTCCGGTGTAACCCGGTTCATACAACAGCGGATCGTAATTGGCTTCTCTTTCTGAAAATCTGCCGCCATCTTCTCTGTGATCTCTTCCCCATATTCTTTCTTCCATAAAGAAAGAATCCATTCCGGGACAGAATATTTCACAGACAATCTCTGTACATCTTCTTTTGGATACTCGATCTCGTCCATCTTGCGGACAACATTTCTCAGAACTCCATTCACATATCCCCGCAGACCTGAAAATCCTTTTCGAACCGCAAGCTTTACTGCCTCACTGCACACCGCATGATCCGGTACGCTATCCATATATTTCAGCTGATAGACACTGCTGCGAAGAAGATTACGGATGACCGGTTTCATCTTCTTAACCTTTGTCTTAGAAATCTGATTCAAGATATAATCAATTTCTATCATATGTTCCAGAGTACCTTCCACAACTCTGGTGATAAATGCACGCTCACGTTTCTCAAGATATTGATATTTTGACAGAACATCTCCAAGAATCTTATGACTATATGCTCCATTCTCTGTTATTTCCATCAAAATCTCTAGAACGATCTCTCGTTCATTGATCTGCTTTCCCATAAATAATCTCCTATTCTCCGCATTTTGAAGGTTGGCTCTGAACAGTTACAGCATTTTTTCTTTTTATCAGTCATTCCTTCTTCGTCCATTTGTCAGGATCAACAAACGTAAAAGCTGTAAAATCATTGCGGCCGCACTTGCCACATATGTCATTGCTGCTGCCCGAAGTACCTTCTTCACTCCACCAACTTCGTCTTCACGGAGCATTCCTGAATTTCCAAGTACCTTCACCGCTCTTCTGGAAGCATTGATTTCCACCGGAAGTGTTATAAGATGAAATGCCACAGCTACCATAAAGAGCAGAATTCCGATATCAATAAGGAAGCTGGACATCTGGCCATTCATAAACAGGCCGATAATGATCAACGGCCAGGAAATCATGGAGCCGAAATTTACGACCGGCACAAGTGCCCCACGGATTGATAAAGGTGCATACCCTTCAAAATGCTGTACTGCATGACCACACTCATGTGCCGCAACTCCGATTGCTGCTACAGAAGTTGAATTATAAACCGGATCAGAAAGTGCCAGTGTCTTGTTTCTCGGATCATAATGATCGGTCAGATTTCCCGCGATATGAGTCACCTGCACATCATAGATTCCATTTCTTCTGAGAATCTGTTCTGCCGCTTCTCGTCCTGTCATCCCTGAATAACTGCGGATTTTCGAATATTTTGCAAATGTTCCTTTCACCTGGGATGATGCGAGCAGGCTGAGAACCACACCGATCAGTACCAGTATATAAGTCCAGTCATAATAAAATCCATAATACATACTAAAACTACCTCCTGTTATCTATCTGCAGTCCCCCTCCAGAAGTCCTCTTATTCCTGTGTAAATTTAACTCCGCTTTCTATTGTGTATCCCCTTAAGAAAGCTCCTGTATCCATTCTCTTTTTCCCCGGAATCTGAAGTTCCAGAACTCGTAAGACTCCATCCCCTGTCTGAACAGTAAAGGAATCTTTCTCTACGCTCAAAACTGTTCCAGGTTCTGCTTTTGCTGTTCCGTCAGCCTCAGCTTTTGCTCTCCAGATCTTCACTACCTTTTTGTTCCAATGTGTATAAGCACTTGGCCAGGAATTCAGGCCACGCACCAGACGTTCGATCTGTACTGCAGATGTATTCCAGTCAATATTTCCAAGCTTTTTATCGAGCATTCTGGCATATTCTGTTGGGCTCTCACCCTGCTTCTCAAAAGTTGCTGTATGATCTTCAATGGCTTTCAGAGTTTCTACACAAAGCTTTGCTCCCGCTTCAGCAAGCTTATCATGAAGGCTTTCTCCTGTCTCCTCTTCTGTGATCGGCACTTCAACTTTCTGAATCATGTCGCCTGTATCCAGTCCTTCGTTCATCTGCATTGTTGTAACACCTGTTACTTCCTCGCCATTGATGATAGACCACTGGATCGGCGCTGCTCCACGGTATTTTGGAAGAAGTGAAGCATGTACATTAATGCATCCATATGGTGTCATCTCCAGGATTTCTTTCGGAATGATCTGACCAAATGCAATGACAACCATCACATCTGCATTATATTTTCTCAGTTCCTCTGCACATTCCGGATCACGGATTTTCTTAGGCTGATAAACCGGAATTCCATGTTTCATCGCAGCTTCTTTCACCGGAGTTGGCTGCATCTCTTTGCCGCGTCCCTTTGGTTTATCTGGCTGGCTCACTACGAGACATACCTCATGTCCTGCTTCCACCAGTGCCTCCAGTGTTCCCACAGAGAAATCCGGTGTTCCCATGAAAATTATTCTCATCAATTATTCCTCCACTTCGTATTCCATATCTTCCTCGTTGTAGGCCGGTGAATCATGCAGTTCTCCTTCTACTTTCTCTACATAGAGGTGTCCTCCCAGATGATCGATCTCATGACAGAATGCTCTTGCAAGAAGTCCTTCTCCTTCTAAGATTACTTCTTCCATATCTTCATTCAATGCTTTTACCTTTGCGTAATTCGGTCTTGTAACAGTTCCTGCTTTTCCGGGAAGGCTTAAACATCCTTCTTCTCCTACCTGCTCTCCTTCTTTCAGTGTGATCACTGGATTGACAAGAGTTACACATTCTCCCTCTTCTCCAGTATCAATGACTACGATTCTTTTTAAGATTCCCACCTGAGGTGCTGCAAGACCAACACCCATTGCTTCATACATTGTATCATACATATCTTCTACTAATGTATGCATTCTTGGTGTCATTTCTTTTACTTCTTTACATTTTTTTCTTAAAACATCGTCTCCTAATACTCGAATCTGTCGAATTGCCATAATTGTTCTCCCTTTCTTTTAATAACTGTTCATTGGGTTAAAATCAAAATTGACCAGTAAATTTTTCCTGATCTTATTTAAATCGATCCACTGTTCCAGACGGTTCTTTGCTTTCACCAGTGTCTCGTAATCTTTATTCTTAATATATATCACTTTGCGGTATTGATCATTGATCTTGCCAAATCCTGCCTCGCTCGGCCCGATCACCATCAGATCCATATGTTTTACCACATTTGCCATCGCATCCATTACTTTATCAAGCCATGCTTTATCTTCTCCTGATGAAAATACGACTAACATCTGCCATTCTGGTGGATATCTCATCAAGCTTCGGTAGCTGATCTCTTCTTTGTAAAATGCGTGATAATCCTGTTTGGCTGCAGTCTGGATACTGTAATGTTCTGGGGAATATGTCTGGATCACTACTTCTCCTGGTTTGTCGCCTCTTCCTGCTCTTCCCGCAGCCTGTGTCAATAACTGGAATGTTCTTTCTCCTGCCCGGTAATCATTGGCATGCAGGGAAAGATCTGCTGCCAAAACTCCTACCAATGTTACATTCGCAAAATCATGTCCTTTGACGATCATCTGTGTTCCCACTAAAATATCTGCTTCTCCATCAGAAAATGCCGATAAGATCTGTTCATGACTATTTTTTCTCTTCGTTGTATCCATATCCATACGAAGCACTTTTGCTTGTGGAAATTCTTTGTATAATGCAGCTTCCACTTTCTGGGTTCCAAGACCGAATGTTCCAATATACGGGCTTCCACACTCTGGACAAACCTTCAGCATCTGCTGTTCATATCCGCAATAATGGCAGCGCAGTCTTCCATCTCTGTGATATGTCATAGAAATATCACAATGAGGACATTCCATGACATGACCACAGCTTCTGCATGAAACGAATCCCGCATAACC
>ERZ773208.1856-NODE-1856-length-15534-cov-3.798307_pt1 | contig 15534 bp, 14 predicted proteins | sample MGYA00581006_ERZ773208 | MGnify/ENA primary metagenome ERZ773208 (study PRJEB29015, sample SAMEA2737793) | human gut metagenome | biome: human gut; feature: human-associated habitat; material: faeces | place: China | collected 2012 ... | reverse complement strand
CTTTACACCGACAAATCACGATACCCCAAAAACACCAGCCCCATAATTTACTATTAAAAGCACAAAAACGAGCTAAAAAGATGCAAATTTTGTCAAATCAGGTCACATTTTCGCAACAAGTAGCGGATAGCAAAAACAGAAAACCGCATAACTAAGCCATTACAGAGCCTGTAAAGGCAACAAAGCAGAAACCTGCACCCCCTTATTATATATATTAAGTATATGACATTGACTGTCAGAATCCCAAAAAACACAACAGCAAGAAAACCGCATATTTACAAGGAAAACAACATCTTTTTACCAATCAAAAAACATCCACGAAAAGCCCCCCAAAACCCACCAACCAGAGCAGAGCAGAGAGCAGGGAGCAAACCAGCCAAACAAGGGGAGCAGAAAGGACAACAAACGAATGTGGCACACCGCACTTTTAAGATTGCAAATCCAACCAGACAATTTCCGCTACCTGACCCACGCACTGCCAGAGAACAATCCCAAAGACCCAAAGTGCAGGAATCTGCTGACCAACATCGAGGGCATAAGCACCAGCGGACAGCACTACAACGGTAAATACAGTAGGGATGGAGTGACTGCCTACTTCACCAGCAACAAAATAAATCTCGGTAAAGGTAACGAGTGTACCGCCTATCAAGCCTATGTACACGTCAACTTTGCAAAGCTGCTGACCAGAGATGAACACGTTGATCTTCCTTATCCAGAGCACACACCAGAGATATTAAGCAAGCTGGAAGTCTGCTTGAAAGACATCTTTGCAGAGTACGAACCACCTTATAAAGGCAGAGGACGGAAACCAAAGCGAGGAATAAAGAATCTGGATGCGCTGGAAGTGAGCCGCATTGACTACACGACCCAAATCGAAGGATTAACCCAAGACGAGATAAACGCCTATATCAGATGCTTAAACAAAGGAGACCTAAGCCGACTGAATCCTGAGAGAACCAAAAAGGGCTACGCTGGAATGTTTAAAGGCTCGGCATACATAAAGGCAAAGACTGTCACCGTCAACATCTACGACAAAGCAGACGAGATGCGAAACAAAAAGAGAAGCACCAGCGATATAAAAGCTGCTGAAGGAGTGCTAAGAATTGAAATACAGTGCAAGCGACCTAAAATTACCCACATCTGCAAACAGCACAACATCAAACCAACCTTGCAAAGCCTGATGAACCCAGCAATCAGTCAGGAAGTTATCTCGTATTATCTGGAAACCATAGGAGGAACGCACGACTATCTAAGAGCAGATAAAGCTGCACACCTGATAAAAGCCAGCGACAACACCCCAAAGACGATGGAGCACATGATTTTCATACCCAAATACCTAAACAACAACAAAACAGCCAGACTATCAGAAGCTAAAGAAGCGTTAAAGGAAACCACCAGCCAGAGCACCGTTGACCGTACAATAAAGGCATTAAAGGCAATCGAGATAAATCCTGTCACCTTACCAGTGAACAGCCAAATCAGAACCTTGCCTAACCTGCTGACGGTTGTACAAGAGCACTGGAAAGCAGAGGAAAGCATAGACCATACGTCTGTGCCATGGTAATGGCAAAATGTAGCGGTTTTAAAACTGCAAAAGTATAGTATTTTGATTGACTTTTCATGTACAAATGCTATAATATAGGTGAAGGAGATGATACCATGACACAGATTAACATTCGAGTTGATGATGAAGTAAAGAGAGATGCAGAGGTCACACTGGATGCGATTGGTTTGAGTATGTCAACTGCAATTAACATCTTTTTGAAGAAGGTAGCAAGGGAAAAAAGAATCCCTTTTGAACTGACAGCAGAGCCTTTTTATTCTGACAGCAATATGAGATACCTTGAAAATATCATGCGTGATGTGAAAGAGGGCAAAGCAAAGTTTGCAGAACATGAGTTGATAGAGGTGGAATAATGCGGCTGTTGTGGGAGGAAAGAGCATGGGAAGACTATCTGTATTGGCAGACCCAAGATAAAAAGACCCTGAAGAAAGTAAACACCCTGATAAAAGACATTCAGCGGAATCCATTTGAAGGAATCGGAAAACCTGATGGAAGAGCTGCGGCTCATTATCCAGCCAGTCATATAATTCCTGAGAGCCCATGGCAAGGTTCCAGGTAGAATAACCGTTGTCAATTTCCTTCTTCTTGTTGGTCAGCTTGCCAGCCTTATAGAGGGCTAAAAAAGCATCGCTGATGGTGCCGGTGTGGCAGCCGAGGTCGGTTTTGTCGGACTGTGCCAGCATATTGGCAACGGTAAACGGAACGCCGCCGACGCCCAGGGAAAGGACAGCGCCGTCCGGGATCTCCTCAACGACACGTTTGGCAATCTCAATATCAACGGCGCTCGGATCGCGGTAGGTGCGGATCGGAAGCGGCTCATGCTCGCCCTCGACGATGAAATCTGCCTCTGAGAGGTGGACACGGTGGGAACCATCGACGCCCTGTAAGCGCGGGAGGCGCTCATTGATCTCGAAGATGACGGTGCGCGCATTCTCAAAGATGGTGCGCCATGCATAGTTGGAAATACCCAGTCCGCAGCAGCCGTCCGCATCCGGTCTGGAAACCGGTACAAAGGCAACATCCACGCGAATGTGGTGGCGGTACATTTCCGGCAGGGAACGCAGCATCATCGGCATAAACTTGCAGAGCCCACGGGTCTGCAGCTTGCGCTCATAATCGCCGATGTGCCAGCTGTAGTAGCTGAATGCTTTCTGATCCGGGTCGCTTTCGACAACCTCGATGCGCGGGCGGATGACTAAACCGCCGCGGATCTTGACATCGGTCAGCTCATCCCTGCGTGCTGCCAGCGCACGGTCGAGAAGCTCCGGAAATCCAGCGCCAAAGCCATAATCCACCCAGTCGCCGGATTTGATCACTTTTACGGCTTCCTCTGCCGTGGTCAGCTTGGATTGATACATACCCAGAAATTCTTCGTATGCCATTTTTGATATGCCTCCTGTTTTCTTTCTTCTTTGTCTATCCCTATTTTTTCCTCTGAATAATACTTTACTACTTCGTTAAAAAAATATCAACCCGTTTCGTTAAAAAAATATCAATTTCGGCGGCTTGCCCAAATTTGGATTGTCAAATCTGTAACAAATGGCGAATTTTTATTGCGAATAGCGTTTGCTTGGAAATAATTTCCTGTCACGCAACCGCTTTTTGTCAGGAAACCAAAAACAGGTTCAAAAAAGCCTCTGCGTAAAGCTGCGCAGAGGCTTTTTTCATATGGCCTTATTTCCCGCAGCACTGGTTGATGGCCGCCAGCAGCTCCGTTTTTCCGATCCCCTTCTCAGCGGAGAACGGGATCAACTGCACGCTGTCGTCCAGCGTCAGCGTCTGCCGGATCAGGGCAAGATTGGGTTCGATCTCGCTCTTTTTCAGCTTGTCCAGCTTGTTGGCCACCACCACCATGGGGCACTGAGTGGACTTGAAATAGTCGCACATGGTCACATCGTCGGCGGTAGGCTTATGCCGCGCATCTACGATGAGAACGCCCAGCGTGATCAGACCCTCCTCGGCGAAATAGTTCTCCATCAGGCGGCCCCAACGGTCACGCTCGTCCTTAGAGACCTTGGCGTAGCCGTAGCCGGGCAGGTCGGTGAAATAGATCTTGCCGTCGATGCGGAAATAGTTGATCTGGGTGGTCTTGCCGGGCGTAGCGCCCACACGGGCAAAATTCTTCCGGTTCAAAAGCCGGTTGATGACCGAGGACTTCCCCACATTGGAGCGTCCGGCAAATGTTACCTGCGGCCTGCCGTCCCGGATGAACGTGGCGGGCTTCACCGCCGAGAGGACGAACTCCGCCTGATTAAAGTTGATTGCCATGGCGTACCTCCTGATAGGGCGTGGGAGCGGCGATAGCCGCCATATGCTCCACCGCGTCCTCCCTACTCTCCGGCACCAGCGCGGCGGCAAACACCGCGTCTACCGATTCCACAGGTATAAAATGCAGGGCCTTGCGGACGGTCTGATCGATCTCGTTCAGATCCTTTTCGTTCTCCCTGGGAATGATGACCGTTTTGATGCCGTTGCGCAGGGCAGCCATGGTCTTTTCCTTCAGGCCGCCGATGGGCAGCACACGGCCCCGCAGCGTCACCTCACCGGTCATGGCCACATCGCGGCGCACCTTGCGCCCCGTCAAGGCAGACAGCATGGCGGTAGTGATGGCGATACCGGCAGAAGGGCCGTCCTTGGGGGTGGCTGCCTCGGGGAAGTGGATATGAATGTCCTTGGTCTTGTAGAAATCCTTCTCCAGATGCAGCGCTTCCGTGCGGCTGCGCAGGCAGCTGAGAGCCGCCTTGGCGGATTCCTGCATGACGGTGCCCAGATTTCCGGTCAGCTCCAACTTGCCGCTGCCATCCATGACGTTGACCTCCACTTCCAGAATCTCGCCGCCTACCTCCGTCCACGCAAGGCCGTTGACCACGCCGACTTCATCCTGTTCGCTATGTACACCGGGGGTGTAGCGCACCGTTCCCAGATAATCCGAGAGGTTTTTCTCTGTAATGCTTACCCGCTTTACATCTTCCTCCACCAGCCGCATTGCGGTCTTCCGGCACAGCTTGCCCAGCTGCCGTTCCAGCACGCGGACGCCGGATTCACGGGTGTAGCCGGAAATCGTGGCGCGGATGGCTCCGTCACTGACATGGAGCTGCGCGCGCTTCAATCCGTGCTCCTTCAGCTGCTTGGGCAGCAGGTGGCGCTTGGCGATCTCCAGCTTTTCCTCGTCGGTATAGCTGGACAGCTCGATGACCTCCATACGGTCCAGCAGCGGTCGGGGAATGGTATCCAGCGTATTGGCGGTGGTGATGAACATGACCTTGCTCAAATCCACCGGGATCTCCAGAAAATGATCCCGGAAGGCGTAGTTCTGCTCGCTGTCCAGCACCTCCAGCAACGCGGAAGCCGGGTCGCCCCGCATATCGCTGGCCAGCTTGTCGATCTCATCCAGCACCAGCAGCGGGTTCATGGAGCCGCTGCGGCTCAGCGCGTCGATGATGCGGCCCGGCATGGCGCCGATATAGGTCTTGCGGTGACCCCGGATATCCGCTTCATCCCGCACGCCGCCCAGGCTGAGCCGGGCCAGCTTGCGGTTCATGGCCTTGGCAACGGAAATGGCGATGGAGGTCTTGCCAACGCCGGGAGGGCCCACCAGACACAGAATTTTCCCCTTGGCATCGGGGTTGATCTGCTGCACAGCGATGAACTCTAGAATACGCTCCTTGACCTTATCCAGACCAAAGTGCTCCTTATCCAGAATGGCACGGGCCTTCGCCACGTCGGCCCGATCCTTGGTGGTCTTGTTCCACGGCATTTCCAGACACACGTCCAGATAGTTGCGGATCACCGAGGCCTCAGCGCTGCCGTAGGGCTGCTTGGCCAGACGATCCACTTCCTTTATCAGTTTGCTGTGGATCTCCTCCGGCAGCTTCAGCTTTTTGATTTTCTCGGTATACTCCTCGATCTCCTCGTCGCCGTCATCGCCCAGCTCGTGCTTCAGTACCTTCATCTGCTCCCGCAGGATCATGTCCTTCTGCACCTGCGCCACGCGGGAGCGTACCTTTTGCTCCAGCTCAACCTCCAGCGAGATGACCTCCACCTCGTGGGCCAGTATCTCGTTCAGCAGCCGCAGACGCTTGGTGGGGTTCAGCTCCTCCAGAATGCGCTGGCGGTCGCCGTGCCGCAGATTGATGTTCTGGGCAATGAAGTCCGCCAGACGGCCGGGATCCCGGCAATCCAGCACAGCGGAGACAAAATCGTCGGTCAGATTGGGAACAAGCTCCTTATACTCGCCGAAGATCACGTAGGTCTGGCGGATCAGCGCCTCCATACGGGGTGTCATGCGGCCGGGGAAGTCCTCCTCCAGCAGCTCCACGTTGGCCTGCAAAAAGGGCTTATTCTGCCACAGGCGGTGGATACGGGCCCGCTGCTGACCCTCCACGATCACCCGCACGCTGGTCTCAGAGGTTTTGAGGATCTGCAAAATGCGGCAGACCGTGCCCACCGTATAAAGATCCTCCTCCGTGGGAGCCGTGGTGGCGATCTCCCGCTGCGTCACCAGAAAGATGGTGCGGTCGCCCTCCATGGCGCTGTCCAGCGCGTAGATGGAGATCTCCCGCTCCACGTCAAAGCTCAGCGTCAGGTCGGGAAAAACTGTCAGGCCCCGCAGGGCGATGACAGGAATATTCATCGTCGTTCTTTCTTCCATAAGGGTTCTCCTTTTTGCCGGGGAATCGTTCTCTTTTTTCAGGATCGTGAAAAAAGCGCAGAGGGAGAGGCGCTGCCTCTCCCCTGTTCATACTTTAAGAGGCCGGTGCGGAGGATTTCTTCTCCGGCTGCTTTCCGGTCTTTAATTTTGCCCGCCGCACGGCATGCTCCGGATCACGGATGATCTCCGGCTGAGCGCCGTTCTTCACACAATCGGCGGTGATGGTCACCTTCTCAATCGTGTGGTCAGACGGGATGTCATACATCAGCTGGGTCAGCACGCCCTCCATGACGGCACGCAGACCACGAGCGCCGATGTTGCGCTCGATCGCCTTGTCGGCAACAGCCTCCAGAGACTCCGGCGTGAATTCCAGATCCACATCGTCGTACTCCAGTAGCTTCTGATACTGCTTCACCAGCGCGTTTTTGGGCTGGGTCAGGATCGTCACCAGATCGTCACGGGTCAGTCCGTCCAGCGCGGCGATCACCGGCAGGCGGCCTACCAGCTCGGGAATGATACCGAACTTCAGCAGGTCGTGGGGCTGCACCTCTTTCAGCAGCTGACCCTGACGGCGCTCGGCCTTGCTCTCCACCACGGCGTCGAAGCCGATGCCCTTGCGGTCGGTACGGCGCTCGATGATCTTTTCCAAGCCGTCAAACGCGCCGCCGCAAATGAACAGAATATTGTGGGTGTCGATCTGAATGAACTCCTGATGGGGGTGCTTGCGGCCGCCCTGGGGCGGCACGTTGGCCACGGTACCCTCCAGAATTTTCAGCAGCGCCTGCTGCACACCCTCGCCGGATACGTCGCGGGTGATGGAGGTGTTCTCGCTCTTGCGGGCGATCTTGTCGATCTCATCCACATAGATGATGCCCCGCTCGGCCAGCTCCACATCGAAATCCGCCGCCTGCAGAAGCCGCAGCAGGATATTCTCCACGTCGTCGCCCACGTAGCCGGCCTCGGTCAGCGTGGTGGCGTCGGCAATGGCAAAGGGCACCTTCAGCACACGGGCCAGCGTCTGGGCAAACAGCGTCTTGCCGCTGCCGGTGGGGCCGACCATCAGGATGTTGCTCTTTTGCAGCTCCACATCCTCGCCGCCGCCGAAGAAAATCCGCTTATAGTGGTTGTACACCGACACGGACAGGGCGACCTTGGCCGCCTCCTGTCCCACCACATACTCGTCCAGCACCGCCTTGATCTCCCGCGGCGTGGGAAGCTGGTCGAGGCTGTCAACCAACTCCGGCTCAACATCATACCCATCGTCCAGCAGGGACAGGCACAGGTGCACACACTCGTCGCAGATACGGACGCCGGGCCCCTGGATCATGCGGTGTACCTGATTTTCGGTCTTACCGCAGAAAGAGCACCGCAGCGCCTTAGAATTATCAGCCATATACTACCTCACTCAGCGCTTATAGATCACCTTGTCCACCAGTCCGTATTCACGGGCCTCCTCGGCGATCATCCAGTTATCCCGCTCGGAGTCAGCTTTGATCTGCTCCGGTGTTTTGCCGGTATTTTCGGCAAGGATCCGGTTGATGCGCTGCTTGATCTTCAGAAAATGCTCCACGTCGATCTCCATATCCGTGACCTTACCCTTGGTTCCGGCGGAGGGCTGGTGGATCATCACCTCGGCATTGGGCAGGGCGATACGCTTGCCCTTGGCGCCGCAGGACAGCAGGAACGCGCCCATGCTGGCGGCCATACCGATGCAGATGGTGGATACATCGCACTTGATGTACTGCATGGTGTCATAGATCGCCATACCGGCCGTTACGCTGCCGCCGGGGCTGTTGATATACATCTGGATATCCTTGTCAGGGTCCTGAGCCTCCAGATACAGCAGCTGGGCCACGACCAGACTGGCGGTGGTATCATTCACTTCTTCGCCCAGGAAGATAATGCGGTCATTCAGCAGACGGGAAAAGATATCATAGGACCGCTCGCCGCGGTTGGTCTGCTCAACAACATAGGGAACTAAACTCATTGTGTAATACCTCCATTACGAAAGATAGTCAAAGTATACCCACCCTGATCTGTGATTTAGTCTTTCTTCTCCTCTTCTTCCTCGGTCTTGGTCTCCTCTTCCTTGACCTCGGGGGCAACCGCCGTGGCGGAATCTGCGACAACCTTGATGACCTTCTCGCGCATGACCTGCTCCTTCACGTCCTCGGCGCGCAGGTACTTCTTCACAGTATCCAGATCCATGCCGTACTTCTCGGCCACGGACTTCATCTCGTTCTCCACTTCCTCGTCGGAAACCTCCAGATTCTCGGCCTTGATGATGGCGCGGATAGCCAGATCCATTCTCACCTGATTGGTGGCGGGCTCCTTGGCATCCATGATGATCTGCTCCTCGTTCATGCCGGTCATCTTGGTGTACTGGTCAAAGGGGATGCCCTGAGAGGCCAGCTGCTGCTTGAAGCCCTCCAGCATCTGATGGGTCTGCATCTCGATCATCTCGTCGGGGATATCGGCCTTGATGCCCTCGGCCACCTTGGTCATCAGCACGTCCTCAAAGGCGCGCTGGGCAGCGGCGGTGCGCTCGTCGGTCATCTTCTTCTTGATATCGGCCTTCAGCTCCTTCAGGGTATCAAACTCGGACACGTCCTTGGCGAACTCGTCATCGATAGCGGGCAGCTCCTTGACCTTGACCTCGTTGACCTTCACGTGGAACACCACAGGCTTGCCGGCCAACTCGGGGGTATAGTTCTCAGGGAAGGTAATGTCGATATCCTTCTCCTCGCCGGCCTTCATGCCGATCAGCTGATCCTCGAAGCCGGGGACGAAGCTGCCGGAGCCGATCTCCAGATCAAAAGCCTCGCCTTTGCCGCCCTCGAAGGCCACGCCCTGGTCGAAGCCCTCAAAGTCGATGTTGGCGGTGTCGCCCTTCTTGACGGCGCGCTCCACCACCACCAGACGGCTGTTGCGGTCGGCCATCTCCTTGAGACGGGCATTCACGTCGGCGGCCATGACCTTGACCTCGGCCTTCACGGCCTCAAGCCCCTTGTACTGGCCCAGTTCCACCTCGGGATACACGGCGACGGTGCACTTGAAGGTGGCGCCTTCCTTGCCCACGTTCTCGATCTCCACCTGGGGATAGCCCACGACCTCCAGCTTCTGCTCGTCCACGGCGCTCTCGTAAGCATCGGGCAGAATGGCATTGACGGCTTCCTCATAAAAGACCTCGGCGCCGTACATGCTCTCGATCATCTTGCGGGGAGCCTTGCCGGGACGGAAGCCGGGAATATTCATCTTGCCGCGCATCTTCAGATACGCCTTGTTGACGGCGGCCTCGAACTCCTCGGCGCCCACCTCGATGGTCAGAGCGACTCTGCTCTTTTCCAGTTTTTCGCAGCTTTTGACAGTCATTGTTGCTTTTCCTCCAGTTTACATCTATGTTTGTGGCATTAGACTACAATTTAATTAAGCCAAGTGTATATGATATCAGAAAACAAATGGAATTTCCATACCTTTTTGCATTATTCGCAAATTTTTTTGGGAACAAACCCCAGAAAATCACCGGCCACCAGTGAAAACAGGGTGCCATTGCGCGTTCCCTCGATGGCGCGGCGGTGGGAAGCGCCGTGCAGATGGCCGTAATAGCAGGCCTTTGCACCGTATTCCTTCAGCAGCCGCAGGATCTCCGGACACTCGTAGCCCTGATAGATGGGCGGGTAGTGGAGGAAGCACAGCTTCTCCCGCTCCCCTGCCGCTTTCAGCGACGTCTCCAGACGGCCGACCTCCCGCAGTAGCACCTTTTCGTCGTGGGTACCCTGATTGTCCAGCTCGTAGAACCAGCCACGGGTGCCGCACAGGGCGATATCCCCGTAAAAAAGGCAGTTATTATGGAGTATTTCCATGGTATCCAGCCCGTTTTCGGCAAAGAACCGCTTCATTTTCGAGGCGGTGTTCCACCAGTAGTCGTGGTTGCCCTTCAAAAGAATCTTCTTCCCCGGCAGGGCGTTGATGAATTGGAAATCCAGCAGGGATTCCTCCAGACTCATACCCCAGCTGAGGTCGCCGCACAGCACCGTCACATCGTCGTCACAGAGCGGGGCAAAGCCCTCCCGGATACGGTTCACATAGTCGTGCCAGTCGTCGCCGAAAATATCCATGGACTTGTCCGAGTTCAGCGACAGATGCAGGTCGCCCATTGCGTATAGTGCCATAAATCGCTCCTTTGCGTCAGATCAGGCGGCGGAGGTTGTTCCAGAAGATATCCTCCAGCAGCGCCTCGCTGTAGCCGCGGGCTTTCAGCGCGTCGTACAGCTTTGGCGCATCCTGCATGCCGGTCATACCGGCGGCCAGCGCCTCGCAGCCGTCCAGATCGCCGCCCAGACACACCGTTTTTTCGCCGTTCAGGTTCAGGAAGTGCTCCACATGGGCCGCCAGCGCGTCCATCGTGGGCTGGCCCACAAAATCAAGATACAGGTTCAGGCCCACCACGCCGCCCAGATCGCGGATGGCCCGGAACTGGTCGTCCGTCAGGTTGCGGCGGTGGGGACAGACGGCCCGTGCGTTAGAGTGGGACGCCACGATGGGCCGCTTCGCCATGCGGACAAGATCCCAGAAGCCAGCGTCGGACAGGTGGGACACGTCGGGATAGATCTCGTCCTCCTCCAGCACGTGAATAAAGTCCCGGCCTTCGGCGGACAGTCCCCGCTCCGGTTCCTCGGCATTGGTGCCGGACAGCACATTGGCACGGTTCCATACCGGGTTCAGCAGCCGCACGCCCCAACCGGACACCGTTTCGATCTTATGTACGTCGCAGTCGATCAGGTCGGCGCCCTCGATGCTCAGCAACGCGGCCACCTTACCCTCCACCACCGTGACGTCCACTTCCCCGCCGGTGCGGCAATGGCGGACGATATCGGCGTTGTCCGCCATCTCCCGCAGGAAGAAATCGTGCATCCGTTGACATTGTGCCCACATGCCGTCAGCCGGAGCCTCCGCCGCGTCGTGGAACAGGGCGAAAAACTGGGCACAGCGCCGGAACTTCAGTCCCCGTTCCAGATCGATATGGCCGCCGTTTTTTCGCAGATGGGTGGACGCGGCGTAATAGCGGCGCTGCTCCTCCCGATCCTCGCCATACTCCAGTGCGGAAGTCTCGCCGGTCTCCAGACAGCGGTAAATGGTATCGCAGTGAGCGTCAAAATACGGTATCATAGCGTTCTCCTTATTGAAAAGCGTTTTCCAGATATTCTATGCGGGCTTCGTCAAAGCTGTGCTCGGCGTAGACCTCTGCCACATCGAACCGGGCGGGACAGTCCAGCCGCTTCTCCGCCAGATACATTCTGGCGGTCTTGCGCAGCTTGTTCTGCTTCTGGGGCGTTACGTACTCCCTCGGCAGGGCCATGTCCAGATTGGTGCGGGTCTTGACCTCCACAAAGCACAGCACGTCGCCGTCCCACGCGATCAGGTCGATCTCGCCGTAGCGGCTGCGGTAGCCGTGGGCTGCCAGCTGATAACCGCGCTCTCGCAGATAGCGGGCCACCAGCGCCTCACCCTGCATACCCTCGGCCCGGCTCATCGTCTGGCCTCCCACTTTTTCAGGAAGGTCATGCGGTGCTCCGGACAGGGGCCGTATTCATCCAGCATAGCGTAGTGCAGCTTTGTGCCATAGCCTTTATGCTTGGCAAACTGGTACTGGGGGTATTCCCTGTCCAGTGCGTCGGCCACGTAGCGGTCACGGCTGACCTTGGCCAGAATGGACGCCGCCGCGATAGAAGCGGAGTGGCCGTCGCCGCCTACGATACAGCGGTGGGGCGTGGTGATGGCGGCATGCTTCCCGTGATCCCGGTTGCCGTCGATCAGCGCCACGTCCGGCTTCAGGGACAGGCCGTCGATAGCCATCTGCATGGCCTTCATTCGGGCAGAAAGGATATCCGTGGCGTCGATCTCCGCAGCGCTGACACTGGCTACCGACCAGGCCAGAGCCGTTTCCGTGATGACGCTGTACAGGGCTTCCCGCTTCTTCTCCGTCAGCTTTTTCGAGTCGTTCAGGCCGTCGATGACGCACTCACGGGGCAAAATCACCGCTGCCGCGTACACAGGGCCCATCAGCGGCCCGGCGCCGGCCTCGTCCACGCCGCAGACCGTCTCGCAGCCCTGCGCCCACGATTCCTGTTCATATGTCCAAAGGCTGCTCATATCGCCTCCTCCACCGTTTCCAGCGTGAAGCGGCCCAGCTTGCCGCCCCGGAACTCGTCCAGCAGGATACGGGCCATGCGCTCGGTGTCCACCTCCGCGCCCCGCATCAGGAACCCCCGCTTCCGGCCCGCCTTGGTCAGCAGGTCGTAACCGGTGTCGCCCTCCTCCACGTCGATCTTATACCGCTCAGTGAGGATATCGGCATAGTGCCGCCCCAGATACTCCATGAGATAGCAGGCCAATTCCTCAATATCCATCACGTCATCCTTGATAGCTCCTGTAAAGGCTAAACACTTGCCGACCTCTACATCATCGAACTTAGGCCACAGAATGCCGGGCGTGTCCAGCAGTTCCAGCGTCCGATCCACCGGCACCCACTGCTTGGAGCGGGTCACGCCGGGGCGATCCTCCGCCTTGGCGGTCTTGCGGTGGGCCACCTTATTGATAAAGGTGGATTTTCCCACGTTGGGAATGCCCAGCACCATCACCCGGACAGTGCGGCCCACCTGTCCTTTTTCAGCGTAGGCGGCCAGCTTCTCCTTCAAAAGCTCGCGGACGGCGGCGGCAAACTGCGCCGTGCCCACGCCGCCCTTGGCGTTGGCCTCCAGCACCGCGTAGCCTTTTCCCCGGAAATAGGCGGCCCAGCGCTTCGTCTCTCTGGGGTCAGCCTGATCCACGCGGTTCAGCACCACCAGCCGGGGCTTGCCCGTCGTCATTTCGTCCACGTCGGGATTGCGGCTGGACAACGGGATACGGGCATCCAATATCTCGCACACCGCGTCCACATTCTTGATCTCGGCCACGATCATGCGCTTGGTTTTCGTCATATGGCCGGGGAACCAGCTCAGTCCTTCTATTTGCATGGTGTGTCACCTCGCAATCTCTAAAATATTCCATATCAAGCTGATAATTTATCCGATTATACCACAGTTTTCGTGAAAAGAAAAGGAAAAAACCGCCCGCATAAGCAGGCGGCTTTTCTTGGATCGAATTCGCTTACAGCTTCTCGCGGATCTTGGCGGCCTTGCCGACGCGGTCACGCAGATAGTACAGCTTGGCGCGGCGCACGAAACCGTGACGCACGGTCTCGATGGTCTGGATAGAGGGAGAATGTACGGGGAACACCTTCTCCACGCCCACACCGTAGGAGATACGGCGGACGGTGATGGTCTCCTCGATGCCGCCATGCTTCTTGGCAATAACAGTACCCTCGAAAACCTGAATACGCTCGCGGGAGCCTTCCTTGACCTTCACATGCACGCGGACGGTATCGCCCACCTGCACCTGAGGCACTTCCTTCAACTGCTTTTCGTTCAATGCTTTGATGAGATCCATGGATTTTTCCTCCTGTATTTATAGGTGTTCATAACGCCATCACATGGGTGCGTTCCGCACCGGCGACAGAGGACCGCCCTTTTCACGCCATGATAGGATACCATACAAATCCGGTAAATGCAAGCATTATTTTCCCTTTTGCGGAAAAATCATCGAAAATCCTGCCCGTTCGCGTCCAGAATCCGGCGGCGGCGCACCCGAATGAAGTCCGGTGTCAGTGCAGGAAGATAGGCGACGATGGCCTTTTCGATCAATTGGGGGTTCAGACCGGGGTTCTGAGCCTGAACGGTCAGGTCAATGAACACGTTATGTTCATCCGCTGTCACATCTGCTTTCCGGATCATGGGCGCGATGTCCACATCCGCCAGCTCCTTGCGCTTGGTGCGCTTCTGGATCACCAGCGTGTCCCGAGCCAGCAGCTCACGCAGCTGCTCCGCCGCGCCCTCCGGCACTCCGGCGTCATATTCCAGCGTCACGTCTGCTTGCAGGCTGTCCAGCTCACGGATGGGGCGCTTCGCCTCGTAGCAGTCCTGCACCCGAATACCAGTGGGCATGCCGGTGTTCAGCTTCTCGGCAATGCCGCTGCCGTCGCTGTCCTGCGTCACCTCGAAATCCAGCAGCTCACACTCGCTGCTCTGCCCCACCGGCAGCGGCAGGACGATGGAGATAATGGGATGGGGATGATACCCCTGGGTGTGCTTGATCTCCAGCTCCGTGCGGGGAAAGCACCGCTGGAAGGTGCGCATCAAATCAAGATGGGAAATATAGGACGCCTGCGCCTTCTTAACAAACAGCAGTCTCAGCTTAGACATCGCACTTCCCCCCTACCAGCTTGTTTGCGCCGCAGCCGTTGCACCGGGTGCGGCAATCCGGCGTGGTAACGCCCGCCACAGCGTTTTCATGCTCACGCCACAGGTACTCCCTTGTCACGCCGCTGGAGATCATATCCCAAGGCATGATCTCATCCTTTTCCCGGCGGCGATAGGCATAAAACGCCGGGTCAACGCCGCACTCGGCAAAGGCCTCCTGCCAGCGCTCCAGTGAAAAATACTCCTCCCATGCGTCAAGGTGTCCGCCTTTACGCCATACGGTTTCCAATACATTACCCAATCTCCGGTCGCCACGAGCCAGCACCGCCTCGATGAATGAGGTCTGTCCGTCGTGCCAGTTGTAGGTAACGGTCTTGGTGGTCATATTCTCCCGCAGCAGCTGCACACGGCGCTCGTATTCCTCGCGGGTGATCTGAGGCTCCCACTGGAAAGCCGTGTGGGGCTTGGGAACAAAATAGGAGGTGGACACGGTGATGCGGACGCCCCGCTGCTTGTTGGGGGCGCTCTCCCGCCATGCGTGCATCACACGGGCCGCCACGTCGGCAATGCCCAGCACGTCCTCGTCCGTCTCCGTGGGCAGACCCAGCATAAAGTACAGCTTCACCGCGTTGTAGCCGCCGGCAAAGGCGGTGTGGCAGGAATTCAGCAGCGCTTCCAGCGTTACGTTCTTGTTGATGACGTCCCGCAGTCGCTGGGTACCCGCCTCCGGCGCGAAGGTCAGGCCGGTCTTTCTTCCCTTTTGCAGCCGCTCCATGAGCGCCATGGAAAAGTTGTCGGCGCGCAGGCTCGGGAGCGAAAGATTCACATGACGCTGCGCGCAGAACTCCTCCAGATCGTCGCAGAGCTGTACAAGCGGGCGGAAATCCGAGGTCGAGAGCGAGGAGAGCGTCATCTCCTCGTAGCCGGAATCCTCGATGGCCTCCTTGGCGTATTCGACCAGCAGCTTTTCCGAGCGGTTGCGCACGGGACGGTAGACATACCCCGCCTGACAGAAGCGGCAG
>ERZ773208.1855-NODE-1855-length-15541-cov-3.722394_pt1 | contig 15541 bp, 10 predicted proteins | sample MGYA00581006_ERZ773208 | MGnify/ENA primary metagenome ERZ773208 (study PRJEB29015, sample SAMEA2737793) | human gut metagenome | biome: human gut; feature: human-associated habitat; material: faeces | place: China | collected 2012 ... | reverse complement strand
GGAAAAAGTGAAGGGTCAGAGAAAAACTGAGGAACTGAGGAACTGAGGAACTGAGTCATTGCAGTAAAAACATCACAACCATCATAAACACCTGATTTACTGCTTAACTCTATACTTTAAGAGAACAAAGCTATGAGTTGCTACCCGTAAAACTATGAGTTGTCACCCGCAAAACTATGAGTAAGGAAGTTTAACTACTTTCAATCTGAAAGCATAGTTCAAACATTTCCTTATCACACCCCCAAATTTGGCAGTATCAGAGAAAAGTTGTATCTTTGCACGGAATTCCATCCATTCCTTCCATTCCATCCATATCTACCATACCTTCTAACACCTTCCATACCGCTCCTTCCATGTCATCCCCATAACTTCTTCCATACTATCCCCATAACTCCTCCCGCCCAGCTTCAGCACGCGTCTCTCCATCCGAAGTATTAAAAGGAAAAAGATAAAAAAGGTATGGCTTTTCGAGTTATTTTTTGTACTTTTGCAGCCGATAACGCATTTTGCGAACAAAACAGGATTCTTTAAAGAAAAGAAAGGAAATAACAATGAAGAAAATATTATACTTTGTGGCAGCCCTGGCTGCTGCATCCTTTATCACTACGATGGGTACCAGCTGCAAGTTTGCACCCGACCAGCATGACGGCGACACGGTAGCTGCCAGCGAGTTTTACCCGATAGATACCTCTGCGGCTCATGCCAAGAAGATGGCGAAGATTGCTGCCATCAAGAACGGAAAAGACAGTGTAGGCATCTATTATGTGGGCAGCAATTCTACCAAAGACCTCATCGAGCTCGTATCCTATCCTTCACGCCGCGACACGATGATGTACAGCAAGACCCGACACATAAAGGTGAAGGGCAATGCCGACATCAACCACGTGGTTCGTGTAGACTTCTATCTGCATAACGGCAAGGATTCGCTGGTGAAGTATGTTGAGGAGGTGGTGCTTAAAACAAATCATTAAGCACCACTTCATTCTGGGCTATGCCCGAATACATATTCCGCTGAAGACCGTAACTGCTGATAAACGTCAGCTGTATCGACTTTCGGGTCTTCGTTTCCTCCATAAAGCGGACGATTTTGTTTCTCAGAATCTTCTCGTAATCCTTATTGATGGCAAACTCACTTTCCGAAAACTTCATTTCGCAAAGATTAATGGTATTGTCACCACGCTCTATCACCATGTCAATCTGGGCTGCCCGCTCCGCCGCTCCGGCATCACTCTTGCTTCGCCAGGAATACAACTGGGTAGACACACCAGAAATTCCCAACCGCTGCTTCACCTGGTCGATATGATTCATCGCCAATATCTCGAAAGAGACTCCAGCCCAGGCATAAAAACGGGGCGTGCGCTGCAACTTGCTCCAATACAGAAGATTACGGAATGAACTATCGCGCAGGAAACGGAAATAGAACAAGGTGAAGAAATCTACCAACTGATAGAGAGACTTTCGGGTAGAACAGCCATAGTTGACATACTTTCTGATGAAACCGCAAGATTCCAGATTGTCGAGAATCGTGGTCAACGATTTGCCCGACTTCATCCCTGCGGCATCGGCTATTTCCGAGCGCATCATACCATAACCACGCTCGTTCAGGCATTCTACCACCTTGACGTATGCCTCAGAATCCTTAAACAGAGAGCGATAGAGAATCGTAAACTCATTGTACAACTGACCATTGGGATTGAACAGCAGACGGTCTATATTCTGAGCCAAACTTAACCGCTCGTCCAAAAGATTCAGGTAATACGGAATTCCTCCTAATATCATATAAAGTTCAGCCAGTTCATATCTGGACAACATCATCCCCTTGGTCTTCAGAAATGCTTCCGACTCCCCAAGAGAAAAAGGCTGCAGGAAAAGACGATGAGTAAGACGACCATAAAGTCCGCCATGGTTATTGATAAGTTTATCCATCATCCAGGAAGTGGCAGAGCCGCAGACAATGAGAACGATGTCGCGACGTGCAGAGGCCCATCCATTCCAAAAATGCTCCAGGGCAGAGATAAAATTAGAGCCTGCAGTATCCATCCAAGGCAATTCATCAAGAAAAATCACCTTACGTTCTATCCCGTTTAAAGAATCAAGATAAGTGATAAGCATTTCGAAAGCATCGAGCCAGTCGTGGGGAACAGAGGTTACATTCCTATCATAACGTCGAAGCGTATAAAAGAAGTTTTTCAACTGCTCCTGTGTGTTTCCGCCCGCCAATCCTGATGTCTGAAACACCATTTCCTGCTCAAAATATTCGCGCACAAGAAACGTTTTCCCCACTCTGCGGCGTCCGCATACTGCCACAAATTCCGATTGCCTTGACTCGTATATACGTGCCAAGGTATCCTGTTCACTCTTTCTGCCTATGATATTATTCTTCATTTCTTATTCTCCTGCTTTAATTTCTAACCATTTGCAAAAATAGCAAGAAAAAAGTAATTATTGGCTATTTCTTATATAATTTTCAGCCAATAGCACCTATTTTTAAGCATTATTGGCAAAAGCAAGCGGCACATTTTGCCAATAACCATAAAATCAGCATAAAAAAAACTAGCGTTTATCAGAAACGCTAGCCTTTTTCGTATTTTATCTAACCTGAATTTCAAATCACTTAATAGCCTATAAACTATCAACTATAAACTATCAACTAATCATAGAATCCCGGCTGCTTATACTCAATGCCCAGTTCATCATCTACTGTTGCGATGACACCCTGAATCTGACCCATGGCAAACATACGGCCGAGGAGAGTGTAACCGGCATTGTGACCATGATTGCTCTCATCGAATACGCCACCTGGCTCATCGGTGAAGGTCATACCGTGGTCTACTCGCATTGGCAATCTGCGGCCGGAATTGCATTTGCCTTCCTGCTCAGCCTTCTCAAAGATGCGGCAAAGTTCTATCAGATGGCCGCGACCACCCAAGTGAGAAGCCTCTGTAAAGTTGCCGTTAGGGAAGATGTAGCAAGAGCGCAGATGAACAAAATGAGTGCGGTCGGCAAACTGCTTAGCCATTGCCACACAGTCGTTGTGCTCGCCGGCAGAGAATGAACCTGCACAGAAAGTCAGACCATTGTGCTTGTTTGGCACAGCATCGAGCATCCACTGGATATCCTCGGCACGACCGATGATTCTTGGCAAACCGAATACAGGATAAGGAGGATCGTCTGGGTGAACACACATATTGATATCGTACTCATCGCAGATAGGCATGATAGCCTCCAACCAGTACTTCATGTTCTCCTGCAACTTCTTCTTGTCGATACCATCATAAAGCTTCAAGAGGTCGCGGAACTTCTGCACAGGAGCAGAATCGCCCTCGCTGAAGTTACCGGATACGAAGCCCTGGGTCTTGATGATGATGTTCTCTACCAAGGCATGATCCTGCTCTGGTGTAGAAGTCTTCTTGATTTCATCAGCCTCAGCCACGAGGTCTCTGCCCCACTTGTGCTCCTTAGAGAACTCAGCCCAATCCTCACGAGCGCCTTCACGCTGCAGGATATAGATATCAAAGTAGGCAAACTCGCCCCAGTTCATATAGAGGTTGTTGGCTCCGTTAGGATTCTCGTGTGCCAAATCGGTACGAGCCCAGTCTAAAACAGGCATGAAGTTGTAGCAGATGCATTTGATGCCTTCCTCGCCCAGGTTGCGGAGACTTTCCTTGTAAACCTCAATCTGATGGTCGCGGTCAGGACCACCATATTTCAGGGTTTCAACCACAGGCAAAGACTCTACCACGCTCCATTTCATACCGTAAGACTCGATGTACTCCTTGAGTTCATGAATCTTCTCGCGTGTCCAAACCTCGCCCAGAGGAACATCGTGCAATGCGGTAACAATGCCCTCAACACCAATCTGCTTCAACTGTGCAAGTGTAATCTTATCTTTCTTGCCAAACCAGCGCCATGTTCTTTCCATATATATATTATAATGTATAAGTTTAAAAATGAATTATCTTGCAGAAACATATTTATGCAATGTCTGTCTTACAGCACCCTTGCCGGCGAAGAGTTCCTTCACCATGCCCTCAATCTGCTCGCCGAAGCCAGCCTCGTAGAGATCGAGTCCGAATACATCCTTGCGGGAATAGAGATTCTTCAGGCAAGAATAGTCCTGATCTGCCTTGCCTACCTCCAGAGGAGCTACGATGGCCTGAAGTTCTGCCAACAATGGGTCGGAAGATGGCTCGAATGGCTTCAGGTTATCATCCAATGCCTTGAGATAACGGGCATAACCTGCCAATACCAGAGGAATTAATACGAGATTGCTCTTGTCGAGACCGCGGTCGATATACTTCTTGATAGTCTCACCGAAACGGATAGAGAGTTTCTGGCTTGTATCGGTAGCGATACGCTGAGGAGCATCTGGCATGAACGGGTTAGGCAGACGTTTGTTGATAACGGTGCCGATAAACTCGTATGGGTTCAATACACCTGGATCTGTAACCACTGGCATCGCCTCGATATAACCAATCTTCTGGATGAAGGCACGAAGGTCCTCATCAGCCATCTCGGCAGAAATCAAGGTATAGTCGAGCATGCAGCCATAGATTGACATCGCTGTATGGAGAGGGTTCAGACAGGTGGTTACCTTCATGGTTTCTACCTCATCTACAGTCTTGCGGGATGTATAGAGCGCACCGCCCAACTCCAATGGCGGACGACCGTTGGTATAAGTATCCTCGCAAACGAGATACTGCACTTCCTCAGCATTTACGAAAGGAGCGGTGAAAGTATGCTTCTCGGTGATAATCGTATTGTTATCCTCGAAACCATCCTCAGCGAGCATCGCCTGTACCTTCTCGTGTGGACGAGGAGTAATCTTATCAATCATAGACCAAGGATAGGTAATCTTGCTGCTGTCATTGATATAATCTACGAAACCAGCCTCTACGATACCATCCTGTGCCCAACGCTCAGCATAAGCCTTTACGCCAGCCTTAACATGGTCGCCGTTGTGAGAACAGTTGTCGGTAGACTGAAGAGTAAGTGGCAACTTGCCTGCCTTATAACGCTCATAGAGAAGAGCGGTAAGCTTACCCATAGCAAATACTGCATCAAGACCACGTGCCAAATCGGCATCATTATAAGAATATCCCTTCTCTGTGATGGTGAAAGTTACCATCTGCAGACTTGGTGCCTGGAAAATCTGAACCAATCGGGCCCAGTCCTCACCAAACTGCTTATCCGCCTTGAGGCTTTCTGTGATAGAAGCGATGACCTTCTTCTCGATGGTTCCGTTGCTCTGGAGGCTGACGAGAAGAGAGAGATTATTGTAAGGGCGATAAGCCTTGTCGATAATTTCGTAGTCGAAGCTTTCTGCAACAATAACACCCCGATCGTACTTGCCGGTGTTAAGTGCATCGTTAAGAATAGCAGCAGGGAACGCACGGAAGATGTTACCTGCGCCGAAGTGAACCCAAGTAGGCTCGTCGTGAGTCTTCTTAGCTACGGCTGCGATGTCATACTTAGGAAGCTCATAACCCTTAGCTTCCCATTCTGCAGCATTAAAGCTGTCTGAAAGAATTTCGTTCAGTTTCATGATTATACAGTTTTTTTGATTGTTTCATGTACTCGCCTATCTTTCCAAATAGGCGTGGCAAAAATACAAAGAAAAATCGAAACCCGCTCATTTTAAAGGCTATAATTTCATAAAATGAACGATTTGCAAATATATTTGAACGAAAAGGCAAACGTCACGGATCAGATGAACCAGTTTTTAACGATTATGTTACATCAAATAAAAAAGGGTTACATCAGAAAAACAGAAAAGAGGACGTAAGTTCTCGCCCCCACATCCTCTTCTTTTTATATTTTCCTCTTCTTCCAGCGATTTAATCTGCTTTTCTATTCTTCCAGCGATTTGATTTGTTTCTTCGGCGTAACGCCAAGTCCCTTCAGGCTTTCCACTCTTCTCATCACATTTCCTGTTCCGTCGTAAAGTTGCTTCTTTGCCTTGTCGAAGGTTCCGGACAGACGGGTTATCAAATCGCCGATGCCCAGGAAAGTATCTTCGAAGCCAGCCACCTTATCATACAGGTCAGCAGCCGTCTTTACGATTTTCTCCACATTCTTGTTCTGCCGGTCATACTGCCAGAGATTATAGGCAAGCTGGAGTGCCATGAGCAGATTGCTTGGTGAGATGATGATAATCTTCTTCTGATAAGCATAACGGCTGAGGTCAGGCTGCTGCTTCATGGCTGCGATATAGCTGGTCTCGTTAGGAATGAACATCAGTACGAAGCCGATGGCATCATCCACCAGTTTGGAATAGTCTTTGGCTGCCAGTTCATCGATGTGCTTTCGTACGCTCAGCGCATGTGCCTTCATCAGGCGTTCCTGTTCAGCCTCATCTTCAGCTGCCAGAGCATCGGAATAGGCGGTAAGCGAAACCTTGGAATCGATGACCACACTTCTGCCTTCCGGGAATCTGACGATGACATCCGGACGATAGTTCTTTCCCTCTTCATCTTTCGTATTCTCCTGAATGAAGAATTCCTCATCTTTACGAAGTCCGCTGTTCTCCAGGATGGTTTCCAGCACCATCTCGCCCCAGTCGCCCTGCATCTTGCTGTCGCCCTTCAATGCCTTGGTCAGGTTAGCAGCATCGGAGCCAATCTTCTCGGTCTGCTCCTTCAGGTTCAGTACAGCCTGCTGCTGTTCCTGCTGGAAGAGTTTCATCGTTGCCTCGAAGGTGTTCTGCAGTTCCTTCTTGTTCACCTCGTTCTGGGTTTTGCTCTCCTCTACCGATTTCTTGAAATCAGCAAACTGTTCCTTGATAGGTTTCAGGAGTTCATCCATCTGCAGACGGTTGTTTTCCTGCAGAGCCGACTGCTTGGCAGCCAACTGCTCAGCCGCCACCTTCTGCTGTTCTATCGTCATTCGCTGCATTTCCTGCTTCAGGCTCTCGAGTTTCTGTGCCCACTGCTGGTCGCTTTCCGCCCTGAGTTTCGCCGCATACAGCCGCTCGTTCTCCATTTGAGATTTCATTGATTGAAGCTCAGAAGCATGATGTAGTTTTATCTGTTCAATGTTAGCCGCCAGCACCTGAGCCTTCGCTACGAGCTGTGTTTTCTCCTCTCCCGCACATTTTGCTTCCATCAGTTTTCCTACGAAGAATCCGATGGCAAGCCCTATGATGATTCCAATTACTATTTCCATTTATCCTTGTTTTGAATGATTCTGTAAATCTGCAAAAATTATGATTTGCAAAAGTAATCATTTCAAGACATAACACCAAACATCATGGGGGATTCTTGTAGATATTTAACTCTTCTGCATTTTACTATGCAAACAAAAAGAGCGCACCACTCTTGGCACGCTCTTTTCTTTAAATCATCTTTTAAATATACATTATCGGTTGGCAGTAGGCCACTGATAAGTATCAGTGCAATGGATATCGGCACTCTGGTCGGCTATCATCAACTTGAAGTCGCCTTCCTCCAATCTCCATTTGCCATTCCAACCTACGAAGGCCAAATCGTCTGCCTTCAATTCAAATATCATGGTCTTGGTCTCACCAGGCTGAAGTTCCACCTTGTCGAAGGCACGGAGACGACGGCCATCAGGCACCATACTAGCGATGAGATCGCTACTGAACAGGAGAACACTCTCCTTGCCTGCCACCTTTCCCGTATTCTTCACATCCACGCTCACCTTGATGATGTCGCCGTGACTGAGAAACCTTCAGGTTGCTATATTTGTAAGTGGTATAACTCAAACCATATCCGAAGCCCCACTGCTGGGTAATCTTCGCATTGTAGTCGTAAGCACCTTCCATCGTACCCACCTCCTCACTCTTCTTGAAGTCATAGTTGGCGAGCGAATTGATTTCCTTAGGATAGGTGTAAGGCATCTTGCCACTGAAGTTTGACTTGCCCGATACCAGGTTTGCCAAGGCATCGCCGCCCATATTGCCAGGGATAAGGATGTTGATGATGCCCTGTGCCAATGGTTCGATGTCAGCAATGAGACGAGGACGGCCTTCATTCAGCACCAAGATGACAGGCTTGCCTGTCTGAGCCAAAGCCTTGACCAGATTACGCTGGTTCTCTGAAAGCCAAAGGTCGGTCAGGTTGCCCGGAGTCTCAGTATAGGAGTTCTCGCCAATGCAAGCCACGATGACGTCGGCATCCTTCGCTGCAGCCACTGCCCCCTGAATCTGAGGTTCGTTCTCCTCCCAGTATTTTCCCTTCTCATTATAGGTAACACCCTGGTTCAAGATAACATTCTCCTTGCCATACTCATTACAGAATGCCTCATAGATGGTATTGTACTTGCCGGCAAACTCATCGGCACGATGTCCCTGCCAGGTATAGCTCCATCCACCGTCCAGGCAGCGCATCTGATTGGCATTAGGACCCGTAAGGAGAATCTTCTTGCCATGCTGCAAAGGAAGGATATTACCCTCGTTCTTCAGGAGCACCACACTCTCGGTAGCTCCCTCCAAGGCGAGCTTGGCAAACTCCTCGCCACCAAACTTAGGATAATTCTTCAGTTTCTGGGTTGGGTTCTTGAAGAGGTCGAGACGGTACTTCATGCGAAGCACACGGCGACAGGCATCGTCGATGCGACTCATCGGAATCTTACCTTCCTTCACCAGTTCTACAAGATAGCCACAAGCATCGCAAGAATAAGGTTCCATAATCATGTCGATACCAGCATTGATGGCAATGCGGAGCGCATCCTTCTTGTCCTTTGCCACCATCTCACGAGTATAGAGATTGTTGATGTCTGCCCAGTCGGTGATAAGCACACCATCCCATCCAGTCTCTTCCTTCAGCCATCCTGTCAGGATGTCCTTGTTGGCATGCATCGGCATACCGTTGACGGAAGCGGAATTCACCATCACGGTCAAGGCTCCAGCCTGCAGACCCGCCAGGAAAGGAGCGAAGTGCTTCTCTCGCAAGTCGGCAGGAGAGATATAGGCTGGCGTACGGTCTTTACCGGTCCAAGGCACACCATAGCCCATGAAGTGCTTCATTGAAGTGGCAATGTGATACTGGTCGATGTTGTTTGGGTCCTCGCCCTGGAAACCATAGACCATCGCCTTGCCCATCTCTGAACTGAGGTAGCAATCCTCGCCAAAGTTCTCCCAGATGCGAGGCCAACGGGCATCACGACCGAGATCAACGGTAGGACTGTAAGTCCAAGGTATGCTCACCGCACGAGTCTCATAAGCGGTAGCCTCAGCCGAACGGCGAGCAATCTCACGATTGAAGGAGGCAGCCACATTGATGTTCTGCGGGAAGAGGGTTCCGCCCTGTGTATAAGTAGAACCGTGGTTCTGGTCGAGACCGAAGACACAAGGGATGCCGATGCGCTTCATTGAGATCTTCTGAATCTGAGAGATGTACTTTTCCCACTGCTTGGCGGTTGGTGCGCAGGTATTTGGAGCGTTGAGGATAGAGCCAATCTTATAGCGGGAAAGGATAGAATCGGTCTTGTGCTCGTCGATATAGAACACACCGTTCTTGTCGTTGGCACCGAAGAGGTCGGTCACCAGCTCCATCATCTGACCTATCTTTTCCTCCAAGGTGAGTTTCTTCAGGGTTTGTTCTACCTGAGCCTCAATCTTAGGGTCGCTCTTGATAACCGGAACATTGGCACTGGCTGTATAAGCCAATGCCAACAATGAAATAGATAATAAAATTTTCTTCATAAATTCAAAGGTTTGACGTTTTATGTTAAAAACGGAAATCTTTCTAATATATTATTCAATAGTTACTTTCTTTACGGTATAACCATCACCCACGATGAATAGACCTTTCTGGTCAGTCAAGAGTTTGATAGAGAGGTCGGTCAGTACAAACTCCCATTTAGCAGGTCCATCCACCGGGATGTCGCCACGCTCTGGGTCCTTCTTACCAGTAAGGATGTTGGTCCACCAAGCTGTAGCAGCGGTACCCTTATGATAATCACCCTGGTCATTTCTATCCACATAAACACGGAGAATAGTACCCGCCTTCACCTTTGAGAGGAAGGTTTTCTGCAAGGCATCGAATGGTGTATCCCATGTCACGGCAAACTCACCTTCCCAGAGGGTATTCTCCATAGATGGACGTGGCTCTGTAGTTACCTTGATGGTACCGCCAGAGAACTGGTTGCCCTCACCATCTACCAAAGTGATATCATAGTCACCATTCTCCAAACCTGTAGGAGTTGTGAGTTTCAAGGCTTTGCCCTCTTCGAGAACCTCGAAGGCTACTTCCTGGCCACCTACCATTACTTTAGTAACTGTACCGAGATTCTTGCAATTATGGATAGTGGTCTCAGCACCTGGAGCTACCCAAAGTTCGACGGCATTGGTACCCAAGACCGGATCATCGGCAGCAGGAGTCACGGTAACTTTCAAGGTGCGGGATGTGGTCTTATTCTTGGTGGTGGTTGCCACAATCTTCAGTTCATGAATACCTACAGGCAAAGCCTGGTCGATAGTATTACCTTCGGCAATCTTAGTGCCGTCGAGCAACCATGTCACAGTGGTGTAGTGAGCTGGAGTCACCTTGATTTCCATCTTATAATTAGTCTTGCGGTCTATCTTGGAATCAGCCAAGTCGGTGTTCAAGATACGTGGATTGTCATCTTCGCTGACAGTGAAGTATGGTTCATCGTCAGAAGAGCAAGAAGACAAGGTAGATGTACCAGCCAGTGCGAAACCCACGGCTAAGAGCATCATCATAGCCTTCAAGACTTTTCCCTTATATTGTTTCATTGTCTTATTCATAATTATTTATTCTATTCTATTGTCCTATAAGACTTAACATTTAACACTTAACATTAAACACTACTTGCTATATCCCTTTCCGAATGGAGGATTGAAGTCTGGCTGAAGGTTTACATCAGCCTTGTCCCACCAGAGGCGCTTGTGCCAATCGTCTGTACCACCCATGCGGTCGATGGCAGCCTTGTAGTTGGCATTGTTGTACTGAGCTTCCAACTCAGGATACTGCAAGCGGACAGGCATTGACCAGTTAGAATCCGTATAAGTGAAACCATTCTTGGTCAAGCGATCACGATTCAAGATGGCAGGATAGTCAGAGCGGCGCATGTTAGCCCAACCCTCAGAAGGGTTCATCATGTGGAGAATCCAAGCCTGGGTGTTGATGGTCTCCTTAGGATTGTCACCCAACTTGTTGTTGGCAATGAACGCATCTATCTCTTCCTTGGAAATCTTGTTGGATGTAAGATAGTAGTTGTTGAGCAACTCCATGCTGGCACGAACACCAGCCTCGTAGTGACTCTCAGCATCACCACCACCTACATTCCAACCCTTGGTTGCAGCCTCAGCCTTGAGGAACTCTACCTCAGCATAGCTCATCAAGTCGCCAGGACAAGAAGGCATCTCGAAGTCGATGTTCAGGCAAGGACGACTAGCTCGGGCTATATAATCAGAGTTGGCATAAGCATTCTTGTCTATCTCTACATACTTCTTCAAAGTAGGAAGGTCATCCACCGTAGGTGGATTCATCCAGTCTGTGTACCAGGCTGCACCAGGGTTGCAAGGCTCCTCACCGAGGTTCTTGCTCTTGAAGTAAGCCAGGAAATCATCGGTCAAGTCGATGTTCTGCTTCTTATCTGGCTTCACCTGACTACGCTTGATATTGTAGTAGTGACGGCAGATGCGATAGAGACGAGGGTCGTTGGTATTCTGCAACTGATAGAACAAGGTAGAGCATACCATGGTAGGCGATGTGGCATCCTGACCATAGAGAGTCTCGCTCAATGCATCGGCACGGAAATCGTAGTCGTTGGCTCCATCATAATAGGTAAATGGAGAATCAGCATACTTGATATAAGCATCATCTTCTGCACTGGCGATAGCACCGGCAGCCACAGCCTTCTCAAACTCTTCCTTTGCCTTCTGTGGATTAACATCGGAAATGCGCATGGCATAGCGCATACGGAGTGCATTGGCATACTTCTTCCACTTAGCTACATCACCACCCATGCTGGTGACATCACCAGAAATGTGGTCGGTACCTGTGCCAAGCTGCTTCTCGCAATCGTCAAGTTCCTTGAAGAACCAGCTGTAGAGTTCCTCTACGGTATCATACTTAGGGGTGGAGATACCTGAGATATAACCCAGACCTGCCTCCGAACAAGGCACGTCACCGTAGGTATCTGCCAAAACTGCCGTGAGATAGACACGATGGATACGAAGTACCGCATTCAAGTTTGCCTTGTCAGCAGAATTGTGGATAGCATCCACAAGGTTCTTGATACCGATTTCATAATAGCGGTCCCAAACTCGACGGGTCATATCATCTTCTCTGAAATTAGAACCAGCGTAATTGGTTACATTCCAACCGCCAGCGAAATACTGTGGAAAACCCGTTATATAGTTACGGTAGGTATCCATCAGACTGAAGTCACCGTAAGTCTGCAACAAAACTGTTGTCAACTGTGCGTTAGGGTCGAGCTCGCTCACCTTGGTCTTGTCGGTATTGATGTTGCTCAAGGTATCATCAGAGCAAGAAGTCATCGCAGTGCCGGTTGCCATCAGGGCGAAAGCCATCATCAGGCTGCTCTTACCTATATATTTCTTGATTATATTGTTCATTTTCTTACCTTATTATATATTAGAACTCTTCTAAAGAAATTGATTCATTTTTTCGAGACTAGAACTTCACGTTCACGTTCAAACCATAACTCTTGCGAGATGGCAGGGAACCATATTCCAGACCGAGACCTGAGGTGTTGTAGCTGGAGTCTGGGTCGATGTTAGGAATGTTCTTCCAAACAATGAATGGGTTACGAGCCACGAAAGATACGGTCAAGCCCTTGACATACTTGCCCAGGATGCTCTCTGGGAAGGTATAGCCGAAAGTAATCTCACGACACTTCACGTAAGAGTTGTCGTAAATGAAGGCACTCTGCACGCCAGTTGCCACATGCTTCCAGTAATCTTCAGGGTTCACGGCGATGTCGTTCTTGCGATAAGTACCGTCGCCATTGTCGATGACACCATCTACGACAAATCCCTTGCAGTTACCTGCTTTACGCCATGCGGCAAGGTCCATACCCGAAGCCTTGCGAGCCTCCTCGGAAGTGTACCACTCCTCACGGCCTGCCAATGTTCCCTTTGCCTTACCTGTCTGGTATGCAGAACGCATAGACATAGAGTAGATGTCGGCACCTACTTTCACATCGAAGGATGCAGAGAGGCGGAAGTTCTTGTAGCTGAAGGTTGAGTAGAAACCACCTGTCCAGTCCCAAGTAGAATTGCCGATGGTCTTGACCTTCTGGTCAATCTTTGGAAGACCAGTATCTGCATCGACAACCACCTGTCCCTTATCGTTGTAGAGGAAGTCGTGTCCACGGATAGCTCCATAGTTCTCGCCAACCTGAGCACCTACTGATACACCGCACCATGTGGCCTTGGCAAGCTCAAAATAGTCCATGCCATCGATGAGCGCCTTCACCTTGTTGGTATTCTTCGAGAAGTTGACACCCAAGTCCCAAGCGAAGTCCTTGATCTGCAAGGCACGGGCATTGAGGGCAATCTCGATACCCTGGTTCTGAATCTCACCGGCATTGATGAGGCGGTAAGCATAGCCAGAGCTGGTGGTTGAAGCCAAACTCAAAATCTGGTCCTTGGAGTTCTGGTTGTAATAGGTAGCATCCAAGCCCAAGCGTCCGTTAAGGAACTTCATCTCCAAACCTACCTCGTAAGAACCTGTCATTGTAGGCTTCAAATCCTTGTTTGGCTGTGTTGAGTTGGCTATCATACCGATGGTATAACCCGAGTAGCTGTACTTGCCCGTAGTATAGTTGCGTGCCAACAGGTATGGATCGGTATCGCTACCTACCTTTGCCCAAGATGCGCGAATCTTACCATAATTGATGAACTTCTTGTTCTTGATAAACTCGGAGAAAACCAAACTACCCGATACAGATGGATATACGTATGTATTGTTATTTGTAGGGAGCGTAGACGACTTATCGCCACGGAGGGTTCCCTCCAAATAGTAAGTATGCTTGTAGCCGAGGCTTGCGCTGGCATAGAGAGAGCTGATCTGTTTCTTGTACATACTCTCACGAGTATTCTGTTCCTGATAGTTCATGATGTTCTGGATGCCATTTATCTGCTGGTTGAGACCGATGTTTGTAGTGGTCTTGTTGTTCACCTTGAAGATGTTACCACCAGCGGTAGCATTGACATCGAAGTCGCCCCATGAGTTGTTGTAGAGGGCGAGTATCTCGGCGTTAAGTGTGCGGTTGTTGAAGATTTGGTCGGTAAGCTTTCCGGCAGGAGTTCCTGGAGTAGTCTTAGCAATGAAGTCCTCGAAGTTCATGCTGTTGATGTCGGTACCAATAGTACCCTGCAACTTGAAGTGCTTGTTGATGTTCCAGATTGCCTTACCCGTAAAACGGAACACGTCCTTGTCGGATGTATTGCTGTTCTTATAGAGATCCCAGTATGGGTTCTTGTTATACTGATCGTTACCATTCCAGTTGGAGTAGTTGCCGTCGGCATCCTCATAGTGCTTCAGCCAAGCCTGGTCGTAGGTACCCGCCAGGGTCATGAGGTTCTTACCCACGTTGCTCTGGGAGTCACCAAGGGCAGGACGGTTCTTTACCTTCTCACGAGTATAGTTGGCGGTGAAGTCGAAGTCAACAGGACCTGCAGAGGTATTCACACGGAGGTTGAAGTTGTCACGACTCATATTGGTATTTGGCAAGATATCCTTGTTGCGCATATCGGTAACAGAGAAACGCATACCCGTCTTACCGGAATTAACTGAGAGGATGGCAGAATTCTGGGTAGTGAAACCTGTACGGAAGAAACCAGAAGCATTGTTTGGATGCATCATGAATGGACGTTCCTCGCCATCGAAATATTTGAACATGAAGTCATCGGCCTTAGGGCCCCAACTGGCATTGGTACCAGAAGTGCTCGCATTAGGAAGCTCGCCATTGTAGCCAGCACCGTATATCTCCTGGATGTCGTCCCATTTAGCCAACTGGGTATCGATAGTATAAGAACCATTGTACTCCACGGAAATTCTATCCTTCTCTGCCTTCTTAGTAATAACACCATTAGAAGCACGGCTACCATAGAGGGCAGAGGCAGCAGGACCTTTCAATACGGTCATCGTCTCGATATCGTCAGGATTGATGGCAGAGATACCATCACCGAGGTCATAACCACCAGCTTCACCAGCACTGCCAAAGTTGGTATTATCCAAAGGCACACCATCCACCACGTAGAGAGGCTGGTTATTCCTGCCATTTCTGTATTACCACGAAGAAGCACGCGGGTAGAACCAGAAGCACCGCCAGCGGTGTTCTGCACAACGAGACCAGCCACCTTACCTGAAAGAGAGTTGATGACGTTGGTTTCCTTCGCCTTGGTAAGTTCCTCACCTTTAACCTCCTCCAAGCCATAGCCCAAAGCCTTGCGGTCGCGCTTGATACCAAGGGCGGTAACAACGACCTCATTCAAGGCCTTACCATCCTCTTGCATCTGTATTTTCATGCCATTAGCAGCTTTCACGGTCATCGTCTTGTAACCGATGTAGCTCACTTCGAGCGT
>ERZ773208.1851-NODE-1851-length-15558-cov-3.849190_pt1 | contig 15558 bp, 7 predicted proteins | sample MGYA00581006_ERZ773208 | MGnify/ENA primary metagenome ERZ773208 (study PRJEB29015, sample SAMEA2737793) | human gut metagenome | biome: human gut; feature: human-associated habitat; material: faeces | place: China | collected 2012 ... | reverse complement strand
GTGCCCATATCCAGTGGCTGTCCGGCCAGTTCATCGGCATCAGGGTCCAGTTCTTGAAATCCTTGCTGCACCAGAGCTGTGCCGGTCCGAAACCGGCTCCGCTACCATCGGTAGTAGCATATATATAATAGGTGTCACCAAACTTCTTGATGGTTGGGTCGGCAAAGTAACCAGGTAGGATAGGGTTGCCGGCTCCCGGAGTGTTGTAAGTAGCTTTCTGGGCAGCACCTGTCTCAGGCGCTGCCGCAGCTGCAGTTACTAACAATGTTACAATTATATTTTTACTAACCATATGAACTTCTTTTCTAAATATTTATTTCTTAATAAGTTTAATGACGAATCCACCGCCAGAAGCAAGATGAATCTTCATTTCCGATTTCTGATTGATGACGGATTTCTCTATCTTGTAATCCTCGGCATCGTGGTTGGCATTGATGCCATCCTTCAATACGATTGCTTCGTAATCTCCATCCGCGAGGAAATCAAACTTCAGGGTGAGCGTGCGCTCATCCCAGTTGCTCTGACCGCCAACATACCAGTCGTTGCCCTTCTTTCTGGCGGTAACGATATATTTTCCGATTTCGCCCTGTGGCACGATGGTCTTGTCGAAGACTACAGGCAATGAAGCGATGTATCGGGTGTATGGCTCATCAGCCTCGTAGTTGGTAGGAGTGTCGGCGAGCATCGTAAACGGACTGTCCTGTACGATGTAGCAGGCAGCCTGGTGGCATCGGGTACCCATCGAAATCGGTTTGGTGTAGATTGCCTTCCAGTTGTCGCGGGTTCCGTTTCTCATCGCTCCCGGTGTGAAATCCACCTGTCCTGCCATCATTCGGATGTATGGGAAGGTGACGTCGTAGAGTGGCATATCATTCTTAGCTTCCGTCCAGCGGCACTCTTCCATACCGAAAACACTCTCGTAGTTGAGGATGTTAGGATAGGTGCGGTTCAGACCGTGTGGCTTGTAGATGCCATGCAGGTCGAGGATAAGATGATGCTTGGCTGTGCAGGCAGCCAGGCGTTCCACCATTTCGATGGCGGTCTGGTCGTCGCGGTCCATAAAATCCACCTTGAATCCCTTGATGCCCATATCAGCATAGGTCTTGCAGATGGTTTCCAGGTTCTCGTCCATCACGTTGAACACAGCCCAAAGCACGATATCCACGCCCTTGCTCTTACCATATTCTATGAGTTTAGGCAACTGGATATCGTCTATTGGTTTCAGAATACTTCCCTCTTTCGAGTTGTACCATCCTTCATCAAGGATGATGTATTCCAAGCCGTGATTATGAGCAAAATCTATGTAATATTTGTAAGTATCGAAATTGATGCCTGCCTTGAAATCCACACCTTTCAGATTCCAGTCGTTCCACCAGTCCCAAGCCACCTTACCCGGTTTGATCCAGGAAGTATCGCCTATCTTGTTGGGAGCAGCCAGGGCGTACACCAGATTGCTGGTTGGCATCTGGGTATCGTGCTCTGTGATGGCGAAGATGCGCCAAGGATAATTGCGTTTGCCGGTGCTGGTTGCGATGTAATCGCAGGTGCTCTTTACGTGGCTCATGTGTCGCCAAGGGTAGTAGGTCATCTCCTTAGGGTAGGGAGCAAAGGCGGCTCTCAGGATTCCCTTCTCCTGATCCTGTTCGCTGCTGTTAGCCTTCAGCCACATGCCCGGATACTTCTCCAGGTCGCTCTCCAGGATAGTGACTTTCGCCTTTCCGCAGTCTATGGTTGCCGGGAGGAAAGCCAAATCCTGCTTAGCGGTATCGAGCCGAGTCTCGTGATAGGTATTCTGGAAAGCCATGGCAAAAGGCTTTTCTGGTGTCGTAGTGTATGGCAACCATGCCTTCTTGTCCTTGCCAAACTGGTAGGCGGCGGTTTCATTCAGTATGATGGTCTTGCCTTTTCGCTGGGTATAGAATCGGTAAGCCACTCCCTCATCGTAAGCTCTCAGGATGATGCCGAAACCATTCTTCAGTTTCAGATTCAGTTCCTGATATGTTGTTTCAAAGTTTTGCTGACGATAGAATGGAGCATGGATGGTTTCCTTATGGTTTCTAAGCTTGTGACTTGCTACCTTCGGATTCTTACCCATGTCCGTTCCATCGTTCAGCGTTACACCTATTGAAGACTCCTGTAAAAGAATGGAGCCATTGTATTTAAATTGAAGAGAGAGAGACTTGTTGGTGTTGAGTTCTGCTACGATTTTACCATCTGGTGATTTCACCAGATAGTTCTCTGCCGATACTGTTGCCCCTATATATAATAAGGTGGCGATGAAAAAGAGTTTCTTAACCATAACTTTCTAGGTTTATTGTTGTTTTGTCCGTTTTGTTGTTCGCTTGGTGGCAATGCCTGTATTACCGGATTACCACAAGTTTTTATTTCTGCTGCAAATTTACGAATAGAATTGTTTATGTAATGCAAAGAAAGTCCAAAATGATGAAAATATCGTATCACAAGTGTCCTGTTAGACGATAATTGTATCTTTATGTACGATAATTTTAGGACTTCGTTGATTTTTTCTGTTATTTTGCAGCCAGAAAAATAAATGAAACAATAATAAACCTAGAAGATATGGATTTAAAGCAGTTTACATTATTGATAGGTGTAGCCAGTTTGCCATCCATGACAACGGCAGCCACTGTTTATCGCACCATCTCTAAGGTGGAGGCAATATCAGTGGATTGTCCGGTGGGCACAGTTCCCCGACTTCCTAATCTCGTATGGGTAACCTATTCTGATGGTTATTCAGAGTATCGCCAGGTGCGCTGGGCTAACGCTCCGCTTGCTGATGAGCAGGCTGAGGCTGATGCGCAGAAACATCCTGCCGGGAGCCAATATGAGATAGGTGGTTTTGTGATTGGTGATGAGACTACCGACAATGGTTATCCTGTCAAGGCACAAATCAAGGTGGTGGCTGAAGGCTATCAGACTCCAGAAAAGGAAGTGGCTCATACCTTCTCGCTCGCTGATGTGAGCATAGATGGTGACAACCGACTCACCCACAACCGTGATGAGGCACTCCGTGAGATCTGTTCCTGGGATGTTACCCAACAACTCTACAACTATCGCGATACCTACGGACTCAGTACCGAAGGGTATACCAAGAGTGATGGCTGGGATTCGCCAGACACCAAGCTCAAGGGTCATGGATCAGGCCACTATATGTCGGCAATCGCACAGGCATACGCCGTGGCAACTAATCCTGAACAGAAGGCAATCCTCCGCAAGAACATCACCCGAATGGTGAATGAGTTGCGGGAGTGTCAGGAGAAGACCTTCGTATATAATAAGGAACTGAAGCGCAATTGGGAGGCTCGTGATTTCGCTCCTGAGGCAGAACTCAGAGAGATGAAGGGCACCTGGGCTGCTTTTGATGAGTATAAGAAGCACCCTGAACTTTATGGCTACGGCTATATCAACGCCATTCCGGCTCAGCATTGTGCTCTGATTGAAATGTATCGTGCCTACAACAACTCCGATTGGGTTTGGGCACCTTATTACAGCGTACACAAGCAACTTGCCGGTCTGATAGACATCGCAACCTACTTTGATGATAAGGAAATCTGCGATAAGGCTCTCCTCATCGCCAAGGATATGGGACTCTGGGTATGGAACCGCATGCACTACCGCACTTATGTAAAGCAGGACGGCACCCAGGATGAGCGCAGAGCCAAGCCGGGCAACCGCTACGAGATGTGGGACATGTACATCGCCGGTGAGGTAGGAGGTATGAGCGAATCGCTCGCCCGTCTTTCTGAGATGGTTTCCAATCCAGATGAAAAGGCAAAGCTCCTCGAGGCTGCCAACTGTTTCGATGCGCCTAAGTTCTATGATCCGCTGAGCAAGAACATCGATGACATCCGCACCCGCCATGCCAACCAGCATATTCCGATGATTATCGGAGCGCTGCGCAGTTACAAAAGCAATCAGAAGCCATACTATTATAATCTGGCTGAGAACTTCTGGAGACTGGTGCAGGGCAGATACATGTATGCGATGGGTGGTGTAGGAAATGGAGAGATGTTCCGCCAGCCATATACCCAGATTCTGAGTATGGCAACCAATGGACTGCAGGAAGGCGAATCGGAGGCTTATCCGGATATCAACGAAACCTGCTGCGCGTATAACCTCGTCAAGTTGAGCAAGGATTTGAACTGTTATAACCCTGATAATGCGCAGTATCTCGACTATATCGAGCGCACGCTGTACAATCAGATTATCGGTTCCCTCAATCCGGACCAGTATCAGACCTGCTATCAGTATGCGGTAGGATTGAATGCCACCAAGCCATTCGGCAACGAGACTCCTCAGAGTACCTGCTGCGGCGGTACAGGTTCTGAAAACCATACCAAGTACCAGCAGTCGGCATATTTCGCCAACGACAACACCCTCTGGGTAGGTCTCTATATGCCAACCACCCTCCACTGGAAGGAGAAGGGCGTGACTATCAAGCAGGATTGCCTGTGGCCGGCACAGCATTCAGCCATCAAGATTACGGAAGGCGAGGGCGATTTCACCCTGAAACTTCGTGTACCATACTGGGCAACTCAAGGTTTCTCTATCAAGGTGAACGGCAAGGAAGTGGCAAAGAGCTATCAGCCTAGCACCTATGTAGAACTGGAGCAGAAGCACTGGAAGGTGGGAGATGTCGTAGAAATCGACATGCCATTCAGCAAGCATATCGAATATGGTGCCGACAAGCTTTCGAGCGATGTGGCAAGTCTGGATGGTACTCCGCTGAAGACATCCTGGGTAGGAACCCTGATGTACGGACCATTGGTGATGGCGGGTACAGGCGCACAGACCTGGAACCAGGCTACGCTGAACATAGACTCCCGATTGAGTAATATCACCGTGGGCGAATCGAACGGCGTGATAACAGGTGCAGGAGCCAATCTCCTTACCCTGAAGCTGGATGGCAAGGAATTCCAGCCTGATTATTACCGCAACGCCAACAGTACCCACTACTACCGCATCAACCTGACCGATGCCAAGAGCAAGAAGAGCAAGAAGGTGAAGATAGATTTCACCGAACTGAATTCTCTCCTGAATCTTGCCGCAGAGCGTAAGGCTGACCAGGAGAAGTGGAATGCCCTCTCTCAGAAGATTCCGGAGTATGCTCCATGGGCACCGTTCGGCTATGAGCGCATGCAAAAGGTGATGGCTCAGGCACAGGAACTGGTGGCAAAGGGCAAGAAGAAGGTAACCCAGGACGAACTGGAAGGCACAACTGCCATCCTGAACCGTGCCATCAACACGATGCGCCCTGGCAACCTTGCCGAGATGGAAGACCTCCGAGAACTCTCCGGTCTGCTTCGCCGTGCCGGCTGGCCTGATGACAACACCAGCGATGAACTCAAGGAAGCCATCAGTTATGGCAGAATGGTTCAGAAATACGTAACCGACGGAAGTGGAACCCACGACATGATTCATGCCGCTGTGGGAAAACTGAAGAAGGCGATGAAACAATAAAAAAGATATAGAAACAACAAAACAATAAAACATTAAAGACAACAAAGACATCATTTAGAATAAACAACATTTAAGTGTAACAAAATCGGCTTAAAAGACGAAAATATCGTCTAAATCGCCAGGTTTGGACGATATTTTCACTTTTTTAGACGATAATGTAGCATAATATGCAAAATATTGTGTTACTTTGCAATCGAAATTTTTAAAAAACAATTATCAACCTAACAAACAATAGAAATGAGACAGACACAAAACATTTCAGGCTTTGTACATAGTCAAGCTTATGTAAAAGCCATCGCGTGTTTGGTCCTTGCATGTGGGGGGGCATTACCTACTCTAGCAGCAAGTGAGACCTTATCAAACCCTAAGGTAGAGGAAGCTCAGCAGAGCGAAGTCACCGTAAAGGGTACAGTTGTGGACGATGCCGGTGAGCCAGTCATCGGAGCTACCATTATGGAAAAAGGAACCCGTAATGGTACGGTTACTGATATTGATGGTAACTATGTTATTAAGGTAAAGCGTAATGCTCAGTTGGCTATTTCTTACTTGGGATATGCAACACAGGTAGTTCCTGCCGGAACATCTAAAGTGTTTTTGAAATCTAATGATACCAAGTTGAATGAGGTGGTGGTCGTAGGTTTCGGTACCCAGAAAAAAGTAAACCTTACCGGTGCGGTGACCGCTGTTTCGGGTGAGGAATTGGATAGCCGTCCTGTAAGTAATGCAACCCAGGCTCTGCAGGGTATGGTGGCTGGTTTGCAGATTACTCAGGCAGCAGGTAGTTTGGATGATACTCCAAGCTTGAATGTACGTGGTACAACTACAATCGGACAGGGTTCCAGTGGTAGTCCGTTGGTCTTGATCGATGGTATGGAGGGTGATATCAATACCATCAATCCTCAGGATATTGCCAGCGTATCTGTATTGAAGGATGCAGCTGCATCATCTATTTATGGTTCTCGTGCACCTTTCGGTGTTATCTTGATTACTACCAAGAGTGGTGGTAAGCGTGACAAGGTAAGTATAAACTACAACAATAATTTCCGCTTCAGTACCCCAATTCGTATGAAGCATACTATGAATTCTGTCGATTTTGCTTGTATGCAGAATGATGCGAATACGAATATTGGTGGTGGTCAGATTTTTACACCAGACCATGTTCAACGTATGAAGGATTGGATAGAGGGCGAATATGTTAATGCTGGTACCCGTAAGGATAAAAATGGCAATTTGATTTATTCTTTGGATGCGGATGCTAATGGCTATTGGTTGAGTGGATTTACCGATGGTTATGCTTCTACCGATTTCTATGATACAATATACAAAAAACATACATTCTCTCAGGAGCACAATGTAAGTGCAACCGGTGGTGATGACAAACTCAACTACTATGCTTCATTTGGCTATTTAGGTCAGGATGGTTTGATCAAGGTTGCTGATGAAGGTAGTAGCCGATATACTGCTACTGCCAAGATTTCTTCACAGTGGACGAATTGGATGAAGTTTAACTACTCTCTCCGTTTTGTTCGCAAGGATTATCATCGTCCTCAGTCTTTGGGTCAGGGTGTTTATGAATATCTTGGTGGACAGTGGCCATGTGTTCCTTTGTATGATAGAAATGGTAATCTCTATAATGAGATGGTAAATACCATGACTAATGGTGGTACATATCGTTATCAGAATGATGAGTATAATCATCAAGTAGGTTTGGACATCGAACCAATCAAGAATTGGGTTACCCATGCTATCTTCAACTATCGTACATCCCATAATGAGAGTCATACAGATATGCAGCATACTTATCTGTATAATCTGAATGGTGAGGCTTACGACCAGAATAATTTTACCTATGTAGGTGAAGATTACTATAAGGAAAATTATACCAATTTCCAACTCTATTCTGAGTATTCGTTCAATTTGCAGAAGAAGCATAACTTCCATATTATGGCTGGTTTCCAGTCTGAGGATGAGCGTATGAAGTACAAATATGCAGATAGAGCTGGTATTATCGTAGGTAATAAGCCTCAAATTGATGGTACAACTGGTATTGATGTTTATGGTAATCCTGTGGATCCATCTGTGTCTGGCAACATGAGCCGTTGGACAACTTGTGGTTTCTTTGGTCGTTTGAATTATGATTATCAGGGCAAGTATCTCTTTGAGGTTAATGGCCGATATGATGGTTCTTCAAGATTCCGCCCGGGAAATCAGTGGAAGTTCTTCCCATCTGTATCTGCAGGTTGGAATATAGCACAAGAGAAGTTCATGCTGCCAATCAATGATTGGATTGGTCAGTTGAAGCTTCGTGTATCTTATGGTAACTTGGGTAACCAGAATGTTGGTACTTACCAGACTTATCAGAAGATTGGTGTATATGCCAACAATGGTACATGGCTGCAGGATGGTTTGAAACCTATGACAGCTTGGGCACCAGGCCTGGTTTCTCAGAATTTGACATGGGAAACCATCCAGAGTTTCAATGTCGGTCTTGACTTTGCGTTCTTGAAGGATCGCTTGCATGGATCATTTGACTGGTATGTGCGTAAGACAAAAAATATGATAGGTAATGCCCCTGAGCTTCCAAGCATCTTGGGTACAGCTGTACCTGTTACTAACAATACCGACTTGCGTACCAATGGTTGGGAGTTGACTATTGGTTGGAACGACCGCTTGTCTAATGGTTTGCAGTATGGAATCAGCCTCAATCTCTCTGATGCCTATGCTACTATCACAAGATATCCTAATAACCCTTCTCATTCATTGGGTAACTATATTGAGGGACAGCGTATTGGTGATATCTACGGCTTTGAGACCATCGGTATAGCTAAGAGTCAAGAAGAGATGGATGCTCATATCGCAAAGGTTGACCAGAGTACAATTGACAATAACAAGTGGGGTGCTGGTGATATCATGTATCGTGACCTCAATAATGATGGTAAGATTTCCTGGGGTGCCAATACATTGGAAGATCATGGAGATCTTAAGAAGATAGGTAATTCCACACCACGTTATCTCTTCGGTATCGACTTGAATGCTGCTTGGAAAGGCTTCGATGTACGTTGTTTCTTCCAGGGTGTCATGAAGCGTGAATATTGGGCTAGTACACGTTACTTCTTTGGTACTTTCGAATATGGTCGTTGGTATCAGGTCTGCCTGGATGGTTTGCAAGACTATTATCGTGACGAGAACTCTTGGTCTGTTGTCAATGGCTTCCAGGAGCCAAACAAGGACGCTTACTTGCCACGTGCAGCCTATAGCGCCAAGAATGAACAGGTTCAGACAAAGTATCTGCAGGATGCTTCTTACATTCGTTTGAAGAACCTTCAGATTGGTTATACCTTGCCACAGGATTTGACACGTAAGATTTCTATTGAGAAACTTCGTGTTTACTTCTCGGGTGAGAATCTCTGGACAGGAACATCTCTCCGCAAGCAGTATGACCCAGAGACCATCGGTACATGGTATGGTAATGGATATCCATTGAATACAACCTTCTCTTTTGGTTTAAGTTTAACATTATAAATATTAGAATGATATGAAATTCAATATATCTTTAAAGGTACTTCCTTTGTTGGCATGCGGTATGTTGATGGCTTCTTGTAATGATTTCCTGAAGCAAGAGCCTCTTACAGATATTACTCCTACCGACTATTACAAGGATGCTACTCAGCTTCAAGCTGTAGCTAATGCATTCTATCAGACTGTATTGCCATATCATAGTGGTGCAGGCTATGGTACATTCGCATACGATAATGGTACAGATAATCAGACTGGTTCTGATGGCGATTCTAAGTATAAGAAAGGTAGTTGGAAGACTAGTAACGACAACTCTTCATGGAGCTGGAACAATATTCGTGATATCAACTATCAGTTGAATATAGCACAGTCTAACTATGAGAATGGATTGATTGCGGGTAATGAAAATAAGATTCGTCAATATATCGGCGAGTTACACTTCTTCCGTGCCTATGCTTATTTCAGTTTTTACAAGAGTTTCGGTGACTTGAAGATTTTGGACGATTTCTCTTATATCTTTGCCCGATACGAGAAGATGGGAATTGTGGGAAACAACGGTACGGGAAAATCCACCTTTATCAAGATTCTGATGGGCGAGCAGAAGCCGGACAGCGGTACGATAGATATTGGCGAGACGGTGCGTTTCGGATATTATTCGCAGGATGGCTTACGGTTTGATGAACAGATGAAAGTGATAGATGTGGTGCAGGATATTGCCGAAGTAATTGAACTGGGCAATGGTAAGCGCCTTACAGCTTCGCAGTTTCTTCAGCATTTTCTTTTTACACCTGAAACGCAGCACAGTTATGTGTATAAGTTGAGTGGGGGAGAGCGGCGCCGGCTTTATCTCTGTACGGTGTTAATGCGTAATCCAAACTTTTTGGTACTGGACGAACCAACCAATGATTTGGATATTATTACTTTACAGGTGTTGGAAGAATATCTTCAGAACTTTAAGGGTTGTGTGATTGTGGTGAGTCATGACCGTTACTTTATGGATAAGGTGGTAGACCACTTATTGGTATTCAAAGGACAAGGTGATATTCGTGATTTCCCCGGCAACTATTCTGATTATAGAGATTGGCGCGAAGTGAAAGAGCAACGTGAGAAGGAAGCCGAGAAGCCGAAAGAGGAGAAAACGGCACGTGTACGGTTGAATGATAAACGCCGTATGACTTTCAAGGAAAGGAAGGAGTACGAGCGGTTGGAAAAGGAAATAGGAGAACTGGAACAGGAGAAAGCAGATATAGAATCTGCCCTTTGTAGTGGAACCTTGAGTGTAGAAGAGCTGACCGAGAAATCGAAGCGATTACCGGAACTGAATGATTTGATTGATGAAAAATCAATGCGTTGGTTGGAACTGAGTGAAATAGAAGGGTAATGAGGTATTGTTTAGTTTGTAGGGGCGAGGTTTGCTCGCCCGAAAACAGTTTGCTTTGTGTCTTCGGGCAGGCAAACCCTGCCCCTATAGCTGACGATGGGATAGACCTGTTTGGTTTTGACACATTCCTACAGTTTATAATATAAGTGTAAGGAACTGTTGTAACTGCCTGCCTGAATATATCTTATACTTATTTTTTATCCTCTTTCCCATACTTACTGGGACTTACATTGAAGTGCTTTTTAAATACCTCTCTGAAATATTTGCTGTCGCAAAATCCTGTCATTTCTGCTACTTCTGTAATTGAGTACTTTTTTTTCTGCAACAATTGTGCAGCCGTATTCAGACGGAAGTCTCTGATATAATCGGCGGGAGACTGTCCTGTCAATGCTTTCAGTTTGTTATAGAAACTAGTGCGGCTCATGTTATGTAATGAGCATAAAGAGTCTACGGTAAAATCTGTATTATCAATATTATTTTTTATATTGTTCTTTACGTCGGTTATGAACTTCCAGTCCAGTGTGTTGGCTTCAACAGGCAACAATCCCGGCTTTTCTGAATCCATTTTAGTGGCCATCGCATATCTTTGCCGTAATAAATCTCTGTTGGACAGTATATTGGATATTCTTGCCTTTAGCATTTTGATGCTGAATGGTTTGGTGATATAACCATCTGCACCGGTTGCCAATCCATTTAGAATATTCTTCTCATCGTTTAACGCAGTGAGTAATACGATAGGAATATGTGATGTTTCAATATTTGTTTTAATAGCTGTACATAGTTCATCTCCGCGCATTTCGGGCATCATAATGTCAGAGAGGATCAAGTCAGGCCAAAATTCTTTAACGATAATCAATGCTTCTTTTCCGTTGCTGCAAGCTTGTATGGTATAAGCTCCTGCAAGTGATGTGGCGAGATAACTGCGCAATTCATCATTGTCTTCTACGATGAGAATGCGTTGTAATAATGCGGCTTCAATCATTTCCTGTAGCTTTTCGGGCGTTTCTGTAACTTTCGCTTGTTCGACAACTTCTTTGACCGGCAGTTCTTGATTCGGCTCTACGATGCTGTAATGACGCAGATGCTCATAACCTTTATAGAAAATAAGTCTGATGTCTGTTCCCTGATGTTCGGTACTGTCGATATTGATTTTTCCTCCATGAAGCTTTACCAATTTCCATACCAACATTAGTCCGATTCCGCTACCGGTTATTTTAGAATTGATGGCATTGCTGCCACGGAAGTGCAGTTTGAATATTTTCTTTTTTTCTTTGGCAGGAATGCCAATTCCTGTATCAGATACCTTGACTTTCCAAGAGTCTTTGGTCTCGGTGACGCAGACGCTTACATGACCATAATCAGGGGTGTATTTCAAGGCATTGGATATGATATTCTTTAAGATGGAGTCCATCTTTTCTTTGTCAAACCATACTTTCGTTTCCTTGAAATTACTTTCGTAAGTAAAATCTATATTCTTTGTGGCTGAATAAGAATGAAAACCATTGCATAAGTTTTGCATATAAGTATTCAGCTCAAATTCAGCTATGTATAGCTTAGGGGAATAGACTTCGGTATGTTCGAAGTTGATAAGATTGGTGGTCAAACGTAACAAAGCGTCCACATTTTTCAGAGCAGTTTTCATACAGTTGAGTCCGCTTGCCGTCAACTGTGCTTTTTCACTCAACTCTTCTAATGGAGCTTTGATCAGGGTTAGCGGCGTGCGCAAGTCATGTGCGGTATTGATGAAAAATTGAGTTTTTTCATCGGAAATCTTTTTCTGTTTTTTTAGATAGATAATTCTGGTAATGATAAAAAGCAAGAGTATCCCTAGCACTATATAGCATAATATAGCCCAAAAACTGAGCCATGCCGGATGTGCGATTATGACATCGATGGTGCGTTCTTCGAATATGACATTCTGTTCCTCTTTGGACACAGCACGAATATACAGTTTGTATTTTCCGGGTTTCAGATTGGCGAAATGGATTATGTTTTCTGCTCTCGGGGGACTCCAGGTAGTATAAAAGCCTTCCAGTTTCCAGCTGTAAAGCACATTGGATGGAAAGTCGTAGTTGATGGTCGATACTTTTAGTGAGAAAGTATTTTGATTGTGAGACAGTTTCAATACTTTTATATCATCGATATCTTCCGTCAATGGAGAATTTTCTTCACCGGAGAATACAGGCTGATAGGATAGTCGGAAATCACTTAGAATAATTTTGGAAAATTGATAATGAGGAAATTTAATATCCTTGGGAAACTCGATGGCACCGTCTATGCTGCCGAATATAAATCCTTTATCTTTGAGTAATACACCGGCAGAAGCATTGAAGTTGGCAGACATAAGCCCTTGCTCTTTAGTCCAGTTATAGAATAATTTATCTTTGCTGGAAAAGCAGGTGATACCGTTTTCTGTACTCATTATGATATTTCCGTTCACTTCGGGCAGTATGGTAAAGATGCTGTTGGTGAGTAGTGCACAATTATCTGTGTGGAATTGTTTGAAGGTATTTTTGCCGGGGTTATAAATTATTAGACCGGAACCACTGGTACCGACGTACAATAATCCGTTGGGAGCTTGATAAAGAGTATTGATGTAAGTAGACTCTCCGGGAATCTCTATATATTTATATTGGCTTGTGTTCTTATTTAGCAGATATAAACCGGTAGCAGTGCCAATCCACATGTGGTCACTGTCTTTTTCTCTGATAGATGTAATTGAATTTACCCCGGGGTATAATTTTACCTTATTATTTTTTAAGTCAAAGCATTTTAGATTGTAATATCCTCCGGACCAGATATTTCCTTCGGAATCTTTTATCATATCTCGGATGTATTTGTCAGGGCGCATATTGATAGGCGTCAGCAATGAAGGAGAGAAGTACTCCACAGAAAGTGCTTTCTTGTTAATTTTGTAAATACCGGAGGTATATCCACCTGCCCAAATAATTCCGGGAGTAACTTCGCACAAAGCAATGAATATATGGTTCTTATCTTTGAGTTGTTTGTCAAAAGAACTCAGGAACGAATGCCATTGACGTGTTTTAGTATTGTAAAGACTGATACCGTTGCCGGTACCAAACCATAAGTCTCCTTCGCTATCTTCGATGATGGTATGCACATGATCATTAATCAGAGATTGCTTGTTGCCGATGGAATGTTTTATCCAGTGGTAGTTTTGATATCGGTTGTCGACTATGGTGATTCCCGTAGGATAATTGGCAAGCCATATTCTCTTTTCCTCATCCACATAGATATCATTGATGATATTTCCCATCATCTCGTTATTGCTTTCGTAGTTGGTGGTGAGATAAGGATGTATCACGCCACTGTTAGCCTGAATTTTGTAAATCCCCATACCTTCGGTAGCAATTAAAAGTTCATTCTCGTTCAGGGCACTGATTTGGGTAATATTGACATCGCTTAAATCTGTTTCGGAATGAAGAATTTGGCGCGTGGGCAAATCATAGGCAAAGATGCCCTTTTCGAATGTTCCGATAAACAGTCGTTTCAATACTCTGTGATAATAGAGTTCGCTGATTTGCCCTTTGATTTCATCCAATGGAGGAATGGGAATTGGCTGTAACTCATTGTCATTTATACAGCAATAGCGTATTCCCTTTTCTGTCGCAATAAAGAAATGGGAGTTGTCTGATTGTACCATAGAGGTAATGTTGCTGCTCAGTGGGTTGTAAATACGTGAAATTTGATCACTCTGCGTATTATATAGTATAATCGAATCTTTGTCGCACAGCCATATATTGCCTCGATTGTCTAAATAGCTGTATGAAATAGACAAGGATAAGTTGGCAGGTTTATAGGTGGGTATAAATCTGTCAAACTGATGATGATATTCAAATATTTTTCCGGTTTTACCTACAATCCATAAGTTTTCTTTCTCTCGAAACAGCCATGTAAGATGATTTTGGGCATTTCTTTTATTTTCTTCGTCAGCTAATTTATAGTGTTTTATTTCTTTGCCATTATAGCGGTCCATTCCCTCATTGGTAAGAAACCACATATATCCTTTTGAGTCTTTTTGAATGTTGAATATTCTTCGGTTGCTCAGTCCGTCTTCTATCCCTATATATTTGTACGTTTGCCCCATAGCGATAAAAGGCAGTAAAAAGAACATGAATAATATATTCCTTTTCATGCTAATTTTGGTTTTCAAATATGTAAACGCGATAATACTGATATGTTAGTTTTACAAAGTAAGAGAAAAAGAATAGAAGATACAACTAAAATGTATTCTAAATTAAGAAACAGTTTTGATTTTCTTATTTCTTTACTCAGTAACAAAAGTCTGTGGCAAGTATTGGATATGTTTTTTTACTTCGAAATCAAAAATAGGCTTTTCCTTTAAAGAAAAACTGGGTGTAAGCCACATTCTAAAAGATAGAGAACAAGCCGAGAAATAGGTTGAAAATATAATTCTTTGGCAGAAAAAAAGTGTAATTCTGATTGTTAATGAATTGCACTTTTATTATTTTTGTATACATATTATTTCATAATAAAATGCAACTACAGAGTTATGAAAAAGATTATTTTATTATACTTCATATGTTCTTTTTCTATATATGCGCAAGGACGGAATTTTCTTGCAAATGAAAAAACGAATGGAACAAGTACTATAGATAGTTTGTTCTCTTCGGTTAACAAACAATTGTCTGGTTATCCTTCAGAGTGTATATATCTGCAAACAAGCAAAGGAATTTATGAAGCAGGTGAAGACCTTTGGTTCAAAGCTTATCAGCTGGATGTACAAACCTTCGGCTTATCGGATAAAAGTAAGACTCTTTATCTGCAAATGATTAATCCGAAAGACAGCGTAGTCTGGCAAGAAAAATATCAAGACGGTATCGCCAATGGTATCAAAGGCGGTATCATAATAGGTGAAAATATCGGTAAATACTAGTAAGATTTTGGTAAATATATACTTAATTGGGATTAAGTCAAAAAGTGTGTGAGCATAATATTTTGAGAAAATTCGGGTCACTTATTATTCTTGGGGATTTAAATGTCATATCACAAGCAAAGGGAAGAATAAGCCGTTTCCCGGGGGCGGGTAAGGTCTTTTAAACGGAAGATTATTACAGTCTGCGGCAGTGGACTGTACAGTCCACTGTAGCAGACTGTACGGTCCACTGCAACAGACTATACAGTCCGCTGCCGGAGACTGT